>Ga0326727_10019576_pt1 | contig 13575 bp, 13 predicted proteins | sample MB2enrmetagenome_FD_207643 | JGI IMG/M metagenome (GOLD analysis project Ga0326727, IMG submission 207643) | Lab enriched peat soil microbial communities from McLean, Ithaca, NY, United States - MB29MY | ecosystem: Environmental > Terrestrial > Soil > Wetlands > Peat | place: USA: New York... | reverse complement strand
CTGACGGCGCCTAACCAGGAATGGGCCTTGGACTTTGCCAGCGACGTGACGGCTGCCGGGCAGCGGCTCCGCGTCCTGGGCGTCATCGACAGCTTCACGCGGCAATGCCTGGTGCTGGAGGTGGCAACCAGCTTCCCCAGCCGGCGCATCACGCGCCTGCTCGAACGAGCCATCGCCGAACACGGCAAGCCGCAATCGATTCGCAGTGATAATGGGCCCGAGCTAACCTCTCGTCATTACCTGGCGTGGGCCATCGAGTGGAAGATCGATCTGTTGCACATTCAGCCAGGCAAGCCCACGCAGAACGGAGGCATGGAGAGCTTCAATGGAAAGCTGCGCGATGAGTGCCTGAACACAAGCTGGTTTTGGAACTTGTTCGACGCCAGGTGCAAGATCGCGGTCTGGAAGGTGGAATACAACACACGGCGCCCACATAGCTCGCTGGGCTACCGGACGCCCGACGAGTATGCGCGCCAGTGGCAGGCTGCTTCTCTTTCAGAAGCAAAGAGTATGGCCGTGGATCAGCTGTGTCAAGGCGCCCCTAACGGGCTCCGCTTCGCTCCGGCCTTGACACGGCTGCTCCCCGGCCAAGAGATCTCCATCTAGGAAAGAAAAGCAGAAAAATATGGGTTATGATTTCATACACCGAACCGGGCGGAAAAGGGGGTCAGGTCAAGAGCGCCAAGCGTTCCCGAATTCCTACCGTCCTCACGCCGGATCAACTCAAGGGTTTTATGGCAAACCTCGTAGACCCGGCCAAGACCGCAGTGCTTTTGGTGCGGTCACAGGCCTGCGAGTTGGAGAACTGCTCGGCCTCAAGTGGTCCGACATCGATTTCGAACGACTTGGAATTCGTGTCAGCCGCGATGTGGTTAAACAGAGAATCGAGCGATGCAAAACAGAGGCATCGAAAAAGCCGATCCCGATGGATGCGGAAATCGCGGAAACGCTTTGGGCCTGGCGGCTGCGCTGCGGCTATAACCAGCCAGAAGATTGGCTCTTTGCCAGTCCGCAGCGCAAGGGCCAGCAGCCGTACTGGCCGAGTTCGCTTTACCGCTTGTACCTGAAGCCGGCGCTTGAAGCCATTGGCATCACAGAACCGGTCGGCTGGCACACTCTGCGCCACACCTTTGGAACTCTGATGAAGGCAAACGGAGAGGACGTGAAGACGATCCAGGAGCTTCTTCGCCATGCCAACTTCAAGGTGACGATGGACGTGTACACGCAAGCCGTGACCGGGGTGAAACGAACTGCGCAGAGCCGGGTCGTGCGGCAAATTCTAGGGCCGAAGGAGGTTGCGGAAGATGAGGAGTGAAGCCGAACTTTTCTTATCGAACCCTTTCAAACCCTCGGAAATCGGTTCGACTTTCTCTAAGTCTTTTGTTTTGTTGGCGTCCCCGACGGGATTTGAACCCGTGTTATCGCCGTGAAAGTGGCTCAGAGCCTGGTAAGTTGTTGAAATCAGGGGGCATGGATAGCGCAGCAAGACACTTTCAGGCACAGTCGGAGCCGCTTATTGGACGCCTATTGGAACAGCGCAGTGAGGTGCTCGGGAGCCATGACTTATGGAACCGGCACACCAGATTGTCCTCGAATCTCTCCCTGAAAAGCCGCTGCGCTCGAAACTGGAGCCGCATCGCGATCTGATCCGTGAACTGCGGCGGAGCGGGCGAACCTACCGTGAAGTTGCGCGCCTCTTTCACGAGCGGTTCGGCTTGTACGTTGCGCCGAGCACACTCCATTCCTTTGTCGAGGTGCGGGCTAACCATCGCAAGCGAACGCAATTTGAGTTGCCTGCGCTGGAACCTAGTGCGGAAGACTCGCCGGTGCCCGATCGCGTTGCCGCTCTGAAGGCGAAACCGATTGTACGGAACGCGAAGCCTGCACGCTTCATCTTCCGCGAAAACGAACCTCTGATCCTGACAGGCTGCGGAGGTGAGCAATGACAGCAAACCCGAAGCGTGTTGTCTTCACCATGGGCGGCAAAGGCGGGGTCGGTAAGACCGGCTTTGTCGTGGCCCTGGCTGAATGGTTTGGCAGGAATGAGATTCCCGTAACGCTCCTCGACCTCGATACGGAGAATAAGGCGCGTAGCTCCCTGAAGCACTTCTTCAATGGTTCGGTGGCCAAGGTCAACATCCACACCCCCGCCGGTCTCGATGCCTTTGTCGATCATCTGGAGGGCGGCGCATCCATCATTCTTGCCGACATGGGAGCCGGGGCCGGACAAGTTGCAGCTGACTGGTTCGAGTCAATGTACGAGGATGTCGCCGCCACTGGCGTCCGCTTCACAGCGGTTGGCGTGGTAACCCCGGACCCGGCCAGCGTCGAAAGCGTCCTGGCTTGGGCAAGCCGCCTGCAGGATCGGGTTGAATACGTCATCGTCGAAAACGCAACCAGCGCTCTGGCAGACTTCACTTACTGGAAGTCCCCTGAACAGGCGAATCGCTTCCGCGAAGCGTTCTCACCGGAGATCCTGCAAATGGAGTTCCGGCTCGCGGAACTTGAAAACCCCATGCGTCAGCATGGAATCAAACTTGGGCAGGTTGCGGGGCGGAAGGCCGAGGTCGATGAACTGAAGAGAGCATCTCTCGTCATGCGCGCTCAGAGCTACCGGCGGCAGCTATTCTCTGAATTCGATCGGGCAAGACAGGCATTCCTGCCATGAGCGCCGCACCGTCCGCTTCCAAAATCGCAGTTATCGCGGCGGGAGAGCCGACGCTCTTCGACTCTCTCGCCCGGCTTGTCCTCGATGAGTTGCAGACTGCATACTATCGTGTTCTCGCGCATACCCGCACGCTCAGCCCGGACGATGAGACGCTGCGCATTCTCGAAGCGATGGGCATCCTAGCTCTGCTCACTCGCCACACCCCGAAGGATATTGCTGACGAGCGTGAACGCTTTCGGGAGATGTTCGATCTTCATCGGCAGCTTTCAGACGAAGCGCGGGAAAGGATGCTCGGCTATGTTCACGCGTTAGAGTCGCGGATTTCCGTCCTGCCCAAGAAGATCGAAGCCGGCCTTGATCCCAAGCAGATTGCAAAGCTGCTGGGAGAAAGTCTGCGCCAGCATCTTCTCCAGTCCGGCGTACCGGACACGGTGAGAGCGCTCCAAGCCACCAGCACGTCCATGACGACTGCGCAGAAGGAACTCTCAACCGCTTTGCGCAATCTATCAGATTCAAATAACGGCGTTGTTGCCCAAGTGGAGTATGCCAATAACCGCCTGAGCTACTCTCTGGGAAGCCACGCGAAGACGATTGACGCGCTCTTGCATGAATGGAAAAGCGACTTGCTTCGCATCTGGATTCCGGTGATTGCCGGGGCTGCGATGTTGATCGGGCTGCTTTCCGGCATGGGGATTCAAAGCTGCCGGGATTCGGTTTCCACAGCAGCAACGACACCGGCGCCAATGGCGGTTCAGGCTGGTGCGGCTCCAGAGGCGCAGGAGAACGCCGGGCCGGTTGGCACTCCAAAACAGCAACGCTGTGGACAGGAGAAGGCAAGAATCGGCGGTGAGTACAAGCGATAGTGGGACCCTTAGCGCTTTGGCAAACCTTGTCGAAGAAACAGCGACCCGCCAAATAACAGGTTCTAGGTCCAGCTTTCGGAACCCGGGATGCGCAGGGCACGCTAAGCTGTACTCACTACCTGACAGGCACAATGGCTGCGCATTGGCCGTGAACAGGGGTAAGTTGCGCGATGAAGCAGTCTACTGTTTCTCCGCTCCAGTCGTTAAGTCTTGCCCCGTCCTTGATACCTGCTAATCGCATAGCCAGAGTACTCCCCGTGCAGGCAAAAGGGTTATAGCCATTCTATAACGGCACGGCACGATATCAGTTAATAATCGGAATACTCGACCACTCATGACGAGTCTTGCTCCTGTCAAACCGGATATTCGTGGATTCCAGATGACTTAGACGCCTCAGCATCCGCTCCCTACCAACCTTGTTAGACATTTGCGACGACTCCGTATTCGGCATATCGCTGTAAAAGTGGACATACACGTCGCTGAATCGAATCTCCTCTAGCAAGGCCACTGTGTCTTGGAAATCTTCGTCCGTTTCACTCGGGAAGCCGACCATCACGCCAGTTTGAAGAAATACACTGCTCAGCTCCCGAACTGAATTCAGCTTTGCCCGTAGCGCCACTAGATTGCAGGGACGATTCATCAACCTCAGTATTCGCATGTTTCCTGATTGCAACGGCACATAAAGATAATGCACCTTGCCTGCCTTGCACAACGCTAAAATCGCATCGAAATACTTCAGAAACGCTTGCGGATGTAAATCGTAAAGACCTATAGTGAACTCCCCATCGTGCTTCAATAGCCATTCAAGCAGCGCGCCCAGATTCGTCCCGATGTCCAGTCCATAATCTCCAAGCGAATCGGCATAAATCTCGAACCTGCGATATCCCATTTCCAGTCCGGCCACAACACTCTGAGTTACAGTCTCCAAAGGCTTGCTGCGCAGCTTCCCAGTCGCAAATCGAATTGCGCAGTAAGTGCACTTGCGCAGGCAGCCTGAGGCGATAAAAAGACTAAGGCGGTTGTTTCCAGGAAGCCGCTTTGCGACGCCCACGAGCGGCACTTCTGGCAATTCAGCGCACCTCCCAGGGGATGTCCCTCCCGGAGAACACGCTCCTTCCTTTCCAAACAAGTCATCCATCTCCTCAATCTTTACGGTAATCCCGGATAGAAGATTGAGCGCACTGAAATCCGTGGGAGAAATCGTCTTTCCGTCAAAGATAGCCCCGAGTTCTTCCTTTGCCGTTACTGGAAGGCAACTGCCCACAATCAATTCGCAATCTGTTTTCGTTACGGAGCGGATGCGGCCGATTTCCTGTAACATATCGGCTACCCTGCTCTTGCAGAAGGCGCAAGTAAAGAAGATTACGATGTCCGTCTGGGCCAGATTGGTCGCCTCTGAGTAGCCGTTTACAAAAAGAAACCTCCTCGCCATGGCAATCTCTTCCTGGCGTCGATAGCATGATTGATTGACGAACATGAATGATCTCACGGCTTCCACTCCAGATGACGGATTGACGACCATGACTTGTCGCGAGCTGCATTGCCGGCGCGGGTCTTCTGGCGATTCCGGGTTTCAGTTTTGCAAGACCGGCAGCGCCAGATTGCTATCCCACTCGCGCTGAGTCGCAGCAAGATTATGACGGATACCGGCGTTCTTGACACTGTCGAGCCGCCGCAGCATAGCCGCTTTGTCCACCTTGTTGGTCATGGCCGACGCATCGGTATTCGGCATATCGCAATAATAGTGGACGTATACGTTATCGAAATCGACCTGTCTCAAAAGGCGAAGCGTGTCCTCGAATTCCTCATCGCTTTCGCCAGGAAAGCCGGCAATAACTCCGGATTGCATGAACACACCGTCGTACCGCCTGATCTCAACCAGCTTGGCTACCAGATCCTGCACGTTGCATGGCCGCTTCATCGACTTGAGCACCCGCTCGTTTCCAGACTGCACAGCCACGTAGATGTAATGAAGCTTGCGGGCATGGCACAGGCTCTTGATCTGGCCGAAGTACCTCATGAAGTCCAGTGGATGAACATCGAAGAGGCCAATGCTGAAGCGCATCTTGATGGCTAGAATCCGTTCCAGAAGATTCCCCAGGTTGACATTCTGATCGTGCCCATAAGTTCCCATGGAGTCGGCATATAGATCGAAGGCTCTGTAGCCAAGCCGCACTCCTTCGATGATACTCTGCACGACGGCATCGATCGGCTTGCTGCGCACCTGCCCGCTAGCAAAGGGCTTCGCGCAGTAGGCGCATCTCCGCGAGCAGCCGGCCGCAATTGAGAAAGACGCCGTATTGCGCCGCTGCAACTGCAACGCCAGATCCTTCAATCGCCTCGCGGGCTTGCGCTCGATTGCGAATCGAAGAAGACGCAATACAATGTCGTCTGCCGCCATGCGAACGGCGGCGCGGAATCGAGGCTTTATCAACTGCCGGCAGGCCGCCTCCTGGCCCCATATCCGCGGCATGGTTTCGATCGGAGTCGTTACTCCAGAAAGCGCGTTCAATGCGGAAAAGTCGGTTGGGGTGATAACCCGTCCCGCAAAACGGCGCCGCAGGCGATCATGCTCCATCCCCGGCAGGCAGCCGCCGACAATCAGATCGGCGCCCGGTTTCATCCTGGAGCCAATCTCCTCTATTTCACTCATCTTCTCTTCGGCGAGAAATCGCAGCCCCGAACAGGCAAAATAGACGATCGTGTCGGCCCTGTCGATTTGCGCCGCCTCAGTCCAGCCGTTCGTCAGGAAGAAACTCCGGACCATGCTGCTCTCTTCTCGGCGCCGGTAACATGTCTTGTCGATCATATAAAACTGGCTCATGGCGCTCCCGGCTAACTGTGCTGTTGATGGCCTATCCATAAAGTATCCAAGATACCCCGTGTGACCGCTCCGGCAGAATTGATGGTCACGAGATTGCCATGGTGCTTTCCCACTCCACAAGGGTCTTGGCGGCATTGTAACAAACCTCCGAGCGGCTTATCTTGCCGAGGCGATCCATCATCACTGCCTTGCTCGTCTTGTTCGGAAGCCTGGAAGACACTGTATTCGGCATATCGCAGTAATAATGAACATAGACGCTGTCGAACGCAATCGCCTTCAAGAACGCTAGCGTGGCTTCAAAATCCGTCTCCGTCTCGCCCGGAAACCCGACCATGATGCCTGTTTGCAAGAATACTTCCCTGAATTTGCGGATGGCCTTGAACCTGCGGGTCAGTTCCCCAACGTCGCAGGGGCGCTTCATCATCCGCAGAATCCGTTCGCTGCCCGATTGCACCGGCACATAAAGGTAGTGAATCCTTCTCGCTTTGCATAGAGAGAGAATCTGATCGAAATGCATGCTGAACTCATGCGGGTGCAGATCGGAAATCCCTATGGTGAAATAGCCCGGAATCGACAGGACGCGATCCAGCAGTTCTCCGAGATTCGAGCCAAGGTCGTGTCCGTATCCGCCGATGGAGTCGGAAAGAAAGTCAAATGTCCTGTATCCGTTGCGCAGGCCTTCCGAAATATCCTGAATCACTACATCGACAGGCCTGCTGCGCACGCTTCCAGTGGCAAATCGAATCGCGCAGTAAGAACATTGCTTGTTGCAGCCGGCCGAGACATGAATTGCCATGCGCCTGCTTCTCGCCAGTCTGGCCGAAATCCGCTTCATTCCAGCCGTTGGGCAGCAGAGGGGCGCAATTCTGGCGGCCCAGCGCGCGAGCGGGTAGGGAATGGCATCCACGCCGCTCCAGCGCGCCGGCCCGGAAAGCGCCAGGGGCGTGGCATCCCTCCCGAAGACTTGCGGCATCTCGTCAATTCTGGTGGCGATACCGGGCAAGTCATCGAGCACGCTGAAATCCGTCGGTGTGATCGTCCGTCCGTGAAAAACCCCGGCTAGAGCCGCTGCGTCGGTCCTTGGCAGGCAACTCCCTACAATAAGCTCAGAGTCTGCTCGAATGCGCCCTTTCAGCGCTACCACCTCCCTGATCATATTGACGACCTTGTAGCGCATTTCCGCGCAGGTGAAGAGAAGAACGCAATCCGCCTCCTTCTCGGAAATAGCCTCCGTCCAGCCATTTGCCTGGAAGAACCGTCGCACCAGAAGGACTTCGGCCTTGCGGCGATGGCACGACTTGTCAACTAAGCAAAAAGACCCCACACGCTCTCCACTCATCCATGTCCTCCCCGGTCATCGCCAGGCAGGCAGATCAGGTTCCGGCAGGATGGACTTCCCCCCTGCATATGACCTGCTGAAAACGCGCCCTCGGCAGGTCAACCATGCGCGTCAGGACAACAGCCGCCGCTTTGAAAATCCCAGGAACGAATCAACCGCCGCAATCCGCAAACGGACGAGACTCGCCTGCGCGAAAGGATTATAGACGGACCCAGAGACTGGCTGCAAGTTCCCGTGTTTCACGTGAAGAAGTGAAAATGGAGATGTAGCGATACGTCAGTAAACGCCTCATATCCAATAAGATCCAGGAGTCGGTTGAAAATCGTGAGGCTGTGTTGATATGATGCTCCAATCGTAAACAGCCCGGGCGTCACCGCGGCCTCAGGTTCGAGGGCAGATCTGACTGCCAGCCACAACATCGCTCTGGTCATTTCAACTGAGATACGATGAACATCTTCTTTTTCCGGCCGACCACTCGGAATATCGGGAATGACATTATCGGATATGCCACGGCGGAACTCCTCTATGAGGTCTTCGGAACTGCCGCTAACATCGTCAGCGTTCCGGCGCTGAAGGGTTTGGAGTTCGGCGGATTGACGCCGCGTCAGATATACGATGTAAACCGTCTGGCCGATGCCGTGGTGTTGGGTGGCGGCAATCTTTTCGAGAATGGTCAGATTACATATGATGCCCAGGCTGTCGATGCTATGTGCCGCCCTATGGCGCTAGTGGGTCTTTCGCACGGTCGCGTCTATGACCGGGATGGCGATCTGCAGAAGCGCACCGACGCGTTTCCCCAGGCGGCCATCCGGCATCTCGTCAGCCGGGCGGCCGTCTCTTTGGTGCGAGACAAGGCTTCCCAGAAGATTCTTGGCGAAATGGGCGTGGAGGTTATCGTTGGAGGTTGTCCAACTCTGTTCTTGCCGCCCAATGGGGCGGATCGCGAACCAGCCGGCGAGATAATCATTTCCGTCCGCCACCCTTTCCGGATGAGTGTGGTTCCCGAGGTGCAATGGAGGATTGCCGACGACGTTCGACGCCTCATCTCTGCGCTGCAGGTCGAGTTCTCGCGGCCTGTGCGCCTGGCCTGTCATGACTACATCGATCTCGAGTTTGCGGCAGGGTTCCCCAATGCGGCTCCGATCTACTTCGACGACGTCGGCCGCTACATATCCGCGCTGAGAAGTTGCAGGCTGCATGTGAGTTACCGCCTGCACGGCTTTCTGCCGTGCCTTGCGTTCGGCTCCCCTAGCATTCACCTTTCTTATGACGAGCGCGGCCGATCCATGCTTGACACTGTCGGAATGGGGTCTTGGGATATTGACCTGCTGAGGGAAAAGGACTGTGTCGCCGCGGTGATGGATCGCGTTCATGAACTCGACACTTACCGCGCCGCCCGGCTTGCCGCGCTTCCGCTGATTGAGCATCTGCGAGAGACCACAATCGGCGGCCTGAAGCAACTGCGAGCGCGGATCGATCGGCCGGGCCGGCCAAACGAGAGTTGCAATGACCATGAATGATCGGGCCGGACCATTCTCGGGACTCTGGCTCCGCCGCGATGTTCGCGATCTTTCCGCCGGCTATGGGATGAAGGATCAGGCAACATGTGAAATTGTGGAAGCTGTAGCCCGCATCAAGGGAGATGCCTCTGCGCGGATCTTGCAGCAGCACGGCATCCAGCGCCTTCACGAAGTGATCAGCGCAGACGATTTCAGTCCGCTGCGCGATCAGGCTCTGGAGCGTTTGAGGCAGCCTCTGTTCGCCATGGCCGTGGCTGTCGGACGGGAGTTCTTGGGTTGGGAAGGTGACTTTTATGTTGACGACTATCTGGTGCTTCGCATCAATTTTCCTTACGAAGTGGCGCGCCGGTCGAGTCCCTTTACAGAGAATCCTGGAACGGGCCGGCTGAGCCCGCCAATGCGCGCTGTCTACGACGCCAGAAAGGTCATCGATCCGATCTTCGATCCGAAGTCTTATCATGGCGGTAATCCGCCGGCCGCTTGGGCGCACGGACCGCATCGCGATAGCTGGACCGGCCACTCAAGAGGAGGGCGCAACATTTGGCTCGCGATCGGAGATGTACCGGCCGAGGCCGGTATGGTGCTCTATCCGGAGACGGATGATGATGACTTGCGCTGCGACCCGAGGTCGCTTTACCTGGCGCCAGGCTGCCCCCTGCCCCGGCCAACCTTTCAGCCGTTGAAGGCGGGAGAGATGCTTGTCTTCGACCCTGAGGTGCTGCACGGGACGCACCTGAATTCGACCAATTCGACCCGCGTGGCCATCTCCTTGCGGCTCAATGCCGCCAAGCCTACCTTCGATCCCTCCTGCTTCTATGCCCGCGAGTTCTGGCGGTTGGCAAGCGACATTGAGCGCGGCAGGGACGAAGTGTATTTCCTGCGCCGCGAAGACAATCTTGGACCTGCACTGATTGACCGGCAGGGCAAGCCCCGCGCTGCGCTGCCCCGCATCCCTGGATCCATCGATTCGGCGGCCGGCATCATGCAAGCAACCCTCGACGAAGAGTCCGCCTCGGCGCCCAGAGTGATCGTCGAGGCCGCGCAGTATCGCATCATGGTGGTTCGCGTAAGGGACGGTCTGAGAGCCTATGAAGCCGCCTGTCCTCACAATGGCGCGGATTTGGCCGATGGAGGGTGCGATGATTCCAAGCTATATTGTCCGGCCTGTGCTCTTGGCTTCGACCCGCAGACCGGCCGCTCATCCTGCCCAACTCTGTCCCTGCGGACTTATGAAGCGTGGGAAACCTCTGGGACAGTACAGATTCGTCTTGCGTCAAGCTGACGCCACCTGATCGACCGCGATGTTATCATCCGGATGGCGCAATCAGCCCGGACGAATAGGCATTCTCCATGAACCGTGATGTTGCGGCAATCGTATGTACTCGTAATGGCCACTCCCGAGGGTTCCTCGCAGAGGCGTTGAAGTCGATTCTCGATCAGACCGTGGCTCCCGCAGAGATCATTCTGGTAGACGATGGCAGCACCGACGGCACCGCGGACGAGGTGCGGCGTGCGTATCCTGGCGTGAGGGTTCTGAGCAACGATGGCAGCGGATTGGCGGCGGCCAGAAATACGGGAATCAGGGCAGCCCGCAGCAAGTGGATTGCGTTTCTCGACGACGACGATGTTTGGCTTCCGGCCAAGCTCGCCGAACAATTGGCACAGGCGGCGGCATCCGAGAATCCTGAATCGACAATTTGGGCATCGAGAGTGGCCTCCATAGGAAAAAGCAAAAGCAAACCTGCTCCGATTCCTATCGATGTGCATTGCGCAAGCTGGCCGGCTTGCCTGCTCGGCAATCAAGTATTTCCGCCAGGAGTGATGTTCTCGCAGGCATTATATCGGAAGTTCGGCCCCTTCAACGAGCACATCGGCGTCAGCTTTTACGATTTCCTGATTCGCTGCATCAAGGCTGGAACGCCCGTACGCTTCAGCCAGGAGATACTGCTCCACTATCGGCACGGTCATCCCCAGATGGTTTCCGCTTCCCGTGCGCTTGCCAACGGGATAGCCTTGCACCTGATTCTCCTTGCCCACTTGAGGATGCTGCCACATGCACTGGCATCGAGGATCCGCGCAGTCTGGCTGCTTACGCAATTGCGCCACTGCGCGTGGCATTGTGGCTTGGCCTCAGCAAGACAGCTTTGGGGCACAACTCCATTGCGCCCCGTCCGCATCGATCTGCGAAGCAGCATATACTTTGTCCTTGACTCCGCAGCCTGCAGGGCTCCTCACGCCGTAAGGCGAATGCTGAGAGCCGCGGCAGTTCGACTTTTGATTGGAGGTTCCTGATCTTGCGCACCCATGAGCTGGGCTCGATCATCGATACATTGTCGCATCTGTTGCTCTCGCGCCATTCTCCCTGCCAATGTTAGAGCCTTTGAAAGGACGGCTATCATCGTTCCGCGATTCCCGCGCGGCTTCCTTGACTCTGCAAACAGTCCAGGTCTTTCTCACGCGCAGTGGTGGGATGCTGTTGGGGCTGGGCTTGAATCTTGCGCTCGCGCGGTGGCTGGGGATTACTGCCTATGGGAGTTACGCCTACGTAACAAGCTGGATCGTGATCCTGACGATTCCGAGCACGGGCATGGAGGCGCTCGTCGTACGGGAGACTGCGATTGCGAGGGAGCAAGATGCTCCTGACGCGATCGGCGGCTTCTTCCGATGGTCTCTTGGAAACACTCTGCTTGTTAGTGGCGCGCTCACCTTGATAGGACTGCTGGTCTTCTCAATCTGCGCGAACCAATCCGTTCGTGATATGCGGATCGCCTATTTGCTGGGTCTGGCCGGTGTCCCTCTTCTTAGCCTCCAGATCTTCGCCGGGGCAATCTTCCGTGGATTCCGCCGGGTCGATCTGACCGTCTTTCTGAATGAGATCATCATGCCAATCCTCATGCTCGCGTGGGTTGCACTCTGCCTGTTCCTCGGAATTGGAGCTTCGGCTTCGGCAGCGTTCGGGGGCAGGCTGATTGTGCTTGCCGTGATTCTATTCGTCTATCTCATTTTCCTGCTGAAGCTTTACCCGCAATGGCAGTGCATGAGATCGCCGCGCGAGCAAACGGCGACCTGGCGGAAGAGCATGTACTCTTTGACGTTGCTTCGAAGCATCGATACTCTGATGACGCGGCTTCCGATTCTCATTCTCGGCTTCCTGGCTGGCCCGGTACCCGTCGCCCTGTTCTCCCTTTCGGCCCGCGTCGCTGAAACGGTTGTCTTCACATTCTCAGTCGTCTCCCTGACCATTGGCCCGCATGTGGCCGAACTTCACGCTCGGCGCGATTACCCGGGGATGCAGAAGCTGATTAGTCGCAGCACGCGGACAATTACTTTGTGGGCGGTCCCCGTGGCATTGGTTCTGGCAGTATTCGGGCATTGGATTCTCGGCTGGTTTGGCCCGCAGTTCAGAGCCGGCTATCCGGTTCTGCTCGTCTTGATTGCCGGCAAGACCTATGACGCAATTACAGGCAACGTCGGGTTGGTGATGACCATGGGCGGACTTGAGCGCGTTGTAGCCAGAACTCGCGCCATCGGCCTTGCTCTTATCGCTGCTCTCTGCCTTGCGCTTGTGCCCTGGTGCGGCGCGCTCGGCTCGGCCATCGGATGCGCCGCCGCGCTGATCGCCTGGAACTCGATCCTGGTTGTTCAGCTCTACCGGAGATTGGGGATCGTCACTTTAGCCTTGTGGCCCAGCCGCCTTCTTCCCCGCATTTCAGGAGGCGACCCCGGCTGACATTGAGCGCCGCGCTTGCTTGCCTTGCGCCATGGCAATCGATAATTCTCAGCGGCATTGCCAATTGCATTCATTCTTGATATATGTAAGTGATCTCATGTGTATCGATGGGCCAGGCTGTGCGTTTCCGCATGTTGCGGACCTTGCCGGCGGCCCACATTAATTGCCGTTGGCAACCGATCCCGGCGGTCTCTTCCGGCCCCCTGCCGCCCTCGATTGCGCGGATGCATCCATCCACAGGCTGTTCACAACCCAAGAAAGGAAAGTTCCATGAAGATCCGCAGTATTCTGATCACGTCAGCCGCCGTGCTCTTCTGCACGGCTTCCATGTCCGCTACCTCCTTGCACACCTGGGTCTCCGGCAGCGGCAGCGATTCCAATGCCTGCACCTTCGCCTCGCCCTGCGCCACCTTCGCCGGCGCGCTGGCCAAAACCGCCGCGGGCGGCATCATCACCGCCAAGGATGCGGGCGACTTCGGCCCGGTGGACGTCAATCAATCGGTTACCATCGACGGCAGCAATCTCGGCAGCATTACCGGCGGAGCCACCGCTACAATCGCCATTACAACCCCGGCCAATGTCATTGTGCAGAATCTCACCATCAACGGCCTGGGTTCATCCTATGCTGGCA
>Ga0326727_10019574_pt1 | contig 13575 bp, 14 predicted proteins | sample MB2enrmetagenome_FD_207643 | JGI IMG/M metagenome (GOLD analysis project Ga0326727, IMG submission 207643) | Lab enriched peat soil microbial communities from McLean, Ithaca, NY, United States - MB29MY | ecosystem: Environmental > Terrestrial > Soil > Wetlands > Peat | place: USA: New York... | reverse complement strand
AAGCATCCATCGTGGGGCGCAAATCGGCAGTCGACAAACGACGGTCTACGCTGACGTCGAGACGCATGCCTACGGCGTGCGCGGTCATGACGGGACCTCCTTACGGCGAAAGAACAACGGGTAGACGAACGCGATCCACGCGGCGAGAACGAACCAGTAGGCGAAGATACGAAGCGGCGTCGCCGCTGAGTAGCCCACCACCCCCGCGCAAAACACCCACGGCGTTCCGAGCCCCAAGGCGAAGAGCGAATGAACGCGGACGCGGCGCAACCGCCGATCGACGTAGAGTTCCGCTACGACGTCCTCGCCGGTAAGCAGCGCGGGCATCTCCGCCGCAAGCATGGCGACCGCGATCGTCCCGAGCGATGCCAGCATGACGACGATCGCGGACCCGCGGAAACGGGAATCATCGGCGAAGAGCAGCGGCGCGAGCGCGCAGACGACGCCGGCGGTAAGCCACGTCGGCGTGACGACCGACGTGACCGCACGCGGTTCGAGGCTGGCGGCACGCCGTTCTCCCCGATTTCTCAAGCGCAGGTACGTGGTGCCGAGCGCTATCGCCATCGTCAAACAGATGAGCCCGTACGAAGCCACACCGGGCAATCCGTTGAAGAGCACGACGACGCCCAGCAGTATTGCAACGATGCCGATGACGCGCCAAGGCAGCGGCGAGAGCGCCTCGAGTTCCTTGCGGCGCTCGATTGCGGCATCGATTCCGCCGGTAGACTCGGAACCCCGAAAGAAGCCGCATATTTCAATGAATCGCCGCGCCGAGACGAAGCTGAACACGCCGAACACGACGTCGAAGGCTCCGAGCACCCAGCGATCGTAAAGATCAAACGGCAGATGCATGCACGTTCTCCTGCGAGTCGACGATTGCATAGAGATCCGACTGGGTAAATCTGAGCGCAAACTGCGTTCCGAACAGCACGAGAATATAGGCGAGCGGCCAGAGCAACTGGATCGGATCACCGCCCTTACCGACCTTCGAAGCCATGGCGACGCCGATGGGCCCGAATACCGAAATCGCGAGGACTTGCTGAATCCGTGCTGCTCGCACCTTACGATCGACAATCTCGTCCGTCACCGGATCGGCCGCCGTCACAATCGCGGGCGAGCGGGCCAGCTGAACCGACAGAACGAGTGCCGCCATCGAAGACGCAAGCGCGACGAGCATCTGCGGCCAACCGCCGTTACGCGCGGCAAAGACGACCCCGACGATACACCCGAGCACCGGCAAGCAAAACGACCATGCGGAAACGATGCTCGTCGCACGCCGCGGCTGTAACGAGGCGACCCGCTTTCCCGGGCCCGTACGGGCGACGTTTGCAAGCTGGACCAGCATCGCCCCAACCATCGCGGCGACTGCGAGCGCCACGACCATCGGAAGGCTCAGGATTTTGCCGAACCCGAGCACGCCGACGATGACCATTCCCGCGCACGCAACCCACACCGCGCGGAAATCGAAGCGTTCGTCCGTTCGCCGGCGTTCCAGCGATTCAGCGATCCGGTTCCGAACCTCGGGCGAAAATGTCTCGCCGACGGACTTGAAGAGCATGCGCTCGTCGCCGAACATCGAGCGGCGCCGATACACGAGATAGGCGCATCCCACGCCGACGAACACCAGGCTGATCCACTGCTGCACCTGCATTGTATTGCCAGCCTAATACAAACTCCGGCTTTGTGTCAATACGTTGAGACAATCAGGGTGAAGCGGGGTCCGGCGCGAAACCAGGCCGCGTGAAAGACCGCCTGGGCGTGCTCGACGGTATGCGCGGTATCGCCGTGCTGCTCGTCCTCTGGTACCACATTTGGGAAATCTCGTGGCTGCCCGCGCCGTTTTCGTGGCTGCAGTTCGTGCCCGAAACCGGCTTTATCGGCGTTCATCTCTTCTTCTTTTTGAGCGGCTTCGTGATCGCGTATCCGTTCGTCCGCGCCGCGATGCACGGCCAACCCGCGCCGACCTGGACGCACTTCTACTACCGGCGCTTCATCAAGATCGTGCCGTCGTATCTGCTCTCCATCGGCGTCGCGTACGCCATCGGCTACGTCGCGATCGAAACCATCGGCGCTCCGGGCTGGAAAGAGCTGCTCACCCACCTGCTCTTCATTCACACCTGGTGGCCGGATACGTACGGCTCGATCAACGGGGTGCTGTGGACGCTCGCGGTGGAGGTGGAGTTCTACGCGATCTTCCCGCTCGTGTGGTTCTGTTTCCGGCGCAGCGCGCCGCTCACCGCGCTCGTCATGATCGCGCTCGCGGTCGCATGGCGCAGCTGGCAGGCAAGTTGCTGCTTTCACACGACCTTCCCGTCCTACTCCGAGAACCTCCCCGGCTATCTCGACATCTTCGCGTGCGGGATGCTCTGCGCGTGGGCGTTCGTACGGAGCGGACACATCGTCCGCGCATCGCGCTGGAGGCTCGCGATGCCCGCGCTCGCGATCGCCGGTCTCGTGCTCCTCGGCAATCTCCTTTGGGGCATGTTCCTCAACCGCACCGCGCCGGAATGGGAGACGGCGAGTCAGATCGCCGACCGTGCGCTGTACGGCGTTGCGTTTACGGCGATCGCCTACGGCTTTCTTTGCGCACCGCGCGCGTGGGAGGTGCTGCTCTCCAATCCCCCGCTGCGCTTTCTCGCCATCATTTCATACAATCTCTACCTGTATCACCAGATCGTCGCCCGCGAGCTGCTGCGCCTGCACGTGCCGCCGTATACCGGCGATCCGCACGCGGATCCGCAATGGCAGGTCGGGTATACGCTGGTTGCCTTCGTTGCGGCGATCGTCCAAGCGGCACTGGTTACGTATCTAATCGAGCGGCCGCTGTTGCGGCTGCCCGAGCCGCGTCTGCTTCGAACGCAGGCAGGGCACTGATCGTCATGTGGGGCCTGAACGCGGCGAAAGCATGATCGAGGTCGTCGTTTCGGTGGCAATCGCCGCGACGATCGTTGCCGCGCTGACCAGCGCCGTCGTCGCCGCCGCGCATCGCTTCACGCCCCAGCCCGTACAAGCCGCGCTCGATGCAGCGGTCGTCCGCGAGATGCGCGTGGCCGTCGACCTCTTCAAGTACTCGGGAACGGCGCTCGCACCGGCCGTCGTCTCGACGAGCGTTCCCGTCCCCGGCGCATCGCCGGTTGCGGCCACGATGTCGGTAACGGCGACATCCGGCGGCGGACCGGTGAGCGTCACGATCAGCGCGACGTCGCAAACCTCGCCGCCGGTAACGTCGAGCCTGCAGACGACGATCGCCGAGCCCGCGCCGTTGCCCTCGACGCTGGTACCCGCCGGAAGCGGACCCGCGCCCCAGTAATGCTCCTGCGGACCTTCCTCGTGCTTGCGTTCATCGGCGCGCTCGCGGAAGCCGTCGTACACGGCGCCGCGATGCTGGCAACCGCAGCCTTGCACCAACGCGCGGTCACCGCAACCCGCGCACTCCTCGCAGCGCAGATCGCTGCCGCGCAACACGCGATCGCCGCGGGCGGCGGTACCATGGCTACGCCGCTGCCGCTCGCCACCTGCGCGTATGCCGACGCCGGCGGATGCGCGCTCTACGGGAGCGCTATCGCGACGCCGGCAACGCCCGCGCCGGGCGTTACGCCGGGAACATGCCCGCAGACCGACTGCACGATCTATCTCCAGAGCAATTCAGCCGTGAACGAATCGCGCATAACCTATCATCTCAGCGCGGCCGTAACGGCGCCGGGCGGTGCGACGCTGGCAACGCGCGACGGCGACGTCACCTTCCGCACCTTCTCCGCCCCGCCGTACGCCGTGCTCTCGGGTTCGCTCGACGCTACGCTGGACGCGCTGGAGGGGAGCGGTATCGGCGACGACGGCGGTGCCGCCGTGCCGAACGGCTCCACACTGATCACGGTGCAGTATCAGGCGCAGGGGGGCGGTCCCACCGCGAGCGGGAACGCGTGGCAGCCGCAAGAGCAGCATCCGGCGACGCAAAAGCCGGCGTGGGATCATTAGCGCGTAAAGCGCTCGACGGCCGATGCGATGTCGGCGGGCGCCTCGATCGGCAGGTTATGGCCGGCATTTCGCAACGAGACGAACAGCGCCGCTTCGATTGCGCCCGCGACGTCGGTTTTGATGCGCGCCTGCGGAACGAGCGGATCGCCGGCTCCGGCGACGACCAGCGTTGGAATCGCAATCGACGCCAGACGGTCCGAGACGTCGATACCGCGCCCGCGGTCGTACCACCCGATCCAATGCTCGAACTGGCAGAGCAGCGCGTCCTCCACGATCCGCTGCATGGTCGCGGGCGGAGGCTGCGCGGCCATTGCGGCGCGCTGGAAGCGCTCGATTCGCTCGCGCGATCCGAACGCGTCGAGCGTGAGCTCACGGTGCTGGGGCGATAGCCGAAGCGCACGCGGCAGACCGGGTGCGACGAGCAGCAAGCGCGCGAGATTGGACGGCCGCTCGCTCGCAACGAGTTGTGCCAGTTTTCCGCCCATCGAGTGGCCGACGAGCGTGACCGGCGCTTCGATCGACGCGAGCGCGGCGCGCAAGTCGCCGGCGTAGCCATCGAGATCGTGTCCCGTACGCGGGCGATCGGAGAGCCCGCACCCGCGAAAATCGAGCAGATGCAGGGTGAAGCGCCCGGGGTCGAGCCGTTCGGCCACTTCGTACCACATGCGGCGCGACGAGATCCAGCCATGCGCGAAGAGCACGTGCGCGGAGCCCCGGCCGCGGCGCTCGACGTGCAGCGCTACGCCGTCGCGGTCGATGAACACCGGCGCGGAATCGAAGGTCACGATCGCGAAACTGCGCCGAATCGTGCCGCGCCGCCTCCTCGTGTACCTCAGCCTGATCTACGTCGTCATTGCTTGGGCGCTCAACACCATCGTCGCAAAGCAGGCAGTCGCGGAGATGAATCCGCTGGCGTTCACGTTCCTGCGCTTTCTCGCGATGACGCCGCTGGCGTTTGGGCTGGCCCGTGCGAGCGGGAGCCGCATCCATATCGAGCGCCGCGACCTTCCCGCGCTGCTCGCATGCGGCGCCTGCGGGTTCGGCGTGTACCAATACTTCTGGATTATCGGACTCGCGCACACGACGCCGTTTGCGTCCGCATTACTCGGCGCGACCGCGCCGATCTTCACCCTTGCCATCGTCGCCATGCTCGGCCACGAGCGCGTGCGCAGCGGGCGTTGGCTGGGCGCCGCGATCGCGATCGCGGGAATCGCAATCTTCGAGGGCGCCCTCTCCGGCAACGCCGCCTTCCGCCTCGGCGACGTCCTCACGCTGATGGCGGCGATCATCTTTTCGGTGTACAACGTGGTGAGCGCGCGGCTCCTCGGGCGCTACACGCCCCTCGAGCTGCTGGCGATCACGATGGCCGTCGGCGCGGTGATCCTGATGCCCGGAGGCGTTCCCGCCTTGCTGCACACCAATCTTGCGGCCGTGAGCTGGGACGTGTGGTGGCGCCTGCTCTACGCGATCGTGTTTCCGGTCTTGCTCACGTATCCGGTGTGGAGCTACGGCATCTCGCAGCTCGGCGCCGGGAAAACGTCGATCTTCAGCTTCCTCGTGCCGATCGTCACCGGGGCTCTGAGCGTTCCGCTCACGCACGCGGCCTTTGCCGGTTATCAGCTCGTCGGGGGCGCGATTACGCTCGCCGGAATGATCCTCTCGTACACGCTCGGCCGGACGTCGCTGACCGCGCTTTGGGCGCAGCGCACGCTGCCGCTCGAACGATAGGAACCGGAGAACCGTAACGACAAACGTCGCGCCTCATGGGTCGACGCGGCTGGTATGTGTTGTTGTTGCTTCCTTTTGCGGGGCTGCTCTTCCCGGCGCTCTACAACCGGCCCGATCCGCCGCTCTTCGGATTGCCCTTCTTTTACTGGTACCAATTGCTCTGGGTGATTCTCACGACGGGCCTCTTGGGCATCGTCGTCGTCGCGACGCGGGGACCGCGTGATGTCTAGCGGCACGATCATTCTGCTCGCGCTCGTTGCGGCGGTGAGCGTGCTCGGGTTTGCTGCCGCTCGATGGGGCGGGGGAGACCTCAAGAGCATCGATGAGTGGGCCCTGGGCGGGCGCAACTTCGGAACGCTCGTCTCTTGGTTCTTGCTCGGCGGCGATCTCTATACCGCATACACGTTCATCGCCGTGCCCGGATTGGTCTACGGAATCGGCGCGCTGGGCTTCTTTGCGGTTCCCTATGCGACGATCGGCTATCCGATCGCGCTGATCATTCTCAGCCGCTTTTGGACGGTCGCACACAACCGAAACTACGTGACCACGGCCGACTTCGTGCGCGAACGCTTCGGCGACCGCCGGCTCGAGATCGCGGTTGCGCTGACGAGCGTCCTCGCGGCCATGCCGTACATCGCCCTGCAGCTCGTCGGCATGAAGGTGGTCTTCTCGCAAATCGGCGGAGTCTTCGCGGCAAGCGGCGGCTTCCTTGCGCTCAGCGTCGCCTTCGTGCTCCTCGCCGCCTACACGTACACGAGCGGTCTGCGCGCGCCCGCGATGATCGCATTCGTCAAGGACACGCTTATCTACGTCACCGTGATCGCGGCCATTACGATCATTCCGGCAAAGCTGGGCGGCTGGGCCCATATCTTTGCGGTCTCGCAAGATGCCCTGGCCGCCAAGCCCAAACCCGGCGGCATCCTGCTCGGGCCGGGCCAATACGTCGCCTACGCGACGATGGCATTCGGGTCGGCGCTCTCGCTGTTCTTATATCCGCATTCGATCACGAGCGTGCTCGCGGCAAAGACCCGCGGCGTCATTCGCCGCAACGCAGCGTTGCTCCCCATCTATTCGCTGCTGCTCGGTCTGCTCGCGCTCTTGGGGTTCTGCGGCCTCGCGGCCGGATATACCACCGGCGATTCGTCGAGCGTCGTGCCGATGCTGATCGCGCAGTTCTTCCCTGACTGGCTCGGCGGCATTGCGAAGGCGGCGATCGTCATCGGCGCGCTCGTTCCGGCGGCGATCATGGCGATCGGGTCGGCGAACCTGTTCGCATCGAACGTGCTCAGCGAGTTCACGCAGCGTCACGAACGCGGGGACGCTCAGACGGCGAAGGCGCTCACGCTGCTCTTCTGCGCGATCGGTCTGCTGCTCGTGCTCTTCATGCCGGTGCAATACGCGATTTACTTTCAGTTGCTCGGTGGCGCGTGGATGCTGCAAATCTTTCCGTCGGTCGTACTGGGCATGTGGACCCGTTTCTTCCATCCGAAGGCGCTGCTCGCCGGCTGGGCGTGCGGAATGGCCGCGGCGACCGCAATGGCCGTGGCCGACGGCTTCACGCCGAACTTCACGCTGCGCTTCGGCGACGGCTCGCTCACGGGTTTCCTCGCGCTGTATGCGCTTGCCGTGAACCTCGCGGTATCGGCGCTGCTCACGCCGCTTCTCACCCGCGCCGGCGTACACCCCGGCACCGACCTGACGACCGCGGCGGATTACGCATGAGCTCGGTAAACCCGCCGGATTGGCCGCGTCCGCGCGGCTACAGCAACGGAATGGTGCGCAGCGGTCGCGTACTCGCCGTGGCCGGACAGGTCGGATGGAACGAGCGCGGCGACTTCGTGTCCGACGCGATGCTCGGTCAGGCCGCGCAGGCGCTGCGCAACGTGCTGGCGGTCGTGCGTGCGGCGGGCGGAGAAGCGCACCACGTCATCCGTCTCACCTGGTACGTCACCGACAAGCACGCGTACCTGGACTGCGCGCGTGAACTCGGACGCCTGTATCGCGAGCTCTTCGGCGAGCACTATCCCGCGATGAGCCTCGTGCAGGTCGCGGCCCTGCTCGAAGACCGCGCGCTGGTCGAGATCGAAGCGACCGCCGTACTCGATTAGCCGAGCCGGTCGCCGAACTCGAGCAGCATGGGCTCGCCGGCGAGCCGGTTGACGAACGCAATCGGGATGCCGCGCGCGACGCCGATGCTCTGGCTCGGCTGGTCCTGTGCGTGGATGTGGAGATGCGGCCCGCGGGTGTTGCCGGAGTTTCCGCAGCGCCCGATGGGATCGCCGACGCGCACGCTGTCGCCGACGCGCACCGTCACGCTCCCGGCTTGCAGATGCGCGAGGATCACGTATCCCAGCGGCGTCTCGATCGAGACGTAGTTTCCGAACGGCCGTTGGTGGTCTCGCCGTCCTTCGCCCACGGGCGCGTCGGCCTGGCGGTTCTCGGTATGAACGATCATGCCGTTGCACGGCGCGACGATCGGCCGGTCCCACGACTCGCCGCCGTCGCGCAAGAAATCATACGCGAATACCTGGTCGCTCACCCCGATGTGGTGGTTGTGGCGCGGGTCGGGCCCGCCCGCTGCGACGTACCAGCGGTCTTCAAACGGCGGATGCAGCACGATCGGGTTCTCGCGCGCGCGGCGCAGCCACTCGCGCGCGCGGTGCGCATAGCCGAACCGCTCGTAGACGACCACGGCAAGAAAGGCGACCAAGAGCACCCCGAAAGCGATCGCTCCGTTCCGGCGATCCCAGATGGCGAGAAACCCGCAAGCCGCAAAACCCAGCGTAAAGAGGGCGTACTTATTCGGCAGACGCACGTTGACGCAATTTGAAGCGCTGCAGCTTGCCTGTCTCGGTGCGCGGCAGTTCGTGAACGAACTCGATTTCGCGCGGCGCTTTGAACGGCGCGATGATCTTCTTGACGTGCTCGCGCAATTCTTCGGCCTTCTGTTCGTGGTGGTGGTCGACCGACACCATCACGACGTACGCTTTGACGATGTGCGTGCCGCGCTCGGGATCGGGTTTCCCGACCACGGCCACCTCCTTCACGTGCTCGTGTACGAGCAGCGCCTGTTCCACTTCGGGTCCCGACACGTTGTAGCCGGAGGTCACGATCATGTCGTCGGCGCGGGCGACGTACCAGAAATAGCCGTCTTCATCCATGCGGTAGGTGTCGCCGGGATAATTCCAGCCGTCATGCACGTAGACGGCCTGCCGGTCGTCGTCGAGATACTTGCAGCCCGTGGGCCCTTTGACTGCCAGACGTCCGGCTTGCCCGGGCGGCAGCGGCGTGCCGTCTTCGGTATGAATTTCGGCGACGTACCCGGGTACCGGGCGTCCGGTCGAACCCGCACGCACCTCTTCGAGCGGACTGCCGATAAAGATGTGCAGCATCTCCGTGCTGCCGATCCCGTCGAGGATCTTCAGGCCCGTCGACGCTTCCCACGACTCGAAGACCGATCTCGGCAGCGCTTCACCCGCCGACACGCACGTGCGCAGCGTCGAGATGTCATAGGTGCCGGCGAGATCGATCATCGCGCGGTACGCGATCGGTGCCGTGAAGATTGCGGTCACGCCGAACTCATCGATCAAACGCAAGAGATCTTCGGCGCCCGCCTTCTCGACGAGCAACGTCGCGGCGCCGGCATCGAGCGGAAAGAGCAGCAGTCCGCCGAGGCCGAAGGTAAACGCGAGCGGCGGGGTACCGCAGATGAGGTCGTCCCGCCGGAGCTTGAGCACGTGCTTCCCGTAACTGTCGCATGCCGCCAGCAGATCGCGGTGAAAGTGCATCGCGGCCTTCGGAGCTCCCGTCGTGCCCGACGTGAACGCGATCGCCGCTACGTCTTCCGCGGCCGTATCGGCATTCGTGAAGTGTTCGTGCTTCGTCGCCATCCGCAGGTCGATCGCGCTGTGATCGCTCGAGTGAACGCTGACGATACGCGGCCCACCGCCCTCGACGGCACGCTCCATCTCATCGAGCAAGCGCTCGTCGCAGATCGCCAGCGACACACGTGCCTTTGCGATGACGACGCGCAGTTCGGTCTCCCGATACATCGCCATGGTGGTCACGGCGATCGCTCCCGCCTTGAGCACCGCGAACCAGCACGCCGCCAGCATCGGCGAGTTGGGAATGCGCAAGAGCACGCGGTTTCCCGGTTCGATGCCGAAATCGTCGCGCAGCACGTGGGCAATGCGGTTTGCCGCGCGGTACAAGTCGTGGTACGTCCAATCGATGCCGCCCGGTGCCACCAGCGCGCGGCGCGCGCCGTCGCCCGCGTGTACGTGCCGGTCGAGCAAGCGATGCGCGGCGTTCAGCCGCTCCGGGTAGTCCATGCCGGGTAACGTGAAGAGGAACTCCGGCATCCGATCCGGCGGCGGCAGATGCTCTTGCGCGTACCGATCGACGTGCCCGGTGTATCTCATCAACCCTCCATGCTCGCGCGTGCGATCACGACCTTCTGGATCTCGCTCGCACCCTCGTAAATGCGAAGCGCGCGCACGTCGCGGTAGAGCCGCTCGACGACCTCGCCGCGGGTTACGCCGCGCCCGCCGAAGAGCTGTACGGCACGATCGCAGATGCGGCCGGCGGCTTCGGTCGCGAACAGCTTGGCCATCGCCGCCTCGCGCGTCACGCGCTCCGCCCCGCGATCCTTCGCCCACGCTGCCCGGTAGACGAGCAGCGCGCTCGCGTCGATGTCGAGCGCCATCTCGGCGATCGCTGCCTGCGTGAGCTGTAAGGCAGCCAGCGGCGCGCCGAAGAGCTTTCGCTTGGAGACGTGCGCGCGCGTCTCATCGAACGCGCGCCGCGCAAAGCCCAGAGCCGCCGCGCCGACGGTGCTCCGGAAGACGTCGAGCGTCGCCATCGCGATCTTGAAGCCGTCACCCTCCGCGCCGATCCGCGCCGACGCCGGAATCCGGCAGTAGTCGAAGCGCAAGGTTCCCAGCGGATGCGGCGAGATCGTTTCGATCCGCTCGGTTACGTCGAATCCACGGGTGCCTGCATCCACGACGAACGCCGAGAGGCCTTTGTTCCCGGTTTCGGCGGTGCGCGCGAAGACCACGTACGCGTGCGCGATGCCGGCGTTCGATATCCAGGTCTTCTCGCCGTGCAGAAGGTAGTCGTCGCCGTCACGCTCCGCCCGTGTGGCGATGGCGGCCACATCGGAACCGGCCTCGCGTTCGGAGAGCGCGAAGGCCGCGATGAGCTCGCCGCTCTCGACCCGGGGCAGATAGCCGGCGCGCTGCGCGTCGGAACCGAAGAGCGTGAGGGCTCCGCTGCCCAGGCCCTGCATGGCGAAGGCAAAGTCCGCGAGCGCGCTGCGGTACGCGAGCGTTTCACGCGCGATGCACAGCGTGCGCACGTCGAGCTGCGTGCATGCCTTCAGCCAGCCTTCAGCCCCCAGCTCGCGAACCCACGACTCGACGCTTGCATCGGCTCGCTCGTCGTCGTCGAGCGGGTTCGCGTACCGGAGCCACGTTTCGAGATCGCTCGCAAAGCGGCGGTGCGGTTCGTCGAAGAACGGCCACGCGAGGTCGCGCTTGCGCATCAGTTCCCCTCGAAGACCGGGGCGCGCTTCTCGACGAACGCCTCGTAGGCGCGCGTAAAATCCTTGGTCGTCATGCAGACCGCCTGCGCCGCCGCCTCGGCGTCGATCGATTCATCGAGCGAGAGGGCCCATTCCTCGTTGAGCATGTGCTTGGTCGTGGCGTGGGCGAAGGTTGGGCCGTGTGCAAGGGTGCGCGCCATCTCGGCGGCGCGAGCCGCGAGTAGGTTCGGCTCGCAGAGCTCGTTGTAGAAACCCCATTCATACGCTTGCGTACCGGGCATCACGCGGCCGGTGTACAGCAGCTCCGACGCGCGTCCCAAGCCGATGATCCGCGGCAGCATGGCACACGCCCCCATATCGCTCCCGGCGAGCCCGACGCGCACGAACAGAAACGCAACCTTCGATCGAGCCGTGCCGTAGCGCAAATCCGACGCCATCGCCAAAATCGCGCCGGCACCGGCGCAGACTCCGTCGACCGCGGCGACGATCGGCTGGGGCGCGGCCCGCATCGCTTTGACCAAATCGCCGGTCATCTGCGTGAACTCATGCAACTGACGGGGCGAGCGCTTGGTGAGCGGGCCGATGATCTCATGCACGTCGCCGCCCGAGCAGAAATTCTCGCCCGCGCCGCTCAGCACCACCGCTTTGACGTCGTCGCGCGAAGCGAGGCCGGCAAACCAATCCCGAAGTTCGGCGTAGAGTTCGAACGTCAGGGGATTCTTGCGCTCCGGCCGATCGAGCGTGACCGTCGCGACGCGGTCGGCAATCTCGTAGTGGGCGATCGTCATCTCGTGCGAAGGGTCGGCTCGCACGGCGCGTAAATCCTGCCGCAATGACGGCGCTCGCGAAGGGGCGACCCTGGCTACTCGCGGCCGCGACCGCGATCGTGCATGCGTTGACGGCGTGGCGGTACGGCTATTTCCGCGACGAGCTCTACTTCATTGCGTGCGCCAAGCACCTCGCCTGGGGATACGTCGACCAGCCGCCGCTGGTTGCGCTCGCTGCGTGGCTCGCGGCTCCGGCGGGCTATCAACTCCTCGCGCTGCGAGCGTTTCCCGTACTCGCCGCCGCAGGAACGGTGGCCGTTGCCGTGCTCATCGCTCGCGAGCTCGGCGGCAAAGCCTTCGCGCAGGTACTCACCGGGGTCACGGTCGGGCTCATGCCCGCGAATCTCGCGCTCGGCAACATTCTCACGACGTCGTCGTTCGATGGCGTGAGCTGGACGCTGCTCGCCTACGTCGCAATCAGGCTGGTCAAACGCGCACCGCAGCAACGCACGGTACCGTGGCGGCTGTGGGCCGGCATCGCCGTCGTCATCGCCTTCGGTCTCTACGGGAAATATGCGATGGCTCTGTGCGCGCTGGCTCTGCTCGGCGGGTTGCTGCTCACCCCGCAGCGCCGCGTGCTCGCAACGGCCGCACTGCCCGCATGCGTGCTCCTCACCACGCTGCTCGTGCTTCCCAACGTGGTCTGGCAGTGGTCGCACGGGTGGCCGTTCTTCGAGGTGATCGCTGGCGACGCCGCGCATCGCCATGCGTTCACCAACGGGATCGCGCTCGAATCGCAAGACTTCGCCGCCAACACGATCGCGTATCTCGGCGAGCAGCTGCTCTACACGAACCCCGCCGCGGCACCCGTCTGGATCGCGGGACTCATCGGGCCGCTCGCGTGGCCGCGACTGCGCGACGTTCGGTTCGTGTCCATTGCCTACGCGCTGCTCGTCGCCGCGGCCGTCGCGCTGGAGGCCAAGGGCTACTACACGACCGGCATCTACGCGACGCTCTTCGCGATCGGTTCGTGCGTCGTCGAGCGTGCCCCCGCTTGGCTGCGCGCCGCGACGTTCGCCGTTGCGAGCGCCGTTGCGCTCGCCACCCTGCCGATTTCGCTGCCGGTTCTACCCATCGACGGGTTCATCGCGTATTCGCGAGCCATCGGCCTCGCGAGCGCGAGTGTCTCCGCACCGCCGGTGATGCAGCCGCTCTACGCCGAGGAGTTCGGCTGGGAAGGGCTCGCGCGCGATGTCGCCGCGGTCTATCAGTCGATGCCCCATCGCGCGCGCATCGCAGTGTACGCCGATACCTACGCGGATGCAGGCGCGATCGATTTCTACGGCGCGAAGTTCGGTTTGCCGCCTGCGATCGGCAGCCAAAATACCTATTGGCTCTGGGGTCCGCGCGACTACGACGGACGAAAGATGATCGCGGTCGGCGCTTCGCGCATCGACCTGCTGAAAAAATATTATCGTTCGTGCGACTTGATACGCACCTCGGTCGAGCCGCTCAAGGCGGTTGTCGAAGGCCCGGCGCCGATCTACCGTTGCAGCGGAC
>Ga0326727_10019572_pt1 | contig 13576 bp, 11 predicted proteins | sample MB2enrmetagenome_FD_207643 | JGI IMG/M metagenome (GOLD analysis project Ga0326727, IMG submission 207643) | Lab enriched peat soil microbial communities from McLean, Ithaca, NY, United States - MB29MY | ecosystem: Environmental > Terrestrial > Soil > Wetlands > Peat | place: USA: New York... | reverse complement strand
GCTGCCGCGCAGCGGCATCCTTGTTGTGCTGCGCTTCGAACTCGGCCGGTGGCAGGTAGCCGAGCGCCGAGTGCAGCCGTTTCTGGTTGTAGATCTTTTCGAGGAACTCGCGGATCGAAGCGCGCGCCTCGGCCAGGTCGCGGTACTCGTTGCGGTGAACCTCCTCGTACTTGAGCGTCTTCATGAACGACTCGCATGCCGCATTGTCCCAGGGGTTGCCCTTGCGCGACATGCTGATGGTGATGCCGTGCTCCTTCAGCAGATCGGTGTAATCGGTGCTGGCGTATTGGGTGCCGCGATCGGAGTGGTGAACCAGGCCAGGCTCAATGCTGCGCCGGGCCAGCGCCATGCGCAGCGCGCCCAGCGTCAGTTCGTCTTCCAGGGTTCGATCCAGCGCCCAGCCGATGACGCGGCGTGAATACGCGTCCAGGATGACCGCCAGGAACACGAACTCGTCACGCAGCCGAATATAGGTGATGTCGGCCTGCCACAACTGATCGGTCGCCGTCAGAATCATGTTTCGCGCCAGGTTGGGATAGACCCTGCGCCCGTGGCTGGAATCGGTCGTCACCATGAACTTCCGCTTGCGCACGCACAGCAGATTGTCCTCGCGCATGAGCCGGCGAACCCGCTTCGGATTCACCACCCAGCCGCGCCGCCGCAGCTCCTCGGTGATCCGCGGCCGTCCATAGCTGGGCCACTCCACCGCGATCTTCTGAATGGCGTCCCGTAACTCCATGTCCGGGTCCGGGCGCGGCTCCCCGTCATCGAAGCGGTAGAAGCCGGACCGGGAAACCCGGCCCAGCTCCAGCATGCGTTCGATAGTCAGTCCGCGCCCGGCCTTCACTTCTTCCCGGACCTTCTGGTAGATCGCGGATTTCCAGCCACTGCCTGCAGCATCCGCTGTTCTTCGATGCGCTGCAAGCAGCCCTTCAAAAAATCGATCTCCAGTGTCTGCTGGCCGATCTTGCGCTCCAGTTCCGCAACCCGGCCTTCCGACCAGCGCCGTTGTCCGTTGCCCGGAAACGCATTCCCCGGCCCCTGGCGGAACTCACGCCGCCAGCGGTGCAGCACGTTGGGGTTCACTTCCAGCGCGCGAGCCACCTCGCCCAGGGATACCCCCTGCTCCAGATGCTGAACCGCCGCCAGCTTGAACTCCTTCGTGAACGTCCTTCTCGACAACCCCATGACTCAATTCTCCTTTGGAGGGATTTTGAGTCTTAACCGTTTGTCTCAGAATGGGGGACAAGTCCACATCGCATTTGACCGGCCTTGAGAACCGGTCTAATTGCCACCCTCTGCTGATGGGCACAAGGGCAAGACACACCCGGCAAGACCGAGCCGATTAGAGAATCGAAGGGCCTTCCGCCGAGGGTGTCCGCGGACGAATATCAGGCTAAAGCGCAGCCGCGTGGTGACCATCGGCGCCGAGTTTGTGGAACACTCCGTACCGACGGCCGACGGGAGCCTATTCCGCGGACGACTAAGTGGTGGTTGAAACTGGGTTGTTCGGCCCGCCAAACTCTCGGCTCAAGCTATCCTCCGGCGATTTTTCGCTCTGCATCAATGACACGAAGACGCCCCTCTAAAGCCAGCCCCATGAACCCGTGTCCCACACCCTCAAAGATCCCGAATGGGCGCCGCCACCTGCTGAGGAGGAGATTAAATCGGAGACTGGCCTCTCCACTAACGGGAAGCTCGCAGTGGCGCCGATGCGTGTCCATATGCCGGTTAAGATGCAACTCGCAATGGAACAGCACGTCCGGAAGGCCGTACTACCGGAAAGCGACCGCGCCCTTCCGCAGGCAGGACTGCTTTTCTTCGAATACCGGGGCAAGTCGAAGAGCATCTATTCGGTCGAACTGATCTACACTGGCCCCGCCGGCAAAGCCACCCTGGCGCTCCAGCCATAGCGTGAGCGATGTCCCGTCCGCTTGTCACGGCCGAGATCATGAATGTTGACCTTCTTCTGCCGGTCTCCATGGGATCGGTAGTGCGCCTGCGGCTGCGCCGTGCCCACGGTAGAGGGTTGCGAATCGGGTGCGACCCATTGAAACTCTCTCCCCAATGCACGCTCAGCGCAGCGCGTACGAGGAATCGGGAGACTCATCAGGCATCTGAAAAGTTCGGGGTTGCAGCGGCACAAGATAACGTACGCTTGTGCCGCCCAGGAGGCCGCCGATGGGCCGTGTAAACTTGAAGACGCGAATGTCAGAATCTGACCAACAGGCCCGCGGACGCGCTCGCCTGACTGCGTCGAAGGTCCGGGAACCACACATCGCTGGCGCCACCGCAGGCCGCCTGCGCTGCCGGCAGGCTACCCTGCATGGACGAAACGCCGCTCGTGCATGTGTAGTACTGCGGATAGAGGTTGTCGCCACCTGGAGGCGTAACGCCCTCCCGGCCTGCGAAGTACGGAACATCGGAGTGACGATATCCGACCTCTAACCACCAGGTGAAGTATTCTTTCGGCATGTACTGAAGGTTGATCGTACTGTCCCACATGTGCGCTCGTTGACCTGGATTCTCCGTGAAGTAAGGCGTGCCCGATTGAGCAGTGGCCCCGTCGATCGGCGGCAGCAGCGTCAGATAGCGGCCGTAGTTGCTCATATCTCCGCCGCCCAGCGTCAGGGCGAACAGATCCTTATGGAACCAGTACCGGTCATAGATCATCCATCCCACAAATGACGACTTATTCTGGCTTGGTGCACCGATGCAGCTAATTCCGCCTCCATATTGGCACCCCGCGTCGGCAGTGAGAGAGAATGCCGCCTTGGAAAGACCAAGGCTGTTTGGATTGTTGAAGTACCTGACCTCGATGCTATCGTCCTCGTGAATACGCTGCGTGTTGGGAAGGCCCACATTATCCTGCCCAAACGCATAAGAGTTAAAGACAGCCTTAAACCATTCCTGTGGCAGCCAGAGAATCTGCCCGCCCAGGCCCGGATGGCTGTTGTATTTGGCGTAGGATTGCCAGCCGTTGATGAACCAAGGTTCTATCTTCAGCTTGTTAGTTACGAATATCTGCGCACGAGCGCCGTTGAAAAACCATGGCGTATTGGACGACACATAGGACGGCTGGTAAGTCCAGTTGTCAAAATTATAGTAACTGAACAAACCGATGTACGACACGAAGATACCCGCTTCGACATTCACTCCATGGAGGGCATCGAAGTGATACCCACCCCACGCTTCCGATACGTATCTATAGGCATCTTTCAGATCCCACTGGCCAACCTCATCGCTGCCGTCATTGCGGGGCGTAGTGGTCGAAAACAATCCTTGCATAAACAGGATTCTGCCCAGCACATGGTCCCAGTGGAAATCGCCGCCGACGCTGGCCTGCTCAATCTGGACTTCTCCGGAGCGGAATGACTCCGTGGATCCGACGATTGTGTGATCGACCGGCTGGTTGAAACTTTGCATGTACTCGGTGTCGAAGCGGACTTCAGGTGTGAAGAACTTCGTATCGAGAACCGTGTCTTTGTCACGCGAGTTGCCGTTGAGCCAGGTGAAATCGCCGTAGGCGAACGGGGTGAAGTTGTCCACCGCGGGTCCGGCGTCCGGAGCTGACAGGGCATGCGGAACAACATCCGGGGGAGGCGCTGGCGGAGTTGTCGGTGTGTCCGGGGATGCTGTGGCGTTCGTGGCAATTGCTACCGTGCCTGGCAAGGCCGGAAGATCCGGTGCCTGTGAGTTTGTGGCGAGAAGCGGCCCGTGCGGCTGTCTCACAGGCGCAATAGCAGCCTGATCCGAAGTGTTTTTCGTCGCCAATTCCGCTTCTAACTGCTCGATACGTTTCTCCATGGCTTCCAGTTTTTGTTCCACCGTGGGAGTGAGTCCGGGATCCGTGGCGCTGACCTTGAAATCCGCACGCAACTGCTGACCGGCGTTGAGCGTAAGTGCGGAGATCTGTGGAAAACTAAAGCCCGCTTTCGCCGCAACGATTTCGTATGACCCTGGCTCCAGGCCGGATACCTGATACTCGCCCGTAGCGCCGGAGACTATTGTGCGCGCCGTGTTGTCGTGCAGGTTAGTGATGCGCAGCGAAACCTCTGGCACCGCGCCCCCGGATGCATCGCGAATGGTTCCCACGATGCTGCCAGACGTTGACTGTGCGCGAAGATCCCGCTGGCTGAAAACGATAACGCTCGACAGAGTCACGAGCGCTCCAGCGAACAGTCTGATAGTGCGCGACCTCATGTAGTGGTCCCTCCCTGAATTGGGCCCACCTCATCCTGCAGGCTCGTCGTGCGACGGACAGTGTCCAGCGACCCACTAATCAGTCGCAGTGCAAGGTGGAAGACTAAACTGACTAACGGCTAGTCTACGGACAACCCATAAAGATCCCGTGATGACGATGAACGCTTTTTTGTTTCGTACCCATAACGAATCTTGATGGGGAGGAATAATTCGACGGGCTCGCGCATCGGTGCAAACTCGGAACCGCTGTTGTGCCAGGGACCCGGCGGCGTATGAAGATGGCCCTAAGCGGGCAGGCAATCTCCACTGTTGAACCGGTAGCCGATGTGTGAATTAGTCACCAGATATGTAGGCCGGGTGGCGTTGTCGCAGAGCTTTTTCCGCAACTGGCGGACGAACGTTCGCAGGTACTCAACCTCGCCGCGATACTCCGGACCCCACACCGCGGTGAGAAGCCGTGCGTGCGTGAGCGACAATCCGGCGTGCGTCATCAGGTAATGGAGTAAGTCGTATTCCTTCGGAGTCAGATGAATCGGTTCGCCCGCTTTCCGGACGACGCGGCGCGCGGGATCGAGCTCCACATCGCCAATCCGGATCATAGCGGCGGCCGCGGTTTTCGTGGCCTCCGAGCGGCGTATGGCCGCGCGGATTCTTGCCGCCAGCTCGCGGACGTTAAACGGCTTGGTCACGTAGTCGTCGGCGCCGGCATCCAGCGCTTCGATCTTGCTCTCTTCCGTATCTCTGACCGTCAGCATCAGAATGCCGAGGCCAGGCGCCAACTTACGAAGCTCCTGACAAGCCTGAACACCGGTCATGCCCGGCATATGGATGTCCAGCAACACGGCGTCATAGCGGACCGTACGAACCAGTGCGATCGCCTGTTCGCCGGACGTTGCTTCCGACACCTGGAACCCCAGGACCTGCAGCGTCTGGCGCAACGCCCAGCGAATGGAAGCTTCATCGTCGACAATTAGCAGCTTGCCTGCCGGCAGCCGTTCTGGCGGCACGGTGGGCCGTGAGCTCGTTAACGAAGTTACGCTCATGACGTTTTAACAGTATGAGGGAAATCACATGAGAAATGCATAAAGATCGCTGAATAGATCCTTATGTCGATGCTGGAATATGCAAACCGGAGCCAGCGGCGCGGTAGCGCTTATGAGCATAACTTACTGCACTGACAGTCATTTATGATCAGGATGACGCGTTTCAGGTATTGGGATCTGTTGCCAGTAACTACCGAAAATCGGGCGAGCCCAGGCAAAAACTTATCAGCCTCCCTGTTTGCCGGGTATTTATGCCATCTTCACGCCATACCGGCTACACTTCCGTATGCTCACGTTACGGGCGGACGCGCTGGACGGTGCAAGCCAGGAGTCAAGCACACTTCTGCACCCCGGTAATGCTGTGTTGCGCCGGGCCGTTCAGGCGAACCTTGTTTCGTTCCCCTCTCAGATTCCCGTATTCTCCAGACAAACACGGCCGGAGATGCAATGGAAGGCCGTATCGCTGTATTTCGTTCGAGGCTGGTCGCTTTGCAATATCGCTGCCCGCTTCGGTGTTGGATCGCATCGCATTTCAAAGGTTGTCGATGAATGGGCAACGCGCGCCATTGCGCTTGGCTACATTCAGATCATCGATCCCGAGCGGTTCGAGACGTGGAACGGAACCGGAGCAGAGATTGAAGCCGGTGCGGCGTTGCGTGTCGAGGAGGGCGAGTCACAAGGGCCCTCACTCGCAGTAACTCGGTCCTGCCTTACCCGGGCCGGCGATGAATCCGTCGAGGATGGATGGCGCACACACCGTAGCCCGCAGCCGGCGAACATCACACTGGTGGCGGCTCTCGACATGGCTATACGCGGGTGCGCGAGCCGTAAGGGTCAGTTCTTTGGCCAGGCAGCGGCATTGCTTCGCGGATTACGGACCGCAGTTGAAGCGAACGACCGTCCGGAATCCGCCCAACCTGCATTGCGGGTATTCGATTTCAACACGCTACACCCGGCGTCCGAAGCGCCGGCAAAGGAGGTGCTGTATGCGTTCAACTCGTAGCTCAGATCTCAACAGGCGCGTGCACAGTCTGTCGTACCAAGCGGTTTGGTGCGCGCTTTCGATCGTTGTATTGATGGTGCTCCCCGATCGAGCGGCCGCACAACACTTCGTCGCTGTCAATGAAAACACTGCGTTCCATACCGACTCCAGCCTGGTGCTGGTACCGGTCACCGTTACCGATCGGAATGGCGCCATCGTCAATGGACTGCCGCGCGATGCGTTCAGCGTTAAGGAGAACGGCATCGAGCAGGAGATCCGCTCGTTTAGCGTAGATGAGGAACCCGTATCGATCGGCGTCGTTTTCGACCTGAGCGGCAGCATGAAGGAGTCGCTGGGCGGTGCCAAAGAAGCGCTTGCAGCCTTGATAGCTTCAGCCAATCCTGATGACGAGGCGTTTCTCGAAACCGTATCCACGCACCCGCAATCCGCTTTGGGATTCACCGGCGACGTTAATTCGCTTCTGAATGAAGTGGCATTCGACAAGGCCCGCGGCGACACGGCGCTGGTTGACTCGGTTTGGCAGTCGCTGGACCACATTCGTGCTGCCGCACACCAGCGAAGAGCGCTTATCGTCATCTCCGACGGTATGGACAACCACAGCCGGCACTCTCAGAGCGAGCTGTTGGAGCGCGCCATGGAGGCGGATCTGCAGATTTACACTATTTCAATCTTCAATCCGCCCGCGAACCGCAAATCAGCGCAACTCATCGAGGAGCAGCATGGCCTTCTGTTGATGCAGGAACTGGCCCAACGCACTGGCGGTCTGCAGTTCATGGTTCGAAGTAACGAGGATATGCAGCAGGCGGCAGCCTGCATCGGTGCGGCCCTTCGAAACAGGTACAACATCGGCTACATTCCGGCGAACGGCGATCGTTCGGGTCAGTGGCGCAAGATCCAGGTCAAGGTGGCGCGATCCGGATTGAAAGCGCATGCCCGAACCGGGTATCGCCTCGACTAGTCCGCGGCCCCATGGCGGGCCCACGCCTGTCCCGCTCGAACAAACCGGCTTCCGGAGGGAACACTCTCATGGGCGTATTGTTCGATTTATCGCTGAACCTCTTCCCGGGACGCTACATCCGATTTGCGGCGATGTCCGCCGGTGGCGTGCTGGCCGTCGTAGCGCTGACGTACTGCGCCTTCAGGCTGCAACTCAACCTGTCGGCCAGCAGCTTGCTCTACCTGCTGTTGGTGGTGATCGTCTCACTTAGCGCAGGTTTCTGGGAGGCCACCATCGCGTCTCTGGCGGCGGTGGCGTGCCTGGATTACTTCTTCATTCCCCCGCTGTTCGGCTTCAACGTCAGCGATCCGCAGAACTGGGTCTCGCTGGCGACGTTTGAGACCGCCGCTTTGATGGTCAGCCGTCTTTCCGTGCGGGTGCAGAACCAGGCTCTGGCGGAAGCGAAGCAGCGCCGGTGCACCGAAAAGCTATACGAGCTCAGCCGGCGCATCCTTTTTCTGGATCGCCGGCAGACTCTGGGGTCCGGCATCGTGGCGCTCATCCACGAAGTTGTGGGCGCCGATGCCGTAGCTCTTTTCGACGCCGTGGAAGCGCGGACCGACGCCACGGAATCCTGCACTGGGGAGATTGAGAACCTGGCCCGAGCCACATATCTGCAGGATCGTATTACGGAAACCGCTCACCCGTATAGATGGGCGCGAGTGCTGCGGCTGGGAACCACTCCGGTGGGCGCGCTGGTATTACAAGGCGAAGAACTGGACGCTTCCACGGTGAACGCCGTGGCGTCGCTGACGGCCATCGCCCTCGAACGGGTGCGCTCCTTTGACCGCGAAAGCCGTGCCGAAGCCGTCCGCCAGGCCGAGCAACTACGCGCGGCTGTTCTGGACGCTCTGGCCCATGCCTTCAAGACGCCTCTGACGGCTATTCGTGTAGCCAGCTCCGGCCTGCTCGAGACGAGCGATCTGAACGAGGGCGACGCGGCATTGGTCCAGCTCATTGATGGCGAATCGGACCGGCTGAATCAGCTAACGACGCGGCTGCTCCAGATAGCCAGAATCGACGCATCCCAACTCCACGTCCACAACGATGAAGTCCCGGTGGCGGCGCTCCTGAAAAGCGTTGTGGCGAACTGTGAGGAGCAACTTCGCGGACGCCCCGTAAACATCGCCGCGGACAGTGACCTGCATGTGCGCGGCGACCGGGAGATGCTGGCCACGGCTATTCTGCAATTCGTCGACAACGCCGCGAAGTACTCGCCGGCGGGATCGCCGATTTTCGTCTCGGCGTCCGAATCCGGCGGGGAAATGGTTGTCTCCGTGCACAACGAGGGGCCGCCGATTGCGCCCGCTGAACGCGAACGAATCTTTGAGCGATTCTACCGCTCAGCCGCGACGCGTCACGGTGCCCCGGGAACCGGCCTGGGATTGTCGATCGTAAAGAAAACCGCGAATGCACATCGCGGACGTACCTGGGTGGTGAGCGAAGATGGAAAAGGCACGACATTTTCTCTGGCGCTGCCCCGAGCGCCGAAAACCCGGCATGAGCCGGTCCCTGATTCGCTCCCTGTCCCTGATTCGTTCAAAGATAAGCTCCCGGCATCCGGCGAAGATTGTTCTCGCGGCCGCGTCCTGCGCACCTTACTGCGGGAGGCTTGAGACCAGCCGGCTTTTCGCGCTGCCGGGCGGACGCTGAGTCTCGTTTCGCCAATCGCCTTTTCAAAGAGCCAATTGATCGTCGCTGTTGAACCGGTAACCGATCTGCGAATCCGTGACCAGATACTTCGGATGCGCCGCGTCGTCGCCAAGCTTCTTTCGCAAAACGTGCATGAACGTTCGCAGGTATTCGACTTCGTCGCGATGCTCCGGCCCCCACACCGCTGCCAGCAGGCGCGAGTGCGTCAGCGACGATCCGGCGTGTGCCATCAGGTAATAAAGCAAATGGTATTCCTTCGGGGTGAGATGAATCGGTTCGCCCGCTCTCCTGACAAGGCGGCGCGCGGGGTCCACTTCAATGTCCCCTATCCTGATTGTCGCGGCGGCTACAGCCTCCGGACTCTGGTAACGACGGATCGCGGCGCGAATTCTTGCGGCCAATACCCTAACGTTGAATGGTTTCGTGACGTAGTCGTCGGCGCCCGCGTCAAGCGCTTCGATTTTGTCTTCTTCCGCGTCTTTGACGGTCAGCATTACAATGCCCAGCATCGGCGTCAACTTACGGATCTCCTGGCACGCCTGAACGCCGCTCATGCCGGGCATCTGGACGTCGAGTAACACGGCGTCGAAGCGGACTGTGCGCACCACCGCGAGCGCCTGCTCGCCGGATTCGGCTTCAGACACCTGAAAACCCATCGCGTGCACCGTCTGATGCAGTGCAAAGCGAATAGCAGGCTCGTCGTCGACAACCAGCACCTTTCCGCAGGGCGCTCGTCTGGGGAGCGATTTCATAAGAGAGCTTGCACTGGTCCATTTCGCGGACTCGCCGGGGGAGGCACAACCATGGTCGTCCGCCCCGTCCGAGAGTCGCGCCATTGCGTTTACCTGTGCCATCTCATTCCTTTCTGCCGGACCCTCACTTGACGGGAACTGGTGTGTAAGCTCACAGTTCCAGCCTCCCCTGGAACTGCATCTCCTCAACATTGAAGGACTGGACGACGCCGACACGGCCGATGCGCGCAGCGAATTCCACGCGCTGATCTTTTTGGGTGATCTCCGCCGAGAGCGGAAACACGTAGACAATGACCAGCCCATCTTCCCGCTGAAAAACCTCCACGCTCGACGGTTTAACGTCCTTTTTCCCCTCGCGTCGCAGGAAAGCCTGGCTCTTCAGGGGCTCCCCCAGGGTCTTTGGATCGCCCTTGACATTAGCGTTGGGAATGCCGTAAACGGCCATAATATAGCCATCGCCCGCATCGGCCGAAGTGGGCGGCTCGACGACCCGGGCTTTCAGTTCCGCAACACGGATGGGAAGAGCGCTCTCCCAACGTAGCCTCAATGTAATCGTCGGCCGCACCGATGAGATCTCCGGGTCCGGCTTGACGACGTCAAGGGGACTCTTTGGCATTGCTGGTCGGGGCCGGTCGTCGCTGAAACCGTCGTAGCCGATGCCGTGTGGCAGCCCCATGTTTCCGCCTTCCCTGCGTTCATCCTCAGTCTGCAACGCGCCAATCGTCGCTCTCGCGGTCCTGGCCCACGGTGAATTCGTGAGGATCTGACGGGCATCCTCTTCAGTCCAATCCGACATAGACTTGCTCTTCCATGAAGGATCCGCCGCGACGAGGGCAACAACCACGGCCACTGCTAAACAGCACACTCGCAACGTAGAGATTCGCGTCAGCACAAGTATCTCCCCGGAGGCCGAAGCCGTTATTGGTTCCCGGAGGAGGTGTAACTCCGCCCGCTCCGCTTGTCAATGCCACCGGCTCCGTTTACTACTTACTAAATAGTCTCAAAGCAAAAGGTGGAAGACTAATCGGCAGTTTACGGGCGAGGAACTAAGGAACGCATAAAGTTGCGATCAGGGGGCAAACGCTTTTTTTACTCGCGCTCATAACGAATGTTGATGGACACGACTGGAGAACGCACGACCTCCGCAGCCGAATATGTGTTGCGTCGTTTCGAAACAAAGCGCCCGGGCCGGTGGCAAGAGCTAATCGTCGCTGTTAAACCGGTAGCCGATGTGCGAATCCGTGACCAGATACTTAGGATGTGCCGCATCGTCGCCGAGCTTTTTCCGCAACTGGCGCATGAACGTTCGCAGGTACTCTACCTCGCTGCGATATTCCGGCCCCCACACAGCAGAGAGCAAACGGGCGTGCGTAAGAGACAAGCCGGCATGTGACATCAGGTAATACAGCAGGTCGTATTCCTTGGGCGTAAGATGAATCGGCTCTCCCGCTTTCCGGACCAGCCGCCGTGGAGGATCAAGTTCTATATCGCCTATCCGAATCACCGCCGCGGCCGTAGTCTGCGGAGCGTGATAACGGCGTATCGCTGCCCGGATTCTTGCCGCAAGCTCTCGGACGTTGAATGGTTTGGTAACGTAGTCGTCCGCGCCGGCATCCAGCGCTTCAATTTTGTTTTCCTCCGTGTCCCTGACCGTGACCATCAGAATGCCCAACATAGGCAGCAGCTTGCGAATTTCCTGGCAGGTTTGCACGCCGTTCATACCCGGCATTTGGATGTCCAACAGGACAGCGTCGTAGCGAACGGTTCTGACCAGCGCAACAGCTTCTTCACCGGAAGTGGCTTCCGACACTTCAAACCCCATCGCCTGGAGCGTTTGATGAAGCGCCCAGCGAATAGAGGGTTCGTCGTCAACAATTAGCAACTTGCCGCGAGACGCCCGTTCGGGTGCCGCCGGCACGGGTGATGAGCTCATTGGCTGACGTTACGTTTACACGAACATCCTGGACATTATGCACGCATAAGGATGAGGAACGCATAAAGACGCGCGTGCGCTGCCGGGAGATGCCAGCGTGGCGGTGCCACATTATGGAGCGATGGAGTGGCCGGTCAGGAACCTGGCACCGTCTGGAATTGCGCCCCGGTGATATTCCCGCTCAGGTCGTTAAATCCCCAACTCTGCACTGTGGCGCCATTTGCCAGAACCGCGAAATTCCGCAGCGGAGAACCAGCGGGCGTGTACATGCCAATGCCGCAGAGCACCAGGTGGCCGCCGTTCAACATCAGGAACCTCAGTGGACCGCTCGACGGCGCGTCCTGCAGCAGGTAGCTGTCGGTGAGGCGCAGCAGGTTGCCAGGATTGTCGTCCTGGACGATGTAGTCGTACAGGACCGATCCCGTGAAAGACCAGTTTGGGTTCTCGAAGTGCGTGCCCTGCACCACCACCTGCGCCGCCGACACTGCGCCGTTGCCTATGCGCAATTGCGCCTGGTCAAATGAGCAGTCCGTGAACACCACTTCCTGCCCTCCTCCCTGCACCCAGACACTGTTTGCGTGAGGCGGAGGCGCGTCGGCAAAGGTGACGTGATGAAACGCGATTTGTTCGCCCGCCTGCACCAGACCCGATGGCAACAGCACGTTGACTCCCCCGTCGCGGATCATGCCGTGATCGAAGTTGACGAGCCACGTATGCGAGCCCATTTGAAGGTTCACGCCGAAACTCTGGACTTTGAAGTCGCGGAATTCGATGCCTTCGGCGCCGTTGGCTCCGCCGAAGAGGACACCTATCGTCGCGGTCCCATTGCCTGGACCGGTCAAAGTCAGGTCACGCATGCCGTGTCCCATGCGATGCCCCATGCCGTAATCGAATGTAATGGCAGTTCCGGTACCGGTGAAAGCGAGGTTCACCACGTCGCCTGGCATGCCGCTCAGGAGAACGGGCTTGCCGGGAGTTTCGAAGGCGATCGGCGTAGCGAAGGAACCGGTTTCGTCTACCACGATGGCGCCACCCGAGGGAGGCAGCGCCGCATACGCGGCATTAATCTGTTCGCCGATGTCACCGCTGAACCAGGACGCGTACTGGATTAAAGGGCCGGAGTGGCCTCGTTCGGCAACTTTGTCGGCAGCCCACGCCGAAGCCATCGCCAGCGAGACCGCGAACGCAAAGATGGCAAATCGACGATTCATGCCGCGCCTCCATTGTTCACGTTTTGTAAAAACCGTGTCAATAGAGAACGCGAAACCGGTGGGGAAAGCGCCTCACGGTTTAGTACCAGAACCGCGCCGGCCCACGCTAACGCTGAATTCGGCCTGATCCTCCGCGCGCGAAGGCCCGCACCTGATCGAGAGTAACCATGGTGGTGTCGCCCGGCGTGGTAGTCAGCAGCGCGCCGTGCGCCCAGCCCAGACGCAGCGCCTGCTCGCTGGATTCGCCTGCGAGCAACCCATAGAAGAAACCAGAAGCGAAGCCATCGCCACCGCCGACGCGATCGAAGACATCGAGGTCGACTTCCGGGGTCGCACAGGTTTCGCCGTTGATCCACGCTACGGCACCCCAGGTGTGCCGGCTTGCCGAGTGGACCTCGCGCAGAGTGGTGGCGATCACTTTGATACGCGGATACCGCCCCACCACGCCCTCGATCATCGCCAGGAACGTGCGCGGATCGAGTTTCGAATCGCCCTTGATTTCAGGTCCGGCGATGCCCAGTCCCTTTTGCAGATCCTCTTCATTGCCCACCAGCACGTCGACATGTTCAACAATGCGGCGCATGGTGTCCACGGCGCGTTCCTGCCCACCCCACACGCTCCAGAGCTTCTCGCGGTAATTCATGTCGAACGAGACCACCGCGCCCGCACGGTGGGCGGCCTGCATAGCCTCAATGATCAGTTCGCCGGTGGTCTGCGAGAGCGCGGCGAAGATTCCGCCCGTGTGGAACCAACGCACACCGCCGGAGAAGATGGCTTGCCA
>Ga0326727_10019571_pt1 | contig 13576 bp, 11 predicted proteins | sample MB2enrmetagenome_FD_207643 | JGI IMG/M metagenome (GOLD analysis project Ga0326727, IMG submission 207643) | Lab enriched peat soil microbial communities from McLean, Ithaca, NY, United States - MB29MY | ecosystem: Environmental > Terrestrial > Soil > Wetlands > Peat | place: USA: New York... | reverse complement strand
GGCGCCGAGTATGCCAAGGGCCCGGTGACCTTGCAGGCCATCGGAAAGAGCGGGAGTCCTGACTTCCACGGCGCAATCTACTTCTATGGCCACGGTTCCAGGTTCGACTCCTTGGACTCCTTCGCCAAGAACCAGGGTGGGACAAAACCCGTCTCCAAATCCTACTATCCAGGCGGCGAGATCGGAGGACCGCTCCTGATTCCGGGCACGAGGTTCAGCCGGAATCGCGACAAGCTCTTCTTCTATGTTGGGCCCGAAGGCATGGATCAGAATCCTGCGCCCACTTATCATGAGTACTTCGTTCCGACCGCGGAGATGCTGCAAGGGAACTTCTCGCAGCAGTATCTGGACAGTCTCGGCGCGGGATTCGCCGCGACCAAAGGCGGGGACTCACTGCAACCAACGCAACACGGCGCGGCGGCCGCATATCCGGGCGGCATGATCCCGGTCAATTTGCTCGACGCGGACTCGCTGGCCTACGCAAAGACCTTTCCTCAGCCTACAAGCGCGCAGCCGAACGCGACCGGCAACAATCTTCTTTACACTTCGAAATTGAATGTGAATCGTATCGAGTTCAAGGTGCGGGTTGACGATAACATCAGCGATCGTTTGAAGTTGTTTGTATCCTGGGACCGCCAGGATGAGTTCGACAAGAATCCGATCGGCGTCTGGTACTATCCCGCCAGCGCTCTCCCGTATCCGTCGGGCATGCCGGCTCATCTAGTTTCAAATATCTACAATGCGAACCTGGTGCGGGTAATCAGTTCCAGGCTGACCAATGAAACGATTTTCTCCCTGGCCAAGTTTCTCAATCCGGTCCGGTTAACCTACCCGGCTGCGGTGGATATCGCCCAGGTCGGGCTGGCGGGATACAAGCCAATGACCGCGGACCCTTACATGGCTCAAATCCCGAACATCGTGAGCCAGTCCAACCTCGTTCCCGGATACTTCGCGCCTGCCTTCGGCTCCAGCTTTCACAGCGGAGCTTTCGGCAAATCGTCTCTCGATCCGTCCATCGCGGACAACCTCTCCATGGTCGCGGGTACCCATACCATGAAGTTTGGCGTCTATTGGGACTTCGCGGAGAATACCCAGACTGGTTCGGGTGTGCAAGGAACTCTCGACTTCGACAATACGGGAGCCACCAGCAGCGGGAACGTGATGGCGGATTTTCTGACTGGCCGCGTCCAGTCTTTCCAGCAGTCGCCAGCCGTCAGCGTGTACGACCTGAAGTACAGCCAATATTCACTGTATGCGCAAGACCAGTGGAAGGCGCGCCGCAGGCTGACACTCACCTACGGCGTCCGCCTCGATCACATGGGCCAATGGTACCCAACCAGCGGGCAAGGACTGACTGTATGGGATCCGGCCTCCTACAACAACACGGCGACTGCGGGTCCGTGGACAGGTCTGCTATGGCACGGGAGGAACAGTAATATCCCCATCTCTGGATTTCCTTCCGAGCCATTCTTCTTTGAGCCGAGGGTTGGATTTGCCTATGACCTCTTCGGAAAGGGCCGGACGGTCATCCGCGGCGGCTTCGGCGTTTATCGCTATCAAATCTCATTTAACTCTGCCGTGAACGCAGGAATCTTCGACGAAGCATCCGGGATCCCAAGCTACAATATCGAGAACCCGCCAAATCTGGGCTGGAATTTCGCGCAATACGGATTACCGTCGAATATAGCTGGCATCGGCACCAACGTCGGCGCCATGCAACAGGGAGACACGAGGACTCCGCATACGGAGAGCTACAACGTCACCATTTCGGAGCAGATGCCCTGGCAATCGACGGTCGAAATCGAGTACAGCGGCAATCGAAGCCGCGACCTGCTGCTGACCGGCAACGGCTTCAACATTCCCTATCTTGGAAACCTCAACAAGACCCCGCTCGGCGCCTACTTTAAGCCCGATCCGGTGACCGGAATCGTGATTGACCCGGCCCTGGACAACATACCCAGACAGGACTACCGCCCCTATCACAACTATCAGACAATCATGCTGGCGAGCCACGGTTCTTACCAGAACTATAATGCCCTAGTGGCGACGTGGAACAAGCAGTCGGGCCCTGTGACATTCATGGTGAATTACACTTTCAGCAAGGTGCTGGGAATCCGTGATGGCGAATCAGACAACGGCGCCGGCAACGGCACGTCGGTGGACCCATGGAACGTCCGCGATAACTACGGCGTGCTGGCCTACGATCACACACACATCTTCAATGCCGCGTATGTGCTCAGCCTGCCCAGCCTCATCCACCACAACCGGGTTCTCGGCGGAATGCTAAATGCCTGGAAGCTCTCCGGCGTGACCCAGTTGCAAAGCGGCGCTCCCATTCAACCAAATACGGGCGGAAACCTAAATCTGGTCACCTCGGGCGGCTTGAACAATCTTATGTGGCTGGGGACCGACTCGGAGAATATCGCTCCCGTCCTGACTTGCGATCCGCACCGTGGTCTGAAGGCAGGCCAGTACTTCAATCCAGCTTGCTTCGCCCTAGGGCCGCAGGGAACCAACGGGCCGTCGGTCTGGCCGTACATCCACGGCCCGCACTACTTTGACAGCGACCTGTCCATCGAGAAGGCATTCAATTTCAAGGAACACCATCCGATCGAGTTTCGCTTTGCGGCATTCAATTTCCTGAACCATCCGCTGCCGACATTCAACGCGGACGGCGCGAACTCCGACCTGTCGTTGCGATTCGCGGCTCCAGTGGCCGGAACAACCAATTCAAATTCGCTGACGACAGGGTATCCGCTCTATACGACGGGGTATCGGATGGTTGTTTTGGCGTTCAGGTACAAGTTCTGAGCAAAGTGGCGCGCCTTTGTCTTCTGAATGATTTGACCCCGGCCGGGAAGGCCGATGCGCGATAAGATATATCGGATTCCGTCTTCCGGAAGGTGCACCGCAAGGACACGGCTGTAGGCGGTTAGCGAGGGAAACAGTGCCACATTATTACCCATTGCACGTGTATTACACGCTGATTCCCATTCTGGTGCGCGGTTTCTGCGCGATCGCGTTCCTGTTTCTTTCTTTCTATTGTCTTAGCGAGAGGCGAATGCGAAAGACACGGTGGGGCGGCAACGCCTATGCTGCCTTTGTGGTCACGTACGCGATCCTTTATCTGGACATACTGGCTGAGGAGTGGGCCGGGTTCAACCTAGGCCGCACTGTGCCGTTCTTGGATATCGTGGCTGCCGTGACCTCCCTGTTGATTCCACCTCTGCTGTTTCATATCTTCTACAACAACGAGCGGGATTACCTGCCTCTACGTCGAATATGGCTGACTTGTCTCGGCATCACCTATGCCTTGAGTTTGACCGGGTTAATTGTTGCAGCAGCCACAATCATGGGCGCACTCCATATCGCGGTTTCGCGGACCCTGCAATACATTTTGATCATGCCGCCTGTGATATTGGCCATAGTTGGCAGCTTGGCGGTTCTCTGCACCACCCGCCGTCCTTATCAGAACCTCCGCGATCGCAATCAGCGTCGCGGTATCCTGCTCCTGGTCATTGTATGGGGATGCATAGCCGTGCTGTGTATGCCGTGGGGGAATGAAAGCTGGATCGAACCGTTCAGGGATGCGTGTCCGCTCGCCTTTGTTTTCATGGTCACTTACCATGTCGAGCGCTACACGTTCTTCGATGTTCTGATCAAAAAGGCGACCTTCTTTTATTCTTCTTTGCTTCTGCTTACCCTGTATATGGTTTTTGTAACACCCTGGATGTGGAGCTTGCCCTTGCGCGGCTGGATCGGCAGTTTGATTTGGGGGCTCTCGGTTTGGCCGATTGTACTTCTTGCGCCCTGGGGACAGCGCAAGCTATCCGCATGGCTGGATCATATCTGGCTAGGACGCCGCTTTCTGCCGTGGCAGGCAAGCAATCACTTTCTCACAGGATTGCAGAGCGCCAACAGCGAGAGCGAGCTTGTTCATCGGGCCATGGAGCTTTTGAGCGAAATATTCCAATCCGAGGCCGAAGTTCTGCTCGACGCATCCGCAGCCTTGTTTGAAGAGGAGGCATGTGAATCGATGCAGGCGCCCATCCGATTGCATGGCGAGGAGATTGGCCTCATCCGCATTCTCCCGCGGCCGCACGGTCCGCGTTTTCTGAGCGAGGATTTGGCTTTGCTTACCTCCCTCGCGGAAACGCTGTCCTTCTTAATCGAGAATCTGCGATTGCGGGAGGAGCGCATCCGGCAAGAGACTCGGGAGCGGGAACTGCTCCTGGAGGCGAACCGCTCGGAACTGAGAGCGCTGCGGGCGCAGGTCAATCCGCATTTCATGTTCAACGCGCTGAATACCATTGCAGGGCTTATCCCGCGCAGACCGGAGCGCGCCGAACAGACGATCGAGCAGTTGGCCGAAGTGTTTCGCTACACTTTGAGGCGATCCGAGCGCGAGTGGGTCAGTCTGAACGAAGAACTGGAAGCTGTTCGCGCCTATCTTGAAATCGAGCGAACTCGGTTTGGCGATCGGCTACAATTCTCAATCCTGGCGGGTGAGGGTGCGGGAAATGTTGGGATTCCCGCGATGATCGTGCAAACCCTGGTGGAAAACGCCGTAAAGCATGGGGTGGGAGCCATTCGCACGCCGGGGAGCATCGACGTCAATGTCACGGTCGCGGGAACGCGCCTGCTGATCGAGGTCCGCGACAACGGCCCTGGTTTTGAGGAGTCTGCAATGCGCGCATTTCACCGTGCCGAAAGTGGCCATGGTCTGCGCAACATCTGCGAGCGGCTGCGTCGCTACTTCGGGGACGCGGCTTGCCTTCGCATAGGGCGCGATAACGCGATGGGAATGACCCTCGTCAGTGTGGAGATGCCGCGGACATCCCAGGCCGTCGGGGTTACGCCATGATCCGGGTGCTGCTGGTGGACGACGAGCAGCCTGCGCGCGAGCGGTTGCGGGAATTGCTCCGCGCGATCCCGGACCTGGAGGTAGTTGAAGAGGCTGCCGATGGCGAAGAGGCCACCCAAAAGATCGTCGAGTTGCGGCCGGAACTTGTGCTGCTCGATATACAGATGCCTGGGATAAGCGGTCTGGAAGTGGTGTCATGCCTTCCGCATCCGCGCCCCAAAGTCATCTTCTGTACTGCTTTCGATCAGTACGCCGTGGACGCCTTCGAGCTACACGCGGTGGACTATTTGCTCAAGCCGGTAAACCGCATCCGGTTGGCGCACGCCATCGAGAGGATTCGCCAAGAAGATCCGATCAAGGCCGAGGCGAACTTAAATCGCGTAACTCGGGCTATGCCCCTTGCGAATCGGCGTTTGCTCGCTCGCTGCGGTGACCGATACCGAGTGGTCCCGCAGCGCGAGATTGTCTATTTCTCCTCAGAAGAAGGCCTCACCCGGTTGCACACCCGCGACCGAGAGTACGTGTTGGATTTGACCTTGAACGATCTCGAAGAACGTCTCGATACCGCAGTCTTCTTCCGCATTTCCCGGGCCGCAATCGTGAACCTGGATTCGATTATCGAAGTCCGGCCATTGATTGGAGGGACGGCTGATCTTGCGCTGACCACGGGTGCAGCATTGGAAGTAAGCCGGCGCCGATTGAGGGACTTGCTGGAACGAATGGGTGGCGCCACACCTGAAGTCCGGCCGGAAGTGTGACCTTGTTTCAGTGCCGGGTCTGTGGCTGAGCGCGTTGCTCTCCGATTTCCTCCCGGATCAGGATGTAGCCCGGGGAATTGCGATTTCAATAGGGCGCAACTCTTCCTGAATACCGATGCGGGATACGGAGTTCACGGCAGCCGGCGCTTCGCGGTCTCAGCGGACTCCGGCGCCGGCGGGAGCGCCGACAGAAGAAAGCCAGCCATGTCGATCGGGCTTCGTGCCGCTGGTAATAGCGAAGAACTCGTCCTGGATGCGTTTCGTGATTGGTCCGCGCGAGCCGGAGCCGACTTTGATTCGATCGACGGAACGGATGGGAGTGATTTCCGCGGCCGTGCCACTGAAGAATACTTCGTCGGCAATGTAAAGCATCTCGCGGGGAATCATTTGCTCGGCGACAGTAATTCCCAAATCGCGGCAAAGCGTGAGAACGGAGTGGCGCGTGATGCCGGGAAGCGCGGAATTTGCCAGCGGCGGAGTGATCGCCACTCCATCCATCACGACGAACACATTCTCGCCGGACCCTTCGCTGATGTGCCCTTCCGTATCGAGAGCGATGCCCTCGCTGTAACCATTGACCTTCGCCTCCATGCGAATCAGTTGTGAATTCATGTAATTCGCCGCGGATTTGGCCATTTGGGGGAGCGTGTTCGGCGCGGAGCGATTCCATGAGCTGACACAAACATCGATGCCTTTGCTCAATCCTTCCTCGCCCAGATATTTTCCCCACTCCCAGCAGGCCAGATAAACCTCGATGGGACATCCGGCAGGGTCGACTCCCGCATCGCCGTAGCCGCGCAGAACGATAGGGCGCAGATAACACGAGCTGAGATTATTGACGCGGACAAGGTCCAGATTGGCCTGGCAGAGTTCATCAAGCGTGAAGGGAACTTCCATCCTGTAAATGCGTCCGGAATTGATCAGGCGCTGGATATGATCGCGAAGGCGGAAGATCGCGGGGCCCTGCGCCGTGTTGTAGCAGCGGATACCTTCGAAAACGGCGGAGCCATAGTTGACGACGTGGGAGAGCACATGGATATTCGCGTCGTCCCACTTTATGAAACTGCCGTTGTGCCAGATCTTCTCGGTCTTAGGAATGCTCATTGGTTTCCTCCGCGTGGAATAACGCTTTCCTAATCACGCGCAAAACGAATTATAGCACACGGATTTTTGTGTCCATCAGAGGCTGGGCGTGCCAGGTGCGTATTTCGCGTCCAATTTGGCCGCAGAATTTGTCACCCGGTTGCCATAAGAATTTTGGATGCATCCCATCAGGAAAATAATCAGGGTGGAAAATCCCGCGAGGAGGGCCATCAGTCGCTGTGGTCGTCGGCAAGAGCTTCGCCGGGATCGGAGGAGGCGAATCCAGCGATTCGGCCGCATTGTAAGCCGAACACAATCTCTTCGAACCCGGTCCCCCGGCCAACCCACTGGCGCGGAAAATATTCCATCTTGCTGAATTACTTTGGAAATTTGTGAGCGAAATGAAGAAAGATGAGATAGCTCCACAAAAGTAAGAAGGTTAGTATGACTTCCCAGCTTGCGGAGAACTTGTGCCCGGTTCTGACTGCCCATGTTTTGATCGCCCGTGGTATAAGTACACAAAGAAGACTTGGCAAGAGGATTCGAAGAAGAAAGGAGAGATCACTCATAAGTCCAACTCCAGTTTGGTTAAAGTTGCTGATTACTTTAACCGACTTCTTTACTGAGTGAGGAGTATACGCCTTTTCAGCATTCTTCCGTCTACTGCCATTCTTCGTCCATTAGAACGCTGTCAGTCGCTGTGGTCATCGGCGACAGCTTCACCGGCATCGGAGGAAGCTAATCCAGCGATTCGGCCCCAGGCGCTTGTTTTCCAGTTGTCGCTGATTTCCTTCGCCAAAATCCAGGGAGGGAGATCCATCGACAAAAACCGGGACATCGCTTGCAAATAAGGCTCGTACATGCCCCGGAGCTTCGCCAATTTCTCGTTTGCGACAGGCGAATCTTTGAGGTGGAACCCGGCTTGGGCCAGCGTTGCGCGCAGGCGATGCATGTCGTCAGGTGGCAGGCGATCCGTTGAGGCAGGTAGGGGCCGGCGATGGAAAACCTGCGTCAGGTCCACAACGGTGTGGCGGCACATGGCGAACGTCAAGCGCGATTGCCTTGTAAGCCCGCTTTCGTCGCAAGCAATCAAGAGAGCGCAAGCGTCAAGAATGGCTGCGAGCGCTGACAACCAGGATTCGTTGTTATGCTGAGAGCGGAAGTAGCTCACGACTGGATAGGAGACGTGGCTTTCCAGGATTTCCGCCGACCAGCGCTCCCATTCGTGCAACAATTTCTCGAGAGCCTCAACGCCTTGCGCGCCCGCGTGGCGCCTCAAAAGCTCCGCGGCTGTTGGCGGCGAACCCGCTCGCGCGTCGAGCAATACGATGCTCACTTCACGCCGTGAAAACGCCTGGTAAATAACTGGCAGATAGCTGAGAACGAGAGCGAGGAACCCGAAACCGAGGCCGCTCTCTGCTACCGTGAGCCAGCGGCCGGTCCAGGTGTGGGCAGTGACGTCACCGAGGCCAAGTGTGAAGAAGGTTGTGCCACTCAGGTAGAGATTAGTGAGGAGCGTGTGGGACGTAACGGCCAGGCCGGACGCGCTGTAGTAGAGGATTCCAAAACCCAAAATCATCAGCGCGGCCCACAGCGCGAATAAAAAAAGAAGAGACAGCGGTCCGTAATAACTCAGGAAAGTTTCGCGCTGCTTGGGCCTGCGAATAAACCGCGCAATCGCCCGCCACGGTGCCCACGTCGACACAAAAAACAAGCGCGCGAGACGGAAGCGCCGGGCCACGCGCCGCGGCAGGACTACCGTCTCAAACGCGTCCCAGAGTACTACCAGGACTATCGCAAACCCGACAATCGCCGGCAGGATCAAGCAGCTTGCTCGAGGCTCGCGGTCATCGTTATCTCGGCCCTAAGGACGCGGGAAACAGGGCAGTTCGCCTTCGCGCTGGCTGCGGCCGATTCGAAGGCGGCGGCCGATAATCCTGGAATTCGGGCGGAAACGTCGAGATGGATCTTTGAAATCGTCCAACCCGCTTCGAGCTTTTCGAGAGTGAGAGTGGCGGTCGTGTGGATCCGCTGAGGCGTGTGGTTCATCGTGCCGAGTTGCGCGGAAAGCGCCATCGAAAAACACCCGGCATGCGCCGCCGCGATCAGTTCCTCGGGGTTCGTGCCTTTGCCATTTTCGAAGCGAGTGATGAACGAATACGGCGCCTCCGATAAGACACTGCTCTGCGTCGTGATGCTGCCTTTGCCGTCCTTCAGTGACCCACTCCAAACTGCCGATGCAGTTCGTTGCATTGTCTTCCTCCTGTCGCCCGGAAATAAATCCGGATAGTGAATTTGAGCCCAGCGAAAAGTGTCTGAACCGGGCCGCCTGCAAACTCCAACGGGCTTTTGAAGATTAGTCTCGCGTCAATCAAATTGCCAGAACCGCGCGGAAGCGAGCTTTTCCTTCGGCAACTCTCTGGTAAGCCTTTGGCGCATCGGCCAGGGAGTACGTTTCCGCAATCACTTTCACTTTTCCCTTGGCTACGTAGTCGAGCGCTTCATAGAGATACTCCAGACCATTTTGTTGGCTGCCGATGATGCTGATGCGCTTCATTAGCATGTCGATTGGCGAAACCGGAATAGGATCCGCGTCAACACCCATAATGACGAATCGCCCGTCTGGACGAATTCCCTGAATGGAATCGGTCATCGATTTCGTCGAATTCGTTGTGCTGAGAATCACGTCCGCGCCGCCGACTGCCGCGAGCCCTTTGCCGTCGCGCACGATTTCATCGGCTCCCAGCTCGCGAGTGAGTTTGTCTTTGTCCGGCGAGTGTGAAACGGCGATGGTTTCGAATCCGGCTGCTTTGGCGTACTGAATGGCTAGGTGTCCCAAACCACCGATCCCAAGAACCGCGATACGCTCATGGGGCAACGGCTTGGCCCAGCGAAGCCCGCTCCAGACAGTGTAGCCCGCGCAAAAAATCGGCGCTGCTTGTTCGTACGAAACTCCGACGGGAATCAAGAGCGTTGCATCGGCGTACATCGGCATGAATTCCGCATGCCCGCCCTGCAGCTCCATGCCCGTCGATTGCTGTCCCGGACAGAACATGTTCCTTCCGCGAGCGCACCATTCGCATCGCCCGCAGGTTTTCTGGATCCATCCGACTCCCACCCGGTCACCGACTTTTCGGCTTGTGACACCTGGGCCCACAGCGACCACTTCGCCAACTGGTTCATGCCCAAGAACCCGAGGGAACGCGCCTGGAATATGGCCAAGAGTTTGGTGGACATCGGTATAGCAAATTCCGCTTGCGTGCATCTTGACGAGGATTTGATTGGGGCCGGGCATTGGTTGCGGGATTTCGCGTATTTCCCATCGACCATTTACAGCCGGGGCCACCGCAGCTTTCATCTCATTCCTCCTCTGGCATTCGATGTGGAAGGGTGGAAAAAGATTTAGCGAATGACGTTGCGCGAAAAGCTCTTGCCTTAGTGTGTTGGCGCGGCTTGCGAGGGCGTCTGGCGGCTGTTAATCACTCGAAAATCCTTCTGAATTTGGGCCAGACGCGTCCCCGTCAGATTCTCATATGCGCCAAACACTAGAAAAGGAACCAAAGCAGCCAGCACCCACAATTTGGCCCGGCCGGGAACCTTCGCTTCGGGCTCCCATCGAAATAGCCGGCGAGACATTTCAAATGCCACGAAAACACCTACGGCTAAAGCGATGATGTCAGTCAGGATTTCCTGAGCAGTTGAGAGGTTTGTTGCAGCGGCTTCGAGACCGGTAGCCAAGTACGTGGCCGGCATGAAAAGCGCGACGCGCTGGATCCAATGCGGAAAAATTGCGAGTGGCACCGTGGCGCCTGAAAGAAAGAGGAAAGCCGTCCAGATCAATTGGTTGATCACCTGGGTCTCTTGCATGGTGTTCGTCACGCTGGCCACGATCAGGCCAAGAGCCGAAAAAGCAGCGGACCCGAACGTAACCAATAGAAGGATGGCCCCGAGGTTCCCCCACGTTTGCATGTGAAATGCCCAGCGGCACACGAGGATTTCAGTCGTTACCGTAGGAATGATCAGCATGTAATTTGAAAAGATGCTGGATGCAAGCATCGGACCGGCTCCGACAGGCGCAAGGTGAAACCTGCGAAGAATTCCCTGCTCGCGGAAAATCACGAGTTGCACGCTCAAGCCCCAGAAGCTGCCCATTACCGTCAGCGTTAAGACCGCTCCGAGAATATAGGAGATCCAGCCGGGCTGGCCTCTGCCGAAAACCAGAACGAAAAAGAAAAGAAACGCCATCGGCATGACCAAACTGAAGAAAAGGAACATCCGGTTGCGCATCGCCAATCGCATGCGAACCTTTGTGAGCGTCCAGGTATGAGTCAACGAGTTAGCGATCATGTCATTCTCTCAGCCTTCGTCCGGTCAACTCGATAAAAGCATCTTCGAGCGACGGCGAGAACATTTCCAGGCTCTGCAATTCGTTGTTTTCCGCTTCGAGCTTCTTCACCAGCGCCACGATCGTCGCGGGCGGCTTTGTCGAGTGCAGCACATAGGCGCCCTCGAACTCGCGGCAATCAGAAACGCCTTCCATCTTCGCGAGCGTACCGTCTTCGAGCGGCCGGGCCAGGCGCACTTCGATGCGCGTGGTTCCGGCAGAAGCGCGCTTCAATTCGCGCGGCGTCCCGAGCGCGATCACGCGGCCATAGTCCACAATAGCGACGCGGTCGCACAGGCGTTCGGCTTCTTCAATGTAGTGGGTGGTGAGAAGCACGGTTTTCTTCTCGCGGCGCATCTCTTCAATAATGTCGTATATTTCGCGGCGTACCTGCGGATCGAGTCCAGCGGTTGGTTCGTCCAGAAACACGACCTGCGGATCGTTGACCAAAGCCATCGCGAGTGCGAGACGTTGTTTCTGGCCGCCGGAAAGCTCGCTGTAAAATGCGCTGCGTTTCTCCTCGAGCTGAAAGCGTTTGAGCAGACTATCGGCGTTCGCGCGACGTCGGTAAAAATGCGCGAACAGGTCCATAGCTTCCTTTACTCGGAGCTTGTCCGGTAGGGAAGTCGATTGCAACACGGCGCCGATGTTCTCTTTGAACCGTTCGCCGCTCCTCTCTGGATCTAGACCGCAAACGAGCGCTGAGCCGCTGTCGGCGGTGCGCAAGCCTTCGAGAATTTCGACGGTCGTCGTTTTGCCGGCTCCGTTCGGCCCAAGAAGTCCGAATACCTCGCCTTCTTCCACGGCAAAACTCACACCGCACAGAGCTGCCACTGTGCCGTAATTCTTGTGCAGGTTTTCCACCGCGATAATCGGGTCGCCCACGAATAATTTCCTCAGTAATGGGAAGCTTCTTCTATACTACACTACACGCGATAGGTCGAATCGTCACTTTCTTGCGCGCTTGGGACGGCTTGGTTTTCGCTTCACGGCCGTCCATGCATAGCGCCTCATGTCAATCCGTCTGCCGTCGATCGCGACTCCCTCGGACGTCAGAAGCTTTCTTTGCAAACTTGCGTATGGCTCGCGGATCAAGAGCCGTCCGCCTGCGCCGATCACGCGGTGCCACGGTATTCCATGGCCATTAGGGCAGGCGGCCATGGCGTAACCGGCGGCACGCGCCCCTCCAGGCAAGCGAACTGCTTTGGCAACCTCGCCGTAGGTGGTTACTCGCCCGCGCGGAATTCTTTTTACAAACCTATACACGGGCTCCCAAGACATGAATTTTTCCTCCGTCGCTGCTGAGAATCCGCCACGTGAATTTAGCATTCACTTGACGGCTACTATGATTCAGAACAGACGCGCAAGAGGCCAAAGTTGCGGAAACAACCCATCCAGCATCTAATCACAAAAAGGACAATGTGGCGTGTCCGCTTGTTTCCCTGATTTGTGGGGCCCCGGCGCAAGACCCTAATTCTCGGCAGTGGCGCTCCTCGGCGCGTTCTCCGTGACTAATAACCAATTCGACGCATCCGCAGGATTCGCTCACGATCGTACCATTGACCGTGTAGTGGACGCCTCATACACTACGCCCGTTCAGCCTGGTTGGGAGGCGGGGGTGGCGTTCATTCGGCGCAAAGGCAACACGTACTTCCTGGTGCACAACGTGCGCCGGCGCGGCAAGGTGCAACAATTGCATCTGGCCAGGCTCGGCGAACGCCCGCGCATCACCGACGACGTCGTGCGCGCCGTTTCGCGCAGCCACCCGCTCCTCGATCTCGACTGGTCTAGCCTGCGCGAACGCGTGAATGGCCGGGCAGAGTTGTTCGATATTCGCTCCATGTATGTGCAGAATCTGATGCATTCATTGCGTGATTTGAACTTGGACCTTTTCGAACTTTCGCCGCCGTTGCTAGTGCTGACAGACCACTCCGCTTCAAGCCGCGAGCTGGTCACGCAACTGCGTCTCCTTCGTTCGACTCTCGATCTCAAGCTCGACCAACTCGAGAGGTCTGGGCCGCACAATCCGGAAGGCGGACGGAAATTCCGGTAAGGGGGTGGGACGTGGGAGCACAACCAAAACTCTTGGATCCGGGGCGGCGGAGTTACGAGTCGCGGGATTTTGAATCGGGGCTGCGGCGGAAGATTGTGGGGCAGGACGAAGCGGTGCAGGCGGTGGTGGACCTGTACCAGGTGTTTTGTGCGGGGCTGAGTTCGCCGGGGCGGCCGGTGGGGAATCTGTTGTTTTTGGGGCCGACGGGAGCGGGGAAGACGCGCGTAGTGGAAGCGACGGCCGAAGTGTTGTTCGGCGATCCGCGCGCGGTGATCAAGGTGGACTGCGCGGAGTTTCAGCACTCGCACGAGATCGCCAAGCTGATCGGTTCGCCTCCGGGCTACCTCGGGCATCGCGAGACGCATCCGCTGATCACGCAGGAAGCGCTGGCGCAATATCACACCGAGAAATTGAAGATCAGTTTTCTCCTGTTC
>Ga0326727_10019570_pt1 | contig 13576 bp, 16 predicted proteins | sample MB2enrmetagenome_FD_207643 | JGI IMG/M metagenome (GOLD analysis project Ga0326727, IMG submission 207643) | Lab enriched peat soil microbial communities from McLean, Ithaca, NY, United States - MB29MY | ecosystem: Environmental > Terrestrial > Soil > Wetlands > Peat | place: USA: New York... | reverse complement strand
CTGGTCGGTAGCTGGGAAGCTCATGTTACTGAGAATTTGCGGAAGCGCGCTTAGTACCGGCAAGCTGAGGTTCGAGTTCCGCCATGTCGAGGACGTTCAACCTGCGCTGCTCCAGTCGGATAATACTGTGGTCCAAAGATGGCCGCAAATTTTAGCGCGAGGATCCCATTGAGTCGGCTAACTGAACTACCGCATGACGCTTGACACTTACACGCAGGCTCTGGGCCCGGACAAGCGAGCCGCCCAGCGTAAGGTTGTGGGTATGATCAGGCCGAATCCAACTTGTACCGTCGTTGTATCGCGAGTTTCCGGCGAAACTCGCGTAACCAATTGAAAAGATTTGGCGTCCCCGACGGGATTTGAACCCGTGTTACCGCCGTGAAAGTCCCAAAAGTAGGTAATGCCTAGAATAGACAGTGTATGACTCTCATAACAGAATCACGGGTTTAACCGCGATTCATGCGGGTGTCGCATTGACACCGTTGGACTGCTATAGACGGGGTTTTCACGTCCTTCGTCACAGGTTCGTCACAGTTCGTCACAGGGGGTTCTCTTCTCACCTTCCGTCCGTAGCGCCGGAATCTCTCGCCAGCATTCGATTGCGGCGCGTGTCGGGGGATGCTGGAACCCTATCTCTATGCCTTTAGCGCATCTCGGGGCAACCCTGCCGCGCCAGCGGGCCATTCTACGCCAGCATCGCGCGGGATTGCGGGCCGAATCGCCGGGCCGCTTTAGTTCGGGGTGGTACTGTCGGGCCACCCTGCCGCTATCGGCGCGTCCCTGAAGCTGCCAGCAACCTTGGCGGGGCATCCTACGCGGTATTCCACGGGATGATGCGGTCCGCAAAACTGCGGGTGATTGTGGCGTTAACTTGGATGCGGTTCGCCAGGGCCGCCAGGAGCAAGCATGCTTATTCCTGACACCCATGCCCCCCCTAGACGGGGGTGGGGTGCGAATCGCTACCATGCCTCTCACCGAATTTTCGCCTAAAAGCGTATTAAATCGTATTGTATTTAGCTTGAAACCACGAAAAAGCGTTACGCGCGGGGGGAATTGCAGGTTGAGGCGCAAAAGGATGCGGTTTTTTGCCTGGGATGAACAGCGGGAAGCTGTCATTTAGGTTGTCATGGCCTTTTCAGGGCAGAGCAAAAGTCTTACCGGGGGTATGGCGTTTGGCGGCTGCCAACTTCCTTCGCGCCTTCCGTTCTCGCCAAGCCCTTTGATGCTCCCGGTTTTTCGCTCGGATGCGCTCCGGCTTGCAATTATCGCAGAACGTCTCCCGTGGTGAGCCGGGTTGGAAATAGGCGCGACACGCCGCACACGGCTTTCGCTTGAGGCGGGGCCGGGGGCGCGCGGGGGGAGTCTGAGGCACCAGGGGCGCGGGCTGGACTGCGGCCTCCGCCCTTCTCTCCGGCCTCGAAGCGCACCAACCACACCACGGCCGCTCGACACTACAGCCAATGGCGAGTTGCAGCAAGGGGCAGTCGCGCAAGTTCATCTCCGCTTTGGTGCGAACCAAGCGTCAACGCGGCGGCTGAGTTGGCGATTGCTTCCCGGTAGCTCATTCGGAGTTAGGCCGGTGACGTGAAATGGCCTGAAGCTGCCGGAAATATCGTTGGCCTGCGTATAGGCGAAAAGGCCCTCTTTCAGCGCGTCGAGCAGATCAACAACGGCCTCGATCAAGCCGAAGGTCGCCTTGGGGAATTCAGGGAAGGCGCGCTCAAATGTTTCGACGGCGATTTGCTGTTTTTCCTGGGTGATAGAGTGTATCCGGCTGGAAAGCGAGTTGATTTTGTCCCCTAACTCGGTCAAGCCTTTTTCCTCTTCTTCCAGTTGCGTCCGCTTGCTTACCGCTCCCGCGTCATCCCCGCTAGCAACACACGCATCGACTTCGTGGGACAGCAAACGAGAACGGGCCTCAATGCGGGGAGACAACTCCCGGTGGGCTTTGCGAAGGCTCTCAACTTCCTTCCATAGCTTCGAGGATTCCTTGTCCAGGGGCGCAACACCCGCTTGGTATGCTTGATTCAAGCTGACTTCGAGAAGCACTCGCGCCAATTCCTTGACCGAGCCGCGTACAACCAAAACCTGCTCTTTCACGGCTTGCTCAATTGGGTCGGCGTCCGTAAATCCCCTTTCGGCATCCTCTGTGAAATTTTCAACACGTTCTGGCATTTGGTTTCCTCTCCGCGCCTTTCGTGGCGCCGGACTTTTGTTGAATTTCTGAAATTTCAATTTGCAAGCGGGCCATTTCGGCCACGTCTCCCGCCTGTGCGTACATATCTAGCCTCTTGCGAAGAGCAAAGATTTTCGCTTCCGCATCCTGTTTGTTCATGGTTGCCTCCGTTGCGGTGAGAGACTGAGCAGGTAAGGCCGGATGACTTGGGCGAAAAATTCCTCCTGCTCCGGCTCTTGTCGAAATTCCACGCCTAACTGCTCCATCCGCTTGAGTGCGCCCTCGTCCATCAAAGACGCGCCCCTCGCGACAGCGGTATAGTGGGCGAAAACTTGAGCCGGGCTTTGTTGAGGACCGGATTTTAAGTAAGGATTCCGCGTGATGCTGCTTTCAATTTTCCCGGCCACATGCGCCCCGAAGTCTCTCGCCAGCAACCGCTCTTCCCCGTTCGGGCTTCCGGGCAATGCAGGCAGCACAACCTCCGTATGCCCCGACGACGCCGCAGATTCGTAAGTCAGTTTTCCGCTATCGTCAGCGCCGATACCACGGTCAGGATTCCTCTCGGTTGCTATCCCTCCAGGTTTCGCCGATGGAATTGGACTCTTGTCGTACACAATCCCCTTATTATCTTCAATCATATGTTTTCTCCTCCCAGTTGTTCTCTACAACATCCTTCGGTTGGCGTGGCAAAAGTTCGTCAGCACTCACCCAACAGCAGGTACCATTCTCCAGCCGCACACGGACAGTCCCGCGTTTTCCCAGGGCGACTACGCGGGCGGTCTGTAGTCTGTCAGCCGTGCGCAGCACCAAGCCGCGCCAAACCAATTCAGTCTGCGAATGATGCTCGCGCTTTCCACTGGGCCGCCAGACCACCTCGCACGTGCCCGTGGGGTCAACACTAACGACTTGCCCGGTCCCGCGCCTACCTGGAAACACAACCTGAAAGCCCGGTTTCGCGTGGCGCATCATAACTCCCTTCCCCCAGGCGCGCCGTGTCTGCTATACCGCTCAAGCTCAGCAATCTCCCTTTTTAACTGTTTGGCCCTCAGACTCAAGGCCAGGATGCGGCTGTGCCGGCGATCCTCATCAACGAAGGGTAGGTACTCGCGGTTGCGCCACTGGCGAGCCTTGGCCGAGAAGCTCCGCGCGAGCCTGCGCTTAATGACGATTAACTCTTGCCCGGTGATTGCCATTTTGGATTCTCTCCGTTTACCTCAGAACGGAATATCATCATCGGTAACGATCACACCCTGAGCGTTCACAAACTCGCCAGCCCCAAGTTTGGGCTTTTCCTCTGCGCGCTCTGGCTCCGGGGCTTCGTCACTGAATACCAGTTCGCTGTCCTCTTCCGGGCCGTCGAGTTTGAGTCTTAACTGTTTCGGTTCCATGCTCGCCTCACTGAATCCATGGAGCTTTTCCCGAATCGGCGCAAGCAGCACACGGGCCGCTCTCGCCGTGGAGCCGCCGTTCTTCGCAAAACCAGCATTCCCTTGGCCGAGTCGCCGCGAGCCAAACTTGCCGCTCTGTGGGATGGCACATGAGGCAAGGCACGGGCTTGTCTGTGCGCCGAAGGTTGCACGCCGGGCAATCACACTCACCCTTGCCGTCACAGTGGCGACACTCTGCCGGTTCAACGCTTGGCCGGGCCAGGGCCGCCAAGATTTCGGGCTTCGCTTGCCGGATGCGGGGTAGCAACTCCGGGGGAATTTTGCTTGCCGGTTCCAAGCGAAGGGTGTCCGGGGGAATCACTCGTACTGTGACTCCGACACCTTCCAAAGCAGCGAGAATTGCAAAGGCTTGGTTCATACGTCTAAAACCTCTCTAACCTCCTGAAACGGAAGGGTCTTAGCTTCTTTTTCACCGTTCTCCTGCCCGCCTATCCCCGCTTTCAAAGTGTCAAAGTGTCGGGAAGCCGCGTCTTTATTGGGTGAAACCGCATTTTTCAAAGTGTCAGACGGGCTTTCGTTTGACACTTTCAAAAGCTCACCATCGCCTCTACTTTCGCGGGTTTCTGACACCTTGACACTTTCAATAGGGGGGGATGGGGGCAGATAAAGAGAAAAAGCCTCTCTAAAGTCACCCAATCTGTACCCACGGGCCAAGCCGTTTTTGATCTGTCCGGGGAAAATGTCAAAGGGCTTCAGCAGCCGGGCCAGCTTTGCGGGGGATAGCGGCTTGCCCTTGGCCCACTCTCCCCACGGGGAAGTTTCAATTTTCGCCAGGGCTTCGCATAGTTCGCCAGAAGGTATCTCATCACCTTCTTTTTCCGCGAAAATGCCCTTGATGTCGGAAAGCAGCTTGACGCCAATCGAGTCATCATCGGCTTGCGCTTCGCCGCACAGTTTCACAAGGGATTGCCTTGCTGCCTTCGGCCAATCACCCCCCGCCAAATCCGCAACTGCTAACAATGGCTCTGATGTGTCGGCTTGCCGGTCACTCAGTTGTGCCGGAATCTCGGGCCGGGCTTGACGTAGGGTTTCGAGGTTCGCCGCGCACCATGTGGCAAGCCGGGCCGCAATCTCCGGTCCTTCCCGTTGCGCTTCACGTTCGCGGAAACGCGCAACCTCACCGCGCCGCGCTCGCTTCAATCGAATCGGAATGCTTCTGTCAATCACAGTGTCAGGAAGTTTTCCGATGCCCGCAATGGCCTTCGGGCAGAAGGTTGAAAAGTCCTTAGGTGTGATGTTCACTCCCTGCCCGACGCAGCATGACGCCGCGCCCCCGAGCCGGTAGCCCGTGTTCAAAATCCCGCGTAGGGCTTCCGCGTACTCTTTTTCTCCCCCAAACGCCGCGTCCGATTCGTCCAGCAAAAGCGTGGGGTGCTCTGCGTCGATCTTGCGGGTGAGCACAGCCGCCGAAGTCCGGCCCGTGAACCATGCGCGGGAAACGAGCAAGCGCGAGACTTCCAAAAGCCGGGTCTTGCCCGATTGCTTCTCTGCGGAGTTGACGGCAAGGTAAGGTGTGCTGGCCGCCGCGCCGAAAGCATGAGTGTGGGCAACCCACAGCGCCACGGCTCGCGCTTGCGCCTCAGTCAAGGAAACGAACCGGCGAATAAACCTCATAACCGCGTCAAGAATTTCTGCCCCGGTTGCCGGTTTCCACTCCGGCATCTCTGAAAAAAGGGAAAGCAGCCGCTCGCGTGTCCAGCCGCTTTCAATTGCTTTTGCTAAGTCCTTACAATCGGGAATCTCGCAAACCCGCACACTTGCGGCCTTGCCGTACAGGGACGCGGCCCGCTTCTGCGCTTCAACCCGCCCCGGCTCATCCGCATCCGCGACAATCACAACCGATTTCCCGCGCAAGCATTCGGCATGATCTTCCCGCCAGCTTCCCGTTCCCCCGCTTGTCGCGGTAGGCAAGCCGAGGTTTGCGCCCGCGTCCGTATCCTTTTCACCTTCTGTCAACACAGCAAACGACTCATTTATGATTTTGGCAACACGGTACAGGGGTGTTGAGATTTTCGGGTCACCCAGCCCTGAAACCCACTTCCCCCCTTCCCACCGCTCCCACGAAAAATCTTTGGCCTTGCCTTTCGGCCCCGGCTCAAACCGCAGTTTGCGGGCAATCGACTTTCCTACCACGTCCGTGTAAACGTATGTCGCCACACACGGCCCGCGCCCGTCCGCTTTCCGCTTGGGTTTCGTGCCGCTGAAAAGTCCGCGCTCCACAAGCCAGGCTGTCACCGCCACCTTGTCGCCCGGATCACAACCGGCCAGGAACGCGGCCAGGCTCCATGCGGTCCCGCTCGCGCCGCATGGGAAACAAGCCCACACATTTTTCTTCGGGTTGATTTTGAGGCTTGGGTGGGAATCGCCGTCTTTGTGGCCTTCGGGGTGTGGGCAGCGGTAGACCAATTCCGCACCTTCGCGCTTCGCAGGCTCACCTAGCGCGGCGCGCGCCGCTTGCTCACAACTGAATTTCGCGGCGGACTTCGCCCCCGGTTGCGCTGTGACGGCTGTGCTCACTGGTCCTGCCCCGGCCCGGCAATGATGCCGTGGTCATGTTTGGCGAAGGCTTGCAGTTCGCGGTAGCTGAGCAAGGTTCGGCGGCCCAACTTGCGCCTTGAAAGTTTTTTGGCTGTTATTAAGTTTTGAACGGTTCGCGGACAGACGCCCAACAAATCCGCCCCGTCCTTGATGCTCACCAAAATCGGGTCGAACGGTTTCTTTTCCATGCCAGTATTACAAGGCATGGCGGGTGAAATTAAAAAGGTGGGGAATTAAGTTTCACTGTTGGAATTCAGCGGAATTTAGTTTCACCTTGGCGGGGGATTGCGTTTCATGCGGTAGTAGGCGGACTCGGCAACCTCGCGCCCAATCCTCAACTTTTGCGCGATTTTCCCAAAGCTGTATTTCTGCGCGTCTTTCATGCGCACAATCTGCGCGTCCCGCTCGGCCAACTTTCGCGGTCGCCCGCGTCGAGGTACAGGCCGAACCGCGCCTTCGGCCAAGGCAATACTGAGTGGGTTGAACAATCCGGTCCACGCCAAGAATGCGCCTATCTCTTGCTCGCGTGTTTTGAAAGCCGTTTGCTGTATTGGTGTCGCAGTTTCTTTTCCGTGCTTATTGGTGCTTTTCATGGTGCCGATTTTACCGCTTGACAAACTTAACGTCAAGTTTTATTATGCGGCTATGAAACTCTCAAATGCAGCAAGCGCAATGGGGAAGAAAGGCGGGAAGGCACGTGCGGCCCGGTACGACCGCAAGACTTTGAGCAAGTGGGCCAAGCTCGGCGGAAGGCCGAAGAAGGAAGGGAAATCCCATGCTAAATGAAACGCTGGCGCTAGACAGTGTGATTGCTATTCCCGCCCCAAATGAGGGCAGGAAGAAGGGCGCGAAGAAACAACCCGCGAAGGTGAAAGGAATCTTCGAGAAGGCGCCCGGCTCTGGCGTGTGGTGGGTTCGTTTTACCGACGCCGAAGGCCGTCGCCATCGTGAAAAGGCGGGCGCGTTCGGCATGGCAAAGAGCCTTTTGACACTGCGCAACGCGGAGGTCATGCAAGGCCGGAAATTCCCGCAGAGCCTCCGCCAGGCGGGAATGCCGACCCTTAGCGGCTTCTCTCAGCGGTTCATTGACGCTATCGAAGTCCGATGCGCGGCCAAGCCTAAGACTGTGGAATTCTATGCGCAGCAATTGACGCGCCTGTTAGAATTCGCGCCACTGGCGAACGCTCGGCTTGACGCGATAGACGAATCGCTCATTGAATCCTTTGTGCAATCGCGCCGGGGCCAGCCAAGGCGCGCCGGTCACAATCGCAAAGAGGCGCGTCCGGTCGATCCTGAGAAAACCGTCAGTCCGGCCACGGTCAACCGCAGCCTTGCTTGTCTCAGGCGATTGCTCCGGGTTGCTCAAGAGTGGCGCGTGATTGACCGCGTGCCCCGCGTTCACTTACTCCCCGGCGAGTGCAACCGCGAATTCATCCTGAGCCATGCGGGAGAGCGGTTGTATCTCGAAATGGCTCCGCAACCCCTGCGGGACTTCGCCCTGCTTGACGTGGACACGGGCTTACGGGTTGGTGAGGCTCTGGCCTTGGAATGGCCGGACATTCACTTGGAGCCTGCTAACGGGGCCAAATTTGGCTATCTCCACGTCCAGAAAGGGAAGTCACGTTATGCCCGGCGCAATGTGCCTTTGACGGGCCGCGTTAAGGCTATACTCGAAACCCGCAAGGCCGAATCCAAAACGCCGTGGGTTTTCAGTGAGGATGGCGCAACCCCCATGCTAAATAGCTCCCTTGACCATCTGCATAGGGAACTGCGGGCAACCTTGAAAATGCCAGCGGGTTTTGTGCTACACTCCCTGAGACACACTTACGGTACACGGCTTGGTGAAGGCGGGGCCGATGCCTTCTCGATCATGCGCCTTATGGGACATTCTAGCGTGACAATCTCTCAGCGGTACGTCCACCCCACGCCGGAAGCCCTCGAACGGGCTGTAGAGCGGTTGGAAACCTTGAATGCGAAGGCTCAAGCAGCCCTTCCTCGACTCCCCGCACCTAGTAAGGCTTTTGAAGGTGGCAGGGCAGAGGATGAATGCGCCGTACAGCCTGCCGACGCAAAAAAGGACTGGGGTGTTTCCGGGGGGCCAACAGCCACCAGAACGGCCACCGGAGATTTTGAGTGTCTGTAAGTTATTGATGGGCCGTTAGCTCAATTGGTAGAGCAACTGACTCTTAATCAGTAGGTTGGGGGTTCGATTCCCTCACGGCTCACCAAGCCTCTGAAAGTAAAGATGTTATCTTGCCAATGGATCACTCCTTCCGCCCCAATTTGTGACCATCTCACTAAGGACTTCGGGGAAGCTCGTGCTGAAAATAAATGAGTTATCGCGATTGGGGGAGCAACTGATGGAATATCAGTTGGTTGGGTGTTCGGGCTGGCAGAGCATTCCGTAGCTATTGATTACTCGACTGTTGGAGGTTAGTGCGTAGTCCGCGCATGTAGGAAGTGACGCATGACGTAGCAGAATTAGCCAAGCGTGGTCCGGCCGTGGCAGAATTTGACAGGGCGGCGACGTTGAATGACAGCTATGAATGTGGGATGTTTTCAAACGTTCCCTCCTTGAGGAGTGATCCAGATTGATGCGATCAGCTCGCAATCCGTCGATCAATTCGTGGCTTGGTAGATATTCAGCAGACGCTTTGAAGCGGAATAGTCGAGCCGCTCGGCGAACAGATGGCCACTGATTCGCGTTCATCAGCGCGTGGTCTGAGGCAGGCGTTGTGTTCTTTTCGTCTTGCAGCGATGGCGATGAGGATTTGTGTGCGCCTTGTGTGCGGGGTATCGATGCCGTCCCAAGTTTGGCTAGTCCCAACTGTGTTGGTGCAGACAACTTCATTTTATGGCCAGCGCCGGGTGACCCACCCGTATCTCGTCGGCTGTAGGAGAAAGACCTACATACCCCCCCGCAAAACCCTACAGGAGAAATAGCTCCCTACCGATGTTCTCGCTTCCGTACTCTGATTACCCTTGCCACCGTGCTGTTGGCAGAAAATCCATTCGATCTTTCGGCGCTTGGTTCCAGAATTCTGCTAATCAGCCCCCAAGCCGCATGCTCGTTGCCCCGGTCCGGCATACGGCGCGGCGGTGAAAAGGGAGAACTACCCTCGAAACCAGGAGGAGTAAAATCATGATCTCGATTGCTCGATTTATCAGAATTGCTGCGCTTTGTGGGTTGGCCTGCGTCCTTATGTCCTGTGGGAGCGAACTTACAGCGAGTGCCCTGGCAGCCAGAGCCAGCGCCGCGCCGGCCGTCAGCCTATCCGCCACCAGCCTTAGTCCCGGCTGGTTTCCTGTAGGCACGACCAGTGAAACCATTAATCTCTTCGTGACCAACTCTGGCAAAGCCAACCTGTTGATTACCAGCGTGACGCTAACCGGCCCTAACCCTAGCGATTTTGCCCTGACGAACAACTGCCCTAGCTCGCTCGCCGCCGATGCAAACTGCTTGATCACCTTCACATTTACGCCAACTGCTCCCGGCACGCGCACGGCCTACATCAACATTACGGACAACGCCGCGGGGAGCCCCCAGAAGGTGACGATCTACGGAACGGGAGAGGGTCCTACTGCCAGCTTGTCGACGAGCAGTCTCACGTTTGCGAGCCAAGCTGCGGGCGCCACCAGTGCAGCCCAGACTCTAACGCTGAGTAACGCCGGGAATGAGAGTTTGAGCATCTCCAGCATCGGGTTAGCCGGCGCTAATCCCGGCGACTTTGCGCAATCCAACAATTGCAAGTCAAGCCTGGCTCCGGGAAACACCTGCACGGTCAGCGTGACGTTCAAGCCGGCTGCCGGTGGAACTTTTACGGCCGTCCTGGCTCTGACGGACAACGTTCCCGGGAGCCCCCAGAGCGTGAGACTTTCGGGCACGGGCGCGAGCACTGCCACGACGGCTAGCCTGTCCCCCACCAGCCTGGTCTTTGGGAACGTAGCGACGGACACGACGAGTTTATCTCAAACCGTCACTTTAAGTAACACCGGCAGCACGGCCTTGACCATCACCAGCGCGGCCTTTACAGGGGCCAACGCCGGCGATTTCACGCAGAACAACAATTGCAGCACCTCCGTCGCACCGGGAACGAGCTGCACCATTAGCATCGTATTTACGCCTTCTGCCAGCGGCTCCGCCCCGGCCTCGCTGCAAATCATCGACAATGCCAGCAGCAGCCCGCAGGTTGTGACCCTTTCTGGTGCGGGAACGCACGACGTGATGCTTGCCTGGACCGCCGTCACATCCGCAAATGTCGCGGGCTACAACATCTTCCGAGGGACCTCGCCCGGTGGAGAGGGCTCTACACCTCTCAATTCCACGCCAGTTCAAGGCACTTCCTATATCGACGAGAGTGTTTCAGCGGGAGTGACCTATTACTACGTGATAACTGACGTATCCCAAAACGGAGTGACACAGAGTGCCCCCTCTAATCAAGTTTCGGCCGCCGTGCCTTCGCCTTAATTAGAATGTCAGGATTAAATAGGAGGGGAGGGGCGAGCGCGGATGGAGGAGGGCAGAATGGAGGGATTCGAGGTTTCGGTCCAGTCAGTCATCATTGCCGGACCTCCTCTAGAGACGATAGATTTTCCCCTTCCGGAACTGACTGAGTGCATTTCGCGTATCGACAATCAGCGGCGCATTCCGAACAATAGCGGGGTAATCGAAACAACTGTGGTCGGTGACGACCACTAAGCAGTCCTTCTCGCAAAGAAGGTTCGCCAGAGTTTCTGAGCTGTGATCGAATTCGGATGTGCGAAGATGAAGAATCGAAGGATCCGAATAAGAGATCTGGGCTTTCCTTTCTGCCAGCAAGTGCATGATGTCCAGTGCGAGCGATTCGCGCACATCCGCAACGTCGCGCTTGTAAGCCACACCCAGGATGTGCACGCGCGACCCTCGTAGCGGCTTGCCGAGGTCGTTCAGGGCGACCGTGATGCGGTCCACCACGGGATGGGGCATGTGATTGTTAATCTGCTGAGCAACTTCTATGCGCCGTGGTTCGAAGCCATTCGTCCGGGCTTTCCAGCTAAGATAAACCGGATCGATAGGAATGCAATGTCCGCCCAGGCCGGGGCCCGGATAGAAGGGCATAAACCCAAAAGGTTTGCTGCTAGCCGCCTCGATGACTTCCCAGACATCGAGGTTGAATTTGTGGCACAGTAAGGCCATCTCATTGGCCAGCCCGATGTTGACGTTACGGAAAGTGTTCTCGAGCAACATCACCATCTCGGCCGTTCGCGCCGAGGAAACTCTCACCACTCGATCTATCGAAAGGCTGTACAGCGCATTGGCGACGATGGTTCATTGCCGGGTGATTCCTCCCACCACTTTTGGCGTGTTTCGGGCCTGAAATTTGGCATTCCCGGGGTCCACCCTTTCTGGCGAGAATGCCATAAAGAAATCTTTGCCGACCTTAAGGGAAGCTCCTTCGAGTGTCGGCAGTACGATTTCTTCAGTGGTTCCAGGATAGGTCGTGCTTTCAAGAACAATCATTTGTCCTCGATGGAGATAGTCAGAAACGGCGTCGACCGCCTGGATGACACATGAAAGGTCTGGCTCTTTGGTCTTGGTTAAAGGGGTGGGGACGCAGATCGAGACCATATCCAAATCAGACAGTTTGGCGAAGTCGTTGGTTGCATGGAAGCGACCAAGCTCAATCTGGCGCTGGAGAATCTGATCATTCACATCGCCGATATAACTGCTTCCCCTATTTGCCTGCCCCGTACGTCCGCGGTCAAGATCGAATCCAGTTACAGAAAAGCCCACGCGGGCGAAGTCGATCGCTAGCGGCAGCCCGACATACCCCAGACCGATGACCCCGACACGCGCTTGCCGGCGAGAGGTTTTGCCGAGCAGCTCTGTCAACGCTGGGGTCTGGATTTCAGAACTTGCTTCCACCAGAGCGGGTGTGATCATTGTGTCCATCATTTTCGATCCCCCAAAACCCATGGCAGCTCAACGGGCGAATGAGTAAGCAAAGCAGGCGCCTTAGTAAAGGCCGGAAGTCATCTAGGAAATATATTGGCTTTCGTTCCGGACCGGCCTGACGGCTATTTTCTCTAACCCGCGAACCGAATAGGTCTCAGTCCTCTGACCACTGCAAATTCCGGAGCCCTTGTTATCGAACTCCGTGCTAGCGTTTTGATTGCCCAGACGGCCAACGTGATAGCAAGCTGCGAAGAACCAATGAGAACCGATCCAATGAAAAATTGGCAGATGGTGTTCGAAATCACTCAATCCCCTTACCTACCCTCGACGATCAGGTGTGTTGTCCGTTTCATAACTGGCCCACCCGAGCACACAAATGTCCCGATGCAGTAACTAGCCAACCGAACTCCTTCTTGAACCAAGACGAGAGAAGCGCAGGTTCCAAGTAGTAGTGTCGCGGCGACGAAAACCGATCCTACGCGAATGACGGACTCAAGAACGAGTTACATAAGCTCCTGCTCTCCGGCTGATGGGGGCCCTTGCGCTGTTCGATTCACGGAGGGGTGAGCGCTTACAGGTCCTTCGGGCCCCCCTTTTCCCTAAACGATGTGCGTATGTCCGTTCGTAAACAGTGAAGAATTGCAAACAGAAGCAGCAGTGCGAGCGCGAAGAACGCCATGCCTCCCTGATAGTGGAGTCTGCCTTGTAGAAAGCGTGGATCGACATACTCGGCGAGAAGCGTCAGACCGGCAATTCGCAAGCCGTTGGTGACACAGACAATGGGCAAAGCAAAAAGGATGAGTACCACCTTCCTCCAAACGGAAGTAAGGTAGAGATGTCCGGCGACAAGACTGATGATGAGAATCGCCAGGTTGGAATGAATTCCACTGCACTCCCGGGCTACAAGAATGCTGACATCGTTAAGGAAAAACTCGTACCCATACCGAACAAAGGGGATGCCGGCCAGGTTGAGGGCCATCGAGCATATTTCTGTAGATCCGTATCGCACTGCGGCAATGGGCTTGTCGAGCCACAAATCGGGGAGAGGCACCGTCAGGAATAGGAATAATAGCGGAAAAAATCCCTTACGAAACGCGCTACTTCCATAACAGACCATGAATGCTGCGAGCCAGCATGAAACAAGACCGAATACGCTGACGGAAAGGGAGTTGGCTTCCCCGAGCTGAACCTTGGCGAAACCGGCGGTCACACCCAAAGTTAGTCCGACGAGAAGTAGGGTCAGCCCCGTCCGAAAATCGTAATCCACTTTGGCAAAGATGGTGCCCCTTTCGACAAACATCAGCGCAGCACCGATCAAGGGGATCGCCAAGGTATACGAGTATGGGTCATAGAAGTTGTCGCCCCAAAGGGCGTAAGAGAAAAGGGTTCTCAAGGGGATCCAAAACGCTGGCAGAGATACGGCCACCAGGGTGAGGAAAAGTACGTGCCTTGGCGAAAAGGTCAGAGCATGGTCGGCGA
>Ga0326727_10019569_pt1 | contig 13576 bp, 10 predicted proteins | sample MB2enrmetagenome_FD_207643 | JGI IMG/M metagenome (GOLD analysis project Ga0326727, IMG submission 207643) | Lab enriched peat soil microbial communities from McLean, Ithaca, NY, United States - MB29MY | ecosystem: Environmental > Terrestrial > Soil > Wetlands > Peat | place: USA: New York... | reverse complement strand
GCAGCGATATCCTCTGCCCCTGGAAGATTCGCGCGAGGACGACGGTCGGCGCCGGATAGAGCGAGGTGATGAGAGTCACGATGATAAGGAGCTCGGAGCGACTCGCGACGAGGAAGCAAATGTTCGCCCCCATGTCCGCCGCCCCTGCGAGGAGGGCTGTCGGCCTGTCCGGCTTTGCGACCGAGAATCCCTTTCGCCCGAAGACGATGATCGAGGCGGCAACGGAGAGCGAGGCCGCGCGGGCCGCGACGAGGGGCCAGAGTCCTGAGCCGGACGATGTGCGCGAGATCGCGACGAAGAAGAAACCGAAGCCTATGCCCGATACTGCCCCGTAGAGAAAAGACGAGCGGAGTTTGGCCCTGTCCTTGGCCCCGCCTTTTTCGTAGGACAAAAGGAGTATCGCGGGCAGGCAAAGGGCGATGCCGAGAAGCGCGAGACCTGCTGGCCGTTCGCCCATGACCGCGCCAAAGGCAGCAGGAACTATGGCCCCAACCAAGGCCGAGATCGGGGAAACGATGGCCGCCGTGTGGATTGATAGCCCGCGGTAGAGGAGCGCGAGGCCGAGCGATCCTCCCGCGCCTGCGGCGAGGCCCCAGAGGATGTCGGCGATGGTGGGAGCTCTCGCGCCGAGCAAGGGAGAGGCGATGAGCGCGACTATCGCCCCCGCGGCCTGCGAGAGAAGCATAACCGAAAACACGGAGTTCTTCCGCGTAGCGTAGCCGCCCGAGAAGTCGGCGACGCCGTAGAGGACGGCCGAGAAAAATGCGAGGACAGCGCTCATACAGCATAGTAGCATTACCTGTTTTTTCTTTTAAGGGTATTGTCCTATCCCGCACGGACTCGCGGAGTAAAGATGCCCGTATTGGCCGAACGGCCGCCTCTCCGCTATACTGCGGCTACATCATGGAAACCGTAGCGGACTCGGTCTTTTTCTCTTCGCTCAAGGCGGAGACTCATTTCTATATTGTGCGCCACGGTAAGAGCGAAGGCAACGCGAAGCGCATCTTTCAGGGGCTCCTCGACCTTAGTCTCGTCGACGAAGGCCGGGAAGAGGCCCGATCGGTAGCCGCTTGGCTCGCGGCCCGGGGCGTCCAAGCCGTATTCGCTTCGCCCCTTCTGCGCGCGGCCGAGACCGGCCGCATCGTCGCCGATGCCTGCGGAACCTCTCTGCGCTGCGACGAGAGCCTACGGGAGCTCGACACGGGCGTATTCTCGGGGCTGGGCTTCGACGAGTGCCGCGTCCGCTATCCTGAGGCCTACGCCGAGTTCGAGTGGAAAAGCTGGGAGGGAGTGCCTGGGGCCGAGCGGGCCGAGGACCTCTACGCGCGGGCGATGCGCGCCTGGATCTTCTTGCGCGACAGGGCCGCAGCCTTGGCGAACGAAGCCGACCGGAGCTCTGGCGCCCCGGTGAGGCTGGCCGCGGTGAGCCACGGCGGCTTTATCCAATGGCTTGTTCGCTCGACCTTCGGCTGTCGGTCATGGATGCCTCTCGTCTCGACGGCGAACTGCGGCATCTTCGAGCTCTTCGTCGATCCGACCGAGGCCGGGAACGCGTATATCCAGTGGAGACGGATGAATTTCGTCGCGTCGGAGAAGATGCTGGACGAAACCCCGCCGATTTTTTAGCCTTCATTCTCGTCGACGAAAGCTTGCCACAGGCTCTCGCTCTCGGGGAAGGGCGCTACGACTTCGATGGCCTCTTCGGTCCTGGGCTGCGAAAAGCTGATGCGCCGCGAATGGAGCATGATGAGGCCCGAGCTACCGCTGCGCCTCGCGCCGTACTTCAGGTCTCCTCGTATCGGGCACCGGATGCCCGCGAATTGAGCTCGGACCTGATGGTGCCTGCCCGTGATCAGGTTGACCGCCACGAAGAAGTAACGGTCGGACGCTCCCGCGATGCGATACTCGAGCAGAGCCCTCTTCCCGGACTTCGATCCCGCCGGAAGGACCCGGACCACGTTGTTCCTCTTGTCCCAAGCGAGGTTGTGCTCGAGCTTGCCTTCTCTCGGCTCGGGCTCGCGCTCGACGCAGGCTATGTATTCCTTCTTGACTCGCTTGTCGCGGAAGGCCGCCTCGAGCGTGACGAGGGCCTTGTGCGTCTTCGCGAAAAGCACCGCGCCCGAGGCTCTCCTGTCGATTCGATGGGCCGCCTCTAAAGCGGCAGGGGTGCCGCCCTCGCGCGCGGCGAGCTCTTCGCGCAGGAGGTCTTGCAGGGATTTGTCGCCCGTCTTATCGGGCTGGACGGGGATGGGCGCCAATTTATTCGCGACGAGGAGGTCCTCGTCCTCGTAGAGAATCGTGTAGAGCTGCATAGCGCCTCCGAAGGGGCTAGTGTAGCATGCGAGGCCTGCATCTTTGTAGGGACGGGATTCCTTTTTCAGTTTCCCGCCTTACGAAGATACAATAACCGAAATATCCACTAATTTTAACAATAAAACCACTCTTCAAATATATAAGGAGGAGTGTTAATTTGATGCCGGAGGCAAAGCTGTGGATATGCCGAAGTTTATGACGCGCAGGACGAGCCGCGCCGATTTTCTGAAACTGGGCGGCAGGTGCATTGCGGGGTCGGTGGTCGCTTTTGGGCTACTCAATACTCTGAGCGGCTGCGCTACCGAGCCCACGGCGTATGCCGAAAAAACAGGAATGGCCGCCAAAGGATTGGCAACCGGTTCCGGGGAAAAGGCGGCGGCCCCGATAGCTACGGCTCCGCATTATCCGGAAGTAACATTCATGGTTTTTTCGGATACGCATCTCTACGATGACAGCCTGGGCACGAGCGGTGCAGCCTGGGTCGACTATATGGCCAACGACCGAAAGCTCCTCAAGGACAGCGAGGAAACGCTCAGGGTCTCTTTCGAGAAGGCCAAGCTCGAAAAGCCCGCGTTTGTGCTCATAAGCGGAGACCTCACCAAAGACGGCGAGCGGCAGTGCCACGAGAAAATCATCACCCACCTCAGGGAGCTCACGGACCTCGGTATCGCGGTCTATGTCATACCGGGCAATCACGACGTGAACAATACGGACGCGGCGCGCTTTCTGCCTTCGGGAGGGAAGACTAGGATTCCTACCGTGAGCCCTAAGGAGTTCGCGGCATTGTACGAGGACTTCGGCTACGGCAAAGCTCTCTATCGGGATCCGGCGAGCCTGAGCTACGTAGCCGAGCCGGTGCCGGGGCTTTGGATCCTCGCCCTAGATAGCGCCAAATATGAAGACAACCTCATACTGCATACCCCAGTAACCTCGGGGCGCATTCGCAGAGAGACCATGTCCTGGATCGAGGCGCGGCTTGTCGAGGCGGAGCAAAATGGCAAGGCTGTCATAGCGATGGAGCATCATCCGATTATGGAACACTACGACGGGATGAAAGCCAAATATCCCGAGTATGTAGTGGACGACAATTGGAAGCTTGCAAACCTTCTCGCTTCCCATGACGTCAATCTCGTCTTTACGGGCCATTTTCACGCGAGCAGCATCGTGCAGCACCGATGGAACGAAAGCGCGGCTGCGACGCTGCAGGGGAAGAGTATCATCGATGTGGAGACGGGCTCCCTGGTGACCTGGCCCTGTTCCTACCGAAGCGTCAAGCTCAGCGGTGACGGAACGGTTCGAATTACGACGTACAGGGTCGATCAATTGCCTTCCTACGCGGCTATCTCTCGCAGTTTCGATACCGATGGCAAGAGTATCATCGAAGAAGGCATCAGGAATATCGCCGTCTCGACAATGAAAAGACTAGGCGTGAGCGAAGAGGACAGGAATATCCTCTCAAGCCAGATCGTTGAGGCGATGATGGCCCACTACGCCGGCGACGCGCATTTTACCGGCAACGAAATGCTTCGCAAACACGGCCTCAGTCTCATGGGCCAACTGGTCGTGGCGTCCTACGATCACTTTGTCCAAGGGCTTTGGAAGGTCAGAGCCCCGGCGAATGTCGAACTCATGGAAGACAACAATCTCGTCATTGCCCCTGACGGGCGATTGTCTTTATTCCTGTCTTCGATTCTTGCCAAGGGAACCGACTTTTCCCCTGTTGCCGATACGCAGCTCTATATATAATGGTAGATTCCATTATCTTGGAGGTGGAAAATGCCCTTTGGAATACAGCCATGGCACTTGATCGTCGTGTTGATAGTGGCGCTCATTATCTTCGGCCCCTCGAAGCTGCCTCAATTGGGCCGCAGCATGGGGACCTTCTTCCGCGATCTGCGCGCCGGAGCGCGTGATATGAATAATGGCTTCAAGGAGGCTGTCCAAGAGGCCGACGCGGCAAAGCCGGCGGCCGTGGATGCCGCATCCCCGGCGAAGGGAGCGGAGGCGGCTCAAGAGAAGGGGAACTTCTGCATTTCTTGCGGGGCCCCTAATCCTCCGAACGCGCAATTTTGCAATGCTTGTGGCAAGTCGATCAAGGGATGAATAGTTGTGCGGGTGAGGGCGGCGGCGATGGCGCCGAAATGTCTGTCTTCGCCCATCTGAGCGAGCTGCGCAGGCGACTGATCATCTCGATTATCGCGATCGTTGTAACTGTAGTCGTCGCGTTCGTTTTTTCCGAGCAACTTTTGCGCATCCTCATGATGCCCTTGAAGGGTTTGCATCTCAAGGCCTTCAACCTGATGGATGGCTTTATGATCAAATGGAGGATATCGCTCTTTGCGGGCATCATCGCCGCCTTCCCAGTATGGGCCTTCGAGATCTACGGTTTTATCAGGCCGGCACTACGGAGGCATGACAGGCTCGCCGTCTGGCCGATGCTTTTCAGCTCGTTTGCGCTATTCCTCACGGGAATGGCTTTTGCCTTCTATCTGCTGTTCAGTATGGTCCCGACCTTGCTGGGATTTTTCCCCAGCGAGATCGAGTATCTACCTTCCGCCGACGACTTCATATCCTTCAGTACGTTTTTCATGCTCGCTTGCGGTGCCGTCTTCGAGCTCCCGCCGGTCCTGGTCACGCTCGTCAGGTTGCGCCTTCTACGAGCTGACACTTTGCGCAAGCAGCGCCGCATAGCCTATTTTATCCTGTTCGCTTTCGCGGAGATAATCACTCCCGTTTCTGACCCGATTGTGGCGCCCGCGATGGTGATGTGCCCGCTCTTGGTCCTCTATGAGGTGAGCCTGCTCTGCGCATTCAGAATCGAGCATAACAGAGCTTGAAGGCGTGGCTTTGATGCCTTACTATTGAGATATGGCCATTTCGGCTCTGTCGGCTATCGGCGGCAGCTCTTTCGCTGGCTACCGTGTGGGCGCCATTACGGGCGCTAGCCCCTTAGGCCGTCTCGGGCGCATTGAAGCTATTCCCACCCTCGAAGGCAGGGCTTCTTCCGAGCACCTGACGGTGCCCCAGTCGGAACCCCAACCGGCGAGCGCGGCTGAAAAGGATCACATGGCCCGCCTCGGCGCCATCGATCCACGCGGTCCCGAGTCGATAATCGTGGATAAGGAACTCCTGGGCGAGAAGTCCTCTCTTGAGCTCAAGCAGGCCGCGGAGAAAGGCAGTCGCAGTTCCGAAATGCTGAACCAACTCGCGCAGCTGAAGGCGCGCGATAGCGAGGTGCGCGCCCACGAGTCGGCGCACATTGCGGCGGGCGGCCGTTACATCACAGGCGGCGCTAGTTACACGTACCAGAAGGGGCCCGACGGCGGCCAGTACGCGGTGGGCGGCGAAGTCGGCATCGACAGCTCCCCTGTGCCCGGTAAGCCGGAGGAGACCGCAGAGAAAATGCGCATAGTCCGCGCCGCCGCCTTGGCACCGAGCGATCCCTCGGCCGCCGACCTCTCCGTCGCGGCTTCCGCGGCCCAGGTGGAGGCCGAGGCCCTCTCTGAAATTGCCCAAGAGCGTTCCGATGTGGCGTCCAGGTATGCGGAGGAGGGGGCCGCAGGAGGATCGCGCGGCCGCGGCGGCATTTCCGAGAGCGCTCTCGATATGGTAGCATAGGCGCTTTAGGAGGACATTCATGAGCATCCACATCGCCGCGGCTAAAGGTCAGATCGCGGAGAGCATACTTATGCCGGGCGATCCCTTGCGGGCAAAGTTCATCGCCGAAAGTCTTCTCGAGAAGCCCGAACGCTTCAACGATGTGCGCAACATGTTCGGCTATACCGGCCTCTACAAGGGCGAACGCGTGTCGGTCATGGGCACGGGCATGGGCATGCCGAGCCTCTCCATCTATGCGAACGAGCTTATCAGGGACTACGGCGTCAAGCGCCTCGTGCGCGTAGGTACCTGCGGGGGACTTTCTTCCGAGGTGAAGTTGCGCGACATGATTCTCGGCATCTCCGCCTCCACTGATTCCGCGGTCAATAAAGTGCGTTTCAGGGGCATGGACTACGCCCCCGCGCCGAGCTTCCGTCTCCTCGATGCCGCCTATCGCGCGGCCAAGGAGAAAGGCCTTCCCGTCCACGTCGGCAAGATTATCTCGAGCGACTCTTTTTACACCGAGGATCCCGACCAGTGGAAGATTTGGGCCCGCTTCGGCGTCATCGGCGTGGAGATGGAGACCGCCGAGCTCTACACTCTCGCCGCCAAGTACGGAGTCGAGGCCCTCGCGGTTCTGACCGTGAGCGACCACCTGATCACCCACGAGGAAACCACCTCGGCCGAACGCGAGAAGACCTTCGTCGGCATGGTCGAGGTTGGACTCGCCGCCGCACTGTCGAAATAGATGATAGGTTAGAAACCTCGAGCTGGCCGCCTTCTGCTCAAAGTCCACATGTGGGCGGGCGATAGAAAAATCCTACCCGGAAGGCTTTCTTCCGTCTGGCGGGGAGGACTTTTTATATCGCCCGTTAACGATTGATCGCTTTAACCTTTGGCGCCGAGCTCGAGAATCAGCTCCACCTCGCCTCGGCTGATCTTGACCGCGCGGGCGATCTCGTCGACGTTCCAGCCCTGGCGAGCGAGCTTGCGGACCGTGTCCTGGGCGCTTGTGGGCGGGGCGCCGCGGCTCTTCTTGCCGCCTTCCTCGTCCTTGAGAATGGAGGAGAGAAGCTTGAGCTGCTCCTCGGCCTTGCGGTCGATCTCCTCGAGCCTGGTCTCGGCCCGGGCGAGCCACTCGCGCGCCTTCTGGACCTCGGCGACGCGCCTCTCGGTGTCGGCGATGACCGAATCGAGCTCGGCGAGCTTGCCGACCGCCTCAGCCACCTTCTCTTTGTCGCCCGCTAGCTCGTCGACGGAGCGCTTGAGCTCGGCGACGCGCTCGGGCAGCTTGCGCAGCTCCGCCCCGACCGTAGCCACCGCCTTCTCGACCGCCTGCACGGACTGGAAGTTCTTGTCCACCGCTTCGACGGTCGCGTCGATGACGGCAGACTTCTTGTCGAGCCTGTCGAACTTGGCCTCCGCGTCCTTGGTCATCTCGAGGATCTTGCGGATGTTGGCCTGCGCCTCGGTGAGCTGGTCGGCTTGGCCGGTGACCTCCTCAAGCCTGCGGTCCACGGTGTCGGAGACGCTCGCGAGCTTCGTGAAGTCCGCCTCGAGAGCGTCGATGCGCTTCTTTTCGGCGAGGAAGCGCGTGACCTTCTGGTTGATCTCGTCCTCGAGCCGCTTTACGCGCCCGAGCTGGTTCTCGATCTCCGCGACCTCCGCCCTGCGGCCCTCGAGCCTGGCTAGGTCCGCCTTCATCGCCTCGATACTCGAGGAGAGGTTTTCCTGCAGCTCGTCGGTGCGCTCGAAGAGCTTCGTCTGCGTGATGTAAGCCTTCTGCTGCTTGTCGATGTCGGCGAGGCCCTGGGCGAGCCTGGCGCTCTCGGACTCGATCCTGCCGTAGACCTGGGCGCGCTGGGTCTCGAGCTTGAGCGCGAGGTCCCCGACCGCGTCCTTGTACTCGCGAAGATGCTGATCGCTGGACGCCTCCGTCTCCTTGCGCTTTTTGTCGAATTCGGAGGACAGGCCTTCGAAGCCGCGGGTGAAGCCCTCGAGCGCCTGGGAGACGCGAGAGGATATGTCGGTCCGTAGCTCCGCACTGCGGTCCGAGAGGTTGGAGAGGTCGCGCGATATGCGGTCCCGCTCGGCCTGGGAGTTGGCGATGAAGGATCCTGCCTGGGACTCGTAGTCGGCGCGGGAGCGCTCGAGGAGGGCCGTGGTGGCAGTGGAGAAGGCCTCGAGCTGGGCCCTGGACTTGGCCTCCGCATCGGCAACGGCTTCGGCGAAGCGCGCCTGCAGCGCCGAAGCGGCCTCTTCGATCGCCTCGCGGGAGCTCGCGACTTGCTCGGAGCTCGTTGAGACCGATGTCCCCAGCGCCTCGAGCCTGGCGGCGAGATCGCGCTCGGCGGCCTTGAGCTTGCCGCCCGCCTCGAGGGTGAAGCGGGAGATCTCGCCCTCGACGTAGGCCTGGGCGGTCGCTCTCGCGTCCTCGGCATCCTTGAGGACAGAGCCCTTGAGCGCCTCTAGGGATTCCGCCGCCATGCCGCTCTGCGCCGCTATGCCGTCCTGCACGGCCTGGGCGCGCTCGCGCAGCTTGTCCAGCTGCTCCATGACCCTCGCCTGGTTCTCGGCGATCTTCTCGCGCATCTCCTCGCCCGCTGCCTTCTCGGCGGCGGCGCGATCGGCGGCGGTGGCGGCGGCGAGGTCGGAGAGAGTCTTGTCGAGGTCTGTCCGCCATGCCTGGAGCCTCTGCTCGATGCTCTCGGAGCGGGCCTTGAGGTCGACGAAGAACTCGTCCTCGAACACCTTGAGCCTCTCGGAGACGTTGTCGTAGGCGCGCTTCTTGAGCGCGTCGAGCTCGTCCTCGAGGCCCTTCATGCCGTCGTGCAGGCTGGCGGTTTCGGCGACGAAGGCCTCCTCGAAGCGCTTGCGCTTGTCCTCGAGAGCGTGCCCGAAAGCCTCGAAGTCGTTGTCGACCTTGCGCTCGGACTGCTCCATCGAAGTCCTGAGGGCTTGGTCGTAATTGCCCAACTCGGCGCCCGCGGATTCGAGACGCTCGAAGCGCGCTTCGGCCTCGGATTCGTACTCGGCGAGGCGGTGCCCGTACTCCTCGAAGACCTTGGATTGGAGGGCCGCACCGTCCGCGGCGAGCTTCGCCTCGATAATGTCCCGGTCGTTCTTGATCTTGGCGACCAGGGCTTCGCGCTCGGCCTGAGTGCGCTCGGCGAGCTGGGCGACGGACTTCTCGGTCATGGCCATGGAAGCGGCGGAAGCTGCCACGCGGGTCTCCGCCTCCTCGACGCTCTTGCCCAGGTTGACGGATATCTCGTCGGCTTGGGCCTTCCAGTCAGCCTTTAAGGCCTTGACGAAACCCTGGGTTTCGGCGGCCTTCTCCTTGGCGAGGGCTCCCAGTTGGGCGAAGCGCTCCTCGATAAGGTCCTTGAGCCTGGCGGACTTGGCGTCGCTCGACTCCTTGAGCTTGGCGAAGGCGACGTCCTCGAGCTTTTCGGCGTCGACCCTGGCGCGCTCGAGGCCCTTGGCGAGTTCGCGGTCAACGGCGGCCTTGCCAGCCTCCGCCCGCGTCGCGGCGTCGGCAGCCTCGGCTTTGGCGCGCTCGACGCGGGAAGCGAGCTCGTCGATGCGTCCGCTCACGTCGGAAAGGAGTTCGCCCTTGAATTTACCGAGCTCGGCCGCCGAGTCGGAGGCGAAGCTTTCTTTTAGGGTAGGCAGCTCGCGCTGCACGAGAAGGAGGTCCTTCTGCGCCGCGTCGACGCGCTTGGCGACCGAGTCGACGAAGTCGGCCTCTTCGTGGATGCGCACAAGGTTCTCGTCCACGCGGGCAGTCATGTCCTTGAGGCGGGCGAGGGCGGCGTCGTATTCGCCCAGGCGTTTTTCGATACCGCTTATCGCCTCGGCGCGGTCGGCCAGGTCCTCCTGCACGGTCTGTATGCGGTCGAGCGCCACTTTCGCGGCCTTCTGTTGAACCTCAAGCTCGATGCCGAAGCGCTTTAGGTCCTCGGCCCTTTTATCCACATAGGCGGAAATCTCGCCCTGTTGCCTGTCGGCGAATTTTTTAACCTTCTCGAGCGAGCGGTTATCACGGTCTATCTGTCGGTAGACTATGAGAACGACCAGGACGATCCCGAGGGTGATGAGGTTTCCCGTCGTAAAGAGCATGGGGGAGAGTATAAACCATTTCCCTATCGAGAGGAAGTGAGTTGTCCTCGTGCTTCATGCCGCGAAATAGAGCCCTCCGCGGCTTTCGCCTGTGATATCTGCCGAGCGCACTAGAACAAGCTGACCGAGATCGCCAGGAGATATTGCCCGACGAAGTAAAAAGCTGGCGCCCAGAACATAGGGAATTTGGGGTTCGCGAAGTGGTAGATCGCGAGCTGCGAATCTCCAAGCATAAAGAGTGTCGTGCCGGCCAAAACGAGGATGGATTGTACGGTCGAGAAGCCCGGGGCGAAAAAAGTCGCAAAGGCGCGGGAAACGCAGAAGACGAAGGCCAGGCCGTAGACCATGACAGGGATCTTCAGTTTGCCGAGGCCTTTCCACAACACGGCGACAAACACACAGTAGTAGACCGCGAGAAGCGGCACGGCGAAGAGGTCGCGTACATGGAAGCCAGCCTCCGCGATGAAGGTCGCCGAATAGACTATCAGAACCGCGAAGAAGAGTAGCATGCCCTTTATGAAGGCTACGGGGTCCTTCCTGTCGATGAGGATCATGTCCGCGCCCATGGAAATCACAAGGCCAAGGGAGATTCCAAAGGTGTAGGAAGGCTTTGCACCTCCCGAAAAAAGCGACAACAGGGCGGCCACGACGACGATGAGGGTCGTTAGCGGTTGGAAAATTCCAGCTGCCGCGTCGTCGCCACGCTTGCGCGCCAACATATCCAGTATTGTGGACACCAGAAAAAAAGGAAGCGTAAAGATTGCAGGCATTGAATCCCCTCTATTATTATACCATGTGTTATCTCATAATGAGAGTTCCAACGGGAACAGTCATCCCAAGCCATTAAGGAAGGTCATCCTATGAAAAAATACGCGCTTTTCATCTTGGCAATCCTGACATCCTACTCCCTCCTTCCTGCTGAGGGGGCCTACGACGGCCAAGGAGCTCTGCAATTAAAGAACTTCATTATCTTGGAATCATCTAGGCGGGAACGGAGCCACCTCGATCTGGATGCCTCGACCCCGGGGGTGCGGATATACTCCGGCGGGGCACTCCCCTCCAAGTTGAAGGGTTCGCCCAAGATGTATACTTTCAAAACTTCCTTCCGCATAGATTCTTCATTAAAGAGCAGTGATCTCTCTCTCTGCATGGGCCTATCCGAATATCCTTTCCGGCTCTACCTCAACGGTGTCGAAATATTTTCCAAGGGCCGTTATCAGGACGGGCATTACAACTCGAGCCTGCGGATGGTGGACGCGGTCCTCCTATCGCCCGATATCCTGCGCTATGGCGAGGCCGACAACGAACTCGTGCTCGAGGCCTACCCCAGCTACGAGACCTGGGGTCTCGATCGCATGTACGTGGATCGCAAGGCTTCGGTGGACAGGGCGGTTTTCCTGAGAAACTTCGTCGGCGTCAACCTGATACAGGGGGCCTTTGTCCTCGCGCTCGTGATCGGGCTCTACTTCTTCGCCCTCTATCTCATCGAGCGGAGAAGGACCGTCAAGAATCTCTTCTTCAGCCTCGTCTGTGTGTCCTTCTGTCTCTCGTATTTCAGTGTTGTCACGCACTTCGATGCCAATGACGAGGCGTTGATGGAGGCCCTTTCGAAAGGCGGCCTCGTGCTTATGGCCGCGTTCTGGCTGACCTTCTGCTGCGAATCCACCTCTGTCCTCAATAAGGGAAGGATCCTGCCGATTTCGGCCATCGCCGTGAGCGGCGTCGCGGCCGTTCTCGTCATGACGCGCGCCAATAAGGCAGACATCCTCTCGTGGTTCGGCTACGCGATGAACTTCATCATAGCGCCGGAGTTGGTTATCGCCTTCGGGGTCCTGATGTACGCTTTCGTAAAGCAGGGCAACCGATACGTCATCCCTCAGCTGCTTTCGTACATTGTCATAATCTACACGGCTGCTAACGATATCGTCTATCTCAACAAATCCATCCTGCCCTATGCCTGGCTGACCGCATACGGCTACCTAGCCACGGTGATCGCGAGCTTCGGTACGCTCGTCAAGGAACAAGCGGACCTCTACCACAAATCGCTTCAGCAGATGGCGGACCTCATCGTCAACCAGAGCCGAATCGAGTTCCTCAACGAAGAGCTCACGCTCCAGAAGAACTCCTTCTTCCGCTTCGTCCCCACGCAGTTCCTCGAGTTCCTAGGCAGGGACTCGGCCGTGGATATCCAGCTGGGAGACAGCTCGCTGCGCGACCTTAGCATACTCTTCTCGGACATCCGCCAATTCACTACCCTGTCCGAGCGAATGCTCCCTAAGGAGAATTTCGAGTTCCTCAACAACTACCTCAACCGCATGGAGCGGGCCATCAACCGTAACCATGGCTTCGTCGACAAATACATCGGCGACGCGATCATGGCCTTGTTCGCCGCCTCCGACTGCGACTCGAAGGGCGAGGCTCCCTCCACGGCCGAAGATTCCCTGGTCGCTGCATTGGAGATGCACCGCGAGCTCGACGAGTTTAACGCGTACATTGTCGAGCAGGGGCTAATGGCTCTCGAGATAGGCATCGGCATCAATATCGGCAGCGTGATGATGGGCACGGTGGGCAGCCAAACCCGCCTCGACACGACTGTCATCGGAGACGCCGTGAATTTATCGTCCAGACTCGAGGGCTTGACGAAATTTTACAAGACCCCGACCCTCGTCTCGGAGCAGACAGTCAACGCCCTGACCTCGTCGGACAAGTTCAATCTACGGCTCGTGGACAACGTCACCGTCCGTGGCAGGACTAAGCCCCTCATGATTTACGAGCTGCTCGACGGTGACTGCGACTCTGACTCCGGGAAGATATCCTACGCGAAGGAGATGGACCTCGCCATGTCGCTCTACTTCTCGCGCGACTTCGAGGGAGCCGGGCGCATGTTTAAGGGCCTCTACTCCGAGAGCCGCGGCGACTTCCTGCCGCGGCTTTTCGCGGACCGCTGCGACGCCTACGCGAAGGCTCCTCCCCCGGAGGACTGGGACGGCGTCTTCCGCTTCAGCTCGAGCAGGATCACCAGCGATTGAGGACTTTCTCCGCGAAACCGGGAAGGTCCCGGACTTCGAGACGTTCGCCGTCGTCCAGGACCGCAGTGCCGGAGTAACGCCCGAAGACCTGATGCTGGTCGGTCTTGAGGACGAGGAGGTTGATCCGGGCGCTCCGGTCGAGGAGGGGTTCGAAATCCATCTCGAAGCGGCCGTCGCTCGAATCGAAGCGCCATGGTCTAAGGTAGTCGGAATCGTCGACATGGAAGATGACGCCCTCGAGCTTGTGCAGCCTGCCATCGACGAAGAGCGCGTTCTCCGTGGCCCGGTCGTTGGCCCCGAAGCCGTAGCCGATATTGAAGCCGAAGCGCCTTCCGCCGACCATTCCGGCTCCACCGCCCCAATACCAGGAGTTCCTATAGGTCCAGACGCCGCGGCCCCAGTCGAGGGTCCCGAAGCAGTCGGCGGGAGAGAAGACGAGCGCTCTATCGCCATACTGTAGGGATCCAGAGGCGGGCATGCAGACAACCTTTTCGTTGTAATAGAACGCGTGTCGG
>Ga0326727_10019567_pt1 | contig 13577 bp, 10 predicted proteins | sample MB2enrmetagenome_FD_207643 | JGI IMG/M metagenome (GOLD analysis project Ga0326727, IMG submission 207643) | Lab enriched peat soil microbial communities from McLean, Ithaca, NY, United States - MB29MY | ecosystem: Environmental > Terrestrial > Soil > Wetlands > Peat | place: USA: New York... | reverse complement strand
GCCGTCGGTCAGCACCGCATCCTCAGCGTACGTAGTGACGATTTCGCCTATGAACACGTCGTGTTTGGGAAAATCAACCACCTTTATGAGCTTGCACTCCGTGCTAATGGGACATTCAGCAATCATAGGGGCCGTCTTGAGGTTGCCATAGAAAACGTGAAATAACTGCGCTTTGTCGACGTGCTTCCCTGACACCAAGCCACAGTAGTCAGTTTTCTTCACCATATCAGCAGATGGTAGGTTGATGCTGAACGTCCCGTTCTCTTTGATTCCGGCGTTAGTGTAATGGGCTTTTGCCATCCCGAGGGAGACACTTCCCAGGTCCATAATGCCGACGTGCGCGATAGTGACGAAGTTAGGCCCTCCCTCTACCGTTGCCCCTACGAGAGTCGTTGGCATGGGGTAAAGACAATTTTGCGCTCCAAGCTCAATTTTCATCATGTGCCTCCTTCCAAGTGCGGTTCAGATCTCGCGCGCAGACATATGGACTTTTCGATTAAGATTCCACTCATCTCGTGTTGGATAGTTTAGCTACTCGGCGCTCTTACCAACGTGCGGAGTTCGCACTACTACATTTTTGTCAATACGACAATCGCGGTCCACGAGGCGATCAGGCATTAGCAGGCACGAGCGCTGTCCTGAAAAAATAGCTAGCTGCGCTAGACAAGATGAAGGCTGGTTATGATGATATCAATTGCTTTTATCCCTATGAACGGGAGTATCAAGCCGCCTACGCCGTAAATCGCAATGTTTCTCAAGAGGATTGTTGACGCATCACTCGGTTTGTATTTCACGCCCCTCATGGCAAGCGGAATAAGGGCTGGAATGATAAGGGCGTTGAATATTACAGCAGACAGTATCGCGCTCTGCGGCGATGAGAGCTGCATAATGTTGAGCTTGTTAGCTTGAGGGATAGCAACGGCGAAGACGGCAGGGATAATAGCAAAGTACTTCGCGACATCGTTCACGATGCTAAACGTCGTGATGGCACCCCGCGTCATAAGGAGTTGTTTTCCGATCGATACGACAGGAATCAGTTTTGATGGGTCGCTGTCGAGGTCGACCATATTTGCCGCCTCCTTAGCCGCCTGCGTCCCGCTATTCATAGCCAGTCCCACGTCGGCTTGTGCCAATGCGGGGGCGTCGTTGGTGCCGTCTCCAGTCATCGCGACGAGCTTGCCCTCTGCCTGCTCTCTGCCGACGATGTCTATCTTATCTTCAGGCTTGCTCTCGGGAACGTAGTCATCGACTCCAGCCTCAGCCGCGATCGTTGCTGCGGTGAGCCGGTTATCTCCAGTGACCATAACGGTCTTGATTCCCATGCTCTTCAACTCGTGCAGCCTATCGCTCATTCCTGGCTTGACCGTATCTTTAAGGTGAATGACGCCGATGGGCTCGCGATCAACTGATACGACGAGGGGAGTTGCCCCTCTGCGTGAAATCCCATCAACGATTTCCTTGAACCCCTTGGGGACGTAGTTCACGTAGGCTGACATCACGTCAAACGCCCCCTTACGAATCTCTGAGCCATCCGCCAAATCGACGCCACTCATCTTCGTGTCCGCTGAGAAGTCGATCACATCCCTCACCTCAGGTTCGGCTAAATCAGGCACAAGCTTTCGTGCAAGCCTCACAATCGACCGACCTTCAGGGGTCTCGTCGCGCACTGAGGAGAGAAAAGCGGCCTTTGTGACGTCAGCGCCGGTCTTATCCGCGAAGGGGATAAATTCTTCAGCGAGTCTGTTTCCAATCGTAATCGTCCCCGTCTTATCGAGGATGAGGGTGTTGATATCGCCTGAAGCCTCAACGGCCTTTCCGGATTTAGCGATGACGTTGAACTGCGTGACCCGATCCATGCCAGCGATCCCGATTGCCGATAACAGCCCGCCGATGGTCGTGGGGATAAGGCAAACGAGGAGGGCGATCAACGTGGTCGCATCGACAAATACCCCGTCGTAGCTTGCGAGCGCGTTGAGGGTTACGATGACGAGGAGGAATATCCAGGTGAGGCCGGCGAGCACCATCGTAAGCGCTATTTCGTTCGGCGTTTTTTGTCGCGAAGCGCCCTCGACCAGGGCGATCATTTTGTCGAGAAACGATTCTCCCGGATTTGCGGTGATGCGAATAGTAAGCTCGTCGCTCAAAAGCGTTGTGCCTCCGGTTACCGAGCTGAAATCGCCTCCACTCTCGCGTATGACTGGGGCGGACTCGCCTGTTATCGCTGATTCGTCTACTGCACCCCTGCCTTTTATGACTTCGCCGTCATTGGGGATCATATTGCCGGCCGTGACCATGACGACGTCGCCTTTCACGAGAGAGTGCCCGTCCACCTCGATGATCTCATCGCCAACGACCTTCCGCGCGGTGATCTCCTTTTTTGTCTTTTTCAGGCTCTCTGCCTGAGCTTTGCCACGCCCTTCCGCGATCGCTTCAGAGAACGTTGCGAAGAGCACAGTTATCAGCAGAATTGCCGAAATCTTGCCGATGAACGAAGGATCTCCGCTTCCTGATATCGTGGCAGAGATGGCCAGTATAAACGTATAGACGAAGCCGACTTCGACGACGAACATCACCGGGTTAGCGATGAGCAGCCGTGGGTCGAGCTTGCGTACCGATGCGCGCAGCGCTTCAATGAGCAATGCCCTGCTGTACCACTTCTGGTCAGCCACGGTATCCCCTCCTCATAGCAGTGCCTCCCCTAACGGTCCGAGCACGAGCACCGGGAAAAACGTAAGCGCGCCGAGGATCACGATGACGCCGATCAAGATAAGACCAAAAATCCACTTGTCGGTACGAAACGTTCCAACGTCGTACGGCGTGATCTTCTTTTGCATGAACGAGTTTGAAACGAGGAGCATGAGCGGGAAGATGATGTACCGGCCGAGCAGCATCGTAATCCCAAGAGTGTAGTTTAAAAAAGGCGTATTAGCGTTCAAACCGGCAAACGCGGATCCGTTGTTTGCTGCTGCCGAAGAATACGCATAGAGCATCTCGGTGAAGCCGTGAAACCCGGGGTTGCCCATAGCGCTTGCCGCGAAGATGACGCCCGCTGCCGCACCGCCGAGTATCAAGATCGGATGCACGAGAAATGCGAGCAGGGTGAGCTTAACCTCTTTAGACTCGATCTTTCGGCCGAGGTACTGCGGGGCCCGCCCCACCATGAGGCCTGCGATGAACACGGCTAGTATCACGTAGATCAGAATGTTCAACAGCCCAGACCCTTCGCCTCCAAACGGGGAGTTAAGCATGAGCAGACTCAGCGGCACTAATCCACCGAGTGCGGTATAGCTGTCTAACATGCTGTTTACTGATCCGGTTCCGGTAGAGGCGGTCGTTACGGTGAACATCATCGACCCGCTGACGCCGAAGCGAACCTCTTTCCCCTCCATATTTCCCGCAGATTGGTTCACGGCTAGGGGTGAGAGCCCGGGGTTTGACGACTCCGCAGCGAGGCCAATGCTGAGCAGCACGATGAATATGGCTAGGATCGCGCCGATGAGCACCCACGCCTCTCGAGTATTTCCTACAAGGACGCCAAACGCGTAAATCAATGAAATAGGCAGTAGGAGCATTGAAATTATTTCCACAACGTTCGTCACGGGGTTTGGATTCTCGTAGGGGAAGGCCGAATTCTGTGCGAAAAAGCCCCCTCCGTTCGTCCCGAGATGCTTGATTGATTCAAGCGATGCGACGGGTCCCCGATAGAGGGTGGCGCTAGCCCCCTCCACTGTTTTGTACGCTAGGGGCCCACCGAGCGTTTGTGGAACGCCCTGCGCCACTAAAATAAGCGACACAATCAAAGCAAGCGGTATTAGCACGCGCGTTATTGAACGCACAAAATCAGAGTAGAAGTTGCCCATCCCCAATATTTGCCGAAACCCAGGTCGTTTGTCCCTGCTCGCAAATCCTCTAATGAATGCGGCACCGGCAGCCAGTCCTGTGGCCGCTGAGGTAAACATGAGAAACGTGATGCAGACCATCTGGCTGAGATAGGACAATTGTGTCTCGCCGGCATAGCTCTGCCAATCCGTGTTGGTGATGAAGCTTGTGGCAGTGTTAAACGCTTGATCGATCGCCATGTTTGGCGCGCCGTTCGGATTGAGGGGAAGCGATGCCTGGTGTGTCAGAATGGCGAGTACAACGACAGCCATCAGGCCGTTGAGCAGTAAAAGGTTGAGGATGTAGCGCTTCACGCTCATGTTTTCAGTCGGATTAACGCCGAGTATCCAAAACAAGGCGCGCTCGAAGGGCCCGAAGAGTGTGTCGAACCGACTGTGCTCTTTAAAGTAAACCGAGACGAGGTAGCGTCCGACAGGGCGAGTGAGAACGAGCACTACCACAATTATTATGATGGCTTGAACGATCCCCGCGAAGTCCACTTGAACCACTAAAACCTTTCTGGATAAAGAATCACGTACGTGAGATAGAAGAGCAATGATATGGCGATGGCCACGAAAACGAGGTAAGAGGCATCCATCGAACCTTATGATGAGTATTGTGCTATAAAATACCGTCGGCTTGCGTTTTGCGCCATCGCAGGGAAAAAGAGCGGGGGCTTGCCGAAAGAGCGTTGAAACTTCTGAGTGCCGAGAAAAATAAAGAAGGGCTGCCCTCAGCGCATCCGCGCAGTCCTAAAATCGTTCTGGGTGAATCAACACGTAAGTGAGGTAGCCAACCAGGATAATTCCGAGAATAACAAAAGCATCGTAAATGAGGGTAGTACTCGAGACATTCATAAATATCTGTGACGCAAGCATATACATAACCTACTCGGCTAATCTTTTGACGTAGATATTCAGCTCTTTGAAGGCGTGCACGGAATTAACCCACAATATGCAGGTAATTTATTAACAGATCGATGGCTTTAATGGCGATGAACGGGGTGATCAGTCCGCCTACACCGTAAACCATGACGTTTCGTATCAGCGTTGAAGTAGCATCTTTTGGCTTATATTTTACTCCTCTCATAGCGAGCGGGATCAATGCGAGAATGACGAACGTGTTAAAGATAACGGCCGCTAATATCGCACTATGTGGTGACTGCAGGTTTATGAAGTCGAGCTTGCTAATCGCCGGAAGCGTTGCAGCAAATATGGCCGGCAGGATCGTAAAATATTTGGCGAAATCGGTTACAACGCTGAAAGTCGTGATTGACCCTCGCGTCATAAGGAGCTGTTTTCCGATCCCTACGACATCGATCAATTTAGTCGGATCGCTGTCGAGGTCGACCATATTTGCGGCCTCTTTGGCCGCCTGCGTCCCACTGTTCATAGCCAGTCCCACATCGGCTTGCGCCAACGCGGGTGCGTCGTTGGTGCCGTCGCCAGTCATCGCGACAATTTTCCCCTGCTTTTGTTCGGCTTGCACGATCTTTATTTTGTCCTCTGGCTTGCTCTCGGCAACGTAGTCGTCGACGCCCGCTTCAGCCGCGATGGTCGCTGCGGTGAGCCGGTTATCACCGGTGACCATGATGGTTTTAATGCCCATTTCCCTCAGTTCTTGTAACCGCTCGCGCATGCCAGGCTTAACCGTGTCTTTGAGATGAATGACTCCAATCGGCTCTCTGTCCACTGATACGACGAGTGGCGTCGCTCCGCGCTGCGCAATTCCGTCGATAACTTCCCTAAACCCTTGTGGGACGTAGCGCATATAGTCGCTCATGACATCGAAGGCACCCTTCCGCACCTCCCTGCCGTCAGCCAGATCAACCCCACTCATCTTTGTCGATGCCGAGAACTCGACGACGTTTTTGACGTCTGGGCGCGTCAAGTCGGGAATCAGCTTTTGCGCGAGGGCGACGATGGACCTGCCCTCTGGGGTCTCGTCGCTGACCGACGAGAGAAACGATGCGCGCGTGACGTCAGCCTCGGTTTTATCACCTAAGGGGATGAACTCCTCTGCCAATCGGTTCCCAATGGTTATGGTGCCTGTTTTGTCGAGTATGATGGTGGTGACGTCACCCGCAGCTTCAACGGCCCTTCCCGACTTGGCAATGACGTTGAACTGCGTCACACGATCCATGCCTGCGATGCCGATTGCCGGCAAAAGCCCGCCAATGGTCGTCGGGGCAAGACATGCGAGCAGCCCGTATAACACCGTAATGTCACTTGTGACACCCAAGAAGCTACCTAGGGTGTTGAAGGTGATGATGATGACTGTGAGTATCCACGTAAAACCTGCGAGGACGGTAGTCAGGGCCAGCTCGTTGGGTGTCTTTTGTCTTGTCGCGCCCTCGACCAGTGCGATCATCCTGTCGAGAAACGACTCGCCCGGATTTGCTGTAATCTCTATTAGCAGCTCATCGCTGAGAAGCGTCGTGCCGCCGGTCACCGATGTGAAGTCCCCGCCACTCTCTCGTATCACAGGCTCTGATTCGCCGGTTATCATAGACTCATCGACGGAACCACTGCCTTTGATCACGTCTCCGTCAGTGGGGATCGTGTCGCCTGCCCGAACCAGGACCTTGTCACCTTTCACCAGTTCGGATGAATCCACCTCAGTTATCGTGCCGTCATCGGCTATTTTTTGGGCACGCACCTCTTTCCTCGTCTTTCTGAGGCTTTCTGCTTGTGCTCTGCCCCTCCCTTCTGAAAGCGCTTCTGCGAACGTAGAAAACCACACGGTAAGCAGCAAGAGTATTGATATTTCCGAGTCGAACAGAGCAACGCTCAATTGGAAAATCCAGGCGCCGATAGCTAGAATGAGCGCGAAGAAGAAGGTGACCTCGACGACGAACATGACGGGGTTGCCCATCACGTGTCGGGGGTTCAGTTTCTTGATCGAGTCAGCAAACGCCTCGCCCAGAATTTTTCTGCTGTAAACTCCGTTGCTCATTGTGCCTCCTAGATATGGGCAAGCGCCTCTCCTAAGGATCCAAAGATGAGGACTGGGAAGAACGTGAGAAGGTTAAGGATGACGACGACCCCGATGAAGACGGCCCCGAAAATCCACGTGTCGGTTCGCATCGTGCCAATATCGAAAGGCACTATCTTCTTGTGCAAGAAGACCTCAGAGACGAGTAACATGAGGATGAACGTGCCGTAGCGCCCCACGGCAAACACGATGGCCATCGAATAATTCAGAAAGGGCGATACTGAAAGTCCCGCAAAAGCCGACCCGTTGTTTGCAGCCGCTGAGAGGTACGCGTACGCAAGCTCTGCAAAGCCCTGAAATCCGGGGTTTAAGGTCTGACTCGCCGCAAAAAGGACGCCGAGCGTCGTGAACGTGAATACGAGGAATGGGTGAATCAAGAAGGAAAACACCGTCAGTTTCGTCTCATACCCTGCGATTTTTCGCCCAAGATATTGAGGGGTTCTCCCCACCATCAGGCCCACGATGAATACCGAGAGTATGACGAAGATTAAGATGTTGATCATCCCGCATCCAACGCCCCCAAACACGCAGTTTAACATCATAAGCGCCTGTAGAGAGGTCCCGCCCCACGGGCCCCAGCTGTCATGCATGCTGTTCACCGCTCCAACCGCACCTGCAGTCGTCCACGTCCCGAACTGAGCGGTGCTGACGTCGCCGAACCGTACCTCCTTCCCCTCCATATTTCCCGCAGCCTGGTTCACGGCGAGGCCTGAGAGCGCGGGGTTTGACGATTCGGATATCGTGTTGATGACAAGCGCTGCGCTGAGTATGATTAAACATGCGCAGATCAAGACCCACCCCTCTTTCTTATTTCCGACCATCGTGCCAAACGCGACGATAAATCCTGACGCTATCAAGAGCATGGCTAGGATTTCCACCGCGTTGGTTACAGGAGTTGGGTTCTCATAGGGGTTGGCCGAGTTTTGTCCGTAGTACCCGCCTCCGTTTGAGCCGGTCATTTTTACCGACTCGAGCGAAGCGACAGGCCCTAGGTACAGCGGCGTCGCGGTTTGACCCTCAAGCGTGGTGTAGTGAACGGGCCCGTTCAACGTCTGTGGAACGCCCTGGGCGACAAGAAAAAGTGAAAAGATGAGGCAAAGGGGCACGAGTATCCGGACTATGGATCGCACAAAGTCGAAGTAGAAGTTGCCCATGTTTTCGATCTTCCTGAACCCGGTCCGTGGCTCTTTGCTCGCAAACCCCCTGATCATCGCCGCTCCAGCGGACATTCCAGTCGCCGCCGCGGCGAACATGAGAAACGTGAGCATCATCTGGCTGAGGTATGATGCTTGTGTCTCGCCCGCGTAAAACTGCCACTGGGTGTTTGTGATGAAGCTTGTGGCGGTATTCACCGCAAGATCAAGACTCATGCCGGGCGCTTGATTAGGATTCAAGGGCAGGTATCCTTGATAAAGGAGAATGAAAAAAACGGGCACCCACATGCACGCGTTGACCAACAGGAGAGTGCCGACGTAGCGTTTGGCGCTCATCCCCTCATTCGGATTGACGCCGAGTGCTCGAAACAGAAGGCGCTCGATAGGTCCAAAAAACGCATCGAGTCTGCTTCGCTCTTTGTAATAAGTCTGGACCATGTATCGGCCCATAGGGCGCATCAAGAGTATCCAGACGACGATGATGACTAGAACCGCGATGATTGACGGCAGATCCACTTTATACCACCGATTCTTTGCACCTATCCTTCCAGAGTTGACAGCTGCAGGTCAGGGATGCCCGTGAGCACCATAACCGTGGCATGCGGTGGCCGCAGTTGTAGTGGGTGCGTTTACCACATCGAGTAGACGCTAACCCGCCTAAACGGGGGTCATCTTATATAAATCTAACCGCACCTGTCCTTTCGGATTTCACAGCTGCAGGTCAGGGATGCCCGTGATCTGACCATAGCCGTGGCATTCAGTCGCCGCAGTTGGGACGGGAGCGGGTACCGTGGGACGTAAACGCTAACCCACCCTCGATGCCCTCATTCCGGATGAAAACTCACCTGCGAAAAAACGGGTTTGTCTGCGGGTTTTTACGGCATTCTCGGTATTCTGGTTCGCAACAATCTAGGTAAAACGGGCGAGGCTGCAAGCGCCGTTATGCTTCGTGGAGAAGCGTATATATAGGATGTGCATTGAAACGCAAGGAGCAAAAAACGGAGGGCTGCTAAGAAATGTATAAACGCATATTATTACCGGTATCAAACCCGCAAAACGCGGAATACACGCTTAAGGCAGCTTTACAGTTGCTCGACCCTGATGGCACGATCGTATTATTAAGTGTGGTCGGAACGCGCGAGGATTATCCCGATCGTACTAGGAGCTATCGGAAAAAGACTAATCTCGTAACGGGGCTGATGAAATCAGTAGCACCAGACAGAGCCGAGGTCGTGCCTGAACTTATACTCTCATCATCGATTCGTGACACCATCCTCAGTCAAATATCAACGCATGATATCGACCTTACTATTCTCGGGTACAGCCTTCAATCGACCCTGCATAAGATTCGGTACGGGGATATTATTTACCCGCTTATGAAAGACGCTCCGTCGGACGTGATCCTGGCCAATCTTAAATACGAATGCGCATTCAACCGGATTTTGGTTCCGTCAGCGGGATACAAGCACTCCCTCCACGCGGTGGACGTATCGAGGGCTCTTGCCGAGAAGACACAGGGACACATCACCCTCCTATATGTTACTGAGCGTAGCGGGGACGACGTACAGGCTGACTTGCAGCGGCTCGCTTCGACGTACGAGAACGTCGACATCGTTGTTCAGTCGGGTTCGGTCGCAGACCAGATAATAGAAACAGCAAAAGACTATGATATAATAATCATGGGGGCTTCAGAGCGACCTCGGGGAGCGAGCGTTATCTTCGGAACCGTGGTCGACAGAGTCATCGAACAGGTCAGCAACAACATTTTTGTTGTGCGGGCTTAGAATTCTAAGCCATTTACGTAGCCGTTGTATTCGTAGCAGCCTTAAGCGCTACTGCATTCAAAGCCGTTGCATTCTTCTCCGCTGCGTGCAGAGCTGTTGAATTCATTAGCCCGTCCAATGCAATGTTAATCTCTAAAACGTTGACTCGAGGCTCCCCGAAGATCCCGGCAGTCGGGTTCTCCGTGTACTGGTCGACAAGCGCGGTAAGTCTGCTTTGAGAGATACCCGTGAGGTTCGATATGCGTGGAACCTGGAGGAGGGCACTCGCCACTGATATATCGGGATCTGTTCCCGACCCTGATTGCGTTACCAGGTCGATCGGTACCAAGGTCATAGATGGGTTGAGCGCTTTCTGGTATGCAACCTGCTGACTCACGTTCGCGATGAGCGCGGGATTGTACGGTCCCCAGTTCGAAACACCAGGCGGTCGTGACATAAAATGCATCGGATCGCTAAAGGGCTGCCCGACTAGGCTCGATCCGACGACTGTGCCGTTTTGCGCGATAACACTCCCTTCGGCGGCTTGTGGCATGGTAACCTCTGATATCCCTACGAGCACGAGCGGGAACACCAGGCCGCACAATACCAGAAAGACGACTGTCGTCTTAACCGCGCGAAACAGGTCACTCTTCAGCATTGATTCCGACGATTGTGTTGTTATCGCTTAAATAGTTTGCGAGCATCGCAACTTTGTAAAATAAGTGCCGCCTGTTAAAAAACAAGGAAGTTGATACAAGAGCGTGGGTTAAGGCTCATATGGTGTGTGGCGTTAAAACGAACATTGTTACAGCCGTTGAGCTGACAATGACCAATGAGCACGATACCAAGTTTCTGCCAGAACTCGGACGCAGACTGCTCAGAATTTTAACGTCAAAGAGGTCTCAGGCGATAAAGCGTATTCTTCCAGAGCCAATTTGGAACTAATAAATGAGCGGCGCTGTGCCGTATATTCCGTTTAAGAAAGGAACGACGGGAAGAGCAAAGAACGCGCCAACGTGAAGAAGATGTACCACTACTTCGAATTCAAGAACGAAGAATTCTTAAAGCACTACCACAAGCGGAGCAATGCCGAAACGACGTTTCATATGATAAAAAGCAAGTTTGGCGACGCATTCAGAAGCAAGACCGAGGTTGTACAGGTTAACGAAGTGCTGCTAAAGGTGCTGTGCCACAACATCTGCGTAGTGATACAGGAGATGTTTGAGCTTGGAATAGAGCCAGAGTTCTTGGAATAAGCTGTTTCCCCTAGGAAACACCATTAAATTAGGTTTTGTAACGCAGTGATTTCTGCTTCCTTCCACTCCAAATATGCCTGTTCCAGCTTAGATTTGTTATCACCTACGATTTGTTTTGGCCCCTCACTTTTCTTTATCTTCCATATATCAACAGGGTCTCCTACTCTATCAGGACTAGCTTCTATCGCATCTTTAACCGCACGGTATGCGACCAAGCATCCTTGGTCAGTAGTGAGGCTTTTCGACCTTGGTTTGCGCCCCCTTAAGTTTGACCGGTAATTAAGCAGAGCCATATGCGTGTGAAGAGTAGCATCTCCAATAACACCACAACCATATTGCTCCCAAAACATACCGTGACTGAGAGAGCCTAGACTCCATATCTTAGCAGCGTCGTCGTGATATTTCTCATCATAGGAGACAAATAACAACGGTGCTCCTATTATTTGGTCTGCGGGTACGCCTCGTTCCATCTGGGCGGCTATTTCGGGGCGGTTACATTCGTGAAGCGTGTTGCGTAACCAGCTCAGCAGTTTTAGGTCATGCAGCGATGAATTTTTGAATTCTTCGGGTAGTTTTTTAAATTCTGTTTCTACCTTCTGGATTAGTTCAGCAAGCCCTGCCCCACCCCATAAGATGTTGTCGCCGAGGTAATCTATTTTGCACGCTGTGAAGACCATGCTATAAGTTTTGCCACCTTGTAAGGCGTAGCCTAAGGTTTGTCCATCTGCAGCAAGAACAACGCCATCTTTGCAAGCTAAAGCCACTACTAGCGTCATAAAGTGACGTTTATGATGACCACATACATTTAGTCTTGATGGTTTATCGCCGATAATCATCGGTGTGATCGACGAGCAGTCTGTTAAAAAAGTCCGATGCGTGTTAAAAAAGTCAAACATTTTTTTCACTTCTTTTACAAAGCCGAGCATCGCCTCCTAACCAATGTGCCATGGTGAGCACTTCTCGCTATGACCGAAGATGCAGTTGTCACCCTTAGGAATACGGGAGATAACCATAGAGGGCATCTCAATGCGCGACAGCGCGCTAACTCTGGCACCGGGATTTACTGCCCTACTATTTACGTGAAACCACGCAAAGAATATCTCAGTAGTATACGTAGCTTAACAGTAGTTTAAGCGCACTTCACAAAGCCCTGCCGTGAGGATTGACCGTTTGGCATCTTTCCGAAACGCGTCATCGTAAGTTAAGCAGCTGATTAGGACCTGGCAATTGTTGCGCATCTCTATAATAAGGAAGCGTGAGGAAGGAGGAACTAAATGCGAAAAGGCACTGCTGCATCTCTTATCCCTAACGGCTCCGGCAACATCGGGTTGTACCTTATCGAGCGGCTGCAATCACTTGGCATATCGCACGTCTTCGGAGTGCCAGGGGATTACGTGCTCGGCTTTTTCAAACAGCTGAGCGATAGCGAAATTGACCTCATTACGACGTGCGACGAGCTCAATGCTGGTTACGCGGCCGACGCGTACGCACGTATTCGCGGAATAGGTGCGGTGTGTGTTACCTATTCGGTTGGCGGTCTTAAGGTCGTGAATGCCACAGCGCAGGCATATGCGGAAAAATCTCCGCTAGTCGTCATCGCCGGAGCTCCGGGAATCAAAGAAAGAGTAGGGAACCCACTCCTGCACCATAAAGTGCGGACCTTCAACACGCAAAAGAAGATCTTTGAGGAAGTGACTGTTGCGTCTGCGGTTTTAGATGATCCGAACACTGCGTGCCAAAAGATTGATCGCGTGTTATCCGAAGCAGTCCGCGTTAAGCGACCGGTATACATTGAGCTCCCGCGCGATATGACGTTCGCCCACGTGAAGCCGTCAAATCAGGATTCGGTAACGCGAGTAGACGATGCAAGCGATCCTAATGCTTTGCAGGCCGCTCTTGACGACGCGGTGACGATGATCAACGAGTCTCAACAACCCGTCGTAATTGCCGATGTCGAGCTGCACCGGTTCGGACTGCAGGACAAGCTTCTCGCCTTAATCGATAAAGTGCAGATACCTGTCGCTGCGACAATTCTCGGCAAATCCGTTGTCGACGAGTATCATCCCTTGTACATAGGTATCTATGAAGGGGCGATGGGCTTCGCGTCTGTCCGCGACTATGTCGAATCAAGTGATTGTCTCATCCTCCTCGGTGCCTTTATGACGGACGTTAATCTCGGGCAGTATACCGCGCATATCGACCAGGACAAGACAATTTACGTCACGAGTGAGCAATGTTCGATTCGGTATCGCACCTACGCGCGCGTCCGTCTACACGACTTCCTCGAAGGCCTGCTTACTGCCCCCATCACGCCACGGATCCCCCGCGACTTTCCGCACCCGCGGCCTATCGTACCATTCGTGACGAAAAAAGGACAGAAGATTACCGTCAAGAGGCTCTTTGAGCGGCTTAATTGGGCGCTCAAAGACAATACCGTAGTCATCGCCGACGTCGGCGATGCACTCTTCGGCGGGCTTGACCTCATTACCCACCGCAGAACTGAATTCCTGTCGCCAGGGTATTACCTCTCG
>Ga0326727_10019566_pt1 | contig 13578 bp, 7 predicted proteins | sample MB2enrmetagenome_FD_207643 | JGI IMG/M metagenome (GOLD analysis project Ga0326727, IMG submission 207643) | Lab enriched peat soil microbial communities from McLean, Ithaca, NY, United States - MB29MY | ecosystem: Environmental > Terrestrial > Soil > Wetlands > Peat | place: USA: New York... | reverse complement strand
GTCCGGATACGGTAGATTACGAGCGCTAGTTGTTCCTTCAGTGGCCGTTGGTGAATCCCAAGCTTGCTCTCTAGTTTGGATGAGAATGAAGTTGACACAGGAAACCACCTGATTATCCCTCGAACCGGAATAGCAACTTTGCTCGCAGACTCGACTCCAAAACAGACTCGTAAATGACGTTTGAGTAACGCGATAATGTCAGACCACAATACGCGACCAAGTTAGGCGCCGGTGCATTCGGAGGAGTGGTTACGCGTGAATTGGACAGATTATCCGCACTATGCTCTCCTCAATCTTTGCTAAGCATGAAATACTTCTTCATTCTTGTCTTGAAACACAACTGAATCACACGCTTCGTCTGTGAATGGCTTTTGAGAGGGATTTCGGACATAGTAAGAGTCAAAGGGTGTTTTCGATTGGTTCTCAGGAGAAAATGTTCATCTGCTCGTCAATAATCGGCAAATACGGGAAGTTGGGATAATTGATCAGAGGCACCTCCGATGTCTGGATACAAGTCGCGGCGAATCGCAAACCTTTCAACTACGCTACCGATCCCGATGCTTTAAAGGATCGACGAGCTGATTCACGAAGGCAAAGTTTCATCACGCTCCCACGTTATACGTGAGGCGGTTACGGATTATCTGAAAATCTTTGAGTGAACAATTCTTTCCTGATACATACTCGTACTCTATTAGGGTCGGAGTCGAGAGATTTGAAGAGTCAATTCTCTTGGACTTGAGTCTCCTGTGCAGACAACGTCGGTCATTCATTCTCGCGACAGGCCCGAATACCCGGTCGAAATTGAATCTCATGTAGCCTAGTACTTTCTTGGTTTCTGACATGTCCTTTGAGCAGAGATAGATAACGTTTGCATCATCGACTGCAACTTGAGCTATCAGATTACGCAGCATTTCTTCATGCGACAGGTACTTTCCACATTGTCTACAATTCATAATTCTACAAGCTTTGTTTACTCATAGCTCCTCATTTCCAGCTAAAACCTAATCGTCAGAGACGGGGCAGGGGATTCCAACCCCAATTTACCGGTACATATAGCTCAGATAAAATCTAGTCTGTTACACCTAACAGAGAGCGTAGACGCATAGATAATCAGATTTACACTTACGTTGGTCTTCGGTTTTCGTTTGTTGTTCGGTAAGTAAGCGTTGTCGGGCGCGGATTCTCCGGGGTTAGTGGAGAATAGGGCCGATTCGGGGGGTCCGTTACCCCTGATTTGGTTGGTGGTTGGCATTAGCGCCTACAAATGACCTAAACCGAGCAGGCCATACCCGCGTTGGTAGGCCAGGCGAAAATTCCTAACCCTCTGAAAAAAACCAATTCTGAATTGCGGCTTCTGCTTATGATCTAAAAATGTGTTTGGTTCTCAACAATCCAACGATTCTTCCAATTTGGATTTTGGTCTGGAGTTAATGGTAACCAATTTTGTCCACTGCCATGAAATGGTCCTGCCCAACAACCGTCGTAAAGCGGAGTGATTGGGAAAACTGCTTTATAGGGATCTAATCCTCTAACCCATTTTTTACCTGTATTATCATTCCATACATCAATCAGAGCAAGATGAACAACAGCATCGTTGATATCAATTCCAACTCCTCTTCTACCCGCTTTTGCTATTGGCTGATATCTAGATATTTTTTGACCTTCTTGAACTAAAACTTCATTGTTATGGGCATATTGAGTTTCATAATATTCGCCTCCTGGAATCTGGTGACTTATTACCACCCAATTTTCGGGTAAATCTGGACGAACTGATTCAACTATTCCAGGAGCAAATGCTGAAATAACTTCGTCAAATTGAGCTTCGAAATGCGTACCACTTGTGTTGTCTTCCCCTCTATCTGATACTATGCTATCAACATGGCCACCTTGGCCATTCCACCATAAAATGTACCACTTACGTGGATCCCTGTCGTAATAACCACCATAATCACCACGAACACTCCATTTGGGAAAGCTCAGCCATCCTTGCAGCAAGCCAAAGTAAGCCTTGGGGTTGTTTTCACCTACGACAATGTCATAGCCTTCTGAAATAGGTCTGAATTCATCTACACTCTGGCACATATACTCATAAGTCCTGTCGGGGTTGTTAATCACTGGATATATTGTGTAATTCCCCATTGGAAGATCGATTGAAAAATCACCTGAGGAATCTGTCGTGGCTGTGTCAACAGGAATGGAATTTGCATCCAAGAATAGGACTTTTGCATTCTGTTCTCCAGGTTCACTGTCCGGATCGTCCTGAATTCCGTTCCCTGCAGTGCCGAAGGTACTCGTGCCTCTGTCGAAGAACAATCTTCCATTGTATGCGAAAGTCTGGCTGGAAGTCGCTGTTGCGTACAGACTCGATGTGGAGTAACTCGTTGACGGTGAAGCTGTTAAGCTGGTGCTTGTCCGCTGTGGAGAAAGAAGATAATCCAGACCTAGCGCTGACGCTCCAACCACAGCCGCACTGGCGCCTGCGTACTTCAGAAACCGGCGACGATTCAACTTTTGACTTTGAGTATATCCTCTGTTAGGATATTTAGTGCCTACCAAACCCTCAAAGGAATTATGACCAATGAAAATTTCTCCTCAAACCGTGAGTTTGTGATGCCTATGGCAAAACACTAAGAGGATAGAATCTAGAGAACTATGAGGCGAGGCAGGGTCGTGAGGTCATCATCTCACGCAAGAATACTTGGTTTCTTAGTTCTGGTAGTTGTTGCTGTGGCGAGTATTGTGCCATACGAGACAGCGACCGCAGTAATGTCTCCAGTTCAATGGATTACAATTGGAATGGCCCAGCCAGTGAACTACTACCTGACACTACTCGAATCGAATGATACTCAACCATATCTGAGTCTCGGAATAGAGTTACGCAAACTTCCAGAGTTCACACCTTATGTTCAATCTGCGAATGCGACTGCTGTGGCAGAGATTGCTTACTTGGCGTTGAATGCTACAAACCCGGAAGTCAAAGAAGCCTTCCAGCTGATGATGAATGGCGGAACACCCAGTCAGAACGATTACTCATATCCCGTGCCAAGCTACAATACTGAATTGGAAATCCTCTACTGGCTTGCATGCCAGAACCAGTTCAAGAAAGATGACACTCTTGCGCTTGCAGTGGCGATGAGCAACGGAATCTGGATAAGCATGGGAACGAACCAAGTCCAACTGCAAGTAAAGAAAGACACGAGCGACCTTCTCGCCTTCTATAGAGAGACGAATATGCTTCAGGAGCAAAGAGGATACACTCAACTCGAGAACTATCCGTTGGAAGCCAAGGTCGGATTGGGGTGGACTGGAAGTCTAAGTATGCACTGGATGGGTGACCGAACCCAACTAAAGTATCCTGCTAGCCTTGTCTTCTGGAAAGAAGAACAGCTGCCACTCATAGTGTACGAAAAAGATACTGTTTCAGTTGAGACCTTAAGAAGGATGCGAGACCTTGCGGACGCTAAAGATTGGTGGCACGGGGACGTAAGTCTAAGTATATCAGACATTGAGAGATACTTCTATTTCACGCCAGGCAACTGGCAATACGCGACGTTTCCGAATATTGTTGACAGCCAAGGCATTGATTCGACTCTGGACGTCGACTGGCAGTTCAATCGGTATCTAAACGGATCGATTCCTCTTGGCGACTGCGGAACTGAGACTGCTTGGATGGACGCCTGGGCGAAGGCTATTGGTGTCGCTACGCTGATGACGTTTAGGTACAGGCTTGTCTCTGATCCAGCGTCATACGTGTCTCATCACTACATCCTATACTTCGACCCTGCTAGGCAGGTGTGGACAGCGTACGAGCAGCAAATTTACACTCTCGGCCCGGGAACCTCAGACCCAAGCTGGATTATCCGCTACTTCATCTTTCGTCCGCCTGTAAATCAGGGAGGCTATACGGATTACACCGACACCTGGTCGTCGAATCAAGGAAATGACCTGTCCTACGCCAGCGCCGCGTATTGTTTCAAGCAGATCTCCTTGGAACAGACGGAGGAGATGATGACGAGGGGATTCGATACTGCCCAGATGAAACAATGGCTCTTCTATAGCTAGAAAACCCAACTTTAGCCGTGTAGGATCAAATGAAGTCTGAGAGGTTAGTATTGATTTGAATCGCCGCAGGTTGTTGGAGCGTCAGCGCTAGGTCTGGATTATCTTCTTTCTCCACAGCGGACAAGCACCATTCTGACATCGACCAGTTCGTCAATGAGCACATACGCTTCGACGTCGGTCATTGAATCGACCAGCTCCATTCTACCTCTCTCCACCCTGTCCGATTTAGATGACCCTGGGAGCGGATACCTGGCGCTGGCTAATGAACTAAGAAAACTGCCAAAGTTCCAACAAAAGACTCCAGAGAGCAATATTGCGGTTCAAAGAATCGCCACGCTCGCCCTCCAGTCAAATGATAGAATAGAAAGTACACAGACCACCTATCGTCCAACGCCGGGAGAGATTTCAACGATCTGCAGATTTGCTGCGAAGAACTCAGAGACGGAGTAGGGGATTCTGACCCCAATTTACTGGTACACTTAGCCGTATCGAGCCGCGCGTTCAAAACCCGCCCGAGGCTCCAAACTAAAGTAATCGTTTAAGGCCTTAAATCGACATCGATAATTCTGTCTTTCTCAGCAATCATCTTTACGATAAGACACCTGTCATAACATACGGTATTACCTAGCCATGTTGAGCGGGAGATGAACGTTACCCCTCACAATCATCTAAACTTGCATCCTTTTGCCTTCTTAACTTTTGAAATTCAAGCCCCATTCCATACAGAACTCAATCATCTTGAGAAGCCAAAGTGCTCGTGGCAGTTGTGGGGGGTTGCCCTTGGCGGTTTCGTGGTGCAGTTTCCAATTTTTGATGGAGGGCATTATTCGGTTCTTGATTAGATCATCGAGCAAAATTGCTTCAGCGTCAGGTATCACTTGACTTAGCTCTTTGGGGAACTCTTTGGCGAAGTATTTTGTGACCACCAACTTCTGGTAGCTGCCGATTTCTTTTGTTCCGAATATTGTGCATAAGTAGCGCCCTACCGAGTCCGTTACATCTTTTGAGAATTTATTCTGATACTGAGTTGCGACTTCGGTCGCTGATCTATCAATTAGCCATTCAGCGGCTTCACAATGGCAAACTTGCAACTTCCCGCTGTTCACTCGCCCTCCGACTACATCAGCCTCTCTTCGACCACCCCTTCCGCTTCCAGCAGCAGGTAAACCTATTTCGACCAAAAAGCCGTCTAGGTGAAGCCATTCAGCAATTAGTTCCTCTGTCCATGTGTTAGCGATTGGCAAACATCATCTGGTTGTCGTTATGTGGCTGATGCCGTATTGTAGTTTTCTAGTTTGGCCTATTCAAGTCAAAGAACCGTCTATGCTGCAACGATCGTTTCAAGCAGTCATCCGTGGATTATCCTTTGACTCCCCAAACAAGTAAAGAGACCTTGAAAGAGGATTGAGAAGGCGAAACCAAAAGTAGCCAGGAAGCGACCCTCTTAGGGTTTCGACCTTAGCCACTTCAAGTCTTCGCTGAAAGGAGTGCTATCGATTATAGACCACGCCTGAGCGCCTTTTTTGCAAGCTTCGACGTATTGGTTCAATTCACGTAATCGAGGGCGCATTCCTTCAAGGCTGAAGGCAGGCTTCGTCGCTCCATCCGCTTCCACATCAATTTCGATAATCTTGTAACTGGGATTTTTCATGACCTCGTATCTTCCGGTTTCAGTACGCTTCACTATTCCTTCCATCCTTAGGAAGTTAGCTAATTCAGCACTCGGTATCTCCTGCGTTATTCCTCGAACGCATTCGCCTTCTTGGCGGTGAATTGCGTACGCTAGAACATGTCCAGATGATCGGTTGTCCAACATTAATCGAAAGCCACGAAGCGTCGCTCTCGATGGGTGGGTGTCACTAAGGGTGAGCTTGGAGCAGTATTTGCGCATCTTCTCTTCGAAATAGGAGGCATCAAGATTGCTGCCATAACTGAACCAGACCGAAGCTGGGATAAAGCTCTGTTTTCTCTTCAATTCGAATTTGGTTATCAGTTTCTGGGTTAGTTCCTTGATCGCTTCCTCGTTCATTTTTTCGGAACTGCTCCTAGTTTGAAAGCCCTCAAATCTGTGGATTTTGTTTCCTATGCTTATCGTAGATAGTTCTCAGGAGATCGATTCCTTTTGCACTGTATAAATTACATATTCTATCGGCTGTCTCTCTGTCAGTGTTGTATATTGTATCGACCGTCTGTTGTATGTTGTTAACCTCGTATTGTGGATATATTCCTGATTCAATAATTTGCAGGTAGATTTTCCCAACTTCCTTGGGAGATTTTGTTGCATGCTGAGACAGGTACTCTACGAAGAACGTCGTCTCGTAATCTGCACGAAAACATTTTGCGGAGAGCAATAGCCACTTAAGTATCTCATCATCGATATCTTCAGTCAAGGAAAGCCATTTTGACAGGTCGGCTAGAACGACTCTGTACGTTGGATCATCCTTTCTTGGAGCGAGCACATTGTACAGTTCTCTCCAAAGAGGTTTTACCTTTTTCTTCATCTCATCTGTCAGATCAGTTCTCAGAAGCCAGAAGAAACCTACAATCTCAGAAAGTTGTCGTAAGGTTCCGTGCTTGAGAAGTGTGGAGATTAATCCCTTTTCATCCTCAAACGTTTCGAAGTCTCTCAAGTATCCGATGCAAATGTGTTGAACTAAATGCGCTGCGACCTGCCCATCTGGAAAGTCGGTGTTGAGAGCCATAGCATAGTGCCCGCATTCTCTCAGAAGAAAATAGACGGCTTTGTGGAGACTTCTAGTATAGAACAAGTATCCAGAAAAGGCAGCTCTCCAATGAACGGCGTCTTCCTTCAGGAAAATGCGATTCACATTTGTTTGCGCCCAATCTGAATCAAGGTATGTCAAGTTTGGATAATATTGACCGATAACCACTGAGAAATCTAATGATTTTTCGAATGTTCTGTCAAGCCTTGAAGTGAAATCTTCTTTGATGGATATCACCCACCTGTTCCCTGGTTGCGGTTTTGACACACGTGCGCCTCTGAGGGACAGTTGTATCATGGCTGAGAAGGTCTTTCCTCTCGGCGAATTCAGAACGTATGTGATAAGCTCCCGTCCATCCTCTGCCGTGGAAATGGACTTCGATGCCAAGATCAGCAAAATGGATTCAGCTCTTGGGAGTAGCTCTACTGCAAAGGCGTGATCATCGTTTCGTGTGCCATACTCAATTAGGCTGGCTAACTCAGACGCTATCCAATCGGGGTTGGCGGATAATTGATCCTTATGAGGCTGTTTCCAAAAGCTATCCGAATTCACGATTCTGAACATGAACTCCAGTAAATCGTTCCATGGGAAGGTTTTGTTGTTTCTCCAGGCTTCCGAGAGTCCCAGTAGCAATGAGTATTGGAAGGCGATTGGGATTTCAAGGAATGGTTCCATGTCGGTTGAGTATTTTTCGGGATTGTCACGCACCGCCCCCCGAAATCCGTCGGAAATTTGATCGACGAGAAACTCGCTTTCTTTGCCGTTCAAGGCTACCTTAAGATATTCTGCAATCTCCTTGTTTGTGCGATTTTGAAAGGAGGAATCTCCGGCTCGTGTGACTGGCTCGAATTTGATTTCAGTCCACATCAGAGCCCCTGGATGCTCTAGGGGTTCAGGATTTATCCTATCGTACTTCTCGTACATCAGTCTCACTTTTTCATTTCCGCTCTCAAGAAGAGAATGCAGCCACTCCTTCTTTCTATAAGCGACCCGTCTCTCTTTGTCAGCTTGCTCCTTTATTTCAGGGGGGACATAGTAGTCTGCGGACTCAATCCACTTCAGAACTTTGTCGATTTCATCCGTTGAAAGGCTGCGACAGTTTGATTTCAAGAGCCCATAGAGTTCATACCTAGCGTAGGCGTCGTTCAGTGGATTATCCTTGTAACTCCAGAATAGCTCACCTAGCTGCCCGAAGTGTTTGCCGATAGTGTAAAGAGCGATTTTCCGGAATATTACGTGTTTTTCGTTCAAGAGCCTCTTCAGTCTATCTTCCAAAAGATTTGGTTCAATAGCCTGATACATGTCTCTAACGAAGGCGACGAGTTGGAATAGATACTCGTCTTGGAATCTCTGTCCGATGTTCTCTATCGTAGGAATAACAAGGAATGAGTGAGGATCAGTGTCCGAAATTGTATGCATTATCTCAATTACTTGATCAGAAGCTGGCAGCCCACACAAATGAGCTATTTCCGAACGATATCTCCTTAACACATCACTAAGCCAAAAATCTACCAGAACAGAAGTGTATCGATTCATCCCATATTGCGATTCTCTCTTGTACCGAAATAGCACCGAAAGCAATGCAAGAAGTAAATCAGTCGATCGACCATCTATGAGCTTTGGAAAGAGATTCCTCGTGACCTCGTCTGCTGTTATTCCTATCTCATGTTTCGATTCTAAAGCAGTACCGACGAATTTTATGTGTTCTCCAGTTATCTCGCTCAGGGGTAATTTAGAGATAATTCTAATTATTCCGCAGTCTGTGTAACTATTCTCAATTCTCCTACCTTCCTTGTCTCTGAAATTGATTATTGAATTCACAATTTCAGTGATGCTTCTTGTAATCTCAGGGTTCGGCTCCGTAGCGTTGCGGGAAGTTAGGTTTTCTAAGTATGGTAGGACTTTCCAATTCGACAGAGTAAAGCTCTTTTTGTCAGCACTATTTATGGGAGGAGGATTGTTCGAGGGTTCGAAATATCCCAACCCTGTGAGACCAGTTAGCCACTTAGATGGAGTGTTGGTTTGGGCTATCTGTCTGAGGAAGTAATCTTCCTGGGATTTGTCATGTCTCACGATCTGAAATACTTCTTGAGCCTTCTGATCATTATAATTGTTCACTGCCTCATCGATCATGTCGTGAGTATCATGTAGATAAGTTGTGGTTTCGTTGATCTCTTTGTTCCAACTCTTGATCACGTCGAAGATTTGGTCGTAGCCTTTCAGATCCTTCTCGTACGGAAGGACTCGAATTCCCAGATCGTTGTAGTAGGACTGTTCGTATGCTAGAATGCTGTCTTCTCCTCTGTAGAAGCCATTCAACGTGAAATGCTTTAGTTCTGTGCCTTTGTTTGGGTCGTTCTTTTGGATCAAATAGTCCAGAAGTTCGAACTCGTTCGTTCCATATCCAACGAAAAGGACGACGTACTCACCAAAAATGCGTTTTATGAATTCTACGAAAGTGGGTATATTGTATCTCTGAATGTATTGACGCACTGTAAGAACAAGTGATCCTCTATCGAGTATGCATCCGTGGATATGGTAGAGTCTGGTTCTATCGATATTTGAAGGCTCTAATTCTTTAATCTGGTGCACGATCCTTGGTGCATTGAACTTAGCGTGGAAGTGAGTGTCGATGTTCGTTGTGACAAATAGCCCATGCAATCCGTAAAGTTCGTTGTATATATCGCACTCCTGGGCTTTCTTTGGATTGGCAAGCAGTGATCTCTCAAGTTCCTGAAAGAAGTCGCCTTCGTGTTCCGCTTTCAGTATGTGGTTACAGATCGTGATTAGTTTCTTGTGATCTGCAATTTGCAGAAGCGTTTCTTTCTCTTTGTATGAGATTAGACCTAACGAAGAACATCGATTCACCAAATTCGCTGCAAGCTCTTTCCATCCAATACAACCTATTATTCGTGAAACTCCCGCTCCGATGAAGACCGCAAGCTTGTCATCGCTCACCGCTTCTTTGATCTCCCTTGGTAAAGGAGGGATTGGCCAGATTTTGTTTTCGTCACTCATTCGTGAACGACCTTCTCATTCACATCTGTCGGAATTTCTCTCCAAAACGGTCGCTTAGAAGAGACGTGACTAATTCCTTCAATCAAGTCGGTTCAGGCGTTTTATGAGGATTTCCAATGTTCACGTATGTATTCCGTAGCTTCCTGGACGTTGAGTGGTTTGCATGTATTCCCTACTCTGATATAGAATTCAGGCGTTTTTTGTTCGTTCCGACAATAAATAGGATGACCGCCGGGATCGACCCTTATTGCTAGAACGGTTCTTCTATTCAGTTCAGCCCATGACAGGTGAATATTCATGCTGTCTTGAGCATTCATCGGACACTGATTTCCAAACAAGCTCATAAGTTTCTGTTCGTATCCGTCCTTATCAGGTCTCTTAGATAGACAAGCGATGTCTTTCTCCAAACCAAAGATTTCGCCGTTATCTGCGACTCCAATTATCAAGGTGCCTCCTCTAGAATTCATAAATGCATTGAGGTCTTTTGCCACGGCAAACTCAAGTAATTGATTGATCTTGTTGAGTTTGTAATCCCACATAAGTGAGGATTTGAATTCTATCGATTCCCCTTCGCCTCTCTTGATTACGTCTTCGATTCGTGCTTCGCGTGGTGTTCGCAATGTAGTTTGGGTCGTCCGGTGAACGATGACTCTGTCTCTTAGGCTTCGCATTGTTGGAATCAATGCTTCGAAGGAGCCGCTACTTTGCTCGTAAACCTTGTCAGTAATCATGAGGTACTCCCATTTGAGGGGTTGCTTGACTCCTTGTGGAAGTTCAAGGTTGTTTGCGCTCTTTGCCCATGTGTAAGCTGCTAGAGCTTTCGTTCCTACGTTTTCGTTGTCGAGGTCTTTCTCCGCTTTCGTTTCGATAAGATACATCGCTTCTTTCGTTTTCACGAGGAAGTCGATCTCGTAGTTCCTTAGGATGCTGAATTCGTCTCGATAGGGGATTTTGAGTGCATGCTTCTTGTCGAGCTTGGCATAGGCGATTACGTCAACCGAATTCTCTAGTGTGCGTGTCATGAAGCTTCTCTCGAAACCTCCGCCTTTCGCCGCCACAGCCTGCTTCGGATAGATGCATTTCCAAGTGTCCACTGCCGTTTTCTCTCTAATGTGAATCTGTGCCACGGAAGAGAGCGGTTGCCATTGACCGGTCTTTGTGTAGCGTATTTGCCCCATCAATTTGATTAGTCGATTCCGGACTTCCTTCACAATGTGATCGAACACCAATGGGTCGTTAAGCACCGGGTAGTTTTCTGCGAGACTGAAATCAATATCCTGACCAAACAGTTGGTGGGAAACGTATCTGTCTAAGACTTCTGTGATTTCAGCCAAATGCCCGGTCAGCAGTGCCGATTTTCCTTCCTGCGCAATAGTTTTGGTTGCGTTTGCCAAGAAGTAATTGTAGTCAAAATATCGATTTTCCAGCTTCCACGTTTTCACATGTTTGCCTGTATCCATCTGCGTCTCCGTAACGAACAGCTTGCTTCTTGAACTGCGGAAGGTCTCGAAGTCATCCAATAAGGGGAAGGGAGGAAGCGTCTCAACTCCGATCTCCTCAATGTCAGGGAACTTCCCCTGTTCAAATATCTGAATTGGCCAGTACAAGTCAAGTTCAGGAATTCTTGACGGAATCGCATCAACAGCGATTACAGAGCCTGTTACTGACCCCGTTGTTCCGGAGCCAATGATGTATCCCTGCTCTTTCAGACGTTCATAGAATGCTCGAAATCTTGGGTGTTCAACAATGAAGAGAAAATCGTATGATGAATTCGGTTGCTTGTTAGCCTTCATTGCCTCTAGAGCTTCAACCTTCTCCTGCCAAATTGCTTCATTCTCATATTGCGGAAACATAAGCCGTAGACCTCTGCCCACAATTTGCTCTAGTAACAGGTCAGCTTCTGCCGCACGCAGAACAACTATGACGCAAATGTTTTTCCTGTCGAAACCCTCTCGAAGCATGAGGACGGACACAACCACGTCTAGAGGGTCGTTGTTAATGTCTATTTTATTGAGTCTTAGACGTGCGTCCTCCAGCTCCTTGTCGCCAAGCCCTGTATGAATTCTCATAACCTTTGTCTGATCATAGGGTTTGTTTTTTGGAGTAAAGAGGGTCTCCATGTGACGTGCAACAAGGTTAGCTACCTCCGTTTCTTCGCAGAGGACTAGCATCACGGGTTTCTTCTCAATTTGTTTCTCATGGAACTCGGTCGCTATCTGTTCAAGTTTTGTTTTCCCAATCAGGAGAAGAGTCTTTTGCCCTGGTGAGAGACCTATCAACTCCCCAACTCTCTTACCTGATTCGGGCGGCTTACGTGCTGCCTTCCATTCTTGCCCAGACAACATCCGTAGTTCGATTGTTTCGCCGCCAATCGGTTGTTTTTCCACGAGAAAGAGCTGTTTAACGAGCATCTGACGGCTAGCCGATTTCAGATCGTAGTCGTAAACTATATGCGAGAAGTAGCGTTTCTGAGTGCCTGAGCCGAAGAATGGCGTGGCGGAGTAGTCGATTTGCATGAATAACTTGCGTTTGACGCCGTATCGTTCTATCATTCGTTTGTTGAGTAAAGTGATGAATCTGCGCCAAACAAGCTCTATGTCGCCCTTTCCCGTTACAGATGCAGAGTGGACGTGATGCGCCTCATCGTTCATTATGACAATATCAGGGTGTTCTGTTAAGAAGTCGAGAAGAAATTCTCCCCTTGGTTGTTCTTCAATCTCTTCTCCTGTGATTTGTTCCCAAAGGGACTCCTTGTCAGTCTTCAATTGAAACTGCTGCCAGTTCGTAATGAAAACAAATGCGCCATCCGGAGATAATCGGTTGGCTCTCACGTCAATTGGTTCGAGTAGCTCGAAATTGAAGTCCGTTCTCCATTCGGGTGGTACGAACAGCCCTCGGTTGACATCCGCTTTCTGTTTGTCTCGCAGACCACTAGTCGGATCAACCGAACCCTCGAAAGCATCGAAAATGCGATTCAGAACCTCATGTCCAGGAGTAACGATCATGAAACGGTTCGAGTACCAGCCTTCTGAAGTCCCGCTTGCTGCCGAGGGTTTCTCGTTTCTTAGCACGTTGAAGTATTGCCACACAACTAATGCGATGAGCACCCATGTCTTTCCAGTTCCAGTTGCCATCTTGAGACATTCTTTGATGAATGGCGAGGCTTCAACTTCGTCCGAGAATGCTTTGCTCCAGTTGAGCGCATCTGGCGCCACCCGTTGATACAGCTCTTTCAACGAGCGAGCCTGAAGTATCTCATGACAGTAGATGATAGTCTCGATAGCACGACGTTGGCAAGGGAAGAATTTCTCAGGCGCTTCTTCTGGTCTGTCAAACCAATAGTGAAGCAAGTCATAAGTTGTTTGTGTTACTCCATGCCATCCTTCGTCACTCCAAGCTTTCACTTCCCCACTTTCACCGTCTTCTCCGTTAAGACGAGCCGCCAAGAGAAGCTGTTCGAAAAGGAGTACCTCCCGAGGCACATTGTTCACCTCAAGTCGGCTGAGCATGTAGCGGTAGCATCATTTCCGAAAATGTCAACAGCACGTATCGCAATTGTATATTTCTTGCCCGTGGATAGGTTATGTGCCGTACTTAGAGGGACTTGCTTGATTGCCTTTCCAAATCCCCTGAAGGCTTGCCAAGATGACTTGAACGTGAAGTCGTCATAATCCCAATCGACCGCCCAATAGTCCAAGAGAGCTGCGAAGTTCTTCTTCACAACTTCCTGAATCTCCTCTTTGGACTTCTCATCTTCGACTGGCAAATCGTACAG
>Ga0326727_10019565_pt1 | contig 13579 bp, 9 predicted proteins | sample MB2enrmetagenome_FD_207643 | JGI IMG/M metagenome (GOLD analysis project Ga0326727, IMG submission 207643) | Lab enriched peat soil microbial communities from McLean, Ithaca, NY, United States - MB29MY | ecosystem: Environmental > Terrestrial > Soil > Wetlands > Peat | place: USA: New York... | reverse complement strand
TAGAGCGGGTATTCCGGGCAGGGCGTCAGAACATTCTCCCCGGCGTTCACCAGCGCCGTCAGACAAATGTCCAAAGCCTCGCTCACCCCGGCCGTCAGGAAAACACTCTGAATCTGGCGATTGCCTTTGCGCTCCGCTTCCGCGCGAATGGCCTCGAGCGCTTCCGGAATGCCCAGGGAGGGGGCGTAGCCATTCCGGCCGTCGTGCATGGCTTTTTCCACGGCGGCAATCAGGTGGGGGGGCGTGCGGAAGTCGAATTGAAGGGGATCGCCGATGTTCAGGGGAAGGATGGTCTTGCCCTCCCGCGTCAATTGCTCCGCCAGCACCGCCATGTCGCGAATGGCGTAGCGCACGTGCTCCAGCCGCGCGGCGGCGTGGACAACATGGAGATGATCAGCCGACTGGTTCATGAAAATGACCCGGGTGTGAATGCAATCTCTGGGGAGTTGCCATCTCCCCACGGGGCAGATGCGCCCTCAATATTCATAGTACTTCAATCACGTTGGAAAAGCTCACGGTTATTTCTTCAGCAACCCGGAAAGGCCGCGCACCGTTTTTACTGGCGCCTGCGCGGCGGCTTTGGGAAGTGCGCCCGCTTCTGTCGCGCTGCTTTTAACGGAGAATTTCGGTTTGGCCAATGTTCCCCCCACGGTGAAGGGAAAGATCAATTTACCGTTGGCCATTTTTGCGCCCGCGAGTCCTCCCATGACCGTGGCGAGCGGATTGGTGCCGTTGGTGGCAAGGCTGGCGTCACCCTGGTAATCCAGGCTCCCCTCGCCGGCCATGGTCATGCTGCCCGAGGCATCCACTTCCATGCCGTTGCCGACCAGGGCGATCTTGTTGTTCGAAAGCCGGTCATTCGCAATTCGAAAATCCGCGGAGAGGGAAGAGAACGAAGAAGGGTCGCCACCGGCGGGGCCGACGTTGGCCATTTTCGTCAGGGAGCGCAGATTGCTGCCAAGCTGCAAGCTGGGCATTTGGCCATTGCGAACGATGGTCTGGCCGGAACCGGTGATGCCCGCCAGGGGATCGGAGGAGTGCGTGACCTGACCTTGCATCATGGCGGAACCCTCCATCGTTCCCGTCATCATGCCGCGGGCCTGGGGAAAGGCGTTCAGAAGGTCGGCGACGTTGACGCCTTTCAACTTCGCGTCCACCGTGTACGCCAGATTCGCGGCTCCAAAGTCCAGAGAAAAGTTTCCCGTGACGCTGCCCCCGTAGCATTTCAATTTCAGATCATCAAGAAAGGCCTGCTTGGGAAAGAGGCGGAACTTGGAATCCAGCTTGGTGACAACGAGAGTGCCCAATTGCAGGGAGTCTGACCGGATGTCTCCATGCGCCACGGGCGGCCCTTCGGGGCCTGCGGCGTAGGCGATGGTGCCGAACCAGCTTGACAGGCGCGCGAGTTCGCCCGGCGGGGATGCGGGCGAGCGGAGCGACGCGCTGGCGAGGGCGTCAAAATTCACATCGTGCAGGTTGATCCTGGCCCCATGAACCTCCATCAGCGCCGGGCCCGGCGCTCCTGACGCGAGCAGGCTTGCGGCCGCGAAATCCCCGCGCACGATGGTCAGCTTGGAGATGACGCCCAGCGTGAACGATGCGCTGCCTTCTTTCTGCGGATTGGCTGGCGGGGCGCTCGAGGAGGGCGGGTTTTCAAAATTCCACTTGCTATGCGCGTCCTCCAACATGTTAACCGCCAGATCGTCCAGTTCCAGGGAGGTTATTTCCACCTTGTGATTCCACAATGCGGATGCATTGATCACCGCCTCAATCTTCTTCGCCTTCACAAAATCCCCGGTGGGGAAGCCGGCAGGATTCCCCAACGAGAAGTCATCCACGCGAATGGCGACCCTGGGAAGGATGGTCAGATCCAGACGCCCGATTTGGGCGGGTTTCCCTGTCTCCCGCTGAATTTGTGCAATCACCTGCGGCCGGTAGCGATCAACATTGAGAAGCGCGGGAATGATGATGGCCAGCCCCACAATGACCACCACCGCCACGATCGCCACGATAAGCGCAATTTTCTTCCCTTTGGACATGATTTATCTCCTGGAAATATTGCCGATGAGTTCCGAGGGTGGGTTGCGGGCCCGGTGCGGACAGGCCAGTCCCCAAACCAGCCGCAGAAATATTACACCGTTTTCCCCTGCGGCGGTCGTTCATGGTGCGGGGGTGATTTTCGCGGCAGTGACGCGCGCAAACCTGGCCGTGAAATAGTCGAAGAACGCTTTGCCCGGCGGAGCAACTTGTACCGTCTCGCTAAACTCGTCGGGCCCGGTTCGCGCCCAAATCCTGCGAAAGAGCCACCCCGGCGGAGGGGCTTCACCGCCCTCGGGATTCAAGTGCAGCTCCGCTCCGTCCACCGTCAATCGATAGCGCGTCATGAATCCGGTGCTCGCGAAGACTCGAAGGATAAATCCGACCCCGTCGGGGCTGGGGCTGAGAATTCCCATCCACGATTCCTTGAGAGCCGGCACGGTGGGGATGGCGGGCAGCGAGACGTCGCCGCGCAAGACCAGGAAATGTTTCTCCAGGTCGGGGCTCACGGAGAGGTGCGCTTCCCCGGGCGCGCCGTTGGAGATGGTTTTCCCGGTCCATTGGCCCTGCAACCAGTCGAGCGTGGAAAAATCCGGCGGCGTGGGGATGGGGATTTTATATTGAACCGGAGGCTTGTCTTTGCCCGCCAGGATGGCGCCGCTCATGGCGCAAATGCATGCCAGAAGCAAAACGCGGATGAGCGCGCGTCCGCGGTTCTCCAGGAAGTGCGGTGCAGGTGCTGGCGGGTGGATGGGCAAACCCTCCTGAGCGTATCTTGTGACCGTTGCGGTGATATGCCGCTTAATTCGGCTCCTTCGACCACCGGTCTTCCGGAAAATTGATATCCCAAAACCCCGGGGGCTCGAGGATTTCAAATCCGACTTCGAAGGTGACACCCGATGCCCCCAGTGCCGTCCACACCACCCGGCCGCGCGTAAACCGCTGGGTATTCCGCATTCGTATATCCAGGGTAGTGCCGACGGGGAATTGCTGGCGGCTGCGGATCATCCCGCCGTGCAGACTGATGACCAGCGTCTCCACCGGTTCCCATTCGGTGTCGGCGGGGGCACCCGTCGGGTTGACAAAGAGCGGAACGCGCATTACGATGCGAAGGCTCCGCCGCCGGTATGTCCGCTCTGTGGAAAGCCCTTCCCTCAGTGCCACCCGAAAGATCCTTCGCTTCGGATTCCGCCAAATTTCTCCAGCCATCATAGCATAAGGCTCTGCACATGCAAGCCTGAGGCCGGGGATTGGCCACAAGTTCAGTTGGAGCTTGAACCGCGCCATTACCCAGGCCGCAGATTGCCCCATTCGACCTTTGGATCGCTCAAGCCATTGGACTGAAGAAGCCCCTTGAATCCCTGGTACCAGCCTGTGCTAGAATCGTGGTTATTCAGGGCAAATCACCATGGCGAATAGTGACGATGGGCGGCTTCTGCTCGCTTCCATTCTCGGCTTCGGCGGCGGCATCTATACCTTCCTGAAAGGGTTCCGCCAATACCGGAAGTACCGGTTGGTGGCGGACACCCCGGCGATTCGTATTCGCAGCATGCCCATGGGATTGGTGCAGATCCGGGGTGAGGCACGCGGCGAGGAAACCCTCCTCAGCCCTGTCACTCGCACCCCTTGCTACATGTTCAAAGTGGAAGTGGAAGAATGGCGTTCGGATTCGGATGGCGGGGGCGAGTGGAAGCATGTGGCCACTGACATCCAGAGCGTAAAATTCGACCTTCAGGATGTCTCAGGTAATGTGCTGGTTGACGCCACCAACGCCGAACTCGACCTGCCGGCTGGCCCCACTCGGAATGTGCGCAGCTATAGCGCTCCCCGTTCCAGTGCGCAAACGGGAGGCGCGCCGGCGGCTCGCCATACCCCCGCCACCGATGCAGATTTACTCCAATATGTTGAGCAAGCAAGAATGCGGCACCTTGCCCAAATGGTCGGACGGGGAGTAAGCATGGTCAGCCGCGCCGCCGGCGCGGCACGCGAGCCGCAACGCCCTTCCCTCTTGGGCATGCTGGCGGACCCCACCGGCGCCGGAGCGGAAGGGCTCCGGAACCAGATCATGAAGGCCGCGCTGGCCCGGCAAGACCCGAACGGTGTGATCTCCCGACTTGCGTTGGAAGTCTGGAAACATCCGCAAGGGTCGCCGGAGTTTGAATCCGCCCTTGTGCAGGTCGCTCAAGCTTACAGCCGCACCATGGCTTCAGCCCAAAATGCTTTTGATCCCTCCACCGTGGTGGCGCAGGCTCGCCTGAATCCTCAAGTGTTGGCGATGGTTGCCATGGCGGCGGGGAGCCTCGGGCCGCAGGCAGACCCGGAGGCCGAAAGGGCGCGCCAAGCCGCTATGGCGTATGGGAGGGAACAGATGGCCGGGATGATGCGGCAGGCAGCTCCCACCGCCACCGGGCACTACCGGTTAAAAGAGTACTGTCTCTTGCCCGGCCAAGCCTGCGACATCACCGGCACCTGCGCTGAAAACCCCCACCCTCGCGATGAGTTCGACCGCAACATCATTCTAAAGGGCACGAATGAGCCTACCTTTTTGATCTCCTACCGAAACGAGAAGCAAGTGCAATCCTGGTTGTGGAGGCAATCCTTGTGGATGGTGCTGGGCGGGGCCGCCCTTGCCGTCCTGTGCCTCGCCATTATCCTGGGAAAACTCGGCATGTTCTGAAATGCATTTATTTACGGCAACCCCGTAATCGCAGACCCGTAATCGCAGACTGGACGTGCGCCGCAGGATGGGTGTACCTTCTTGTTCCACGCGCTCCAAATCGGGGGAAGTTTATGACGACACGGTTGAAGTGGCTGGTTCGGCTTATCGCCTTGCTCTGGATAACCACACCCGCCCTTGCAGCTCTAAAAGACATCCATCTCGACAAACTTCCGCAGGATGAAACTATCCAGAAGGCCTATGACGAGGCGGCGGCGGTGGAAGTCTATGCGCAAGTGTGGACCAACCAGTGGCGTTATGAAATTCCTAAAGACACCGTTGTTTCGCAGCTCAAAGATAGCCTGGAGAAATTGCAGAAGGCGGTCGTGTCTGCGCCCGGTAATCCCGAATTACTTCTGCTGACGGGACTGGTCGCTCGTTATGCGTACAATGTGGATGTGGAAGGGGCGCATGACATGGCGGTGAGTTCTCTCCAAAAGGCCCACCAAATCGCGCCGGATGACGTCCGGGGGGAGTGGTTTCTGGGCATCCACCAATGTCAGGCGGGCCTGCTGAAGGAAGGCATGGACGTGCTCGTGGCGATTGAGAGCCGGTCGCGGTGGGATCGTCTTTCACCCGGCTTTTGGGATGATTATATTTCCTGCGCGATTGTCGCCAACATGCCCGCTCACGCCCTCCGCGCTGGAGATCATCTTAGCAAACTGAACGCCCCACCCTCAGAGTATCGGGACTCGGTGATGGAAATCGCCCGCAAACGATTCATCACTCCCGACCTTAATGCCACCTATTCCGGCAAAGAGGTTTGGCAAGCCAGGAACAAGGATTCGCGTACTGTCTTCAAGAGCTATATGTGTGGTCTCTCGTTTTCGTCGTTGACGGAATGGAAGTTGGCCCAGATCGGGGTCCAGAAGGGGCTGTGTGTCGTCCAGTTAGAGACCGGCCCTCACCACGGTAAGGCTGGAGAGGTCGTCCCCAGCTTGGTTCTCATTGTCCGGCAGCCAAAGCCTGGCGAGACGCTGGCTGCTTTCATGAAGGCGTTCATGAAATATCCCTCACCACAGACCGTGGAAGTATCCCATTGCCCGTCTGAAAAGTGCCTCGCCACGGAGGCCGTCATACCCAAAGCTTACGGGCCAAGAGGCAACGGCCACTTCGTGGTGACGGTCTTTAAGCGCGACGCGCCTGAGTTCCCTGGCCTGATTTTTGAGGAACCGTCGTCGCCTGATGCTCCAAATGACGGGAAAGTGCATTACTTCCGGCCCAATGAGCGCCTGCACCGCATGGAGGGCGTCTTATATTATGCGGTCGCGCTCGACACCGCGGATTCCGTACTCGGCGACGCCAGGCAGGATTACGACACCCTGCTGAAGGACATGCAGGCAGAGTAGAAGGCAGCGAATCACTGCCGGGGTTCGAAACCCTGCCCCCTGCTGAAACAAGGCAAAGCCCCCGTCATTATTGCCCGGGGGCCTTGCGCATGAGCAGACGCTTGGAAAGTACCTTCATCACACCAAGCCACTGACCAACGGGTTTCGACTAGTTGGCCTTGGCAGGCGCCGGGGTGCTGGTCTTGACGGCGGCTTTGCTGTTGGCCTTGGTCGACTTGTGAGTCTTGGTCGTCTTGGCTTTGGCCGTCTTCGTCGCCGGGGTGTTGGGAGTTGTTGCGGTATCACTCGCGAACGCCGGCATGGTCAATGAGAAGACCACCATCGATGCAAACAAAAGACTGAGTAGCTTTTTCATGTTCTTTCTCCTCCTCTGGGAATTGGTCATACGCTCCTGTGTAATGCACGGGCCTTGCCAAGCGGCATCATTTATCAAGATTCCGTTCAACCCAATGTTCATCATCATGATAGGAGGTGCCCGCATTAAATGGGGCGATTCCTCACCATTCCCTTCGCCGCTCGCGCCTGCACCAACTCGTATAGGCAGATTCCAATTGGAGCAACTAGTACGGAAAGGCCAGTACGGCAGGGTACTATTTCCAAACCCTCCACGGAGGTGTACACTTTCCGGTCGCGTGTTGTAATTGTGGAGTCTTCACCAAGAGGGCTGTTGCCAGCTTGGGAAAGTAGTGTTGCCTGCCGGAGGATGCATGAAAGTCTCACGGTTTTCGATCATTTCTATAGCTCTTTTAGCTGTTTCGCTCGTCATATGCGTGTGCAGTTCCCGGGCGCAGACAGGCGCCGTGCATGCCCGCGTGACGCAAGCAGTGGACCTGCAAAACCTCGTGACCCTGCGCGGCAACGTTCACCCGTTGGCGCGGCCGGAATATGACCAGGGCGTGGCGCCGGACGACCTGCCCATGGAGCGCATGCTGCTGGTTTTGCAGCGTGGTCAAGATCAGGAGGCCAGCCTGCGGCAACTGCTCGACCAGCAGCAGGTGAAGTCTTCGCCGTTGTTTCACCAATGGCTGACGCCGGAGCAGTTCGGCAAGCAATTTGGCCCCGCCGACGCCGATATTCAAGCCGTCACCGATTGGCTCGCGTCGCAGGGCTTTACAGTGAAGAAAGTGGCGGCGGGCCGCACGGTGATTGAGTTTTCCGGCAATGCCGGGCTGGTGCGGCAGGTCCTGGGAACGGAGATTCACAAATTCCACGTGAAGGACGCGGATTACTGGGCGAACGCGAGCGACCCGAAAATTCCTGCCGCTCTTGCCCCCGTGGTGGCGGGGATCGCGTCCCTCAACAACTTTCCGAGAAAACACCTGAATATGAGCCCGCCCATCAAGTCGCGGCCCAAGATGGTGGGGAAGGGACAGCCGCTGTTTAGCTACCCCACGACTTGTTCGGGTGGGGGTGGTGGTTGCTACTATCTACTCGTGGGTCCTGGGGATTTCGCCACGATTTACAATGTCGCGCCACTCTGGACGGCGGGGACCGACGGCACCGGCCAGACCATTGCGGTGGTGGGCGAAACCAATATCAATCGCCAGGACGTGGTGGATTTCCGCACTATGTTCGGCTTGCCGCCGGCCACGGCCAATAATCCGAACATCATCCTGAATGGTCCTGATCCCGGCATCCTTACCGATGGCGAAGAGACCGAGGCAGACCTCGATGTCGAGTGGTCGGGAGGGGTGGCCAAGGGCGCCACGGTTGATTTTGTGGTCTCGGAAGCCACCGAGTCTACCGCCGGAATCGATCTCTCCGCGCTTTACATTATTGACAACAACCTGGCGCCCGTCATGAGCGAAAGTTACGGGGGTTGCGAGCAGGGCCTGGGCGCGGCCGGCAATGATTTCTACTACACCATGTGGGAGCAGGCGGCCGCTCAAGGCATCACCGTTCTGTTGGGGGCGGGGGACTCCGGCTCCGCCGGATGCGACAGCGTCGAGCTAGATGAAGTCGCCGCCCAATACGGTTTAGCGGTCAGCGGTTTCGCTTCCACGCCCTTTAACGTGGCGGTGGGGGGAACGGATCTCATGCTCACCCAGAGCAACGTCAGCACGTATTGGTCGCAAACGAATTCCGCTCCGTACCAGACCTCCGCCCTTTCCTACATTCCCGAGAGCACGTGGAACTATTCCTGCGCGGACTCCGGGTCGCTCACCGCTTGCACCCCACCGCCCAATAGCACTTATCTCGATGAAGGCGTTTATCTGGCGGCAGGCGGCGGAGGAGCCAGCGTGGTGAACCCCAAACCTTCCTGGCAGAGCGGAACGGGCGTGCCCAATGACGGCGCACGCGATATTCCGGACGTATCTCTGCTGGCGTCCGGTTACTACATCATTTGCGAGATGGATGCCAATGCCGCCCAGGGCGGCAGTTCTTCTTCCTGCGATCTGAATGCTCCCTACGAGGACTTCCAGGTTCAAGGTGGCACCTCCGCGTCCGCACAAGCGTTTGCGGGCATCATGGCGATGGTCAATCAGGCCCATGGCCGCCAGGGTAATGCCAATTACGTCTTCTACCCGCTGGCCACAGGAGCCAACACCTGTGCTTCCGCTGCGGCGGCTGTCGGCAATACGTCTTGCATTTTCTATGACACCCAAAACGGGAACAACTCGGTGATCTGCCAGGGGAGCTCACCAAATTGCAGCAGTACGACCCCCGGCCAATACGGGATCATGATTTACAATGGCGCGGCGGCATATCCCACCACAACGGGCTATGACCTGGCGACGGGGTTGGGCTCCGTCAATGTCGCCAATCTGGTGAAAAACTGGAAATCCAACTTCACCCCCAACACCACCACCCTTTTGTTATCCACCGGCTCAAGCAGCCCCGGCTCGAGTCCCATCACGCTGACGCACGGGCAGTCCGTCAACTTCAAAGTCAGTGTGGCCGCCACCGGTGGAACGCCCAGCGGGGATGTTTCCCTTATCGCCCCCGTCGGCACCAGCGGCAGCAACTCAACGGGAATCGGCCCCTTTACTCTGAGCAGCGGCAGCGTCACGGGCTCTACCCTCTTCCTCCCTGGCGGATCTTATAAACTGACCGCGCATTACGCGGGGGATGGAACCTATGCGGCGAGCGATTCCAGCCCGGGCATCCAGGCGACGGTAACACCGGAAGCCAGTAACATACTCCTCAACCTGGTGGATTTTTCCACCGGTTCCGTCGTTTACGACCCCAGCGGCACTTCTTTACCGTATGGCGCGCCTTACTTCCTGCGCGTGGACGTGACCAACAGCAGCGGTAACCTCTGCTTCAATGGGAACACCGAATTTCTTTCCTATCCGTGCCCAACCGGCACGGTAATTGTTACTCCGACGCCCACCGACCTCAATCCCCCGGCCGGCACCGTTCCCGGACAATATACATTGAACAGCCAGGGGTATGCCGAGGATCAGCCCATCCAGCTATCGCCGGGGACGTATCCCTTCAAGGGGAGCTACGGGGGCGACATCAGCTACAATAAGAGCGCCTCCATCAATCCTTATTCGATTACCATTACTCAGGCCACGACCGCGACATCGATCACCAGCATCCCCACTACCGGATCCGCGGGGCAGCTAGTGTCGATTTCCGCGACGGTCACTCCCACTACCCAGAGCTATGGAGCTGCCCCGGGCGGGACAATGCAGCTCCTGAATAATGGCACCGCAGTGGGCAATGCGGTGGAGGTTACCGGAACCACCGCGACCTCCAGCGCGAATGCGATGGCGCAGGCCACCATTCCATTCATCTTGACCGCAGGCAATCTTAGCATCTCCGTGAAATACAGCGGCGATACGAACTACCGCACTTCCACTTCCGCTGCATCAGCCCTCGCGGTTTCCGGTTTCGCAGTGTCCGCGAATCCCTCTCCAGTTACCATTTCGGCGCCCGGGCAGTCGGGGTCAACGACCATCAGCGTATCTCCGGAAAACGGATTCACCGGGACCGTCAATCTCAGCGTGACCAGCGGCTGCCCGGGCGGCGGAACTTGCACCTTTGCGTCCCCCTCCGTCGACGTCACCAGCACCACCGCGCAAACCGACAAGCTGACCATCACCACCACGGCCCCCAGTTCCGGCAGCGTACCGCCCGCCGTCGAGCGCAGGTTCCCGCCAGGCTTTCGCATGCCGGCCGGATTTCTCTGGTTCCTGGCGGGGGCGCTGGCCCTGGCCATACTCCTCCGTTCGTCCACCCTACGGCGACGCCCTGCCGCCTGCCTGCTCGTGACGGCGCTGCTCGTCGTGGGGGTGTGGGTGGCCTGCGGCGGCGGCGGTGGCGGTAGTCCAGCCCCACCCCCCGCGGCGCCGGGGGTCAGCCTTTCGGGTACCAGTCTGACCTTCACCTCGACGAATGTGGGCAGCACCAGTGCGGCGCAGAGCGTGACTCTCACCAACACTGGCAATGCTACCCTGGTGGAGACCATTAGCGTTACGGGCACCAATTCCGGGGATTTCTCCGAGTCGGATAATTGCAACGGCAGCGTCGCGGCGGGAAGCAATTGCTCGATCAGTGTAAAGTTCACGCCATCGGCAGCCGGGACGCGCACCGCTTCCGTCTCCATTGCCGACAACGCCAGCGGCAGCCCCCAAACCATCGGTTTGAGCGGCACGGGCGCCGCCGTATCAACGCCCACGCCGCCGGGCACCTACCAGATGATGGTCAGTGCGACGGGCGGCGGTGCTACCCACACGATTACGGTGAATGTGACCGTTAATAAACCGTCGTCATAGATTGCGCCAATGACACGGATTTTCCATTTGCGAGATCGGCGCAATCTGCGGATGTTACGCCGCCCTGCTAACCTCGCGCGCTGGCCGGGCGGCGCCTGACACCAGATTTCGGCCCAGCACCGCGGACGCCGTCAGCGCTCCTCCCATCAGCGCCCCGGTTACGCCCAGGACGCAAACGTCCTGGCCCGTAAGGAAAAGGTTGCGCACTCCGGTGTGCGGCGTAAGGCAGCGCAAGCGGAAGCGCGCGGGCGTGGCGCTAACTCCATAGGCTTCGCCGAGTTGGTAATTCATAAAGTGGCGGGTGGAGAGCGGCGTGGAGAGCTCCGCGATATCCAACTTCCCGCGCACGGCCGGAACTTGCTCCTCCAATCCATTCCGCAGGCGCTCTGCCAGTCCCTGCTTGAAATCCTCGTATTCCCGCCCCCGCCGTTTCCAACGAGTATCCTCCCAACGCGCAAACCAGTCATAGGGCGCCGGGCAGATGACTTCCAGCGTGGCGCGGCCCGGATGCCGGCGCTCAAAATCCGGATCCTTGGCTGAGGGCGATGAGATGAACATCAGGGGTAAAGGCGCGGAGGGATCAGCGGTGAAGCGATGCAGGTTCGCATCGAGGTCCGGGGTGGGATGAACCCACAGATTGGTTCCCGTCAATCCCAAGTCTGCGGCGCTTTGTTTTACGCCCGCGTACAGGCACAGGTGGGCCATGGAGGGCGGCACCGTTCGCAACTCGTCGAGCGCCGCCTGGGCGCCGGGGGCTTCCAGCGGAAGGAGCTTGGCAAAGGTATTCCATGCCCCCGCATCACTGATAATCGTGGCGGCGCGCAATTCGCGGCCGTCCTGCATGCGCACTCCCACCGCGTGCCGGGAGCGGTCGAGCAGGATTTCACGCACTTCGGCGCTGAAGGCAATCTGCCCGCCCGCCGATTCGATGAGGGGCGCGATGGCGGCGGCAATGCTGGACGCTCCACCCACGGGAAAGCTGGCGCCTTCAAAATAGTGCGCGGCGATAATCGCGTGCATGGCGAAACTGCTTTGCCCCGGCGGCAAGCCGTAATCACCCCATTGCGACGCCAGCAGTCCGGCCAGTTCGCGGTTGCTGGTGATCTCAGTCAGAACCTCGGCGGTGGTGCGCCGCGCCCAGCGCAAGAAGGGCGCGCGCATCAACGGGCCTGCCACGCGCGCGATGGGACGCGGCACGGCCTTTTCCGTAAAGTACATTGAGGTTTTGCCGGCACAGGAGAGCACTGCCTTGATGTAGCGATCGATGCTCGCCGTGTCGTTGGGGAAATAAGACTTCAGCCGGTCGCGAAACCGTTCCAGCCCGGCCACAAATTCGTACTCACGCTCTCCGATGCGAATGCGATCGTAAACTTCGGGCATCGGGCTCCACTGCAAGCGCCCGCCGGTGAGGTGATCGAACTTCGCGCGCAAAGGTGAAGCCGGGTCCTGTACCTGGCCGATGTAGTGCACCCCCACATCCCATTCGTAGCCGGGACGATGAAAGGAGTGGGTGAATCCACCCGCCACATAATGCCGTTCCAGAACCAGCACGCGCTTGCCGCCATGCCGGGCGAGCAGGGCGGCGGCGGTCAATCCGCCGATTCCGGAGCCGATCACAATGGCATCCCAATTCTCGGCCACCGGGTTTTGCTTGTATGAAGTTCCCACCGTCAGTTTTGGCATAGGGTCCGTCCTCCTTCGCTTCGAGTCGCTTGATGTTGACACCGCCCACATTCTGCATTACGATGTTGCGCTTGTCAACATGTTTTTGATATAAATATATACGCCATGCCGGAACCCCATCCCTACCATCACGGAAACCTGAAGCAAGCCCTGCTGGAAGCCTCGCTCGACCTCCTGCGCACCTCCGGACCGGGCGGTTTCACTTTGCGCGAGGTGGCGCGGCGGGCAGGGGTTTCGCACAACGCGCCCTACCGGCATTTTCGCGGCAAGGAAGATTTGCTGGCGGCGCTGGCGGCAGAGGGTTTTGACCGCCTGACGGCCGCCATGACCCGGGCGGCGGCGCCCGCCTCCGGCGCCCTGGAGCGCTTTCGCCTGAGCGGGCGGGGGTACGTGGAGTTTGCGCTGAAATATCCGCAGCATTTTGCCGTAATGTTTGATATTCCCTCGAAATTCGACCAGTATCCGCAGGCCCGGGCGGCGGGGGAGCGCGCTTTTGGAACCCTGGTGGGCTACGTGCAAGCGTGCCAGGCGGAGCACCTTCTGCCTTCTGGAGATGCGCGGCCCTTCGCCCTGCTGGCCTGGTCGATGGTCCACGGTGTGGCCAAACTGGCCGCGAGCGGCCGGCTTCCCCTGCGCGAGGCCGCCGACGTGCTGGACTTCACCGACGCCGCCACCGGAGCACTGGCTCGCGGCCTGGCCCACGCTTTCCCATCTGAACCCTGACGCGCTGGCATCGAGCCAGCGATTCATTGGTGATTTGCGATTGGTGATTTGCGATTGCAGACCGGCCACTTGTGGCCTCGATCTTCGAGTTTCGGTCTTTGGTCTGTCTCTGTGATCTCCGTGTCTCCGTGGTGAAATCCTGCACTTTCCGCCAAAAAGCCCCACTGATTTCTGCAATTGATCGCATCTATAGTTCAAATTTGTGCAGAAAAACTGCATTTTAGCCCAAGTTCGTCACGGAAGGGGCAAGAAACAGGGTAAGTATTTTGGAATCAGTTCAGGCTATCTTCGAGTCTGCACTACATTCTTGATCGAAACTGAGGCGGTCGGGGATGGTGATGCCGAGT
>Ga0326727_10019564_pt1 | contig 13580 bp, 8 predicted proteins | sample MB2enrmetagenome_FD_207643 | JGI IMG/M metagenome (GOLD analysis project Ga0326727, IMG submission 207643) | Lab enriched peat soil microbial communities from McLean, Ithaca, NY, United States - MB29MY | ecosystem: Environmental > Terrestrial > Soil > Wetlands > Peat | place: USA: New York... | reverse complement strand
GGTGAAGTTTTTCTGCGTTTTCAGCGGCAACCTCGACGAGTTCTTTGAAACCAGGGTCGCCGCGCTCAAACAACAGATCGAAAGCGCCGCCGCCGAGCGCAGCCCCGACGGATTGACCGCGGCTGAGACCTTCCAGGCCATCCACCGGCGCGTCGTCCGTCTGGTTGCCCGCCAGTATGCCTGCTGGCGCAAGGACCTCCGCCCGGCACTGGCCGCCAACGGGATTTGTTTTCTCGGCTTCAAAGAGCTTTCCAAGTCCGACCGCGCGTGGGTGGAACGTTTCTATCGCGCGCAGGTCCGCCCGGTGCTTACGCCGCTGGGATTGGACCCGGCGCATCCGTTCCCGAAATTGCTTAATAAGTCGCTCAACTCGATCGTGCGGCTGGAACTGGCCGACGCGACGGAGCGCCGCCGCCGCTTGGCGGTGGTGCAGGTGCCGCGCGTGCTCCCGCGCCTGGTCAAACTGCCGCGCCAGGACTCGCGCCGGCAGGACTATGTTTTCCTGGGGGATTTGATCGGGCATTACATGGGCGAATTGTTTCCCGGCGCGGAGGTGCTGGGCCGCTGGCTTTTCCGCGTGACCCGCAACAGCGAACTCTACACGCACGAGGAGGAGGCCGCCAGCCTGCTCAAAGCGGTCGAGATCGACCTGCGCCACCGCCGCAGGGGCGACGCGGTGCGGTTGGAGGTGGAGGAAGGATGCCCGCTGGAAATCCGCGCGCTGCTGCTGGAAAACCTCGGCCTTGGCGAGGAGGACTTCTTTATTATTGATGGTCCGGTCGATCCGATCCGCCTCATGGCGGTGGTCGAGGGAGGGCATCGCCCGGAGTTGCGCGACGCCCCGTTTGTCGCGCCGGTGGCGGCGGCCTTGCGCGAGGAGCCGGACCTCTTTGCGGTCATCCGGCGCGGGGACGTGCTGTTGCACCATCCCTACGAGAATTTCAGCAGCGTCACCGATTTTTTGCGCCAGGCCTCGGCCGATCCGAAGGTGCTGGCCATCAAACAGACCTTGTACCGCGCCGGGGCGGACGCGCCGATTTTCGGGGCCCTGGTGGAGGCGGCGCGCAACGGCAAGCAGGTCACGGCGGTGGTGGAATTGAGGGGCCGTTCGGAGGACGGCGACAAAACGCTCTGGGCCCGGCGCCTGGAGGAGGCCGGCGTCCACGTGGTCTATGGGCTGGTCGGCTGCACGGTGCGGGCCAAGATGTGCCTGGTGGTGCGCAAGGACGACGACGCCATCCGCCGGTATTTGCATTTGAGCACCGGCAATTACAATCCGGCCACGGCCCACTTCTACACCGACCTGGGCCTGCTGACCTGCCGCCCGGCCTTCGGCGAGGACGCGACCAATCTCTTCAACCTGCTCACCGGCGTCTGCCAGTTTCCCGGCACCCGCAAGCTGGTGGTGGCGCCGTTCGATTTGCAGGCCAGGATACTGGCGTTGATCGACCGCGAAACGCGCCAGGCCAGGCAGGGATTGCCCGCGCGCATCATCGCCAAGATCAACGCGCTGGAAGACCCGCAGACCATCGCCGCCCTTTACCGCGCTTCGCAGGCGGGAGTGAAGATCGATTTAATTGTGCGCGGAATCTGCTGCCTGCGCCCGCGCCTGCCGGGCATCAGCCAGAATATCACCGTGCGCAGCATCGTGGACCGGTTCGTCGAACACAGCCGCGTCTTTTATTTTGAGAACGCCTGCCAGCCGGAAGTCTGGATCGGCAGCGCCGACTGGACGCCGCGCCATTTCTTTCACAGCATCGAAGTGATGTGTCCGATCGAGGACGGCAATTTGCGGGAGCGACTGCGCGGGCAGGTGCTCGAGGCCCTGCTGCGCGACAACGTCAAGGCCCGGTTCCTGCGAACCAGCGGAGCTTACGCGCGCCCGCCGGCCCGCCACGGGGCGGCGCCGTGGCGCAGCCAGCGCCAATTGCTGGCGGCGGCCGGCCCGGGCACGGGCCTGGAGCCGGCGGCCAAAGCCCGGCCCGGATACGCGCGGTTCAAACTGGCCCCCCGGCCGGCGGCGCCCGCGCCCCTATGACTTATGCTTGACACTGAATTTATCCGCGGCCGCCAGCAAAGCGACCGGCTGCTGGTGGCCCTGCACGGCTTGGGAGACAGTCTCGAAGGCTATCGCTGGATGCCGGAAGCCCTGGGCTTGCCGTGGCTGAACTATTTGCTGGTCAACGCCCCCGACCCTTACTTTGGCGGGTTCGCGTGGTACGATCTGGATCACAATGCCGCAGCGGGCATTGAGCGCAGCCGCAAGCTGCTCATCGAATTGCTGGAGACGCTGCCGGGAAAAAACTTCCCGCCGGAAAAGACAGTGCTGTTCGGCTTTTCACAGGGCTGCCTTTTGTCCATCGAAGTGGGGGCGCGTTACCCACGGCGGCTGGCGGGGATTGTCGGCGTCAGCGGTTATGTTCAGGACCCGGAGGCACTGGTCCGGCAGTTTTCGCCGGAAGCGCGGCGCCAGCGATTTTTGCTCACCCACGGCACGCTGGACCCGCTCATCCCGATCGAGCGGGTGCGTCCGCAAGTCGAGTTTTTGCGCAAGGCGGGCCTGCAAATTGAGTGGCGCGAATTCGTCAAAGCGCATACCATAGAGGGCGAATCGGAAATCGCGGTGATTCGCGACTTTATTGGTGACGGTTATGGCTAAGCGGCTTTGTTCATGGGCTGAGACAAGGAGAGGATTGGCGGCTCTGCGAATCGTGGCGGGGACATTGTTGCTTTTCCCCGTCGTTGCGGACGGGGCCGCGTCGGTTTCCGGCTTTTCGCCGGCCTTTGGCCAGCCGGGTAATGTCATCACGATCAACGGCGCGGGTTTTACGAGCGCAACGTCCATCGCCTTCAACAACAACGCTCCGACGCTGGCGGATTTCAACATCATTTCCGACGGCCAATTGCAGGCGGTCGTGCCGCTTGGGGCGACCAGCGGGCCGCTGGAGGTCTTCGTCGGCACGAGCGGGGCGTCCAGTTCGGCGAGTTTCCTGGTCGCGCCGGTCATCACCAGTTTTACGCCGCAAAGCGGCGCGCCGCCGACGATGGTCGCAGTCTTTGGCGCCAACTTCGTCTCCGGCGGAACGACTGTCTTTTTCACGGGGACCAACACGGCAGTCAGCGCCACGTACGTGGCGGCGACCGAAGTGGTCGCGACGGTTCCGGCCGGGGCGTCCAACGGCCCGATCACGGTCGTGACCAGCGCGGGAACCAACGTCAGTACGAATAACTTCCTGGCAAGCGCCTTGCCCTCGGTCACGGGCTTTTTCCCCACCGTGGCCGGCTACGGGACGAACGTGGTCATCTACGGCGGCAACTTTTTCGCGCCGACGACGGTGAAGTTCGGCAGTCACAGCGTCAGTGCCACGATTACTTCCACGACCGAGCTCAATGTCGCCGTGCCGTCAGGAGTGGTCAGCGGACCGCTCACGGTCACCACCACCAACGGCAGCGCGACGACGACCAGCAATTTCGTCACCGGGTCCGGCCCAATCATCACGGGTTTTTCCCCGACGGCGGGAAACTCCGGCACGGCGGTGACGATCAACGGATTGAACCTGTCGTCGGCGACCAGTGTGACGTTCAACGGCGTGGCGGCCGGGGGCATAACGTCCGACAGCAGCACCGAAGTGCAGGCCTATCCTCCGTCCACCGATTCGGGCATCGGCCCCATCAAAATTGTCAATTCGCTGGGGTCTTTCACCACCACCACCAATTTCACCGACAATGGCGCTCCGATCGTCACGGGGTTTTCCCCGGCCCTGGCGCCGGTCGGCACGCAGATCACCATCAGTGGGATGAATTTTACGGGGACGACTTCGGTGGACTTTGGCGGGCACGCCGCCACGACCTTTGACGCCACGGCCGACACCGAAATTCTGGCCGACGTTCCGTCTGGCGCGGTCACCGGCGTGATTACGGTGAACCATGGTTCGCTGAGCGGCAACAGCGGCAGCAATTTTATCGTGATCACCGCCGCGCCTTACATCGCGAGCTTCACCCCGGCCAGCGGAGTGCGCGGGGAAACGGTGACGTTGAACGGGGCTAATTTCGACAATCTCTCGACGCCGGCGGTGGAATTCAACGGCGTCAGCGCCAGTTACCAGACTCCGACCGCGACGACGGAACTGATCGCGACGGTGCCGGCCACGGCCTCCAACGGGCCGATCAGCGTCATTAACAGCGGCGGCACGGGAACCAGTTCGACGTTCTTTTATCTTCAGCCCTGGATCACGTCGTTGAACGCGACCAGCGGCGTTGTCAACTCGACTTTGCTGATCACCGGCCGGAACCTGACCAACGCGAGTTCGGTGGAAGTCAATGGAGTCAACTATATGTTCACAAATTCCCCCTCCAGGATCGGCGCCGTCGTTCCGACCAACGCCACCACGGGCGTGATCCGGATCGCCACGCCCGGCGGCGTTTTCATCAGCACCAACCAATTTGCCATCCTCCCGAAAATCTACAGCTTCAGTCCGAGCATCGGCCCGGCCGGAACGGTCGTGACCATCAGCGGGACCAGCCTGTTCGACGTGACGGGGGTGGAATTCGGCGGGGTCAGCGGCACGCTGCTGAGCGCCACCACCAATGAGGCGCAGGCGGCCGTTCCCGCCGCCGCCAAGAGCGGCCCGCTGACCGTCGTGACCCCTTACGGCAACGACGTGAGCACCAACTCGTTCACCGCCACCAAATCCAGCCTGCTGGTGTTGAGCAAGACGGTCAATCCGGCGATGGCCGCCCCGGGAACCGACTTGATTTACACGCTGGCCGTAACCAACGAGGGGCCGTCCATTGTCACCAGCGTGGTGGTGACCGATAATATTCCGGGGGTGCTGACGTTTGTCACCGCGTCCGCCAGCGCCGGCGGGTGGGTTTACAACAACACCAATCTGCTGTGGAACCTCGGCATGCTGACCAACAATACCAGCGCCACATTGCAGTTCACGGCCACCGCCTCAGGCTCGGCCGCCGTCACCAACGCCGCCTATCTGGCGTTCGCCGAAACCAACCTGAACATTGATGACAATACCGCCTTTGCCATTTCCTACATCGTGACCGCCGCGCAACAGACGCTGAGCGCGGGGCTTGAGAACAACGCGGCGGAGGTGCTCATCAGTTGGCCACAGTCGCCCGCTCCGTTGCAACTGCAAGTGAACGCCAACTTGCGATTGACAAATGGCTGGATGCCCCCCGCCTATCCGGTCTTTATCAGCAACGGGTTGAACTGTTACACCGACACGCTCTTTGCGCCGGAAATGTATTACCGGCTGGTGTTGCCCTGAGAGCAATAGCGCCCGGTCGGGGGACCGGGCCTACAGGACTGCGGATTTCCGGCCATTTCCTGTAGGCCACGTGCCCTCACGCGGCGTGGTTATTGCTTTTCGTATTCGCCCTTGCCCAGGCGCTTGAGGACGGTGAACCCGGCTTTCTTGGCGTCGGAAATGGAGAGGGGTTTGAGTTTGGTCGGCGAACTGAAAGTGGAAATGATCTTGCGCACCGGTTTGCGGCAGGCCGGGCAGAGCTTCAATTCCGGGGCGTTGACCGGCCGGCGCAACGTGAATTTGCCGCCGCAGACGGCGCAATCGCCTTCGCACAACTCGTATTCGTAGAGAGGCATGTTACATTCTCTTCCTGTCAGCCCATCCTATCATGCTGCTCCTTGGATTTCAACGGTCCTTTGGCCCGGCTGCGCCGATGGGCGGGCCAAGGCTTGTGCGACCGGCGGCAATCGGCAGTAAGTGGTCGCAGATAGCGGCAATTGCTGGGGTTTCTGAGGGTTTTTGGCCCCTTATCCCGGACCTCGCGCGGAAACGCAGCGCGGCAGGCCGCAACCAAATTATTTACAGAAGCAAACGAAGGAAACGAAGGTGAAAAGATTTGAAAACCGTCGCGCGTCTCCAATTATCCCAAACCCTTCGTTTCCTTCGTTTCCTTCTGTTAAATTCTCCTCCTTTCCAAAACGTCAAAGGAATGTCTGGCAAGGGAATCTGATGGCAGAAATATCGAGGCAAAAAGATGGGGACGGTTTCGTTGGGAAATGGCGGTTGAAGTTCGGTTATTGGCAATTTGAGCAAGTGGGAAGTCATTAAGGGGGAAGAGGTTTCGACAGGATTATCAAGATGAACAGGATGTCCTTGAACAAAGGCGGAAACGGACTTTGGGGCGAGCAAGGCGTTGATGGGAAGGAGGATAAGGATTAAGGATAAGGATTAAGGCTTGAAAAACTGGCGGTGGGATGGCAGGCTCCTGCCAGTCACAACGGCATGACGCGGATGAGGACTGCCAAACAATTGATCGAAAGCTTCGATACCATCGGCAAGCGCAAGCGGACGCTTGGTGAGGGCGATCAGACGGGGCCAATTTGCTCCGGGTCCGTGACACCGTTGCGATCGAGCGCTGCGAGACCTTTAACGATGATGATGAAATGAAAACATGCCAATTTCCAAGGACTGCCCCTCTCACTTTCACTTTCACTGTCGTCAGCAATTGAATAACTGTCGCATAATAAAAGTTTGAATGAGTACTGAGACTCAATCATGCGAACACCTCGGCTGGCTTAGAGCATGGCTTGCAGTGTTTACGGCCATTGCTGCCTTCCGTGTCGCCAGACTCGCAATGGGGGCACTTTTCTACTGCATTCAAATGAACAGCATTGGACTTCCGCGCGCCATTGTCATAGGCGTCGTCAATTTCCTGCATAGTTGGAACTCCGTCGTCGTGCCGGGCATCTCATTGGCTATTGCCGTTCTTGCCTCGCGCTGGGTCGAAAACAAGCTCTTAACGAGAAGCCGGCGCGCTGCGCTTGTGGCCAGTTTAGTTTTCACAGGTCTTGCATGCTTCCCAGTTACTGTGGGATTTGAAATTCATCCAGTAATGGTGTCTCCCTTGCAAATTGCGGTAAGTCAGGATTACTCCATTGAGACAGTGGAAGCGATTATTGACCACTATCCTCGTCTTATCAATGGGTCCCAGGGGCCTTGGCAGGAACAACCTTTAGCGGATGCTGCATTGGAATCGAGAACAAACCTTGTTGAACTGTTAATTCGGAAGGGCGCAAATATTGATGCTGCAGTTCAGCGGCTGCAAGAGCTTAAGGCTGAGGCGGCGGTGAAATTGCTTCTCGATTGCACCAAGCATCATAACATAGATGGCAACCAATAGCATTAACGTAACGAGGTCAAGCCCGGAAAGCTGAATTGGCGTAGTTATTGATGGAGTTTTAGGAAATTGGCATGTTTTGAGGTTGAGGAGGGCGGAAAGGGGTGGCAGGATCACGCAATGGCCAGGCCCTTGCGCGTTGAATATCCGGGAGGCGTCTATCATGTGATGGCGCCGGGAGAATCGGGGCCATGGACACAAAATAAAGTTTCGAGATGCGGAAAATTGTCGAAGTGAGGGAAGGATTACTTGGGAATCTGTTCGCGATAGTATTGTTAATTTCCCTGGCGGGATTTACTTCGTGGGCGTTTCACCGTGATCACTATCTCCGGCTGGTTGGTTATGCCTTCGGCCTTGCATGGCTTTCGGGCTGCATACTTTTTGTGCGGAATATTCTCAATCCGAAGGAATCATATTTAGGGATCGAAGGAGATCGTCTCGTTTGGTCTGTGAGGAATACCGAGTCGGCTGCAGCAACAGTAACCGATATGCCGTTAAAGTCGCTACGACGCCTTGAGTTTGTTCTTCCCAAAATGAAATTTCATGTCAATGCTAAGAATTATCCACTCTCCGAGTTATTTTTGGTCGACGTCCACATGAATCGTCATCGTCTTCCGATGGAATTGTGGCCGGGAGTGCATCGAGATAAAATTGTTACGGCCCTTAAGGGTGAACTGCCGGAACTGGAAGTTGTTGAACGTGTTGACGGTTCAAGTAATGCACGGGGTAATACGGATGACAACATGATCTGATTAAGCAGACGGGAACAAGAAAGCCGCTGGGGTCATTACAAGGCGGCGGTGGTGGGGGCGTCCAACGCGGGCTATTGGGAAAGGACTTGGAAGGGCGGGTTTTGGCATTGGGGTTGGAGGCGGGGGGGAAGGACCAGATGTCTGAACGGCGATGATGAGAATGAAAATGTGGCTGTCGGGACGACAGCCACGGCGATCGGGACGATCGCGATATCCAAACTGCAATTATGGATTTTCGGGCGGGGTGAAGACGCGGTGGTAAACGGTACGGATGGCGGTGCGAATTTGGGCCAATGCGTGGGCGAAATCGGAACTGTCGGCGAAGCCGCAGCGGACGGCGACACGGTGGAAGGGAGCCGGATCATCCGGGAGGAGCGTTTCGCCGGCAAAGCTCCAGCGACGCAGAATGCCTTCAATCCGGCGGAGCTTGCCGTAGTTGTCCAGCAGCGATTCGGCCTCGGGGGCGGGAAGCGCGGCGGCGTCGCGGGCGCGCCGCAGGGCCTGCAAGGTGTTCGGTTCGTGCCAGCCGTTGGCCAGGCAAAAAAACTGGGCCAAAAACTCGGCGTCCATCAAACCGCCCGCTCCGGTTTTGATGGCCAGGCTGTCCTTGCCCGGCGGGGTGCGTTCCCTGGCAATGCGCTGGCGCATCTGATCGATCCCGGCCATCCAGTCGGGCGTCCAGGCGGCCAGTTTCAAGGCGGCGGTGTTTGCGGGCGTGAAATTGGCCAGCGATGCCGCCAGGCGCTGAAAGCTCGCGCCGGTCTCAAGGTCGCCGGCAATGGGACGCACGCGCGTCAGGGCCTGGATTTCCCATAACGCGGCCCGCCGGCGATAGTATTCCTCGTAGGCGTCGATTGTATTGACAAGGAGGCCCTTGTCGCCGTCGGGGCGCAGGCGGGCGTCGGTGGCGAAGGTCGTGCCCGCCTCGGTCTGGGCGGAAAGAAGGTCCATCAGTTCGGCGGCCATCCGGTGAAGTTGGGGAAGATTGCGGGCGCGGGAGCCGGCCACAAAAATGAGGTCGAGGTCCGATCCGTAATTGATCTCCTGCCCGCCCAGCTTGCCGAGGCCGATGACGCAGAAGGGGGCGTTTTTGAATCGGTATTTGCGTTGGAGGACTTCCAAGGCGTATTGGAGGCAGGCATCGGCCAGGCAGGAAAGCTCGAAGAGATTGTGCTCGAAGTCGGCCAGGCCCAGGATGTCGCGCAAGCCGATGCGCATCAGTTCGGCTTGGTGGTAGCGGCGGAGCCAGAGGCGCTGGTCGGCGTCGTGCGCGCCGTGGCGCAGGTCGGCGAGGGTTTCTTCGGTTTCCTTGGAGCGGTTGAGGCGGCCGCTGGCTTCCAATTCATCGACCAGGTCCGGGGTGCGGATGGCTTTTTCGGCCAGGAACTCCGAGCGGTCGAACAGGAGCAGGAGCAGTTCGAAGAGCGACGGGTTGCGGGTCCACAACTCGTAGAGCGTGGCCCGCGCGCCGTAGGCGTCGATGAAAGTGCTCAGCCGCACAAGGACGCGGTCCGGATCGGAGAGAATCCGGTCCGGCTGCCGCCCCGCGCCGGGCGGGCAGAGGGCGAGGAAATGGGGCAAAAGTCCGCGCGCCAAATCCACGGTGCGTGGGGAAATGTGCGCGTAATCGGGCCCCTGGAGGAAGAGGCGGAGCGTTTGCCAGGAGCGGTCGGGGTCGCGGAAGCCGTGATTTGTCAACAATTCCTTCCACAGCAGGGCCGCCTTCTCCAACTCGTCCACCGGCAGGTCCGCCGAAGCGGGTTCCTCCCCGGCCAACAGGTGGTCGTAAATGGAACGGACGCGCCGGGTGTGGGCGCGCCGGGCGGCCTCGAACTCCGCGACGGTCGCAAAGTCCATCAGGCGGGCGAGGCGTTCGCGGGCGCGGCGCTCGGTGGGGATGGTGTGAATTTGGCGGTTGGCCTCCATTTGGAGGCGGTGCTCGACCTGGCGCAGGAAGCGGTAGGCCGCCTCCAGGTCCACCGCGTCGTCCGCGGGCATCAGCGAGTATTGCACCAGTTTTTGCAGGGCGGGAAGGGTCGAGCCGCTTTGCAGGAACGGCGCACGCCCGGCGTGGAGCAACTGGAGGGTTTGGACAACAAATTCGATTTCGCGGATGCCGCCCCGGCCGAGCTTGACGTTGCGCTCCAGTTCCCCCTCCTTGACGATCTCGGTTTCAATCCGTTTCTTGATGGCGGCCACCTCCCGCAAGACGCTGCGGTTCAAGGAGCGCGGGTAGCGGAAGCTCTGGATCATCTCCAGGAACTCGGCCCCCAGGGGCACGTCGCCCGCGACGGGCCGGGCCTTGATGAGCATCATGCGCTCCCAGGTTTGGCCCCACTGCGCGTAATAGTTCTCGCAACTGGCCAGTGAGCGAGCCAGCGGGCCGTTTTTCCCCTCCGGCCTGAGCCGCAGATCAATGCGGTAAAGCGCGCCATCGGACGTCATTTTGCCGATCTCGGCAATCAGGGTCTCGGCCAGGCGCACAAAGAAAGCGTGATTGGCCAGGCCCTTGCCGGATTGCTCGTTTTTGCGGGGCGCGGTTTTGAAGACATTACCCTCCTCGCTATAGACAAAAAGAACATCGACGTCCGAACTGTAGTTCAATTCCTGTCCGCCGAGTTTGCCCAGGCCCAGGAGGCAGAATTCGGTTTCGCGCCAGTGGCCCTGGGCGTCCAGGTGCCAGGGACGGCCCAGGCGCCGGACCAAACGCCGCTGGCAGAGGCAAAGGACGGCGCGCAAACTAACATCGGCGACGTCGGAAATCTCCAGCGTGATGTCGGGCACGTCTCCGAGGCGGGCCAGGTCGCGGGCGGCGATGCGGAGCATTTCGCGCTGTTTGAACTGGCGCAGGAGGCTGAAGGCGGCGTCGTAGTCCTCGGCTTTGAGCAGCGGATTGAGCCATTGATCGACCTCGCGGCGCAGGCCCTGTTGGCGGCGCGGGTAGTTGAGGATTCCCGGCGCCAGCAGCGGCGCCAGCCAATCGGGATGAGCCAGGAGCAGTTCGCCCGCGGCCTGCGAACCGCTCAGCAACGCCGCCAAAATGCGCGCCTGCTCGGCGGAGAGGTGGCGCAGGGCCGCGCCCGCGCTGGTGGCCCGCAATTGCTCCAGAGCCGACTTGGCCCGCTGCGGATCGGCGCAGCTATCGAAATTGGGTTGAGCGGACATGCGCGGATTTCAGTAATCGCAGGTTTTTGAGTTTAATCAACTCTTCATCGCGGCATGGGGGGGCGAGATAAATGTAATGCGAGGCGCAATGTCGGTGCTTGGATTGGGCGAAGTATTATCCGGCGCTTGGGGAGGATTTTGCGGCTCACGGCTGCCGACGTAACGCCGTAGGCGCGGCCTATTTGTAGAAAACGGGACGAAAAAGATTCTAAAGCTCCGGCGGGAGCGGCATCTTCCGCGCATGGCAAACACCTACACGCAGATTTATATTCACGTTGTATTCGCCGTCGAAGGCCGGCAAAGTCTCATCGCTCCCGAACATAACGACGAGCTTCAAAAATACATCACCGGCATCGTCTCGGCGCAAAAACACAAATTGATTGCCATTAACAATATGCCCGACCATTTGCACATGCTCGTTGGCTTGCGACCGGATGCGGCGCTTTCGGATTTGATTCGCGACGCAAAGGCCGGCTCATCGAAATTCATCAATGAGAAGCGATGGGTGAGAGGTAGGTTTTCATGGCAGGAAGGATTTGGCGGGTTTTCGTATTCGCGATCGCAACTGGGCACGGTGATTGGTTATATTGAAAACCAGCAGAAGCATCATGCGAAGAAGTCATTTCGAGAGGAATACGTCGAGATGCTGGAGAGGTTCAATGTGAATTACGATCCGCGATACCTCTTCAAAACAGACGAGGAATAATTGCCGAGTATGCCGCCCCTGACGGGGCTTATCATTCGTTTGGGTTTGGGTTCTACAAAGATGCCGCGCCTATGGCGCTGCAAGCGGCGAAGTCGGTTCCGGGTTCAGGACGGCGTTCCAGCGCCGTAGGCGCGAAATCTTTGTAGAACCCAGGGATCCAGAGGATTAAAGCCCCAGCGGGGCGGCATAGACGCACACAACCTTTTATGAATCAATGTTTTGTGTCTTATGTAAGCGCCATTCCCCCTGACGGGGCTTATCATTCGTTTGGGATTGGGTTCTACAAAGAGGCCGCGCCTACGGCGCTGGGCTTCAATAATCTCATCCCGGGAGGCGGAAGTCGCAATTTTACTTTTCGGGTGGAATCGGAGAGCATGGGGCGATGATTGCATTGTTTGACATCGGCAACACCCACACGCACATCGGCCTTGCCGATTCGCGGCGGGTCGCGCGGCAGATCGATGTGCCCACGCGCGACTGGGGCGAGGGCGCGGCGGACCGGACGGCAGCCGGGTTTTTCAAAACGGCCGCGGTGCGGGGCGCGATCCTGTGCAGTGTCGTGCCGGGGGTGACTCCGATGGTGGACAGTTTTGTGAGGCGGAAGTTGCGCCTGCCGTGTTTGCACTTGACAGCGGAGACGGTGCGCGGCGTGGGCGTTGATTATCCGCGTCCCCAAACCATTGGGCCGGACCGCCTGGCCAACGCCGCCGCGGTCAAACGCCATTTCGGGGCGCCTGCGGTGGTGGTGGATTTCGGCACGGCGGTGACCTTTGACGTGGTGGATAAGAACGGGAATTACGCCGGCGGCATCATCGCGCCCGGGCTGGAGGTCATGACCGATTATTTGCACGAAAAAACGGCGTTGCTGCCGCGGATCAAAATCCGGGAGGTGGCGGCCGCGGTGGGCAAGAACACCGAGCAAGCGATGCTGATCGGCGCGGTGCATGGGTATCGCGGCCTCATCCGCGGCCTGCTGGTGGAATTGAAACGCGCCTTGCGCTGCCGGCGCCTGCCGGTGGTGGCCACGGGCGGTTACGCGCGGCTCATTTCCGCGGGGCTGCCGGAAATCACGGCGGTCGATCCGCTCCTGACGCTGGAGGGATTGCGCCTGGTGTGGGAGGCGCACGCGCGGGAACGCGGCGGGGAGCCTCCGTGCTCCATGCCGGACGCAGAGTGGTTTTAAGCCTGTGGCTGGCGAGACGCCAGTCACGGCGACCGGGACGGTCGCGCCACCCAAACCGGGGAACCGCCACGGTGATGGAATGGCGGCAGTGCGCCGCTTCTCAAGCTGTGGTTCTGATTGACGTGTCCTCCAACGACTCTACATTTGAGCGGATGAAAATTGAGGTTCCACGCCACGATTACACGCAAGGCGAATTGCACCTTCGGGATTTGAGCGCGAATCCATTCGAGCAATTCGCCAAGTGGTTCGGCGAGGCCTGTGACGCCAACGTGGTCGAGGCAAACGCCATGAGTCTGGCGACGACGGGCGCCGACGGGTGGCCGGCGGTGCGCACGGTGCTGCTGAAAAGCTATGACGAGAGCGGGTTCGTTTTTTACACCAACCTGGAAAGCCGCAAGGCGCGGCAGATGGCGGAAAACCCTAATGTCTCGGTGCTGTTCCCGTGGTTGTACCTGGAGCGGCAGGTCATTGTTTCGGGGGCGGTCGAAAGGGTCTCCATGGCGGAGGCGCTGGCTTATTTTGCGACCCGCCCGCGGGGCAGCCAGTTGGGGGCCTGGGTTTCGTCGCAAAGCTCCGTGATCACCTCGCGGAAGCTGCTGGAGATGAAATGGGAGGA
>Ga0326727_10019563_pt1 | contig 13580 bp, 8 predicted proteins | sample MB2enrmetagenome_FD_207643 | JGI IMG/M metagenome (GOLD analysis project Ga0326727, IMG submission 207643) | Lab enriched peat soil microbial communities from McLean, Ithaca, NY, United States - MB29MY | ecosystem: Environmental > Terrestrial > Soil > Wetlands > Peat | place: USA: New York... | reverse complement strand
ACGCTATCGTCTGATCGGCTTTGGCCACCGCGTCTATAAAATACGCGATCCCCGGGCCAACATCATGCGCCAGACCTGTTTCGAGGTCCTGGAAGCGCTGGGGCTGCAGGACAGCCCCAGGTTCAGACTGGCCATGAAGCTGGAAAAACTGGCGTTGGAAGACCCCTATTTTATCGAGCGCAAATTGCATCCGAACGTCGATTTCTACTCGGGGATTGTGCTCGCCGCACTGAATATTCCAGCGTCGATGTTCACGCCGGTATTTGTGTTGGCGCGTACTGCTGGCTGGCTCAGCCACTGGAATGAGATGCGCGGCGATCGCCAGCAAAAGATCGGCCACCCACGCCAGTTGTATACGGGACCGCTGTATCGCAACTACGTACAGGTGGGGCCGCGCTAAGCAGAGCATTGCGGTATGATGCGGGCCGGACAAAATCGTCCTGCATCCATTGATCCGCTTTACCCTGGTAACAGAGACTCGATCCATGCATGAAAAAAACATCGAGTTGCTTCGCACTGAGACGCTCGGGCTGGTCAATGCCGAGCTGGAGCACCTGAAACAACGCCTCGCCCGCCCGATGGACAGCGCTGCAGCGCCCGCCCCCCTGATCACCCGCCTCGCCGTGTTGAACAGGGAAGCCGCGAGGCTGGAAGCGCCAGACATGACGTTAGCCTTGACGGGCGACAAGCAGGCCGCCCGGCTTGACCTGATCAATGCCGTCATCGGCTTTGAGCTTTTTGCCGGCGCGGACGGCGAAGGCCTCACCCTGCCCCTACAGGTTCGCCATAAGGCGGGGGCGCATGAACCCGTTTTACACTTCCGGCTTCATTCGGTGTTCAATGCCCTTCTGGAGCGCGTGGGGGCACAGCTGGATTCCGCCCGGTCTCTGATCGGCGAAACGGCAGGGCACAATCAGCAGGATGTGGAAGCCGTCAGAACGCTGCTTCACGGCAACAGGAACTTTGCCGCCCGCTATAAAGGCGCACAGTCCATTGACGGCGTGCGCCATACCCTGAACAGCCTGCTGCGCGTCAGCGAACGCCTGGGGATCGATCTTCTCGATGCTTCGGTCATGCCCGAGTGGGAGTGGCCGACCATCGAGGTGGAATTCGCCTATTTTTCCCGGCAGTATGCACCCGATGCACGCCTGTGTTTGATTGATCTGCCGATGCCGCATCACTCGACGCGCGAGGCACTCAGACAACGGATTGTCGCGCAGTTGGGCAACGCGGCGGCCGTGGTCGCCGTCATGGCGCAGGATAAACTATTGGCGGCCGAGACGGATTCGCTAGCCGTCCCCTTGCAGCAGTTGCATACGCAGCTGCGCGAACGACTGACACTTCTGGTCACTCGCTCTGACAGCAAAAATCGCCAGGCAGACAGCACAGAAGAAGTGCGAGCGCGGGTTGCCCGCCACGTCATGGCTGGCAAAATGGAGGGCAGCAGGATTGTTCCGGTTAACGTGCGCTGGGGTTTGCTCGCCAACCGGGCGCGACAGGAGATCGTTCGAAACGGCAAGCTGCCGGACGCCTCACGCAATGGCTGGGTGCGGGATTTCGGGGTGGAAATCTTTGGCTCCAACTGGAGCTTCAAGATTCGCAATATCGACGAGCTTCTGCCCGCTCTCTGGTCCATGTGGCGCGATGCGCGCTTTGATGAGGCGCTGTCCGCCCTGGTCGGCTGTGCGCAAACGCAGTCGAACATCAAGGCGCTTGAAGCCGTGTTTGCCGAACTCGGCCATGAGCGTCCGGCAAACGCAACACCCCCCGAAAGCGGTACGCCGGCGTTCACCCAGGACTGGGGCCAATTGGCGCAGTTGTTTTACGGCATGCTCGACGACAGGCAGAGCATGGAGAAACGGCGCAGCCTGACGGTTTTGGCGCGCGAAAATACCCTGAAAAAGATCCGAAGCCGTTCGACCAGCATTTTGAATGGCTTCCGCAAATTGAAGCTGCGTGCGCTCAGACACTACTTCAATGAGGGTATGGCCATCGCTTACCGACCGCCAGAACCCACTGTGCGGCCAAGTTCACTCTGGTCCGGCTTGCATTTTCCTCGTGTGGGATCCCGTACGCGGAACACACCGCATCCCGCCCCCAGCGGGCAGGAAAGCGCACAAAATGACGACGCGACCATTTTGCACATCAAGCAGCAACACGATGCGCAGCAACTATTGCTTAAGGTCGCCAAAGCAATGGATTGCATCGTGAAGAGCGCTCAGATCGACATCGGCAAGACGGTCACTCAAGCGGTTCAGTCGCTCAGGAAAGGCGTTGAGGGTATCGCCAGAGAAGCGCGTCACCCTCTTTATGCATCCACAGTACGACCGGACGTGACAAGCTGCAGATTCAACGTTCGGCTTCCGCCGATGGGCAGCGCCCGATGGAATGCAGGCAAAGGCACACCGCTATCCGATACGCTGCAAGCGCGATTGCTGCTGCGCCATAGCGTAAGGCGCAAACGAGGCGTGTGGGGAACCGTATGCAAAGGCCTGCGCACCGCTGAATGGGGCTGGGAGTGTTTCGCATATCACGACAGGGTATACGAAATCAATCTGGAAACGCTGCGCGAACATGTCGAAGCATCGATGCAAGGCATGCTGCACAACCTGGACACGCTGATCGATTCCGATGTTGCCAGGCCGATCGATGTAGCGCTGTCGTCATTTTTCAAATCGCAAGCAGGGCAACTGGAATCCGCACGCCAAGCAACCCTGATGCAATGGCGTGAAGCGAAGTCGCAAACCGAGCCAGGATCCACGACTTGACATCATAATTAAAAATGCAGTTATTATCATAACGGCATATACGATTGACTTATCGGCTAAAGAACCGCGGAACAATCGCTTGCACTGGTCGCGGACGTCATCCTCGCGCAAGCGGGGATCCAGCAAAACCGGTCCTTCCGCCAGTCATCTGGATTCCCGCTTTCGCGGGAATGACCACCAGTTCAGACCTTCCCTGGGCAACGGGATGGAATCTATACGGATTGCATTGGCAGAAAGGGATCGGTTCCGATGGACAAGGACAAGGCTCGGGAATTGCTGAAAATGGCGGCGGCGCATTATCCGCTGTCTCAACCGGCGGGAAGCGTTTCACTTAACGAAACTCAACGGGCGGAAATGGCGCGTTGCCAGATGGCGGAACCGCTGCCGCTGGCTCAGGCAAACCTCGATCAGCCCTTTGTGTATTCGCGTCAGTACGGCGTGTTTTATGTCCCTGCCCGCTATCATCAGATCGCGATGACCTTGTTACTCGCCTTTCAGCAAGGATTGGCAAGCGGAGAAGACGTTGCCGCCGCCATGAAGCTGCCCTACCCCGAGGGCACAGCGGATCGCTGGCTGGAAGAAACACCCGGCACCGCATTTAAATCCTCTGTCGGTTCACGTATCCAGGTAGGGCACATCAGAAAGCTGAGTCTGGAGGAAAGACGTTACTTCGTCGGCGCACAAAGCGTATTTGATTAGCCGATCAAACCGCCAACCTGTTGCCACGCAGTTTGGGAGCGCTGGCGGTCCACATCGACTCACCCGAAGTGCGGTATTTTCAGGTCATCCAGGGGAGCCTGTTCATGGCTCCCCTCGTGACAATGATTTGCAGGACAGGATCTTGGCGGATAGCGAGATGGCAACAAACGACTCAGCGTCAATTCTGTACGACTTTACCGAAGTTTATTTGCAATCTACTTTCAAGAGAACTGATTGACTCATCCATAATCTTGAAAAATTTATTTCTATCTGCTTCCACCTTCAGATCAAGCATGCTCTCAGGATTGATGCCTTGCCGTTCAAGGTAGTATGACATGGCCATTGATGCATCGTCATATTGAATAAAATCCAGTTTCCCACCTCTGACATACGTCATCACTCCCATTACATTTCCAAACACATTTTGCAGATCCGCCACTTTTACTTTAACGCTGACGTCTTTTGAAAAACCGCTGGCATGGTAGGGATCATTGCCATCAATCTGATCAACGATTGCCCTGATCTCTCTTGGATATTTAACATCTGCATAGGGTTTACCAGTAAATCCTATCTTTGATTTATACGTTCCATCATCTAACGTATAATCACCCACAAATCTTGATTGATTTCTTTCTTTAACTCTCTGATACATCCTGGAACATATTCTAAAATAGTCACCAATCAGATACGAATAAAGACCAGGATCAACAGTAGAATTCAACAACAAATCAGATATATTATATTTTGATCTAGAAGCTTGGTCTCCCGACAGATTTCCCATGCATTGATTGACATAATCTGCATAATGCACACCGGATGGAGGCGATGCGTTTACATTAAGCGACAAGAATTTATTGTACAGATGGTACGCGGCAGCCATGGGGCCAAAGTATATTTGATCAAACGAGTCTGGCATCACTTCAATTGGACCTGCATCCTGTTCTTTTATGCCGTACCCGAGTCCTTTTCGAAGCGCAATAAAATTTGCCAATCCAATCCCGGATTCCAATCTTCCATCAAATCCCTTTATTGCATAGGGCCCCGCTTTTTCGTGAGTTAACTTTGCCGCGCGAGTATATTGGTTACTATCAATCCAATCGGTTGATCCGCTGAATTCATCCATTGAATCAGAGTTCTGTAACAACTGTCCAAGCAGCGCTCCGTAAACATAATCTTTACTCAGATTTAGCGATGGATTGATTTTATGGATCAAATGCCACAACATCGCACCAGCCACATAATTCGACACCACAATATTTGTTTTATCATCAGTCAAATTAACAAAGGGTGCCTTACTCATTCCATCACCGAAATTTATCTGATAGCGCAGTGCTCCACCCAGATAACTTTCTACTGCCTGATAATGGGGTTCCGGCAAATTTTTCGGACCTTGATCGGCAGCGCCTCCAGCAAAAGCACTGACATGACAGAACACACTCAACCCTGCCACAACACTCATCATTGACGATCTTGAAACACATTTTGGATTCATTTTCATTTCCTATCAAAGTAGTATTTACCGGGCTATGCAATACAGACGTATTGCACGCCACCCACCCTCAGGAAATCATTTTGAAAAACTGAAAATTTATAATTGATTTACAGAAAAAAGACAGAACAACAGACACCTATTGAATAGCACAGCCCATTTCATTTTTACAAGTATTTTTATTTACACCATGGTACAACCACAATAAAATCGAGCAGCGCATATACAATAAAAATATTAAATTCCAAACAAATACAAATACACCAATATACAGCCAAGGAAGGTCTGAACAAGTCGTCATTCCCGCGAAAGCGGGAATCCGGATGACTAGGAAAGGTCTGAACAAGTTGTCATTCCCGCGAAAGCGGGGATCCAGATGACTGGCGGAAGGGCTGGATTTGCTGGATCCCCGCATGCGCGAGGATGACGTCCGTGACCTGAGCAAGCGCTTGTTCAGAGGTTCCCTAGCGGAAACGCCTGCTTCGCTGGATCCCCGCATGCGCGAGGATGACGTCCGTGACCAGAGCAAGAGCTTGTTCAGATGCTCCCTAACTTATCTATCCGCTTGCGATTGTAAAATTCATTTTTAGCGCGGGATATCGATGGGGGCCAGGGCACACGTTGGCGGTCTCATGTTGACCAGAACCTGTCGTGACGGATTTGATGTGTCGCACAAAAAAAATGCGCCACCAAAGTGACGCACATCAAGCGGCGCAAATTTCAACAGGTCAAGTGCCGGCCGGATAGATAACGGCTTCTTTCCAGGGGGTATCCCGTGCTGAATAAAGACTTCCGTCCGGTCGGCGCACAAAGGATGCATCTGCTCCGATATGCGCCTTGGCGACTTTTACCGCCACATCTTCGGAGTCGAACAACATTTCGAACACGGCGTTGTCCGCGCCCGGCTCAACGTGTTTGTTCCCCACACAGGCATAGTTTCCATCCCGCTTCAAGCAAACAGCCCACTGACTCATACCCGATACTCCTTTTACCAAGAACAAATTGACGACAGCCGCCACGGCAAGGGGCCACCGTTCTGTATCGAGACTAATGCGGAGTCCGGTCAAGTTTTGTGCGCTGTGTCAAACAATCGGCAATTTCATGCATTTTTCACATCATCCAATGTTGATTTGATATAGATATGGCCACACCTTCCATCGAGCGAAACGGTGGGGTATCGGTTTCCATGGGTGCTCCCCCGGTACACGCATATTGATCCAGCGCAAGCCGGTTCTGCCTGGCGCATCAACGCACGCTCCCCCACCGCTTGGCATAAACCAGAACCCGTTGTCCTGAAACATCAAATAGACACCAGATGTAGTGCCAACTACACAATGTTTATGCCTTTATATTGAACGATTCGAATTGATTGACGTAAATCAGAGGTGTTGGATATTCAAGCTCGGATCGGCGGCAGTATATTGAGCTTATGTGCTGCACCGCAGCGGATCGTCGGGGCGCTGCAAAGAGATCGGGCCAAACCGTTTTCCGCGTAATCTACCGACGCTGTTTTGAGATGGCGCACCACATTCACTGGAGTTCACGACATGCTGAAAATCGAGATCACTTCTTATGATGATGTGTCCGAACGTTTTGCCGTGAAGGTAGACGACGAACCGAACGGTACGATGTATTCAACGCAGATCGGCGCTTTTTTGATGCCGTACATTGCCCCCAAAATTGTCGGCCCCGACAGCGACGATCCTCGCTCCCTGATCGGAAAATCCTTCACCCTCACCCGGAACCTGTGTGACGACTTTGGTGCATGATGCGGCGTCTGGCATAATCCATCGCAGTGGTAATCAATAAGGCATTCCCGTAGACCGGGGTTCTTGCGAAGGCGGGAACCCCGGTGCCTTTTGCCTGCAGACAGAGGCAGCGGACCGGAACCAGACGGCGCCCTTTTGAGACTCGCCTCTGTCGGCAATCAGCGCCGGGTGCCTCCACACTCCCCAATGAGCAAAAATGGACAATCAAGTGGCATACCCAGTACATGTACGTGAAATCGCCCCCGAAGAGTTTGAAGCGCTTGGCAAACTACTGGTCGATGTCTATGCCGGACTCGAAGGCTTCCCCAGCCCGGAGGAACAACCGGGCTATTACACCATGCTGGCCAATATCGGCAGTTTTACCGAGAAAAAGGACACCCGGGTGCTGGTTGCGCTCAATGAGGCAGGCGCCGTGATCGGTGGCGTAGTCTATTTTGGCGATATGGCGCAATACGGCTCGGGCGGCACGGCGACCGCCGAAAAAAACGCTTCCGGCATTCGTCTGCTGGGCGTGTCTCGTGAATATCGTGGAATCGGTGCTGGCAAGGCCCTGGCCTGCGCATGCATTCAGCTCGCCCGACAAGCGGGCAATACTCAGGTCATCCTGCACACCACCGATGCCATGCAAGCCGCCTGGAAAATGTATGAGCAGCTAGGCTTCCAGCGCTCGCACGATCTCGACTTCATGCAGGTAACGCTGCCCGTTTTCGGTTTCAGGCTTCCGCTGTAGAAACCATTACTGACTTGGCGGTGTATCGTAATACACCGTCCATGTCGGAGACGACCCGTCTTCAATGTTGACGTCTGGCTGCGTTGCCACAATCGTGGCCGGGTCTCCCCCCGTGCGCGCGTCCAGCGTATGCGTTCCTGCCGCCACGCTTGACGTGCAAAATCCGTTCGGCAAAACCGGCCCGCAACCAAATTCGCCATCAATATAGAGATTGAGCTGAACATTAAGCTTGTTCTGCAGCGTGATCTGCGCCAACGCCTGCGCACTGCCCGCCCAACCCAGAGTCAACCCGGCCAGCAGGACCGGCATCCATGCCCTCGATCGCATTTTCATGACCCGCCACCTCGCAGATGTCCCGAGCAAAAAACGCCGGCCGGTGAGCGTGCCATGGGCTGCAGCCACACCGTCACGCCCTTCCCTTTTCAATTTAGTCCAGTTTATTAACTGCGGCACCGGGTCAATCCGCAGGACAGGATCTATTTTCAGGCGTTTCAGGCGCGCGTGAGAAAAAGACAATGTACGCGATCGATACAATTGAACGACTTACAACACATTCCTTGACTCAAAACGCCTTAAATTTTACCGCTTAACACAGCTATTGCCTTAATAATAATATATTCATACACTGTGCCAGCACATTAGCTTAATGTGCATAATTGTTTGTAAGTCCACCTGTTTTAGCTATGCGATAAGAATCGAGACTCGTCGTTGATACCTGTGCACTTTCGCCCTTTTCTGCCGCGTAATTTCCTGCAACGACCTGGTTTTGCGGCCTATTTTCTGGCCATTGCGTTGACCGTGCTGACGCTTTATTTGCGCAACCAGGCAAGCTTCCTGATACAAGGTCCCGCACTGGTCATCTTCATTCTACCGATCATGCTAAGCGCATACATCGGAGGGATCGGTCCAGGGCTGTTGGCCACCCTGTTGGCCGCCGCCGAATCCGAATGGCTGTTGCGGCAGACAGTCGACCGGTTTACCGCCAGTCCGAACGTCGATTTATTCTATCTGTCGGTGCTCACCCTGTCCGGCATCGGCATCAGCATGCTGAGCGAACGTTCCCTGGCCACGCTCCGGCAACGCGCAACTACGCTGTCCCGGGTCACAACGCTGGCCCATCTGGTGGATTCGGCAGACGACTCTATTGTGTCCACGACCGTGCTCGGCATCGTCACGCACTGGAACCGGGGCGCGGAAGCGATGTTCGGCTACAGCGCCGAGGACATGCTGGGTCGTTCGATCTTTCAGCTCTTTCCCCGCGAATCGATGACGGAAGAGGCCGCCATCATGGAGCGCGTGGCCAAAGGCGTACATATCCCGCCCTACAAGGCTCAGCGCATCGGGAAAAACGGGCAGGTCACCGACATCTCCATCACGGTATCGGGGATCCGCGATGACAGCGGCAACATCATTGGTCTGTCGCGCATTGCGGGCAATATTTCGCACTACAAACGAATAGATGATGCGCGGCTGGCCGCAGAAGCCAAGTTCCGGGCACTGGTCGAATTATCACTCACCGGCGTTTTCATTTTGCAGGACAGCAAAATCGTCTACGTCAATCAGGCGGTCGCCGATATATTCGGCTATGCGTCGAACGAAGACATGCTTGACCGGCACCTGCTCGAATTTATCGAAAACGAACAGCATTCCCCGGAAGCGATCCGGCGCGAAACCGAACGACCTGACCAGGGCCTGACCACTCAGCACACGTTCACGGGCAAGCGGCGCGACGGTTCACCCATCGTGGTCAGGGTCTTTGACCGGATGACCATTCATGAAGGGCGTCCGGCGATTATCGGTTCACTGATGGATATTACCGAGTCTCACATGCGCAATCAGGCGCTGGCCCATCAGGTCGAAGAGAAAACCGCCCTGCTGCACCAGCGCGAACAGGACCTGCATACGATTCTCGACAATATGCCGGCGCTGATCAGCTACTACGATCTCGACCTGCGTCACCGCTTTGGTAACCAGGCCTACTGCAGCTGGCACGATGTGGACCGTGAATGCCTCACCAAAACGAGGCTGCCGGACATTACCTCCCCCGAGCAGTTCGCCCGGGTCGAACCCCGGCTCCGAATGGCCATGCAGGGTACGCCCCAGTTGTTCGAACACATCATGTGGCCGGACAAGCCCAACGGCGGCTGGGCGGCACAGGTGCACCTGATTCCGGACAGACAGGAAGGCCAGGTCAATGGATTGTTCTGCCTGATCATGGACGTCAGTCCGCTCAAGGCGGCAGAGGGCGCATTGAGCGAGTCGGAGGCGCGGTTCCGTCAGTTGTTCGAATCCGCGCCGGTGGGCATTTCTCTTTACCGCCAGGACGGACAGTGCATCATGGCCAATCAGGCGCTGGCCGAGCTGGTCGGCGGCACGCGCGCGCAGCTTGAAGCACAAAATTTCCGTCAACTCGAAGCATGGCAGCGATCGGGGATGGCACGGATCGCACAGATGGCATTGGACAACGGCGAGCGCCAGCGCTATGAAGTGACGCTTGAGTCCAGCTTCGGCAGACTGCTTGAAATCGAGTGCGAATTCGCATTGCCCGATATCCAGGGCGAGCGCTATCTGATGCTGCTGGTCAAGGACATTTCGCCGTTCCGCCAGGCGGCGGCACTGATACAGCAGACGATGAAGGCCGAGCTTGATCGCGCCAGACTGGACCACCGCTATCGCCAGGTGGTCGAAAATATGACCGACGGCTTCTTCGCCGCCGATTTCAACGGCATCCTGCTCGAAGTCAACGATGTCTATGTCAGGTTATCAGGCTATAGCCGAAATGAATTAATTGGCATGCACATCTCCGAGCTGGATGCCAACCATACGGTGAAAGACGTTCGCGCAAGGCTGGAACAGATCCGACTGGCGGGTAACCAGCGGTTTGAAACGCGCCTGCGCCGCAAGGATGGCAGTACCTGGCCCTGCGACTTGTCTGCGGCATACACCCGTGCGGATGGCGGAAAAATTTATGCCTTCGCACGCGATATCACCGAGATGAAGCGTGCCGAAGAGGAAATTCGCCGTCTGGCTTTCTTCGACTCGCTGACCGCGCTGCCAAACCGGCAACTGCTGCTCGACCGCCTGAATCAGGCGTTGATCAGTTGCCGCCGCAGCCGGCAGTACGGCGCCTTGCTGTTCATCGATCTGGATAACTTCAAGCAGCTCAATGACACGCTGGGCCACGACATGGGCGATCGCCTCCTGGTTGCCGTGGCCAGGCGCCTGCAGTCTTGCGTACGCGTGAAAGATACGGTTGCCCGTCTCGGCGGCGATGAGTTCATCATCATGCTGGAAGGTCTTGACCCGGTACGCGAGCGCGCGGCCAGCGACGTTCGCTCGATGGCCGAAACCATTCTTTCTACGCTGAACCAGCCCTATCATCTGGACCGCGTCGAGTATGAAAATACCCCCAGCATCGGCATTGCGCTGTTTTGCGAAAACGACACCACGGTCGAAGAGCTTCTGAAACATGCTGACCTGGCGATGTATCAGGCAAAATCCGTCGGCCGCAACACGCTGTGTTTCTTTGATCCGCAAACCCAGTCGCTGGTCGAAAGCCGCTCATTACTGGAAAACGAGCTTCGCCAGGCCTTGCGACTGAACCAGTTGAGATTGCATTTTCAGCCCCAGGTCGACCGTACGGGCAGAATGATCGGAGCGGAAGCACTGGTTCGCTGGCAGCACCCAGAGAAGGGCTTGATGGCGCCTGGGCACTTCATCGATATGGCGGAAGAATCCGGTCTGGTGCATGTTCTCGGTCTGCAGGTGCTGGAACTCTCCTGCCAGCAGCTGCAAAGGTGGAAATCGAACCCCGCGCTCGGCAAGCTGAGCCTTGCCGTCAATGTCAGCGCACGACAGTTCCGCCACCCCGACTTTGTCCCGCAAATCCGCGACCTCCTGCAGCGATACGGCGTTAACGGTGCCAATCTCAAACTGGAACTGACGGAAAGCATGCTGCTGCACGATATCAGAGAAACCGCGCTCAAAATCGTCGAGCTCAAGGGGCTGGGGCTGGCATTCAGCCTCGACGATTTCGGCACCGGTTACTCATCGCTGTCCTATCTGAAGTCCTTGCCGCTCGAAGAGTTGAAAATCGACCAGTCGTTCGTGCGCGATATCCTGACCGACCCGAACAATGCAGCCATCGTGCGCGCCATCATCGGCATGGGGCACAGCCTGGGGCTGAAAATTGTGGCTGAAGGTGTTGAAACCGCCGAGCAGTGGCTTATTCTGATGAGCGAAGGCTGCGATTTCGGACAAGGCTACTTTTTCAGCCGCCCCTTGCCATCCGGGGAGTTCGAGGCACGCTATTCCCACCATGCCATGCCTCGCGCTTTACATGCGCCCCGGCCTGGCATTACAACAGATTTACAGGATAAACAGGCTTTCTGCTAAAACGGATAGATAGAAATCTCGAAATCGATCTATCCACAACCGAACCGCTGCCCGACATCGAGGATGCATGGCGTGTCGTTACTGGAAGTGAACGTTGTCCGGCGATTCTGCCATGCCCTGCTGGCACTGGCACTGATCGCCCCCCCTTTGCGCGCGTTGGCGGACGAGGCCCCGGCGGTGGCCCCGCGCGCCATCACGGTCGTGATGGACGACAATTACCCCCCCTATATTTTCCGTGACGATCATGGCCGCCTGCAGGGCATCCTGAAGGATACCTGGGCCTTGTGGTCGCAAAAAACGGGGATCCCGGTCAATCTGCAAGCGACGGACTGGAACGTGGCGCAGAGCCGCATGCGAGCAGGGCAGGCCGATGTGATCGACACGGTCTTTGTCACCCCCGAGCGTCAGAAGCTGTACGATTTTTCGGCGCCTTATGCCGATATCGAGGTACCGATTTTTTTCCGTAACACCATCAGCGGCATCGTCAACGCCGAGTCACTCAAGGGTTTCACCGTCGGCGTCAAGGCTGGGGATGCCTGTATCAATACCCTGGCACTGCACCACATTACCAATATCAAGCCCTACCCCAGTTATGAAACCCTGATCAAGGGGGCCGCCGCGGGGGATGTGGTGGTGTTCTGCATCGACAAACCGCCCGGCGTGTATTTTCTTTACAAATATGGCTTGCAGCAGAATTTTCGCTATTCGGCGCCGCTGTATGTCGGCCAGTTTCACTGGGCGGTACGCCATGGCAACGATGCGCTGAAGACCGAGTTGGAAAGCGGATTCGCTGCGATCAGTCCCGATGAGCGCGCCCGTATCCAGGAAAAATGGATGGGCTCACAAATCGACGGGAAACCCCAGTTGATGAATTTTCAGCTCATGCTGGAAATTCTGGTGGCCATTGTACTGCTACTCGGCATGCTGACCATGTGGAACCGCAGCCTGCGGCGGCGCGTCACGGCGCAGACAGCCGAGTTGCAGTCGGCGCTGCATTATCTGAGCGCGACGCTGGCGGCCATCCCTGACCTGTTGTTTGAAATGGATGCGGAAGGGGTCTATCACGACTACCGCGCCAACCGCGCCGATCTGCTGGCGGCCCCCCCCGAAAAACTGCTCAATCACAGTGTCTACGAAATCATGTCGCGCGATTCGGCGGATGCCATCGTCAGTGCATTGCGCGAAGCCGGGCTGCACAATACCTCCCATGGAACCCAGATCAGGCTCGAACTGCCAGGCGGCACTTACTGGTTCGAGCTGTCGGTTGCCCGCAAGCAGGTCGAGGCCGGCGCACCGCCGCGTTTTATCGTCCTGTCCCGCGACATTACCGAACGGAAAAACGCCGAAGTATCGATCAGGGAACTGGCTTACTTCGATCCCTTGACCCGCTTGCCCAACCGGCGTGCCTTGCAAGAGCGGCTCACCGCAGCCGTGGCCGCATCGCGCGATAGCGGAAGCTATGCGGCCCTGATGTTCATTGATATCGATAATTTCAAATTTCTGAACGATACGCGCGGACACAAGGTCGGCGATGCCTTGTTGCAGGCCATTGCACACAGTATGCAAGCCTGTCTGCGTCAGAACGATTGTCTTGGCCGTTTTGGCGGCGATGAATTTCTCGTCATTCTGGAGGGGCTCGCCAACGATGCGGATCGCGCCGCCAGCGAAACCGAGGCGGTGGCTCAAAAATTACTGGCAAGCATTCACAGCCCATGCGCGCTTGAATCCAT
>Ga0326727_10019562_pt1 | contig 13581 bp, 11 predicted proteins | sample MB2enrmetagenome_FD_207643 | JGI IMG/M metagenome (GOLD analysis project Ga0326727, IMG submission 207643) | Lab enriched peat soil microbial communities from McLean, Ithaca, NY, United States - MB29MY | ecosystem: Environmental > Terrestrial > Soil > Wetlands > Peat | place: USA: New York... | reverse complement strand
AATTCATCATAGGAATGCTCAGGCCCAATAGGCTCGATGCAATAGTATAATTCCAAACCGACATCGCGAACTGCATTAAGAGTATTTATTCTAGTCTCTGGTTTTATAGTAGTATCAATACCTTCCCTTAATCGGTTGATGTGATAAACTCCTGTAAAACCTATTTCCTTAAGCCTTTTTGCTGTTTCATAATCAAAATCACCTATATTAGCAACAAATCTGATATTGTCAGGCAAGTTCTTTCTTATGATTCTTGCAATATCCATAAAATCGTTAATTGGATAATCTGCTGTGGTCATTAGAAAAAAATCATTAATGCCATTGGCAATAAGTAAATTTAGCTCGGATAATATCTCATCTATGTTTTTTCTTCCTGTAACTGGTAGAGAATAGTGGTCTTGTCCCATTGAACAAAATTTGCAGTTGACTGAACAATGCTCTGCATTTATACCTATTTGAGCAAAAACCAAACCCTTATTATCATATTCAGTACGAGACAGAGAATTGGCAGTGGATAGTAGCTTATAAAAGTCATCAGTTTGGTAATCGGCATTTAATAACGTAATAGCATCTTTTTGGTCTAAAAGCTTTCCCTTTTGAGCAGATAATAACAGCTCGCGAATTGACACATAAATTCCTCCTATAATTTTACTTCAGACAATATATTTCCAATCTTCAGCAATTTAATAATATTAAATACATTGCGTGCTTCTTCTAACATCAATCCAATGATTTGACGGTATTCCTTAATTTAAAGAAGGGCTCATTTTCAGAACCCTTCAGATGTAGATCATATGAAAAATTTAATTAATATTTATTCATTATGAATTAATTACCTCCCTAGTATAATTGAACGATTTTTGGCTTTACTATTATAGTTCAGATATATTATTCCAACTGCTAGCCATATTACAGTTACAATTACTGCGATCAAAGCAGCAATTTGTGTATCTCCTCCCCCAAGAATGCCTAAATATATAACTGCACATAGCATACCAATATTAACAACAGAGCCGAGGATTGGAATAAGTATTGTTGACACAATTTTTCTTTTCTTTGAATTTGAGAAAGCGACCAGGACGATAATATTCGTCATTCCATACACAACGAATGTACCAATGTTGGAAAGAAACGTAATTGCAGTCAGATTTCTAATGGATAACAGGCCAAAAATACCAATAACTGTGGAAATACCGATCATAATCCAAATTGATGTGTGCGGTGTTAAATGCTTAATATGAAGAAGCTTGAATACACTTGGCATTTCATCATCTTTAGCCATAGCATATGTAATTCTGACTCCTGTATTGATACATCCCAATATGCCGCCGAACAAAGTTATTGCAACAGCTAACGAAACCATAAACATTAAAACCGACCCTGAGTTATTTAACAAAGCGTTACCTGCAATTTTTATCATGTCGCCGATTGGAGCGCTTGAAGTTGCCGCCGCCGCGAGCCCTATGTTCCCCTCAATATTATATGAAGCATTCATCCAGCCCAATGCGCTGACATATTGCAATAAATAGCATATGACCCCTTGGATGATTAAAGAAATAATAACTGCTTTGCTTACATGCTTAGGCGATTTGGCTTCCGCAGCCAGAGCAGTTGCTGATTCAAAACCGACGAATAGGATAATAGCTATTGTAGATTGGAAAAGAACTGATGTAACGTGATGCGGCAATAAGCCATCTAACAGACTGCTGTGAACAAACTGAACATGTTCAGGGTTTAGGAAACGATAGGCTATTCCTAAAAATGTTATAAAAATAACAGTCACTATCTGAATGATATTGATAACAATGCAGGAAACGGTAGAGGTGTTGATTCCGCGGTAAGCAAGAAAACCGGCTAATCCTGCTATTAAAGGCGCTATTATAATCTGCAAATAAAGAGGAAGCACTACGCCAAACTGACCGAAAATATAATTCGTCAGTATTGCAAACATAGCCACTTCAATTCCAGGTAGAACCCAATAATAGAGATGGGAAAACCATCCAAAAATAAACTTGGAAATCCTCGCAAAGGCAGAAAACTTGTTCTGGCTTATAAATGCCTGTTCTGCAAAGTAATACGAACTACCGGAACCCGCTTCAGGATATAATTCGGCGAGTTTTGAGTAAGATATTGCCGTGAGGAAGGCCATAATTAATGCCAAGATAACTCCTGGGAAAATATCCAACGAAGTTGTTGTACCAGAAGTATCAACCTGAGCCGCTTGCATCTGGAAAGTAAGCCACATGAAGGCTCCTGGTGCAATAAATGCCATTGCATTAACTGTTACACCGGTCAGACCCAACGTCTTTTTGAATTCAACCTGTTGTGACATAATAAATACCTCCTATTCATCATAACTTTATTGATTTGGGAGCATTCCTTTTTATTGCGTTTGCTATGACCCCGGTCAAGCCTATCCCAACAGCGGAAATCAGTACGATTTCAGAAGACGGAATGTCTCCGGCCCATGGCATAATCAGCATATGAGAGCGCACACCGCTCACGGAATAATTCGTATCTTCCACAGTTACAAAACCTTTAATACGATAAGTATAGGGCGCAATGAAATTTAGAAAATCCTGGAGTTCTTTCATGGTAACAGAGGGCAAAACCTTAATGATAAATGTCTGCAGCCTGTTTTCCGGCGTATTGGTACTGTCTGTGCCGGCCTGTTTTGATGGTCTCAAGTTCTTTACTAATGTATTGATATCGATATTGCAGTAACTGGTAAAATATATAGGGGCGTGGATATTGGTGTTCCGCACTTCAGTCTGGATTTCGGCCTTAATTGCGGAGGAAATCAGATCTTCTTTATTTACAAGAATAACCCCTGCATGGGTCAACTGGTTCCGTACTGCCGGAAGAAGATCGTTCAATTCGAGAAAAGCTTCGCCGTCAAGAAGACATATAGAACCTGAATAGTGGTACGAGTGAACAGTGTATTTGGCGATCGTCTGCAGAATCTGCTGCATGTTACCGGGATCAGCCAGTCCGGATGCTTCGATAAACAGATATTCGAACTTTTGGGACGACATTTCGATAAGAGCCTTGATGAAGTTCTCTTTGATGCAGGCACAGAATATTGAGCCGTTGGATAACTCCCGCATTATAATTCCGTCATGTTCCAGCAAACGGGCATCGATATTGATTTCACCGAATTCGTTGACGATAACTCCCACAGGGCTGTCCTGATAGTAATGAAGCAAGCGCTCCATAAGCGTGGTTTTTCCCGTACCCAGAAAGCCTGTAAGCAGGATCAGTTGTGTCATAAAGCATCATTCTTTCCAACTCTGATATTAAATCGATACATTCTCATTGGTTGTGCTTTGCATTGTAGCGCTTGGTTATTGTGGCAATCAATTCGTCTCTGTCGGGAATGATGGAAATGTACACACTTTCTCCGTCAATGCACATAGTGGGAAGATTTTTCAATCCCATTTTAGCGGTTCTGGCAATGTCCTCTTTGATAAAGTACTTATATACAATATAGTCAGCCATATCTTTAATCTCATCAAAAATATCGGTTACACTTTTCACCATATAGGTGCAGGCGGCACATTGTTCCGGATCCAGTGTGAACAGTTCGATATAGACTTTATCCATGCCTGAGTAATTGGGAATATCGATTTCAATCTGGTCAAAGCCGCTTGCGGAATAGTTGACAACCATGGCACGGGCGTCATCAGGATGATGGACAGCCAAAGTACAGGCAACTGTGTTTTCTATAGGCACATCATACGGCATATCACATCCGGGACTGATTATGAGATTGTGTTTGTTGTCGATGCTGTCGATCAAATCCAGAACACCCTTTATATTATCCTGTTGGGTGCCGAAAAGCATTGTGGTTGTAAGCGGAATGTTGCCACTCAGCGCAATGTTATACCGATCGGTAATTGCTTTGGCGGAAACCATATCTACGTTTTCGTCGACCGCAATGGAATCCGGATAGGTCTCACACATCACTTCCATTTGATAAGAAGCATTGCCGCATACAAAAAAGGAAGACTTTACGCCTTTCAAACGGATATAATCAAAGACAGCTTTGAACGGCTCGTGCATCAGATTTGCAAATACCTTCGGAGAAATCTGACTGACCAATGGGTCAACGACAGCGATCACGTCCATGCCGGCATCAATATATAAGTCGGCCATTTTCTGCGCATATTCGGCACAAAAGGATGAGAGCTGTACGACGTAATCAGGATCTTTACGTATATCTTTAAAAAAGTCGCTTCCGCGAAGATGCGAGGCAAGTGTCAATGGTCCGCAGATTAACCCGTAAAGCGCGGTTTTGTCGCCAATTTCTTCTTTCATAACGCGCATTGCTTCCAAAATAACGGGTATCCGACCGGATTCCGGAGTCGGGAATTTGCATTTACAAGGAATCCCTTTTTCTTTGTCAAATAGGTGAGACATAACAGAAGGTGGGTTGTAATCAGCCCACAATAGTCCACAACCAAGAATTTCAGCTTCAAGCTGCAAGTCAAATACAATCGGCATCCCGTCCGGTTGATAAAGCTTGTATACCTCCCGCAGACTCTCAATCAATTTAGCGGAATCAGTTAAGATTTCTCTTCCTGAATAACCCTTTAGTTTTCCAGCGTGGACACCGGCGAAAGGAATCCATGGAAGCTGTCCGTTGGTATCCTCATGATTCAGTACTTTCATCAGCAATTCTTTACTCATTTTTTATCCTCCTAATCGATTGAAATGAATATTCATCCACCGGACCCTGCGTCTAATGCTGGGTTTTCGTACACAAAAAGACGCTTCACATATAATTGTAAAGCGCCTTTGCTTTGATGTGTTCTCAAGCGGATTAACGAAAGTATAAATCATGGCCTAAAAATTATGAAGCTACAATTTGAAAAGATTTTAAGGATACAATTTCTTTCTTTGGCCATGATATCGTCCGAAAGGTATTCCTAGAAAATTGTATCCTGAAAAGATTCTTAAATTGTATCTTTGAACCTCAGGAACGGCACCTTATAATTTGCGTATGGATTTGACACATTAGACAAACGAAATCGAGATACTTTAACAAACAATGGGTTGCTAATTTTTGGGGATCTTTTATTATTTAAAGATTTTAGAAGTCATTGCTTGGCGGTAAAACAATTTTGTGTCAAATCAATCATACAGCAGCCTTTTTGCTCAGTATTCTAGGAAAAATAGTTTTATGGAAAGGAGGAGAGAAACACGTGAGCAAAGAGATTTTTGAAAAACTCAAAAAATCGATCGTGGAAATGGACACCGATTTAGCGCAAGAAGCGGCTGAAGAGGCAGTCGAAGCAGGCCTTGATCCGATGGAATGTATCACCTTGGGCCTCGCGGAAGGTATGGCGGTTATGGGCGACTTGTTCGATGAAGGCGAGGCTTTTGTTCCTGATTTAATGATGGCTTCCGAGGCCTTTGAAACCGCAGTCGAAATCCTAACGAGGTCACTGTCCGACGAGGAGAAAAGTAAGACTTCCAACGGAAAAGTGCTGATCCATACGGTACAGGGAGACATACACGATATTGGAAAGAACATCGTGAAAACGATGTTAGCTGCCAACAGCTTCGAAGTGTTTGATTTAGGCCGCGATGTGCCCGTGACGACTGTCATCGAAAAGGCGGAAGAATACAAAGTCGATATCATTTGCGGCTCCGCCCTCATGACGACCTCAATGGCATCGCAAAGGGATATCATCAACCTGCTCATCGAAGATGGAATTCGCGAAAAATACATTGTTATGTTTGGCGGAGCTCCCGTATCCGCTAAATGGTGCAAGGATATCGGTGCGGATGCTTATGCTGATACAGCCACCGAGGGAGTCACAATGGCCAAAGACTTGATGGCAAAGAAAAGAGGTGCATAATTCTTGAAATCAATCGGTAAAGGCGTTACAGTTTTCGATGTCTATGACCGGGCAAGATCAGGCCCCAAGGTAGAGGAAAAAGAATGGGATTTTAAAATCATCCCCAAGACCGCCGCCAGTTTTAAAAAGAAATACGGAATCAAGATGGACAAAAAGACCATTATTCCGGAAGACAAGGAATTGATCGACAATCTGTTCAACGCTGGGATGGATATGCTTTTGGAATGCGGCATCTATTGTATTGACACTGGTCGTGTGATCAAGTATACAAGAGACGAAGTGTTGCATGCCATTAAAGTTGCTCCCGATCACTTCATCTACGGTGAAGGTAAGGAAGCCATCAATGTCGTTCCAAGATCGTATACCTCGGCAAAGGCTCCCGTTATTCAGGGCGGACCTACCGGTTCACCCTGTTCCGAGGAGATGTTCCTGCCAATTCATCAGTCTTATGCGCAGGAACCGATCGTGGATGCCATCGTTGACGGCGTTTTGCAGACCGTCATGGGCAAAGACCCTGTCCCGGGTTCTCCTTGGGAGATTCTGGCTGTCCGTTCTGAGGCCTTAATGGTACGCGAGGCACAGATCAGAGCAGGACGAAAAGGAATGGGATTGTAGGGGAACGAGACTTCTTTAAGTGCTGCCGGAGTCATCGCTGCTGACTTCGAAGGCGGCATGAGGCCATCTGATTCCCACGAGGTTTCTCAGCTGAATGAGCTCAAAATCGACGTAGGTGCGTTGGTTGTTGGTGCACATTACGCTACAGCTGGTGTAATCGTCATGGTAGAACAGATGCCTATATTTGGCGGATACGCGGGTGGCCTGGAAGAGACCACAATCGTTGATATCGCTACAACTTTAAACTCTTTTGTAATGTTACAGGCCACCTGGCATTTGGATGGGCCGGTGCACGTACGCTGGGGCATCACAACGGCGAGAGAGGCTCTTACCGTTGCGGGTCACGCGGCTCGTGCAATCGAGGAACACACCCATTTGATCCTGGGGAATCAGTATTATACTTTGGCAGGTCCCTGTACTGTTATGTGCTTGTTGGAGACAGCGGCGCAGGCAATTACAGATACTGTCAGCGGGCGCGAGATTCTGTCTGGTGTTGCAGCCGGTAAAGGTGTTGTAACCGACCTCTTTTCAGCAATGGAAGCTCGTTTTATGGGTGAAGTTGCTCACGCAGTCGCTGGTATGGATCTTCATGAAGTAAACCTTCTTCTTGATAAACTGGTTTCTATGTATGAAAAAGATTACAAAACGGCACCTGAGGGTAAAACTTTTCAGGAATGCTACGATGTAAAGAAACTGGTTCCTTCGGAGGAATATATCAAGGTTTACGATGAAGCTGTTAAAATTATGACTGATTTAGGCCTGACATATTGGAATGACTAATTCAAATCAGACCTAAAGACTATAACTGTATAACTGTATTCATTGGTCGGCAGTCTGTAGATTTTACGCTTATGGACTCAGAGCAGTTCGTAAGTTCGATCTGCGGACTGTTGGCAGATGACAATTTGGAGGGTGGATCGTAGTGATCTTACGGACTCTAAACCCGTACAGCCGGGTGCAACTCCGGGACTCTCCTCCATAATGAATTTCGGTATTGATTAAGATTCTACGTTTGGGGATGGTGCCTATGTTATGTACGCTCGTTTTTCAGCCTTTTGGCACGAGAGTAACGATACGGGAAGGAAAAACATTACTACAGGCAGCTCAGGAAGCAGGCGTTCATATACCTGCCTATTGCGGCGGGGAGAAAACTTGCGGCAAATGCAAAATAAAACTAGTTGAAGGAAACTTTGAACATCATCAGATCTCTTCTTCTGCCAGCCATCTCTCACAGGTAACGGAGGAAGAAAAGGAGCTGCTGACAGAATCGGAACTTCAGTCGGGATATCGTCTTGCCTGCTCGGCTCATGTTGTGGGCGACTTAGTCCTTGAGATACCAGAGGAAAGCCGTTTGCAGCCTCAGGTGATTCTTGAAGCAGGAAAAGTCAGAGAAATTCCTTTGAAACCAGCGGTGAAACTATATTATCTTGAGCTTTGCAAAGCGACCTTGAATGACAATAGAGATGACTTTACACGAGTAAAAGAGGCACTTTCCATATATAAAGAACTGGATGAAAATCTGACTATAGACTTTGAAGCGCTGCGAACGCTTTCCCCAGCCATACGCAAGGGAAGTTGGAAAATCACAGTTTACATACTGTATGGCAGGCAAATCATGGGTGTGATCCCAGGAAAGGCTCACGCCTACTACGGTGCAGCAGCAGACATCGGAACGACTACAGTCGTCGTGTACCTGTATGATTTAAGTACAGGCAAGCTGTTGCAGACAGGTTCTTTCATCAATCCTCAGGTGCGATATGGGGACGACGTAATCTCGAGAATTTCTTATTGCATGGCCAATGAAAACGGCGTGAAGACATTACAAGAACTTTTGATTCATGAACTAAATAAAACCCTCCAGGAGCTGGCCGCAGCCGAAGGGTTCTCTTCTGATGAAATCTGTGAGCAGGTTTTGGTCTTCAATACAGCCATGGAGTGCATTGCCCTTGGTTTTTCACCGGAAGCCCTGGGCGTATCGCCGTTTATTTCTCCGACCACGAAAGCCTTGGATATTCCGGCGAGAGAACTTGGGATCCGCATTATGCCCGGAGGAAATGTTCATTGTCTGCCTTCGCAAGCGGGATTTATCGGGGCGGACAATGCGGCGGTGCTGATTGCGGAGGAGCCCTACAAGCAGGAAAAGATGAAGTTAATCATTGATATTGGGACAAACAGTGAGATTTGTCTTGGCAATAAAGATAAGCTGTATTCAACCTCCTGCGCAACTGGACCGGCATTCGAAGGGGCCCAGATAAAATGCGGCATGCGCGCTGCAAAAGGGGCCATCGAGGCTGTAACAATCCATCCCGTTACCTTGGAACCGCAGCTTAAAGTGATCGGAGGGCAAGGAACAGAACCGGTGGGGATCTGCGGCTCCGGAATCATTGATGTGGTAGCTCAAATGGCCTTGGTCGGGATCATCGAATCCAACGGAAATTTCTCTTCCCGGATACAATCCCAAAGAGTTCGTGCGGGAGACAAAGAGAAAAAGGAGTACGTTCTGTATTTTGGGAAAACCCCACAGGAACATGATATCGTTGTGACCCTAGCGGATGTTCGTGCGGTGCAGCTTGCCAAGGCAGCGCTGTATGCGGGTGCCAAAACACTCATGAATCAGTGCGAAATTTCTTGCGTTGATGAAGTCGTGCTTGCAGGAGCTTTCGGCAGTTATATCAATAAGGAAAATGCGTTAAATCTTGGGCTGTTTCCAGATTGCAGCTACAAAAATATCACGATATCCGGTAATGCAGCCGGCGTCGGAGCACAACTGGCACTATGCAATACCGATAAAAGGACCGAAGCGGAAGCGGTTGTCCGCACGGTGGAATTTATTGAAACCGCCATGGGAGAGGACTTTCCCAAATGCTTTGCGCAGGCCATGGTGATCCCGCACAAACAGGATACCTTTATGCTTAACAAGCCGATTGTATTTCCCTGCCCCGGTATTCATGAAACGGGAAATCAGGCGACCGGGTCAGAATATCCCTTTGGCAGCCCTGACGAACTGCTAAAAGAGGGTATTTCCTTCAAGAAATTGCTGCCCTCCGTCATTTTAAAAAATACACAAACCCACCTATCCGAAAGTGTCCTTGAATTGCCGGGACCCTTCGCTGTCTTGGGATATTTGGTTTCTCCTGTATTGCTGTATACCTATGGAAGAAAACACGCGGAGACACTTGAATCAATACTGGCATCGATTGCCAACGAATTGGTTATCTATGCCAAAACGGCTCTCGATAATGGCGTGAAAATCGTTTCATATGCCGATCCCACCGGTGAAATGGAACAGGTGGGTGCGAAGTTCTACGGTCAGTTCAGCGGAAAATACACTCAGCTTTTCTTGAAGCAGATGGAACCGCATTTGAAAGAGGCTTTGATTCACGTGTGCGGCAAGACTTCTTATTCCCTGGAAAAAGCCGGCTACATTCTGGCAAGGCCATATCGGCTGGATGAGACTAAGAAATACCTGGATGTCTTATTGGAAGAAGCGGAAAATCACAAGGTCAAATTTGTTGGACATGCCTGTATTAATAAGGAACGACAGTCAGAGCCTATTCTTTACCATCTGAAATTGACATAGCTAAGTAGGGGAGGGGGGCTATGGAATGCTTGAAACAATACTCAGAAAATGTCAGCGAGGTAATCAAATATCGTCCGAGGAAATTGTCTACCTATTGAGCCGGACGGATGAACGTGAAATGGCACAGATTTTTACGACCGCAAGAAAGGTTCGGCAAGCCGAATTCGGAAATAAAGTTTTCTTATATAGTTTTGTATATTTTTCAACCTACTGTCAGAACAACTGCACCTTTTGTTATTTCAGAAAAGAAAACCCGAATTCACCACGCTATCGCAAAACATTGCAGGAAGTGGTTGAAATAACCGAAGAATTGAAGAAGTCGGGAGTACATTTGATTGATTTAACGACTGGTGACGATACGTTTTACACAGAACATCCTGAGAGACTGGCCTCTATCGTGAAAGCCGTAAAAGACAAAACCGGTCTGGCCATTATGGTATCACCGGGAGTGCTGGACCAGCATGGTCTGGAGCTGATCGAGCGGGCGGGCGCCGATTGGTATGCGTTATATCAGGAGACACATCAAAGACCTTTGTTTGAACAACTGAGGCAAGGGCAGAGTTACGAAAGAAGGATGTTTGCCAAACGATATGCGCGAGACATAGGGATGCTCATTGAGGAAGGCTTGTTGACCGGAATCGGAGAGACGTTAGAGGACAGGGTCCATTCGTTTGGAGAAATGAAGAGATTGGGAGCAAGGCAAATAAGGACTATGACCTTTGTCCCGCAAGAGGGAGCGCCATTTGAAGGTGCGGGGAATCAGGGATGTCAAAACGAGCTGATGAATATCGCGGTCATGAGGCTGCTATTTCCGGATGTATTGATCCCGGCATCTTTGGATATCGAAGGGTTGGGTGGCCTTGAAAAGCGGCTGATGGCTGGGGCAAACGTCGTAACCTCCATCATTCCGCCTAGGAAGGGGTTCGCAGGCGTTGCAAACTGTAACTATGACATTGATGAGGGCTGCCGAACGGTGGCGGGGATTCAGAATACATTGACGAAATGTAATTTGGAGAATGCTACGGCACAGGAATACAGCGATTGGGTTGCGGACAGAAGAATTACGGCTATAGCATGCCGCCGAAAAATAGGCAGGTGATTCAATGCGCAGTTGAGGTGGGAATTCCATGATAAACATGCTGGTCATCGGTGCGAAATTGCAAGGAGTTGAGGCAATATATCTGGCGAAAAAGGCCGGGTATCATGTTACGGCTTTGGATCATAATGCGGATGCTATCGGCAGAGATCTGGCAGATGAATTCATCAAAGCGGACGTCTATGATGAAGAAGTGATGCTCCCGCTGTTTTTAAAAGCGGATGTCGTGCTGCCGGCAATAGAAGATCCTGAAGTCATTGCCAAAGTGGACGAGTACGGAAGGAAAATGAGCACTAAAATCCTCTTTGATGTAAATGCCTATGATATTTCCCGTTCCAAACAGCGCTCCAATGAACTATTTCGTAAAAACCGACTGCCGATACCCGCAATATATCCGGATTGTGGATTTCCTGTTATTTTGAAGCCAGACGGGGAAAGTGGCAGCAAGCACATCAAGAAGGCTTATTGTCATCGCGAGGCAGAAGAATACCTTGCAACGCACAAAAACAAGCAGACTGTAATTCAAGAATATCTGGAGGGTGCCTCCTATTCTCTGGAAGTGATCGGGGACGGAGAACATTTTTATTTTCCGCAGATTACAGAAGTTATTGTGGATGACGAATATGACTGTAAACGAATCGTTGCTCCTGCCAATCTGGAAGCGCAGGAAAAGCAACAGATGCTGGAGATCGCCCAAAGGCTGGCGGAAAGCCTGAAGATAAAGGGCATTTTTGATATTGAGGTGATCAGCCAGGCAGGAAAACTGAAATTGCTGGAGATTGATGCCAGGCTGCCTAGTCAGACTCCGATCAGCGTCTATCATTCAACGGGGATGAACATGGTGGAAATGATGACCACGCTGGCCTTAGGAAACGCCGAGAGCGTCCGGATTCTACCGGCAAAACAGGTTTGTCTGTACCAGCAGATACAGGTTGGCGACGGAAAGATCAAAGTCACAGGAGAACATATTCTTGAGTCTTGCCGCTCTTTGAAGATCCGCAACAGATTCTTTGGCTGCACAGAAGCCATCACCGATTATGAAGAAGGCAGCAGGGACTGGAAGGGAATTATTATCGTCACCGGAGAAACCAAACAGCAAGCGCACGCAGCATTTCTCAAGTTTATTCAGCAAATGAAGAAAGAGTTGGGGATCGAGGACTGGGAGTTTATTGAAGGATAAGAGGAGTACGAAGGTATGTCAAGACTGCTGGAATCCGATATCGATTTGATTGAAACACAACTTCAGGATTATGAGGACCTATTTATCAAACAAACAGGCTATACCATGGAGAAAATTGCCCAAAAAGCGGTCGGTTTAACGGATAATACGAAAAGAATTAAGGCCGCGGTAATCCCGGTTACGAGCGGACTGGGCATTATCAACGGATTCTCACAAGCGGTGGGCGCCATCCTTCGTTACTGCCAGGTGGAAACGTTGATTGTGGAGAAAACGGACGTTGCCGGTCTTCAACAAGCGTATCGGTCAAAATGCGAGATCGCATTTCTTGCCGATGATTGCGTGTGCGCAGCATTTGGGATTGGGAGTGCCGTGCACTCCGACAATGGCTGGGCTACGGGAAGGGTTTTTGCAGCGGCAATCATTGAGGCTATGAGGAAACAGGAGATAAATCCTCAGCAGGAACGTGTGCTGATAATCGGGGCCGGCCCGGTGGGGCAAGCGGCGGCCCATTACATTGCAGAACAACTTGCTATACCGGTGATCTGCGATTTGGACAATGAAAAAGCGGCTTGCTTGGCAACAACTTTGAAGCATTCCGTCTGGATTTCTGCGCCGGCTCCAATCCATCAGTTTACCTATATCATTGATGCCAGTACGACAGGCGATTTTATTACGGAAGAAAACGTGACCGAAAAAACAATCATCGCAGCGCCGGGTATGCCGTGCGGAGCGACGGCAGCGGTCAGAGAGAAAGTCACAGTAATACATAATCCGTTGGAGCTTGGAATCATAACCATGTATTTTGATTGTATGAAACAGTTAGAGGATTAAACTATGGAAAAAATGATAATGGAAGCCAGTAAACAAAAAGTTGTAAGGTATATCTTTAAAAATCAGAGGTTATTCCTATTAATCGATAAGGTCAAACTATGGCCGTCGCGTTCCGGAACGCTGCACGGCGTAAAATCATTAGAAAGCACTGGTAAGACCATGGTAGTGACGACACACTGTGGAGAATCTTTTGTTGTGTGGGATTCGAAAAATAGCCGGAGTGCAAGATGGCTACGCAATCGTTGGTGTAAAAATCCCTGTGAAAAGTGCAAAATCCCGGGGTGGAAACTAATAAAATACTCCCAGACGATATTTTCGGATATCAAAAGATAGGTGATGGTATGAGTATAGAATTTACTGAAACACAAAAAAACCGATTGACGGAGTTGGGCGTCAAAAAGGAAACAGTATTTCG
>Ga0326727_10019560_pt1 | contig 13583 bp, 5 predicted proteins | sample MB2enrmetagenome_FD_207643 | JGI IMG/M metagenome (GOLD analysis project Ga0326727, IMG submission 207643) | Lab enriched peat soil microbial communities from McLean, Ithaca, NY, United States - MB29MY | ecosystem: Environmental > Terrestrial > Soil > Wetlands > Peat | place: USA: New York... | reverse complement strand
GGCTGAACCCCTCAGGTCAGGTCCCCTCGTGTCCGTCACCCGGAGCGTCGCCCACGACTCCCAGGCCGATCACGGAACTTGAGCGGCTGACCGGCCGACGGAGTTGGCCGCTACTACGACTTTACGAGCCGCTCACCCGCTGTCGGCGTGGGGGGAACCTCGCAAGAGCAGTCTCGGGGAGAGCGAGGAGCCACTAGCAGTTCGGCGTAAGTCTCCTTTCGCCCATCCGCCCGCACACCAACCACGAACAGCGGGTGCTGCGAGTCAAGAACGAAGTAACGCTCGACGTCCGATCCGGTGCGCTCGCCGACGGCCACCGACCTAAAGGGTCTAGTGAGAAAGCCAGCTCTGTTTCAAAGTCACCCAGCTGTTCGGAGGGACGACTTGCGGCTGCTTGGTCCATGACTCGAAGCGCTCCACGTCACGGTAGCCATTCCCAGCAGCATTAAGGACTTCAACAGGGAGCGGTTCCCGCTTCATGGTTATGAAAAACGTTGTTGTATCCAGTTGACCATCCACGGAGGCTATGCTTTGAATACCCACGACCCGCTGACCGTCGACTAACTTAGGCGCAATTAGCTTCAGAGGTGGCGTCATGACTGGAATAATGTACGCATCCTCATTCACCCGTAGCCGAGCAAGATCAAGGGTGGAGTCCGGAAACGCAGATGTGACAGCCCCAACCCAGCGCCCCTCCTCCGACTTCGCCGCCACGGAGTTGAATCCGAGAACAGCTGCGAGAAAGTCAGCGTTACCTCGAAGATAAACCCTGTTCTTGATAACGATCAACGTACCCGAAGCGCGCAAGGTCCCTTGCTGAATCTCCTGAAACTCGCCAGCGTGGAGACCTAGCGATATCGTCTCGGTAGTCCGAACGTGCGCTTTTCCAATGTTCACTACCTGCTCAACTTCTTCCGAAACTGCCGACTGCAGCTTAACAGCGGCACGAACGGATGCCATAAGTTGTTGGGCAGTGGAACCCGAGCTGCGCGGCACTGCAAGGATCCGTGGAGCAAAGCCAAGGGTTGTCATAAGGGCTCCAATGACCAGCGCACCACCACGGCAGGTTGATCGATGATGTCGCGCGGACTGGAGTGATCCGGACACTGCCATCAAGTCCCTTCAGGATACACAATCAATCACATGAGTTCGGTGCATCAATGATTTATCCTAGCAACTCTGCGATTTCGAAGTCTTCATAAAGATGACCGATGTCCGCAACGAGGTTCAGGGTGTGATCCCAAGTTCTAGCGCTCAGCCAGCTGATATTCTGATCTCTGGTTGTCCTTATCGCGCCGAGCCAGTCGGCATCCTCGACCCCAGCGGAGTTGATGGTCGCTTTTAGCCACACGACTACATTGCAGATGTAATCTCTTCGGTTAAAGCTATCGAACGGCCAGCTTTGCTCGTAGGTCTCGCCCTTCCAAGCATCGAAGGCGAGGATAGCAACCTCCTCAATAGAGTTAAAGTAAACCTGTTCACCACCATCTGTTTCGTTCCAAGCAGCTGTGAGCGAAACGTTAAGAGGGAGCTCCTTCTCGACATCCGAGTAGAACGGTCGGTACACCTGGTAGCCGTCAGCGCATACGAACTTCTTGCTCGACGTGCAGAGGCCGGTAGGGTCGCTCGAATTTACTGGATCGTCGCTGGCGTAGGCGTATGCCTGCTGTGTCTGCTGGAGTTCCGGGTCCACGCTCAGGAACTTCCCCGTGACTGGGTCGTAGTAGCGCCCGATCAGGTAGATCATGCCTGAGACGTCGGTGTACGCACCCGCGAAGCCGAAAGGCGTCAAGCTGCTCAGACCACCGGTGGTCTCCGGGTTTCCCCAGGCGTCATAGTCGCTGGAGGCAGCCAGAGATCCGGAGGAAGCGACGACTCCACGCACCGACGCAAGGCTATCGGCTACGAGGTAGTCAACCGTGCCGGTCGCCAGGCTCACCTGCTCGAGCGGGGTCCCGCTGCCGGCGAAGATGTAGGCGTTGGTCGAGTCCATGAGGAGACTGGGAACAGACGACGTGGTGTTCCAGACGAAGTCCTGTGTGACCTGGGAACCCCCGCTCGGGACGGAGGTCTCAGATGCCCGCAGTCCGTTGCCGTCGTAGGTGGCAGAAGTCATGTCAGCGGTCGGGTCCGAGTACGACGTGAGCTCGCCGGCACCGTTCCAAGTGCCGGAGTCGATTGTCGACAAGCCCTGCGTCGCCGACAACTGTTCGCCATCGGCGTTGTAGGTGTAGCCCGTCGTCGTGCCCGATAGCACCGACGACGTCAGCTCCCCGGCGTCGTCGTAGGTGCCACTGGCTCCGGTGGGAAGCGTCGTCAGGTTCCCCGAGGCGTCGAAGCCGTAACTGAGCGTGGAGCCCGACCCAGGGGTCATCGAGGTCACACGGCCCGCGGCGTCGTAGCCGTAGTCCGCGGGAGCCTGAGACGAGCTAGGTGTGTCGGTCTCGGTGAGGATCGCCCCGGAGGGCGCGTCCGAGTACGAGAAGCCGAGCAGTGTGGTCGAGCCACTCTTGAGGTCGATCGCCGACGGAGAGTCCGTCGCATCGTAGGTCGTGGCGATCGAGTCTCCCGAGGTGCCGAGCGTCTCCGAGTACGGCAGGCCGTCGGCCGTGTTCGAGATCGAGATGGTGTTGTCGTTGAAGTCCGTCACTGACGTGAGCTCGTCGGCGTGGTCGTACCCGTAGCCGACGGTGTCGGTTGTCGCCCAGATCGTGCTGGCCGGCAGCGGGTAGGTGATCCCGGTCACCTCGCCGTCGTCGTTGTAGCTGTAGGCGACGGTCTGACCGGCGCCGTTCTCGGCCGAGATGAGCTCGCCGAATGGGTCATAGCTGTAGCTCGATGACCCGGAGGCGTCGGTCATCGCCGTCCTGTTGCCGTTGGCGTCGTAGCTGTAGGTAACCGGGTGGGACGAGGTTCCGGAGTAGTTGATCGAGGACACCAGGTTTGTCGGGGTGTAGGTGTAGCTAGTGACCACACCGAGAGCGTCGGTGCTCGTCAGCTTGTTGCCCTGAGGGTCGTAGGTGTACGAGGTGGTGATGCCGTTCGGGGCTGCCGAAGTGGCCGGCAAGGTGGTCCAGGCGAGCTCGCCTACCGAGTCGTAGCCATACGTGGTCTGGTAGGCGGCCTGCGTCGGCCACGAAGCCGAGCTCACGACCCAGGGATAGGAGGTCTCACACGTCGCGATCCCTGCCGCGTTGCCGTCGGATGCGACGACAGCGGTCGTGTCCCCGTTCGGGTCATAGCAGTAGCTTGTCGTCGACGCGGCCGTAGTTCCGTACCCGGTCGTCTCGCTGGCAAGCTCGTCGTCGGCGTTGTAGGTGTCGTAAGTGTCGTCGTTCGGGGCGCCTGAGGCGTTGCTCGGGGGCGGTGCGATGGTCTCTTGCAAGTTGCCATCCGCGTCGTAGGTGTAGAGCGTGGTCTCGTCCCCGCTCTGGCCGGCCGGCGCAGGTGTGGTCATCGCCGTCTCGTTGCCGTTGGCGTCGTAGGTATAGGCGGTCGCGTCCGGAGCGAGGAGGACCGGCGCGTACTCGACGCCTCCCGACTCGTAGCCCGAGGGGAAGAGGTTCGAGACAGCACACGAGGCCGGAGTGAGGCTGCTCTCCGCGACACCGACGGGCGGCACCGTCTCGGCCACGTTCCCGTCGCCGTCGTAGCAGGTGAGCGTCTCGTTCCCGTCCGGGTCGGTCACGAGGACCTTCTGGTTATCGGCGTCGTAGGTGTTCGTCGTCGTGTAGCCCCTGGCGTCCTCCACCGACGTCAAGTTGCCGTCCGAGTCGTACCTGTAGGTGGTGGTACGCGGGACGACCGTGCTCCCGGCAGCTCCGAGTGTCGTGCTCGTCACCTCGCCGTCGGCGTCGTAGGTGTTGGTCGTCGTGTAGTTGGCGGCATTCGCGCCCGACTGGTTCCCGTCGGGCAAGACCGTGGTCAAAAGCTCGCCGTCAGCGTCATAGGTGTAGGTCGTCGTCGAGAACGACACCGTCACGTGGCGGACACGGTTGTTGCAGTAGTCCGCGATGTAGAAGCCGCCCGCTGGGTCAGGCGCCGCCGAAACCGGCCAGTTGAGCGTGGCAGTTGTCGGGTCGCCGCCGTCACCCGAGAAGTTGTCCCCGCTCCACCCGATGCCGGCGACGGTGTAGATGTGGTCTGCGGTCATGGCCTGGCCGTAATAGCTGCCGGAGGTGACCGGTACGAAGCGGATCACGTCGTTGCCGCTGTCGGTGATGTAGAGGTCGCCGACCCCGTCGACCGTAGCGTCGCTCACCCAGTAGGAGAGCTCGGCCGAAGTCGCCGCAGCTCCATCGCCCGACCAGCCGGCGGTGCCGTCGCCGGCGATGGTGTAGATGTCGTCCGCGGTCATGGCCTGGCCGTAGTAGGTGCCCGAGGTGACCGGGAGGAAGCGGACGGCGCTGTTGTTCGAATCGGCGATTGCGACATCACCGGCCCCGTCGAGGGCCACGGTCTGGGGGTAGGAGAGCTCGGCGCCCGTGGCGGAGGCGCCGTTGCCGGAGTAACCGGCCGTCCCGGTGCCCGCGACGGTGTAGATGTCGCCGGCGGTCATGGATCGCCCGAAGTAGGTTCCCGAGGTGTTCGGCACGTAGCGGATCACGTTGTTGTTGGCGTCCGCGATCACGATGCCACCCGATGCGTCGATGGCGACGCTGGTCGGGCCGTTGAGCTCGGCGCTCGTGGCGGAGGCGCCGTCGCCGGAGTAACCGGCCGTGCCGGTGCCGGCGACGGTGTAGATGTCGTCACCGGTCATCGAGCGCCCGAAGTAGGTTCCCGTGCTCGCCGGGACGAAGCGGACCACGTTGTTGCCCGAGTCGGCGATCGCAAGATTTCCCGTCGGGCCGATCTCGGCCCCGTTCGGATTGTCGAGCTCGGCGCTCGTAGCGGGGCCACCGTCACCGCTGTGGCCACCCGTACCGTTTCCCGCGATCGTGTAGATGTCGCCTGCGGTCATGGCCTGGCCGAAGTAGGTGCCCGTGCTCGCCGGGACGACGCGGATCGCGTCGTTGCCGGCGTCTGTGATGACGACGTCGCCGGCCGAGTCGACCCGGACCTGTTGGGGCACGGCGAGCTCTGCCTGAGATGCTGGGCTCCCGTTTCCCGAGTAGGTGGCCGAGCCGTCACCGGCGATGAGGTATATGTCGTCGGCCGTCACCGATTGGCCGGCCAGGGTACCTGTGCTCGCCGGGACGACGCGGATCGCGTCGTCGTTCCAGCTTGCGATGACGAGGTCGCCCGCAGAGTCGATGGCGATCCCGCTCGGATTGTCGATCTCGGCGCTCGTCGCCGCGCTGCCGTTGCCCGACGACCCGGCGGTCCCGTCTCCGGCGACGGTGTAGATGTCGTCAGCGGTCATCGCCCGGCCGTAGTAGCTGCCTGAGCTCACCGGGACGAAGCGGATGACGTTGTTCCCCGAGTCCGCGATCGCGAGGTCGCCTGATGCGTCGAACGCGACCGCTCCCGGCCAAGAAAGCTCGGCGCTCGTCGCCGCGCTGCCGTCGCCCGAGTAGCCGCCGGTCCCGTTGCCTGCGACGGTGTAGATGTCCCCTGCGGTCATGGAGCGGCCAAAATAGATGCCCGAGGCGTTCGGAACGAAGCGGATGACGTTGTTGTTGTAGTCCGCGATGGCGAGGTCGCCGGAAGCGTCGAGCGCGACCGTGGTGGGCCAAGACAGCTCGGCGCTCGTCGCCGTGCTGCCGTCGCCCGAGTAGCCGGCGGTCCCGTTGCCGGCGACGGTGTATATGTCCCCGGCGGTCATGGAACGGCCGAAGTAAGTCCCTGAGGTGGCGGGAACGAAGCGGGCGACGTTGTTATTCGAGTCGGCGATGGCGATGCCGCCCGAGGGCCCGATGGCGACGCCGCAGAGACCGTCGATCTCGGCGCTCGTCGCCGCCCCTCCGTCGCCCGAGTAGCCGGCGGTACCGTTGCCGGCGACGGTGTAGATGTCCCCGGCGGTCATCACCTGGCCGAAGTACGTGCCGGAGCTCGCGGGAACGTAGTCGACCAGATTGGCGCTGGTGTCGGCGATGGCGAGGTCTCCGGAGCTGTCGGCCCTGGCGTCGCAAGGGCTCTCGAGCTCGGCGCTCGTCGCCGGACCGCCCACACCCAGGGAACCCCAGGCATAGTTGCCTGCGACGACCTGCTCTTGGTCGGTCGACAGGTTGATCCGGCGGATCACGTTGTTCGCCCAATCGGTGACGTACGCGTACGTCGTGCCTCCAACGGTCGCCGTCGCCACGTTGTCTGGCTCCTGGGCGACAGCGGTAGCCGGAACTGCATCCATGGCGCCCCCGGCGGAGGTGCTGATCGTCGGCGTCACCGAGCTCAACGTCAGTCCGCTCGAGACGAGGACATTGGCCCCGACGACGTGGCGGACACGGTTGTTGTAGTAGTCCGCGATGTAGACGCCGCCGGTGGGGTCGGGCGCAGCCGAAGCCGGCCAGTCGAACGTTGCGCTCGTCGCGGCGCCTCCGTCACCTGAGAAGTTGTTGGCAATCCACCCAGCGCCGGCGACGGTGTAGATGTCGTCGGAGGTCATGGCCTGCCGGAAGTAGCTGCCGGAGGTGACCGGGACGAAGCGGATCACGTCGTTGCCGCTGTCGGTGATGTAGAGGTCGCCTGCAGGGTCGACCGTCACGTCGTTCACCGACCACGAGAGCTCGGCCGAGGTCGCCGCAGCTCCATCGCCAGACCAGCCGGCGGTGCCGTCGCCGGCGATGGTGTAGATGTCGTCCGCGGTCATGGCCTGGCCGTAGTAGGTGCCCGAGGTGACCGGGAGGAAGCGGACGGCGCTGTTGTTCGAATCGGCGATTACGACATCACCGGCCCCGTCGAGGGCCATACCCAAAGGATCCGCAAGCTTGGCGCTCGTCGCGGAGGCGCCGTTGCCGGAGTAACCGGCCGTCCCGGTGCCCGCGACTGTATAGATGTCGCCGGCGGTCATGGATCGCCCGAAGTAGGTTCCCGAGGTGTTCGCCAGGTAGCGGATCACGTTGTTGTTGGCGTCCGCGATCACGATGCCACCCGATGCGTCGATGGCGACGCTGGTCGGGCCGTTGAGCTCGGCGCTCGTGGCGGAGGCGCCGTCGCCGGAGTAACCGGCCGTGCCGGTGCCGGCGACGGTGTAGATGTCGTCACCGGTCATCGAGCGCCCGAAGTAGGTTCCCGTGCTCGCCGGGACGAAGCGGACCACGTTGTTGCCCGAGTCGGCGATCGCAAGATTTCCCGTCGGGCCGATCTCGGCCCCGTTCGGATTGTCGAGCTCGGCGCTCGTCGCGGACGCGCCGTCGCCGGAGTAACCGGCCGTACCGTCCCCCGCGATCGCGTAGATGTCGCCTGCGGTCATGGCCTGGCCGAAGTAGGTGCCCGTGCTCGCCGGGACGAAGCGGACCACGTTGTTGCCCGAGTCCGCGATCACGACGTCGCCGGCGGAGTCGACCCGGACCTGTTGGACTTTGGAGAGCTCGGCCTGAGATGCTGGGCCGCCGTTGCCCGAGTACCTGTAGGTCCCGTCACCGGCGATGAGGTATATGTCGTTCGCCGTCACCGATTGGCCGGCCAGGTTGCCTGTGCTCGCCGCGACGACCCGGACGTCCGCGACCCAGTTCGCGGCGATGACAAGATCGCCCGCGGCGTCTACGGCGATCCCGACCGGATCACCGAGCTCGGCGCTCGTCGCCGCGCCACCGTCACCCGAGTCGCCATAGGTCCCGTCGCCGGCGACGGTGTAGATGTCGTCAGCGGTCATCGCCCGGCCGTAGTAGCTGCCCGAGCTCACCGGCACGAAGCGGACGACGTTGTTGTGCGTATCCGCGATGGCGAGGTCGCCCGAAGCGTCGAAGGCGACCGAATAGGGCCAGGACAGCTCGGCGCCCGTCGCCGCGCTGCCGTCGCCCGAGTAGCCGGCGGTCCCGTTGCCGGCGAGGGTGTAGATGTCCCCGGCAGTCGTCGAGCGGCCGAAATGGGTGCCCGAGGCGTTCGGAACGAACCGGATCGCGCTGTTGCCCGTATCTGCGATGGCGAGGTCGCCCGAAGCGTCGAAGGCGAGCGATTGGGGTCCGGACAGCTCCGCGCTCGTCGCCGCGCTGCTGTCGCCCGAGTAGCCGGCGGTCCCGTCGCCGGCGAGGGTGTAGATGTCCCCACCGGTCATCGAGCGGCCGAAGTAGGTGCCCGAGGTGGCGGGAACGAAGCGGATCACGTTGTTCGAGGTGTCGGCGATCGCGACGCCGCCCGAGGGCCCGATGGCGACACCAGAGGGTCCAGCAAGCTCGGCGCTCGTCGCCGCGCCGCCGTCGCCCGAGTAGCCCGCGGTCCCGTTGCCCGCGATCGTGTAGATGTCCCCGACCGTCATCGCCTGGCCGAAGTACGTGCCGGAGCTCGCGGGAACGTAGTCGACCATGTTGGCGCAACTGTCGGCGATCACCAGGTCCCCGGAACCGTCGGCGGCGCCGCCGGCAGGGCCGCAGAGCTCGGCGCGCGTGGCGAGGCCACCGATACCCTGCACGTGGCCCCAGGCGTAGTTGCCTGCAAGCACCTGCTCCTGGTCGGTCGACAGGTCGATCCGGCGGATCACGTTGTTCACCGCATCGGTGACGTACGCGTACGTCGTGCCACCGACACTCGCCGTCGCGACGGCCTCCGGTGATTGGGCGATCTCGGTCCCCGGAACCGAACCCATGAGGCCTCCGGCGAAGGTGCCGATCGTGCCCGCTGAGCTCGTCCCGGGGCTGTCGTTCGATGTCGAGGACGAGGTGAGATCCCCATGGCTGTCGTAGCCGAGCTGGGTGACATTGCCGTCCGCGTCGATCGTCGCACACGGCAGCTCGCTCGAAGGAGGTGTCGCATCGCACGAGTCCGTCGTCCCGTCGAGGGTGACGGACTCACCGGCGTAAAGGTCGTAGGTCGTGCGTGCGTACGAAGCCGTCTGAGAGCCCGGCGCGTAGACGCCGGTCGTCGTCCAGAGCAGGTTGCCATCGGTGTCGTACTCGCTGTAGGTGACATAGGGTGGGGGCACCGAGGACGGCGGCGTGATCGTGGTCGTCCCGGCGGCGATCGCAGGCGGCGGGCTGAGGGCCGAGCACGGTGAGGACGCCCCGGGCGAGGCGGCACAGGTCTGCTCATCGAAACTGTTGTAGGAGTACGTCGCAGTGTTGCCGAGGGGGTCGGTCTGCGAGAGCACGTTCGCGGCACTGTCGTAGCTCATCGAGGTGACATTGCTTCCAACGGTGATTTGATCAGTGAGCAGCGTCGAGGAGTTGAAGGCGTACTGAGTCGTGACGGGATCGGGGCCGCCTACCCCCAGGGTCTTGCTCGTGAGCATGTTGCCGGTGAACGTGTAGGAGTCCTCGCTACCGTTGGAGTCCGTGACGTCAACGGTCCCGGTCCCGGTCGAGGGGTTCATCTCCGAGTAGTCGAGGTGCGTCTTGCGTCCGGTCGCATCGGTCGGGGTCACGACGCGCCCGGACGAGTCATAGAGGTTGGTGGTTTCCTGTCCGGCGTCCGGACCGCCAGGCTGACCGTTCGGCTTGGTCACGGTCAGCATGTCGTGACGGAGGCTCGCGTCGGTGTCGGTGGTGTCGTAGGTGTACGAGGTCACACGACCGAGGGGGTCGGTGACCGAGGTCAGATTCGTGTTCGCGTCATAGCCATAAGTCCAGGTTCGACCCATCGTGTCGGTCACCGAGGTGACCAAGCCGCCATCGTTGGCTGCGGACCAGGCGATCGTGAGCGTCCGTCCCGAGGCGGCGGTGACAGTCTCGCAAGACGCTGCGCTGGACGGGCAGTCCCCCGATCCGGGCGAGGGCGAGTCGTACGAAACTGTGTCGGCCGCCCCGTTCGGATCGGTCACAGCCGTGAGGCGGCCCGAGCTGTTAAAGCTCCAAGTCGTGCTCGGGTGCACGAGAAGCGCATAAGTGCTCGTCGCCGAGTTGTGGGTGAGAGATGAGGACACCTCGGCAAGGGCGCAGTAGGTTCCCGCGGTGCCCGGGCCGATATCGGGAAAGGTACAGCTGCCCCCGCTCGGAGCGACGAAGACCGTCTGCGCGCCATCGGGTGCCACGACGGTGACGTCGTTGGCCGAAGGCACGTTGAACTCGAGAGACGAAGCCCAGTTCTCGGTCCAGCCGTAGCCGAGGGGACCGGGCGTCGGCGTCTCGAGAGCGGCTTCTGCCTGGGCGGAGTCCGAGTCGTAGGTCCTCGTGAAGTCGAGCGCGGGTCCGTAGGTGGTCACCGACAGATCGGTCGCCGAGAAGTAGTAGTCGCCGGTGGCGATGTTGACCGGCTGCCCGGTGCTCGGGTTAGTCGGGGATGGACCGGGGATGGACGGGTTGGGTCCGCCGTAGTACACGGGCGGTGGAACCAGCGGCCCTCCTGGAGCGGAGAACGCCGAGGCGGCCTGAATATCGACGCTCACCGCGAACGACAGCGCCAGGACCACGGCGACGAGACCCGTCAGCACGGCTCGCGCGGGTGCTGCTCGGAGCTGGTCTCGTAGGCGTCGCCACCCGCGCCAGCTCCCGTAACGTACTGGTCGGCTTTCTTGGCTACCCGGCTCTACCATCTTCGCCTCTCCCCACTCTGAGCGTCTGTTCAGACACATTGAGTGTCGTAAACTGCTAGCTTCGGGGTTTCAAGCGAATTCGCAAACTTGCGCACCGAGGATCTGGTGACCTCTCCTGGCATCCGGCCGGCGGGGCCCGAGCCCTCCTCCACGGCAGTGACCGCGACCGGCGAGGACCTCGATCGGTGGGGCAACATCGACAGAGCGATCTCGCGAGTCGGGGGGTGCGCAACTGCGGACTATCCGCGGTTGCGCACCCCCAACGGAGGACGACCTGCGCATCTCGTGCCGCGCTGGTTGCGCATTTTTGCGCAGCAGTGCTCAGCCGGACCGGGGCGATGCCCGGGAACACCGAGGCGAGGGCGGCCCGAAGGCGCTTCTCAATGACCGGCCGGGAGACAGAAGGTGCCTGGCGGCCCGCCGTGAACGGGTTGTCGAGCGAGGTGGTGGTGATCCCGATCTCGGCTCTCAGCCTCGGTCAGTCTCCGAGGCGGACGCCCCAGGATCTCGACCACGCGCGAATGCTCGCGGAGGTGGACCAACGGCTTCCACCGGTCATCGTCCACGCCGAGACGATGACTCTGATCGACGGCCGCCATCGCGTCCTCGCCGCCCGGCTGCGCGGCGAGGCATCGGTTGAGGCGCAGATGTTCCACGGGAGCGAAAGGGAAGCGTTCTTGGTCGGGGTACAGGCCAACACCACCCATGGAAAGCCCCTCAGTCTCTCCGAGCGCCTTCTGGCCGCGAAACAGATCCTCCTCACGAGCCCAGAGATGTCCGATCGCGCGATCGCGAACGTCTGCGGTCTGTCGGCTCGCGCGGTGGCCACGCGGCGCAAGGCTGGTCCGGCGAGTCGCCAGGGCGCGCGGGTCGGCGCGGACGGCCGGATGCGTCCTCTGAGCGCGCGCGTCGCCCGCGAGCAGGCCGCCGAGCTGATGCTGGCCTTCCCGGACGACTCCAATCGGAAGATAGGCCGCAGCGTCGGGCTCTCAGAAGCGACAGTCCGCAAGGTGCGCCGCCAGATGGAGCGGTCTGCCCCTGTTGCGCCGGGAAGGCGCGACAAGTCTGCCGTACCCGAAGCTGAAGCTTGTTCCGGTGCTGCTGAGCCAACTTCCCGCGAGACGAAGTCCAATTCGTCAGACGGCTCCCAGTTCGCCCGTTGGCTTACGGCACACTCGATCTCCGACGCGTCGTGGGCAGACTTCGTCAACGACATACCACTCTCCCAGTGCTCACGGGTCATCGCCGACGCGCTCAGCATCTCGAAAAGCTGGCGGAATCTCGCCGCTCAGCTCGAGCGGCGCATACGGAAGGACCCCTCCTGACCGGACTGGCCATCCGTGATCGTCGGCCTCGTGCCGCTAAGTGATCAGGTTCCGGGCCGTCTGGCCTACCTACGGGCTCTCCTGAGTGAAACAACGGAGTCATCCGCTTCTGCGCCACCAACGTCTGCCTGTACGTTAGGCAACGTTGAATGGACGAGGAAGAGGTGAGCGGGGATCGACCTCGGGGCACGTCTGGGCCTGCGCTGACGGTTTGCATCGGCGTCACAACAAGGGGCGCCCCCGCAGCACACGTGATGCACAGGGTGCCAAACCGACGACGCCAGGCGCTGACGTTCGAGCCTCTCGGCACTCAGGACCGCACCGTGTTCGCGGAGACTAGTCGCTCACGAGGACATTCCGTCGCTCGACACCCACCTCGGAGCTGGATTCGGGCCGCCGCCTTGCCGGCCATCCGCCACTCCGCACCGAGGGCGTCGGCGAGTCGAAGAAGCGTGTTCTCGTTCGGGAAGATCGAACCACGCTCGATCTTGCTGATTTCGCACTGGTCGATGTTGGTCTTCTCCGCCAGCTCGGTCTGGGCGAGTCGGAGAAGCTGCGGCTGCTCCATTGCCTGAGCCGCGAGCCGGTAGGTCTGGCCGAAGACCGCCGCTCGCTCCGTGCCTCGACGGGCAGGCGCACTGCGGATCGTCGCAGACTCGTCATACCTGCGAGCCATGTCGCCTCCTCGGATCACTATGGGGTTGCCCCCAATCGCACGCCAGACGCGATCGTGGCCGTGCGTCGAGCCGTCAACGCCACCCCTCCGACCGAGTGCTTCGACTCACAGGGCTGTGACCTGCTGCTGTGACCTGCTGCTGTGAGTGTTGCGGTGAGTGTTTCTGTGAGAGTTGCTGTGAGCCCCGAACCGAAGACACCGTCCCGCGGGCTCGTCTGTGAGCATTGCTGTGAGTGTTGCTGTGAGAAGTGCTGTGAGTCGATCAGCGCACCATCGCGCAATGGCTCGGCTCTGCTCCACCTATCGCGTGTCCACTGGCAGAAGCACCCTGCTCCCTGAATTTCCGTCCTCGTGGCAGCCCGCGGTGACCGGAAGACAACCGGCGGTATCGCAACTGGCAATGAGGGATTGCGGTGCATGACCGAGGCGGGTTGACCCCTGCGCAACGATCCCTTCGCTCCCGCTTGGCTGCCTACAGCCTCCACGCCAAGCGTGACCCCAAAGAGACGACCCAAGCCGCACGCGCCGCGTTCCTGATCCGTTTCGAGCGTGAAGTAGACCCCGATGGCTCTCTCCCGCCTGCCGAGCGCGCCAGGCGCGCCCAGGCAGCCCTAAGGGCGCACATGACTCGATTGGCTTTGGCGTCGTCGCGGGCGAGGTCGAGCACAACATGAGATCGCAACTGATGGTGGGGTCTTGACCCTGTGTCACCGCGTGTGGTTCGTTCACAGGTTGCGCACAGACTCTTGCATTACCTCGTGGCAAGGTAAGGCGGCAACGTATTTCGGCTCTTGGCGGGGGACTGTCCAGAGCAAATGTCCTAGAGCTGATCTCCAAGCGAGAAACGGCGATGAGCGTCACGAGCGCGCTGGTCGGCGGCGGAGGCGGCATACCGCTGGAGCATCTGACGTGACCGCCAACCGGCGAGACGCATCAGGTCGCCCTCTTGTCCGCCATCGGCAAGCCATGCATGCGCGAAACTGTGCCGTAGTTGGTGAGGATGAATTTGGCCGAGTCC
>Ga0326727_10019558_pt1 | contig 13584 bp, 12 predicted proteins | sample MB2enrmetagenome_FD_207643 | JGI IMG/M metagenome (GOLD analysis project Ga0326727, IMG submission 207643) | Lab enriched peat soil microbial communities from McLean, Ithaca, NY, United States - MB29MY | ecosystem: Environmental > Terrestrial > Soil > Wetlands > Peat | place: USA: New York... | reverse complement strand
CCCCCTTCCCCCAAAAACTTCAACAGTGAAATGTCACGACTTCCCACCCCCCTTATCGTGGGGGTCCGGGGGCGATCATCGCCCCCGGCGGGGTCTGGGGCGGAGCCCCAGCGGGGTTCGGGGCAAAGCCCCGTTCACTCCGCCAAATATCTTTCCAGCTCGGCCATGAATTCCGGAATAAGGTTGGCTTCGCCCCGGACTTTGCGCAGGATTTCGCCTTTGCGGAAGATGACGGCGCAGTCGCGGCCGCCGGCGATGCCGATATCGGCTTCGCGCGCCTCGCCCGGTCCGTTGACCACACAGCCCATGACCGCGACTTTGAACACCCGCGAGACGCTCCGCAGTCTGGTTTCGACGGCCTCGGCCAGGCCGGCCAGGTCGATTTCGGTGCGTCCGCAGGTCGGGCAGGAAACGATTTCCGGTCCACGCGCCCGGATGCCCAGCGCCCGCAAGATTTCCCAGGCCACCGGCATTTCCAGCAAGGGGTCGCCGGTGAGCGAGACCCGCAGCGTGTCGCCCAGGCCCTGGTAGAGCAGGATGCCGAGTCCCACGCCGGATTTGACCGCGCCCCGGATCGGCGTTCCGGCCTCGGTGATGCCGATGTGCAACGGGTAGTCGCACTGATCGGCGAGCAGGCCGTAAGCGGCCACGGTATCGAGCACCGAGGAGGATTTGAGCGAGATCTTGATCTGGTCGAAGCCCCTGGCTTCGAGCAGCCGCACGTGCCCGAGTGCGCTTGCGACCATGGCTTCGGGAGTCGGGCCGCCGAATTTCGCGAGCAAGTCTTTTTCCACCGAGCCGCTGTTGACGCCGATGCGGATCGGGATGGCGCGCTGCCTGGCCGCCCTGACCACCTTGTCCACGGCGTCCTCGCCGCCGATATTGCCGGGATTAAGCCTGAGTCCGTCGATTCCGGCTCCGGCCGCGGCCAGGGCCAGGCGGTGGTCGAAATGGATGTCAGCCACCAGCGGCACCGGGCTCGCGCGTTTGATTTCGGGCAGAGCGTCCGCTGCCTTTTCGTCCAGCACGGCCAGGCGCACGATCTCGCAGCCGGCCTCGGCCAGGGCTTTGATTTGAGCGATCGTGGCGGCCGCGTCGCGGGTGTCGGTATTGGTCATGGACTGCACCCGGATGGGGTTATCGCCGCCGATGACCAGGCCGCCCAGGTGGACGGGTTTGGTCTTGCGGCGTTTCGGGGTGCGAGGGTGGCAATTGGGGCGTGACATGATGGCTTTGCGCGCCGGGGGCGTCCCGGCGGAAATGTTAGTCCGATTCGATGGGGATGCGGCGTTTTGAGGCTTTCGGGCGCGCCTTGGGGATGACGATTTCCAACAGACCGTTGGTGAACGTGGCGCTTATGCCCTGCCGGTCAGCGCCCTGTTGCAGCGGGAAGCGGCGGGCGAACGGTCCATAGGCGCGTTCCAGGGCCTGATAGGCGCCGCCGTGGAGGTCCTTATCGAAATGGCGTTCCCCGTAGACCCAGACCGACGGTCCCCTGGCCTCGATCGCCACGTCGTCGCGCTCGACTCCGGCCAGTTCCACACGGATGACGATCGCCGAAGGCGTTTCCAAAATGTCCGCCGCCGGAGTCCAGAGATATCCGGTTTCCAAGGCGCGTTTGACCGGCCGCCCGGAGGCCTGGGAAATAATCCGGCCCAGTTCGTCTTTGACCTCGTCGAGCCCCACCCAGGGATTCCAATTGAGCTTGGCCATACCTCTGCGCTCCTTCGCGTCGTTGCGGTCTTGTCCCATAAAATCGCGTTGATGAAAAGGGGCGGGGACGGATGCAACCCTGCCTCGGGATATGGACTTTGTCCCGGCAGGTATTATTCATGCCTGGTCTTCGCCCGGCTTGTGACATTTTGGCGGCGGCGCGGAGCGCGCGCCAAGAGGCTTTATTTCGGCGGGCCAAGAGACTATAAGCTTACCTGGCGTTTTGCCTGGTATCTGAAAATATTAGCAAAAAGGACTCCCCATGTTTTGGGATAAACTCAAAGGCGACGGCAAGGACCCTGACTATCCCAAATTGCCCCTGGATTTGCGCCTGGGCGCGATCATCAGCGTCGATCCGGCCCAGGCCCTGCTGTTTGGCGGCGCCGACCTGACCGTGCCCTTGCCCGGGGACGATTTGGTGACTGACGCGGTTTCCGCCTCGGCCGTCTTCGGCCTGACGATCGTGCGGGCTTACGCGCGCCTCGGCGAGACCACCTATATGATCCAGTTCAACTGCAACACGGACCTCGCGGTCAACGACGTGACCCTGTTTTACCTCACCCAGGAAATTTATCCCCAATCCGAAGGCGACTGGGACACCTGGCTTGGCGGGCACGGGCTGATCGGCGGCCCGGACTTAAACGCCCCGAACGGCAAAACATACCAGCGCGATTGGGGTGACGGCGATCAGGCCGACCCCGTGGCTCTCACGGAAAAGATCTATGTCGATCCCAAGGCCTCGCCCCGGGTCGTGGAGCACAAAATGATGCTCTATTCCCGCGAGACCGGTGATTTCCGCGAATACTGCCTGCTTTCTTCCGACGCCGCGCCGGATTCCGCCCAGGGCAGCGCCCTGAACAGTGCGCTGATACGGGCCTGGATCGGCGTAGACATCCCTTTGCCCTCTTTGAAAGTGTATTGACGGAGAACAATTTATGAAACGTGTTGTCTTTATCCTGGCCCTGGCCGGGTTCATTGTCGCCGCTTTCGGCCTGGCCGATTTCGCCTCGGCCAAAAAAAGCTCTTCCGGCGGCGGGTCGGGCAGTTCGTTCAGTTCCGGGTCGAGTTCGCGCTCTTCATCTTCCGGCTCGTGGAGCAGCTCCAGCGGCACCTCGACCTCCAAGTCGTCCGGTTCGGCGAGCGGCCTCTCTGGTTCGTCCGGCCAATCGGGCCAGTCAGGCTGGTCGAGTTTACCGAGCGCCCCGCCGTCGGGATCCGGCAGCTCGTCCTGGTCGAATTCCTCGGGCGCGGCGGCCAAAACCGCCACCGGAACGCAAGGTTCGTCGTTTTCCACCGCCGGGGCCTCAGGCATCCGGAAGCAGTCGTCGCTTGATTCGTACAACTCCTACAATTCCAAGTTCGGCAAATCCGGCAATCCGGCGGGCGCGACGGGACAACCCCTGCTGAACCCCAACCGCACCTGGTCCAACTACTCCGACTACCGCCGCGACCGCGACCGCTACTATTCCGACCTGGGCTGGCGGCCGCCGTCCTACGCCTACATGAGCTACCCTTCGTTCGGCTTCTGGGATTCCATGTTCTTGTGGATGCTGCTCAGCCACACGGGCGGGAACAGTTTCTACTACAACAACCAAAACGATCCGGGCGTGCAGGCCTGGCGGCAGGAGGCGGACAAGCTCGCCCAAAGCAACGACGATCTGAAAAAACAGTTGGCCGACATGGACGCCAAGATAGACCAGATGCGCAAAGACAGCGTGCCCGTCAAACCCGGGGCTATTCCCGAGGGGCTCGATCCCTCCATGGCCTACGCCGCCGACAAAGTGGTCAAGGAAAGCCCTGAAGAACCGCAGAAAGGCTCGGGATGGACCGCCCTGGCCGTGATCGGGGTCATCGGCGTGGCCGTGGGCGGCCTGCTCATCCTGCGCACATCGAAACCGGTGTAATAAACAAGGAGACCGCCATGTTCGATTTTCTCAAGCACTTCGCCATGACAAAGGCCGAGGACGTCCAGACCGGATTTATGCAAATGCTGGTGCAGTTCGATCCGGAAGGAGCCTCGGAGGCTGAAATCGGCCAGCTCGACGAGGCCCTGACCAAGATCACCCGCCAGATGGTCGTGGCCAAGAACGACTATGACCGGGAACTCAAGGAAGCCCAGGAGATCAAGAAGAACTACGACCTGCGCGTGACCGCGGCCGAACGCCTCCAGGCCCAGATGGACCAGGCGGCCGACCCGGCCGGGAAGGCCGCCATCGAGGCTTCGCTGGCCAAACTCGTGGCCGATCTGGAAGACATGCTGCCCAAGGTCGAACGCGAGGCCAAGCAAGCCGACGAAGCCAAAAGCTATTACGAGGATTTAAGCAGCGCCGTGAAAACCGCCTCCGAGCGGCTCAAGACCGCCCGCGCCAACCTCTCCGACGCCCAGCGCCGCATGAACTCAGCCCAACTCCAGGCGCAAAAAGCCGCCGAGCAAGAGGATCGGGCCAAGATGCTAGCCGGGATCACCAAACAGGCCGGAGCCATGGGCACGGCCCTGGAATCCATGACCAAACGCGCCGAGGAACTGGAAACCCAGGCCGCGGCGCACAGGGAAAAAGCCGCTCTGCTCGCCCCGCCCAAAAACGACGAGGACCCCCTGATCGCCCAGGCCCTCAAAGAGGCTGCCGGCGAAAAACCGACCGAAACGGTCTCGCTCGCCGACCGCCTGGCGGCGCTCAAGAAGTAGGGGAGAAGAAATCGATCGGGGAAAACCCTTTTTGAAAAAAGGGTTTTCCCCGGACCCCTTTCCGAAAAACTTCAGTAATCATTCATACTATATCCGGAAAAAATGAGCAGGCAGGAAACGGTGAGTCAGATGCCGGCAAAAAGCAACCGCCGCATTCTTTTCGCCGGTTGCCTGGCCCACCTGACCCACGACGGCCTGACCGACATGCTCTATGTCTTTTTCCCGGTCTGGCAGCAGCTTTTTTCCTTGAATTTTTCCGAAGTCGGACTGTTCAAAACGCTTTTTTCCGGTTCGCTGGCCGCCTTCCAGATGCCGGCCGGGACGCTCGGCAACCGCCTCGGGCTTGTCCGGAGCCTGACCGCCGGGACGCTGATCACCTGCCTGACCTTGGCCGCTGTCAGTTTCACCCACGCCATCCCGCTTTTGGCCCTTTTGCTCATCGTCAGCGGCATCGGCTCCAGCGCCCAGCACCCCCTGGCCTCGGCGGCGATTTCCCGGGCCTACGACGGGTCAAGCTCACGCAATGCGCTGTCCACTTACAACTTCGTCGGCGACCTGGGCAAACTCGCCTTCCCGGCCATGGCCGCATTGATCATCGCGCACGCCGGCTGGGAAACATCCATCCGCGTCATGGCCGCCATCGGCATCATCGCCGCCGTCCTGGTCGCCTCCATGCTCGCCGGCCAAGCCCAAGCGCTCCCGGGAGCCCGGATTTCCCCGCAGGCCAAGACCTCTCGATTGGGCTTCACCATGAGCAAGGCCTTCGGCGCGCTCACCGGCATAGGCGTGCTCGACAGCGCCACCCGCATGGGATTTCTCACCTTTTTGCCCTTCGTGCTCAAGGACAAGGGCGCGGACATGCCCGTCATCGGCCTGGCGCTCGCCCTGCTCTTCGCCGGTGGGGCAGCCGGAAAGCTTGCCTGCGGCCTGCTCGCCTCCCGCATCGGCATCCTGCGCTCGGTCATCTTGACCGAAGCGGCCACGGCCGCCGGCATCTGCGCCATGGTATTCGCCCCGCTTGCAGCCGCCCTGACCCTGTGCCCGTTTCTCGGCGTGGCCCTCAACGGGACCTCCAGCGTGCTCTACGGCAGCGTCCCCGAACTCGTCGACGACGGCGGCCGCAACGCCGCCTTTGCTTTTTTCTACACCGGCACCATCGGCTCGGGCGCGCTGTCCCCGTTTTTCTACGGACTGCTCGGCGACGTCCTGGGCGTGGGCCAGGCCATGGTCGTCACCGCCCTGCTCGTGCTCGCAACCGTGCCGCTGACCTGGCCGCTGCGCGGCAAGCTGGCCGTCGCGCCCGGCTGCCGGGCGGCGCTCAAGAAGTAACAAGGGGAGAAGAAAGAGATCTGGGAAAACCCTTTTTGAAAAAAAGGGTTTCCCAGAACCCCTTTCCGAAAAACTTCAACCGGTACTCTAACTTTCCAAGCCAATTAGGCCGGAGGCCGTTTATTCCGGCGGGCTCATTAACCCGACCGTTCCCGCCCCTCCCTGCCGGACATTGCGTTGTCGCCTGGGCGCAAATGTGGTATGCAGGCCGGCAAAGAAAAAACGATTTCCTGGTGATCCCTTGCCCCCATCATTGCGGCTCGCATCCGGTAAGTGCCCGGCCGCCGCAAAGACCGCGGTGAAGATTTGCGCGGAGGTCTTGCGCGCCGCGAAAAAACGGCCCGGTACGCCGTCTCCAGCCCGGGCCATACGATGCCGTGACATGATCGCACACCACGTTCGCGCCTTGTGCCTGGTCTGGCTTGTCCTACTTGCGATCGCCTGGCCGGCCGCCGCACAGAGCGGCCCGTCCTGCCCGCTCGGTCCGGGCGGCAACCCCATCTCGTTTTCCCTGCCCGACAACGACGGCGTCATGCGCTCGCCCGCGCAGTTCAAAGGCCAAGTGCTCATCATCAACCACGCCGATCCGGAGCATCGCGACACCAACGAGGCCGTCAGCGACGCCGTCAAGCAGGCGGTGCAAAACGGACAGCTCTCCAAGGATCTGGTGGTGGGCCTGGGCATTGCCGACTGCCAGGCGAGCTGGCTGCCCAACAGCATCATCCGGGCCGTGGGCAAGTTCAAAGCCCACAAATACGGCTCGGCCGTGCTCTATGACACCACCGGCGAAGTCCGCCGCTGCTGGGGGCTGCCGCCGCACACCTCGACCATCGTGATTTTGGATAAAAAAGGCGTTTGCCGCTTCATCGAGAGCGGCAAGCTGGACCCGACCAAGATCCCGGAACTCATCGAGCTTTTGGCCGCCCTGGAGCGCGAACCGAGGGCCAAGGAAGCCCCCGGCCCGGGCAGCGCCTCACAGGGCCGCCCGATCGAGCCGGTGGAGTATTGAGGGGGGGCGGGGCGGAGGCAAAGACTGCAACGGAAACCCTCCATTCACAAAGGGTCTCCACGTTCTTCTCTCGCTTCTCCTCTCTTACTTCTTCTTCCCTTCTCTCATCCGAAAAATATCCTTCACCGCCGTGAAGGCCATCTTCCTTCGCAATATCCCGAGCTGGTCCTGGAGGGGGATTTCCTTGGGGCAGACGTCTTCGCAGGCGAGCAACCCCATGCAGCCGAACACGCCGGCGTCGTTGCCCACGATATCGAAATACTGCGAATCGCTTCTCTCGTCGCGCGGGTCGATCATGAACCTCGCGATGCGGTTGAGTCCCACCGCGCCAAGGAAGTCCGGGCGCATCCGCGCCGTGCCGCAGGCGGAGACGCAGCAGCCGCATTCGATGCAGCGCTCAAGCTCGTAAATCTGCTCGGCCAGGGCGTTGTCCATGCGCTCTTCCTCGGCCGCGGGATCAAACCTCTTGTCCGTGTGCACCCAGGACTCGACGCGCTGGTACATGGCCCGAAACCACTTGCCCGTGTCCACCGACAAATCGCTCACCAGATCGAAGCCCGGCAAGGGCATAAGCGCGATCTCCTTGGGCAGGTCCTTGGTCTTGGTGTGGCAGGCCAGGCCAGGCCGGCCGTTGATGACCATGCCGCAGGCGCCGCAGATGCCCGCCCGGCAGCAGAAATCGAACTGCAGCGAGGCGTCCTGCTCCTCTCTCAAGCGGTTGAGGGCGATGAACAGGGTCATGCGCTCGCTCTCGTCGAGCAGGAAATTGTCCATGCGCGGCGCGCTCGCCGGATCGCTCGGATTGTAGCGGAAGATGGAAAAGGACAGGATTCTGGCCATGATTATTTATCCCCCTTGGCGGCGGCGTTATGGCCCGCCCCGCCTTGGGCCTTGGCGGCTGTCTTCGCGCTTGGCTCACCGAGCCTGCCTTGCGTGCGCGGCACACCGACGGCGCCGACAGCACCGGCCGAACCGGCCTCACTGGCCGCTTTGGATACACCGGAAGCAACCGGCTCAACTGCCGCATCCGGCTCATCCGGCTCATCCGGCTCATCCGGCTCATCCGGCACACCGGGCGCAAGCTGCTCACCCGACGCACCTGGTGCATCTGGCGCCTCGGGCCCGCCCGACCCTTCGGCCTGGGCCGGGGGCGACATGGGGATGATCTTGCCGCCGCCGTAGCCGCGATCCCCGGGCGGAAGCACGAAGACCTCGGTGGCGGATTCGTATTCCACGAGCGGCAGGTCCGCGCCGTCGGGCCAGCTGGCCAGGGTGCGCACCAGCCAATCGCGGTCGTTGCGCTCGGGAAAGTCCTCGCGGCTGTGGCTGCCGCGCGATTCGGTGCGCCTAAGCGCCCCGAAGGCCACGCACAGGGCCAGTTTGACCATGCCTTCGATTTTGAGCGCCAGCGTCAGTTCCGGGCTCGCCCCCCGGCCGTTGGTGGAGAGGCCCACCTTGCGGGCCGCGTCCAGAATGTCCTGCAGCTCGTCCACGCAGACGGCCAGGTCGGCGCCGTTGCGGAAGATGCCTGCGCCCTTCATGATGGCGTCGTGCATGCGGTTTTTGACGCTGTAGACGTTTTCCTTGCCGTCGGCGCGGCACGTCAGGCGGCTGATGCGGCCCTGCTGCCTGGCGGCGGCGTCCTCGATCACGGCCGTTTGGAAATTCACCTGGCGGCCCTTGAGGAACTCGACCACCTTTTCGCCCACGAGCATGCCCGCGACCACGGTTTCGGCCAGGGAGTTGCCGCCCAGGCGGTTGAAGCCGTGCAGGTCCCAGCAGGCGGCCTCGCCGGCGGAAAAGAGGCCAAGAAGGCCGTAGGCCGCGCCGGTGATTTCCGTGCGCACCCCGCCCATGGAATAATGCTGGGTCGGCCGCACCGGGATGAGCTGGCGTACCGGGTCCACGCCGAGGAAATATCTGCAGATCTCGTCCACCTCGCGCAGCTTGGTGCGGATATGCTTTTCGCCCAAATGGCGGATGTCCAGCCAGAGATGGTCGCCGTAGGGGCTTTTGACTCCCAGGCCCCGGCGCATGTGTTCGGTCATGCGCCGGCTGACCACGTCGCGCGAGGCCAGCTCGGCTTTTTCCGGCTCGTATTCGGGCATGAACCGCTCTTCGTTGACGTCGAGCAAGGTGCCGCCGTCACCCCGGCAGCCCTCGGTGACCAGGATGTCCGTGGGCACGATGCCGGTCGGGTGGAACTGCACCGCCTCCATGTTGCCCAGGCGCACCACGCCGGTGTCCAGGGCGGCGATCAGACCGCCGCCGTCGTTGATCACGGCGTTGGTGGATTCGCGGTAGATGCGCCCGAATCCGCCGGTGGCGATGAGCGTGGCCTTGGCCAGGTAGACCGAAAGCTCGCCGTTGCGCAGGCTGCGGGCGACCGCGCCCAGGCAGTTCTCGCCGTCGTGGATCAGCGCCACGACTTCGGTGCGGTCGTGGACCGTGACCCCGAGCTGAGCGGCCTTGTTGTCCATGGTGTAGAGCACGGTGTGCCCGGTGCCGTCGGAGGTGTAGCAGGTGCGCCACTTGGCCGTGCCGCCGAAGGCACGGGCGGTGATCAGGCCCTCTTTTTCCTTTTTCTCGATCTTCTCGAATTGCGAGCCGCCCTTGAAATAGCTCGACCGGCCCGCGACCACGCGGTTCCAAGGCACGCCCCAGGCGGCCAGTTCGCGCATGACGATGGGCGCGCTGTCGCAGAAGAGCCTAGCCACTTCCTGGTCGCAGCCCCAGTCCGAGCCCTTGACCGTGTCGGCGAAATGGACGTCCGGGCCGTCGCCGTCGCCCATGGCGCAGTTGCCGAGCGCCGCCTGCATGCCGCCCTGGGCCGCGGCCGAATGCGAGCGCCGCGCCGGCACAATGGACAGGCAGATCGCCGAAAAACCGGCCCCTGCCGCGGCGATGGCCACCCGCTCGCCGGCCAGGCCCGCGCCGATGCACAACAAATCAGTGTGAAAGGTCTGCATGCCGGTATCCTTTGGATAAGAAGTGGCGAATCTGGGGGAAAACCCCTTTTTGTGAACAAAAAGGGGTTTTCCCCCAGACCCCCTTTCCCCAAAAAAACTTTAAAGTTTTTGGGAGGTGGGGGTTCGGGGTAAGGTGGGAGTAAAAAATGTCCTCATTTTCGTACTCTCACCTTACGTCGCCAGCGCAGCGCTGGCGACGCCCTCCGCTGCAAAAGGTTCCTCCCCCGATTCTCCCCAAAACTCTAAACGGCCAAGGTCAAAAATCGGATCAAAGTCACCAGGCCGATGATCACGAAGACGAGCGTCAGGCCGAATTCCAATTTCTTGGCCCGTTTGCGGTCGGCGCGCCCGACCAGGCCCCATTTGACCAGGATGCGATAGAACCCGATGGACACGTGCAGTTCGATCATGGGCAAAAGCAACAGGTAGAACGCCAGCCAATAGCCGCCCTTGATCCGGGCGGCGGACTTGGCCGCCGTGATCGGCAGGTTGGTGAGCACGGTCCACATGTGGATCGAACCCAGGATGAGCACGACCATGGCCGTGCCGGCCTGCACCAGCCACAGCCAGGTGTCGGCGTGGCGCAGCATCCTGGCCTGCTTCCAGATGGCCGCCTGCTCGGCGCTGGTGGCGGGCATCTTGCGCGCGGCCAGGACGAAATGGACGAGGAAGACGACTCCGATCAACGGGCCGCCGACCTGGGCCAGACCGGTGTATTCGAAGAACTCGGCCAGGGCGTTCATGGCCGAAGCGCCCAGGATGACGCTGGAAACCAGGATCATGTGCGACCACATAAAAAGGATCAGGCAAGCGCCGGTGAGCATTTGCAGCCAATCCAGCCAGGCCGGGGCGCGACTTTTGACCCCAAAGGAAAGGGCGGTGTCGATGGACATTGGTTCCTCCGCGTTATAGAAGACCCGCCACGGCGTTTTACCCGAGGCAGCCGGTTTCGTCCATACGGGGGGAGCCCCGCCGGACGCCGCCGCGAAGCCGCAAAACGCCCGAGCGGCCCACGGGGAGCCGCTTTCCTTCAAATCCCACATCAATATTCAAGTGGAGCATCCATGTTCGAATCGCTGGAACTTATGCCATTGGAGGAACTTGAGGCGCGCTGGGACACATGCCGCCGCATTCTGGCCTCGGCCGAACCCGCGGCCGGCGGCCTGATGGCCTTCTCGCGCCAGTCGATCTATTACCTCACCGGCGTCCTGGCCCAGGGCGTGTTCTGGCTGCCGCTCGCCGGCCGGCCGGTGCTGCTCCTGCGCCGGGGCATCGAGCGCGCCCGCCTGGAATCGCCCATGGAGGACGTCTCCCTGTTCCGCTCCTACGGCGAAGTGCCGGGCCTGCTGGCGCGGTTCGAAAGCCCCCTGGCCGGGACCGTGGCCGTGGAGAAATCCGGGCTGTCCTGGGGCCTGGGCGAACTTTTCACCGCCAAGCTGCCGGGCGTGGCCTTCAAGAACGCCGACAAGGTCCTGGCCAAGACCCAGGCGGTCAAAAGCGACTGGGAATTGACCAAGATGCGCCTGTCCGGGGCGCGCCACCACAAGGCCCTGTTTGAGCTCATGCCCGGCCGTATCGCGCCCGGCATGACCGAACGCGAACTGTCCCTGGCCGCCTGGGACGTCCTTTTCTCGCTCGGCCACCAGGGGCTCATGCGCATGAGCGCCTACGGCGAGGAAGTGTTCATGGGACACATCAGTGCCGGGGATTCCGGCAATTACCCGAGCGTCTACAACGGCCCGCTCGGACTGCGCGGCGAGCACCCGGCCATCCCGTTCATGGGCTATGCCGGCAAGGTCTGGAAAACCGGCGAGGTGCTGGCCATGGACATCGGCTTCACCATTGAGGGCTACTGCACCGACAAGACCCAGGTCTACTTCGCCGGGCAGGCGTCGCGCATTCCGGACGCCGTGCGCGCGGCCCATGATTTCTGCATCGAGGTCCAGGGCTACGTCGCGGACAACCTGCGGCCCGGGAATATCCCCAGCCAAGTTTACGCGCATTGCGTCGACTGGGCCAGACGCGCAGGCTTCGCCGAGGGCTTCATGGCGCTGGGGGCCAACAAGGTTCCCTTCCTGGGCCACGGCATCGGCCTGGCCATCGACGGCCATCCGGTCATCGCCAAGGGCTTCGACGAACCCTTCGAGACCGGCATGGTCATGGCCGTGGAACCCAAAATGGGCATCCCGGGCGTGGGCATGGTCGGTGTGGAAAACACCTTCGAGGTCACGGACGCCGGTGGTGTCTGCCTGACCGGCGACGCCTACGACATCGTCTGCGTGGGGGAGTAGAGAAATGAACCGGAAGAGGAACCCGTTGCAGCGGGAAGACGCTTCGTAGCGGAGAGCGCGAAACGAAACCTTTTCCACTCTCCGCGTATGAACAACGGGGTCCCTCCCGGACCCTCAAAAACTTTTGACGGCTTCGCGGGCGCGCGGAGCCGTCTTTTTTTCGCCTGGGCCTGATCGGCGGTCACCGTCGAAGACAATTCCGATTGACTTTCGGGGGCACGGGTATATTGCTATAATAGTCTCATGAGTATGCGGGCCGCGCCCGCTGTTCCGCACCAAAGCCCGGCGGCTTTCGCTCACGACGCCGCTACACGCATCACCGTAAGCCGCAGGGCGACGCTCGATACGGGAGGCGCCAGATGTCCGACGAACCCGACCTTTCGACAGTCCAAACAACCCAGACCATCGAAGATGACATGCCCATGGATTTTTTGTCCGCGGCCGTCCAAACCAACCAGATTTTGAGCAGTCAAACGATCCCCGGCCCGGACAGCCCGAGTTGGAAAACCTATTGGAACGCGACGAACCCGGATGCCTGGTCCCTGGTCTGGGACAGCTTTGTGACCAACAAGCAATCCCTGTATCAGTATTACCAATCCGGAACGTCGGTCCCGTACACGTTCAACATCAGCAGCAGCATCGACTCCACGGCGAAAAGCTGGGGCCTGACAACGATGACCAGCGCCCAGCAGCAAAACGCGCAAACGGCCATCGCCGCTCTCGGCAGCGCCACGGGGCTGACATTTACTCAAAGCAGCAGCGTCACGTCCGGAATGGTCATCGCCATGTGCGACCTCGGCAGCAGCACCTACGGCCAACATTTTTTCGATACGACCAGCGACGGCAAAACCCAATACACCCTGGTTTTGAACAGCGAATTTTATGGACCCAATCCCAAGAATCCCAGTGCCCCGGTCAATCCCCTGAATCCCGGGGGCACAAATTCCGGCTACGAGACTCTGCTCCACGAACTGGGCCACGCCGCCGGCCTCGACGACGCTGAAGGCTCGGGCAGCGACCATCTCAGCACGGTCAACCCGAGCAAAGACTCAACGGACTACACGATCATGTCCTATACGGGCGACACGACCAAAACGGACTACCAGATTCTCGACAAGCAGGCGCTGTCGATCATCTACCGGCAAACCACGACCCAGCCCGTCAAGCCGACGCTGCTGCTCGCAACCTTGCCCCAGCAAGGCCAAAACGACCTCGCGATCGATCCGGACGACGAGGAAGCGATCAATATCTCCAACCCCGGCGGCGGCAATCAAACCGCGCCCGAGCAAGGCGCCGACGAAAACTCCGACGAAAGCCAATCGCCCCCGGTCGCGGCCGGCGCGGCGGCCTCCGGAGTGAAGACCTTGGCCTCGGCCGGCGCCGTTTCCCTGCTCGGGAGTGGGCTCATTGGCGCGAACGCCTATCCCGCCTTCCCGCAAAAAACCATGCAACAAAATCCCGGCGCGGCTCTTTTTGCTCAGAGTTGACCGGGATTGCGCCCCGGCCCCCGGGGGGGGGGGGGGGGGGGGGGGGGGGGGGGGGGGGGGGGGGGGGGGGGGGGGGGGGGCCCCCCGGCCGGCGCCCGCG
>Ga0326727_10019557_pt1 | contig 13584 bp, 9 predicted proteins | sample MB2enrmetagenome_FD_207643 | JGI IMG/M metagenome (GOLD analysis project Ga0326727, IMG submission 207643) | Lab enriched peat soil microbial communities from McLean, Ithaca, NY, United States - MB29MY | ecosystem: Environmental > Terrestrial > Soil > Wetlands > Peat | place: USA: New York... | reverse complement strand
GTTCCTCAAAATGGCCGCGATCGCGACCGTGGCTGATGTGGTGCCGCTCACCGGCGAAAACCGCATCATTGTGTACCACGGGCTTCGTGGACTGGCCAACGTCCGCAATCCAGGCTTGCGCGCGCTGCTGGATGCCGCCGGCGTGGTGGAGGGCCGCGCGCCCACCGCTTATGAAGTTGGCTTCCGCATCGCCCCACGCATTAACGCCGCGGGCAGAATGGCCAGCGCGGAAGAGGTGATCGAGCTTTTCATGGGAGCCGACGCAGTCAAAGCCCGCGCCATCGCCGAACGCCTGAGCACTTTGAATAGCGAGCGGCAGGAGGAAGAGGCGCGCGTCATTGAGGAGATTCTGAAGGAATGCGAAGCGTCCGCGACGCAAGCAGCCGCGATGGTGTTCGACGGGGAAGGCTGGCATCGCGGCGTGCTCGGAATTGTGGCCAGCCGCCTGGCTGAACGCTTCTGCCGTCCCTGCTTTGTATTGGGTACGCAGAACGGCGAGACCGCGGGCTCCGGCCGCAGCATTCCGGCGTTCCACCTTCTGGAATCACTGGAATCCATGTCGCGACTCTTCATCAAGTTTGGCGGCCATCGCCAAGCTGCGGGCGTGACCATGGCGACCGGGGACGTAGCCGAATTCCGCCGCGCGCTGGCTGCCTACGCCGAGAGCGTCCTGAAGCCTGAAGATTTTGAGCCAGTCCAGCGCATTGACGCCACCATGCGTTTCAAGCAGATCGATACCGCGTTCTGGCAATCCCTGCAACGATTGGAACCGTTCGGCATGGGTAACCCGAGCCCGGTATTCGCGGCTCTGAACGTGGAGGTGGTGAGCGAACCCACGCTCATGAAAGAGAAACATTTCAAATTCGCGGCCGCGCAGGACGGGCGCGTCATCTCATTCAAGGCATTCCAGATGGCGCACCGGCTCGGCGAAGTTCCCATGGGCGCGCACCTTGATGTCGCGTTCAAGCTGGAAGCGGACGATTACTGGGGTGGCTGGGCGGCCAAGGTTTGCGACGTGCGGCCGGCTTCTTAGCCGGTGGGGCAGCCAGCCGGCTTGGCGCGATCCCGATTCATCCGGCTCGTGATATCCGCATCGCGCGAAGGGACGTGCTGTCGATGGACAGGATCAATGGCAAGAGCCCTCAAACGAGCTTCGGTGAAGGTCCGGATGTTCGAGAAAAGTTTGGACCGGCCCGCGGAGGATCATAGGGGGCAAGTCCATGAATCCGGTCAACCCCAGGGTATTGCTTTGCGTCGGCCCATACGCGGTAATGAGATCGAAATTGGCTTTACCCTCGCGAGATCAGGAGATTTGTGAGGGACCCCTGCTGGGATAATTATTTGGTCAGAAAGAAATCTGAGCTTTAAATCGTGCGACTTGAATGGGCCACGCCGTGTGGGCCTGAGGGGCCGGCTGAAAGCGCGGCCGCCGCCAGGATTGGCGACCCCACATGCTGTGAAGAGCTGAAAGTGTGATGTACTGGCTCCTTGCCAGCCATCCTTAAGAAGGCGCAAGCGCCACTCATCGTTGCCGCCGGCGTGATCGCCGTATTCTGGAAACTCGTTCTGACCAACCAGTATTCGTTCCTCGAGTTCTACGACGACGCGAATCAGGTGCTGCCGTGGCTCCAGGTGCAGGTTTTTTCCATCCGGCATGGCGCCGTGATTCTGTGGGATCCGTATGAGTGGGCCGGCCAATCGTTAGTGGGCCAACTGCAGCCCGGCGTCTTCAGCCCATTCACATGGCTGCTGGCCCTGGCGCCACTCGACCGCACCGGACACATTCAAATCTACGCAGTCCATGCCTGGTTCGTTCTACTGCATGTTATCGCCGCGTTATTCGCGTATTTTCTGTTTTGCGATCTAGGCTGCCGCAAACCCGCCGCCATCGTCGGCGCGCTTTTCTATGGAACGGCTGGCTTCGTGGGCAACTCATCCTGGCCGCAAATGGTGGAAGCCGCGCTTTGGGCGCCACTTGTTTTCCTGTTCCTGCTGCGATCCCTTCGCGGACTCGCGCCGCTGAGGGATGCCGCGCTCGCGGGCATCGCACTTGCGCTCTCCTGGTGCGGGGGTCACCATGGTCCGGCGCTCACACTTACCTTGGCCGTGTGTGGCGTGTGCATCTGGAACATCCGGCGGACTTGGATCACGCCCGTGGTTCTATTCGTCGTCTGTGGACTGGTATCAGCCGTGCAGACCCTGCCCACGCTTGAATACGCCAAGAACGCCGTGCGCTGGACGGCTACGGGGGTCAAGCACTGGAACGACGAAATCCCCTACACCGAGCATGAGGAATTCAGTCTCTCGCCGCGTGACCTGCTCCACGTGATCGTTCCCGGCGGCAACGTCGGAATCATGGGCGACCCGTTCACTGGAGTGGTTGCCATCAGTTTGGCCGCGCTCGCCGTTTGGACGGGTTTCCGGCACCGCGAGGTCCGCCTGTTTCTGGCTCTGGCCGTCGGCGCGCTGCTCTACGCCATGGCGCGCTCCGACTTCCTCTACGGGGTGCTTTATTCCGCAATCCCGTTGGTTCGAAAAGCCCGCGAGCCTATTCTTGCGCTCAGCGTTTTTCAGTTCGGCGTGGCCGGCCTGGTGGCCTTTGGAGCAGACCAACTGCAAGAGTTCGCGTTGCCCGGCATCCAGCGCACCCTCGTTTGGTTTAGCGTGATCACGTTTGGACTTTTCTACCTTCGCCCCGCCGCGGCTGAGACCGACTCGCGACTCGCCATGATCGCGCTCATCGCGCTTCTTCTGGCCGCCGCGTTGAACGTCACGCGTCCGTCCATCGCCATGGTCGGCTTCCTTCTTCTTCTCGAGCAGGGCAATGAAACCGGTTCGGCGTGGAAGCATTCTTCCGATAAAGACGCCGTACTTCTGCCCCCGCTTTCCTATACGCAAGACCTGGCGGATTTCCTGAACAAGCAGCCTGGACCCTTCCGGGTTGAGATGGACCGCAAAGACATCGCCTTCAACTTCGGCGATTGGAATCGCATCGACACCGTGGTGGAGTACACGCCGTCCGCGCCCGCTGACGCCCTTCGCCTGACGTGGTGGCCGGACCGCATGGCGCAGCTTTACGGCATCGGATACACCATTGCAAAGGCGCCCACGCGCCCCGGCCAGCAGGATGTATTCACCGGCTCGTCGGGCCTGAAAATATTCCGCAACCCGGCGGCATTCCCGCGCGCCTGGACGGTTCATCAGATCAGCACTGGGCCCGCCGGAAATGTAGATTTCAAAACCACAGCCGTGATGACCGGAGACACGCCTGCCGTCGACTCGTGCAACGCAACAGATACGGTGGACCCGGTTTCCGAAACGCCTTCTCGCGTCACCGTCAATGTCGAAATGGCTTGCGACGGATTGGTGGTGGTGAGCGATAACTGGTTCCCTGGCTGGGTCGCAACGGTCGACGGAAAGCCGTCGCGCCTATGGAAGGTGGACACGGCGTTTCGGGGCGTCAAAGTGGAGAAAGGCGCACATCGGATGGAGATGCGCTACCGGCCCACTTCGGTTTACGTGGGACTGGCGTGCGCCCTGGCCGGGCTGATTCTTACGGCAGTCTTTTGGAAACACTCGACATCGCTTTCATTGTTATAGAAGTGCGGCGAGATGCGCAGCTTTCCGCGCCTGGCGGAAACCAGAATGCGCTGCTCTCGCAATCGCGCCGCGATGCCTGGTGCATCCTGCTCCACCGTCAGGGCCACAATGGGCGAAGTTCCATCGCCGCCGCAAGCCTTGGCCAATTCGAGTACGCGCTGCTGAATCACAGCGGGTCCAATGTGCAGCATCCATTCCATCGACGCCTTCAACGCGTAGAGAGAAGGAAACGGCAGCATGCCGCCTTCGAAGCGCGCAGCGGCATCTGAGAACACCGGGTGGCCATGGCGCAGATTCTCCATATCGCGCCAGCCTTGATCGCTGCGCCAGCCGATTACGCTGGGCTTCAGCACCTTTCGCAGGTCCTGGTGAATGCATGCGAAAGCCGCGCCGGTCGGAGCGCACGCCCACTTATAGCAGTTCACCGCGTAGATGTCCGGCTGATGTCCGCGAACATCGTTCACCAGCGCGCCGAAGCTTTGCGTGGCGTCGATATAAGTGAAGATGCCGCGCTCACGCAGGGGCGCGATCATAGCTTCCCAGGGCGCGCGCAACCCGGTCTGATAATTCACAGCGCTGATGGCCACCATGCGCGTGCGCGGCGTCACCCGGTCCCAGAATTGGTCCACGTTGGTCTCGATCAGGCGCACGCCTTGCAAGCCTGCGCTCGCGTAGACCTGATTCGGAAACTCGTCTTCCAGAGTCAGAAGCTCGTCACCCGCCTTCCAATCGACCGCACCCTTGGCAATCGCGAGGGCGGCGGAAGCATTGGGCAGGAACGCGATGTCGTCACCGTTTGCGTGGGGCGCGTGGATCATTTGCGCGATCAGGCCGCGGAGATGGTCCATATCATCCCACCAATCGTAAAAGTCGGTGTGCGCGAGTTCATCGCGGCGCGCGAAGTGAGCATCCACGGCGGCGCGCGCCCGGCGTGGAATCAATCCGAGGGTCGCGGTATTGAGATAAGTCCAGTTCCGTAGCGCCGGAAACTCCTCTCGAACAGCCGCCCAGTCTACCGGCACGACTTCGCCACCAACTCAGCGGCCTCGCCCACCAGGACATCTTCGGAAGTCTTGCCCTTACGCGTCGCCAGTTCGACAATACCCTGAGTGAGTTTCTTGCCCACGGTGACGCGATACGGAATCCCGATCAGTTCCGCGTCCTTGAACTTCACGCCGGGGCGCTCATCCCGATCGTCGAGCAGCGCATCGAGCCCCAGCGACTGGCACGCCTGATAGATCTGGAGCGCCGCCTGCTTCTGTGCGGGGTCTCCATTGTTCACGGGCGTGATCACCACATGGAAAGGCGCGATGGCGGGCGGAAGAATTATGCCGTTGTCGTCGTGGCTCTGTTCGATCGCCGCGCACAGGATGCGCTCGATTCCAATGCCGTAAGACCCCATGATCACCGTGACGTCATTGCCGTCGGGACCCTGTACGCGCAGCCCCATCGCCTCTGAATACTTGTAGCCCAGCTTGAAGATGTGACCGATTTCGATGGTCTTTTTGATCGAGACGGGCTGGCCGCATTCGATGCAGGTGTCGCCGATGGCGACCTGCCGCAGATCGGCGAATTCGGGTTGAAAGTCCTCGCCGGGCGTGACGTGAAGCAGGTGGTAGTCGTCGCGATTCGCGCCGGCCACCATATTGCGGCGGCCTTCCAGGGCCTTATCGGCGATGACGCGCATGTTCTTCACGCCCACGGGTCCCAGCGATCCGGGGTCCGCACCGAACAGCTCGCGAATCTCATGCGGAAGCGCGGGCCGAATTTCCCGCGCTTTCATAACAGAGGCGAACTTGGTCTCACTCAATTGATGGTCGCCGCGCACCAGCGCCAGCACCGGGTTGCCATCGGCCATCATGACCAGGCTTTTCATCTGTGATGTCGCAGGCAGCTTTAGAAAATCCGCGACCTCGGCGATGGTTTTCACGCCGGGGGTGTGGACTGGCTCAGGTTCGAAGTCGCCCGCTGGATCGGGGGCTGATGGTGGAACGGGATGCGCGATCGCCTTCTCCAGATTCGCGGCATAGGTTCCGCACACCACCACAAAGTCCTCACCCGCATCGGAAGCCACCATAAATTCCGTGGATTGGCTGCCGCCCATGGCGCCCGAATCCGCTTCGACCGCGACGAAATCCAAGCCGCACCGGGTGAAGATGCGCTTATAGGCTTCGTAATGCTTATCGAAGCTGGCGTCGAGGCCGGCCGGTTCCAGATCGAACGAATACGAGTCTTTCATGAGGAACTGGCGCACGCGCAGCAGACCGGATTTGGGCCGCGGCTCATCACGGAATTTGGTCTGGATCTGATACCAGATCTGGGGGAGTTGCTTGTAGGAACGCAACTCGCCGCGCGCGATGGTGGTCATCACCTCTTCATGCGTCATGGCCAGGCAGAGGTCGCGATCGAAGCGGTCTTTTAACCGGAACAAGTTCTGCCCCATGACATCCCAGCGGCCGGATTCCTGCCACACCTCGGCCGGATTCAACGCCGGCAGCAGCATCTCCTGTCCGCCCATGGCGTCCATTTCTTCGCGAACGATCTTCTCGATCTTCAGCAGCGAGCGCTGCGCCAGAAAAAGGTAGCTATAAATGCCCGCCGCCAGTTGCCGCACATAGCCCGCGCGCAACAACAACTGATGGCTGACCACTTCCGCCTCGGCGGACACTTCCCGCAAAGTCGGGATAAAGAGCTTGCTCCATTGCATACGAGTTATTATTGTGGCACCTGAGAGCATTCACGTGAGAATCCCTTATAAACCTCTGACCGCTGCGATGGCTGTCTTGACGGCGGCTTACGCGGCGCCGCCCAAGCCGATTCTGGATTACATCAAGGAGACCTGGGCCGTGCTAACGCGGACGCATAAGCAGCTGGCCGCCGCGGCCGTTGATCCGAAATTCAAGCCGGGTGAGGATGGCAAGTGGCTGGTCTACATTCCCGGCGATGAAAATGTGGCGCTGATCACCAGGCAGCTGCAGGCTGAAATGCCGCCGGAGGATTTCGCGAAGATCCGCATCGCGACGCTCGAACAGAAAGGCAACAGCCACCAGGAGCCGGGTCTGCTGTATCTGCCCCGCCCTTACGTGGTGCCCGGCGGACGCTTCAACGAGATGTATGGCTGGGATAGCTTCTTCATTCAGGAGGGGTTGCTGCGCGATGGATTGACGCCGCTGGCGAAAGACATGGCGGACAATTTTCTGTACGAAGTGCGCGAGTACGGCAAGGTTTTGAATGCGAACCGTACGTACTACCTGACGCGTTCGCAGCCACCCTTTCTGTCGGAGATGGTGTTCGGAGTCTATGAGAAGACGCACGATAAGAAATGGCTGGCCGCTGCGCTGCCCGAGATCATGGCCTATTACCGCTTTTGGACCACCGCTCCCCATCTGACCGAGGAAACGGGGCTTTCGCGTTATTACGATCTGGGCGAAGGCCCCGCGCCGGAAGTGGTTTCGGCCGAGCGCGACGCCGAAGGGCGCACGCATTACGACCTGATCAAGGCGTATTTCAAGACGCACGAAATCAGGGATTACGATGTGAAGCAGTTCTACGACGCGAGGACGGATTCGTTGTCGGACCTGTTCTATAAGGGCGACCGGTCCATGCGCGAATCGGGATTCGATCCTTCCAACCGTTTTGGCCCGTTCAATCTCGACATCATTCACTACGATCCGGTTTGCCTGAATACCTTGCTGTACCTGATGGAAATGCAAACCGCGCAGATCTATGTCGAACTGGGCCGCGGGATGGAAGCAAGGCCGCTTCTGGACAGCGCGGCCAAGCGCATTTCGCAGATCAACAAGCTGATGTGGGATGAGAAAGACGGGCTTTACTACGATTACAACTTCGTCGAGAAGCGCGTACGTAAGTATCCGTTCCTGACGACGTTTTATCCGCTTTGGGCGGGTATTGCGTCGAAGGAGCAGGCCGCGCGCGTGCGTGCCAGTTTACCGTTGTTTGAGAAAGAAGGCGGATTGCAGACCAGCACGACAGTAACTGGCAACCAGTGGGATTCCCCGTTCGGCTGGGGTCCGCTGGAATTGATTGCGTGCCAGGCGTTACGGCGGTATGGATATAACGAGGATGCCGACCGCATTTCTATGAAATGGCTTTCGTTGATTCATAGCCAGTACGCCGAGCACGGAATCATTGTGGAGAAGTATGATGTGGTGCACTCACAGAATGAGGTGAGTAGCCAGATCAAGTTTGGCTACCGGTCGAATGAAATTGGGTTCGGCTGGACGAATACTTCTTTCACGCTGCTCTATGACGCGCTGTCGCCGGAAAATCAGAAGCGCGTGATGAGCGCGGGGCGGAAATGACGTTGGAACTGGGATCCGGGCGACGAAGTATTGAGCCGCCGATAACAAGCAAACCAAGTAGCTACGCGAGGCCGAAAAGCGGGGCGAGTTCGGCCAATTTTCCGTGGGGCGTCTGCTACGTTTTCTGGTGGCACTCGATCAGTATTTAGAGGTTTCCTGATTCAAGCCAGCAGATCGATGGTGCTCTTGTCCATTTCATCCGCGGCACGAATGGCGCCCACGTTGGCTCCGTTCAAATTCTGCGCTTTGATGAGATCAACAGAGTTTTGCGGCGACGGGCCGGACCGGGCCGTCCGCACGGCGGTTGTATCAAGCAAGGACTGCGCGCTCTGAAGCCCGCTCAGGGAACTTGAAATTGACGACATGGTCGTCTATCGGCAGTCCGGCTGAAACACTTTACTGCCTGGTCGAAATGGGCTTCTGCGACTGTTCGAAAAACTCCTTCTGCAAGCGCGGGCTCACTTCATCCGACTTGATGGCCCGGATGGCATTGGCCACATCGTCGGCCCAAGCCTTCATATCGAACTCGCCGAGTTCCCTGGTGGCCACCGATCCATCACCTGCATAGTGATTGGGAAACTTGGCATACCACCAGATACCGGTGTAAACACCCTTGGGCAAATCGAGGCGGTTCAAGTCCGCGCCGGATTCCTGTTTCGCGCGATCGATGTGCACCAGGTCCGGCCGCGAGATCATGACGTGGGCCGTCTCGGATTCGCCCGCGTGCATATCGACGGTGGACCTGGTGGCCGGGCGCCCCGGCGGATATTCATCGCGCATCCAGATATACACCACGTAGTCCTTCGGTGACGCCAGTTGCGATTGCGCAAAGTAAGGCAGCAGGCTGTTGTTGCCGCCGTGCCCGTTCACGATCAGGATCTTTTTGCAGCCGTTGCGGGCCATTTCATCGGTGGTTTCCTGCAGTAGTTCCAGTTGCATCTTCGCACTGTATGCGATGGTGCCCGGCTCGTGCCTGGCTTCGAAAATCTGCCCGAAATAGTACTGCGGAAAGATGACCGCGTATTCCTGCTCGGCGGCATGTTCGGAAGCGTAGCGCACGTTGATTAAATCCGTTCCCAGCGGCAGATGCGGTCCATGCTTTTCGAGAATGCCGAAAGGAAGCAGGCAGGCGCCGCGCGATTTCTCGAGCGCCTTGGTGAAGTCCTCGGCGGTCAATTCCTCCCACCGGTAAGGCAAGGTTTGGGCGCGCGCCGCGAGCGCGCAGATCGTCAACAGCACGGCGATTCGAAGATTCATATTGGGTCGAATTTTATCCTAAAGCGAGGATGAAGGCACGCGATTGCGATGTGGTGATCATTGGCGCGGGCGTTGCAGGGCTTGCGGCCGCCGGCGCGCTTAGCCGAGCCGGTAAAACGGTCCGTTGTCTGGAAGCCACAGACCGCATTGGCGGGCGCATACTAACAGTTCATGATCCACTGTCTCCAGTGGCCATCGAACTGGGCGCTGAGTTTGTTCACGGAAGGCCGCCGGAGATCTTCGACATCATCCGCAATGGCCCTTTGACGGCTCACGAACTCGATAGAAATGGCGGTGAAGAGTTCCTTCCGAAATCGCTTGGGCGCAAGGATGCCAGCTTCGAAGACTACATCAGGTGGTCGCACCATCCACAAGCTGCGAAAAATTGGGCGCGAAGATACGTGGAAGGATTCAATGCCGCGCGTTCAGAGCTAATCAGTCTTCGCTCGCTGAAGCAAGATGCGGATGCCGCGGCCAACATCGAGGGCGATCGGTCATTCCGTCTGCCGGGCGGATATGACCAGGTGCCGCTGGCGCTGCTGCGCTCCATTTCCCAACAGTCGGCCGTGGTTCAGCTGAACTCGATTGTGGAACGAGTCCAATGGCGTCGCGGCGCGGCGCAGGTTCACTATCGATCCGCTGTAGATGGGCGATCTGAAAGGCTGCGCTGCCGCCAGGTCGTAATCACGGCGTCACTCGGCGTTCTTCAGGCGGGCGCGATTCAGTTTGACCCGGAACCAACTGCCGTGCTGGACGCTGCGCGGCGCCTCAAGTTGGGGCACGTCTATCGCATCACCTTCCGGTTTGAAACGGCTTTCTGGGAATCGGACGCGGGGTTCCTGTTTTCGAAGGAAAAACGCTTCCCGACCTGGTGGACGACGCGTCCCGTGGTTTCGCCGGTGCTGACGGCCTGGATGGCGGGTTCGGCGGCGGAAGGGTTTCAGAACTCCGATCCGGTGCCCGAAGCGTTACGCTCTCTGGCACGGATACTGAAGGGAAAAGTGCCCCGGCCAGAGGCCGCTTACTTTCATAACTGGCAGGCCGATCCGTTCTTTCGGGGCGCTTACAGTTACGTGCCGGTTGACGGCCTGCCCGCGCGCGAGACCCTTGCCCAACCGGTGGACGGCACTTTATTCTTTGCGGGCGAAGCGACTAATCACCAGGGCTACGGTGCGACCGTTCATGGCGCGATCGGGTCCGGATTTCAAGTGGCTGATCAGTTGCTCTAGTCAGTGCCTGTCAGCGCTTCGCTCACGTGAGCGGCGATCTGGCGCGACGTAAACGGCTTCTGGGCAAAGCCGGCAATCGGGAGCCCGGACAATTCGTGGCGAATCTCGGATTCGCGGTGACCGCTGCAAATCAGCACGGGTACTTTCATGCCTAGCGCGAGAATCCTTTGCAACACATCCTTGCCATTCATAGCAGGCATGCTCATATCGAGAACGACGAGCGAAATCGCGGTATCACTGATTAACACGTTGATGGCGTTTTCGCCGCTATTCGCTGTTAGTACGGTGAAGCCGGCTCTCTCCAGGCTCGCTCGCGCGGTGCGGAGAACAATCTCTTCATCGTCAACGATCAAAATCGTTGCGGCCCCGCGGCTGGCAGGCGCAATCCCGTCGATCTTGGCCATGCTGAGGCTCTGCAGGATCTCCACGAAAGTAACTATCATTATGTGGCTTTACTTCACGAGCTAGACAGGGCAAATCGGTCTAACAGTGATTTCATGTACAGAAGTGAAAGTGCCCGAAAGTACTAAACCTTGTCAATGCCGTTTGTTAGCTCGGCAATGTAGTTTCTACTCTTTCCCGAAAAGCTTGAGTCAAGCGATTGGCTGAAGTCGCATAAGTCCTTTCGATTCATTTACCTATTTGGCATTCTGCGTGCTTATTCCAAGGCGAAGCTGCCTGCTCCGGCGGCACCCATCGCAGTTAGACATCGCAGTTAGACATCGCAGTTAGACAAGGAGAACAAATGCTAGGTTGGATGATCTTATTCGCCATACTCGCCTTACTCGCGCCGTTCACGATTCTGCTGGGGAACGAGTCATTAGCTCCTGAGATCGGTGGATTCGTATTCGCGCTCCTTTTCGTGATCGGGTTAGCGACGCGCTGGGCACGCGGTCGGGCTTGGTGAGAACGCGGGCGCGATCCAAGGAAACGAACTCGGTCCGGTCGGTCATTGGCATTTACGCTTCAGACGAAGGGGAATCAGCCAAGGCATTTGCGACTCTGGCGGCGTCGCATAAGGGCAAGATTCGGCTGTTCCGCGAAGCACCGCCGGACAACGTTTCTCGAAAACCATGGAAGTCAAAAGGCCCTGATCGTTATGCGGCCTTGCGTCTGGAGGGCGAATGCCTGATAGTCGCCGAGGCGACGCCATCGCAAGTTCCCGATATCGTGGAGTTGTTGCAAGCCGAAGGATCCCCGGCAGTCTTCGTTGTTTCGGAAGGCTTGCCGGATCTTCCGGATTCCGACAGTACCGAGAAAGAGCTTCAGGCTCCGCCCGGCAGTGCGGAACTCGAGGACTTTGCGCGGAAATGCGCGGCACGCCGCAGCCAGCCGGCAAAGCCGAGGCCCATGATTCTTTCGCGCCTGAGGGACGACGAGTTCACTCTGGATTCGGCCAGGCGCGAACTGGCCGAGGCGTCGCGACTGGAGCATGCGCTGACGGCAGCGGCGGAGTGGCTGCTCGACAATGGCTACCTGCTGCGCACCCAGATTGCGGAAATCCGGCGGCACCTTCCCCGTGCGCACCACAAGATTCTTCCGGCAGGCGCTTCGGGCGATCCTTACATTTACGAGCTCGCCAGGGAACTGGTCAAGCATGCGGATCATGCTCTGAACGAGTCCAACATAAAAAACTGCCTTAGGGTCTATCAACAAGTAGCGCCGCTCACGATTGCGGAACTGTGGTCCTTCGCCTTGATGCTACGCATGGCTCTGATCGCGGAGCTGGCGCATCTGGCTCTGGCAGCCAGCCAGAAGCAGCAGCTGCGCGAGGCCGCTTATTTCTGGGCGGACCGTCTGGCGGTAGGCTCACGCCGGGGAACGGAAGACTTTGGCCGAGTGCTGCACCTGCTGGAAGCGGAGCCGGCGGCGATGGAAACCTATTTCCTGACGTGCCTCGCCGAGCAGTTGCAGGACGAGGAGGACGCGCTCGCGCCGTTACAGCAGTGGATCGAAGGCCACATGAAGACACCACTTACGGAAGTGGTGCGGATGGAGCATACCAGCGAGGCGGCAGAATCCATCTCGACCGCCAACGCTTTCGGCAGCCTGCGGGCCATCTCGCGGATTGACTTCTCGGAGATTTTTGAATCCACCAGCCTGATGGAAGCGGAATTGCGCGCCGACCCAAGCGGGACTTATCCGCACAGCGACTTCGTCACCAGGGACTTGTGCCGGCGCGCGGTAGAGCGAGTTTCGCGAACCAGCGGAGTGGGCGAGTTGGATGTGGCCCGGCGGGCGGTCGCGCTGGCCGCCAAAGGCCGGGACGCGCGAACGCAGCAAGTAGCTTACTACCTGCTGGATGACGGCGTGCTGCAACTGGAAGCGGAGACGCACGCGCGCATCCCGTTCCGATTCGGGGTGATCCGGGCGTTTCGACATCACGCGACGGCCGCATATGTGGGGGGAACCGCGGGACTCACTCTGTGCTTTGCGGCCGTCGCGATGGCCCTGGCGAAGGACGCGGGCATGCGGCGGGACTGGATGATCGTAGCGCTGGGATTGCTGGCTCTGTTTCCGCTCAGCGAGCTGGCTGCGCAGACTGTGAACGCGCTGGTGATTTCGCTGCTGCCTCCGGAAGCGCTGCCTACGCTGGACTTCCGCGAGGGTATTCCCCCGGAGGACGCAACGCTGGTGGTGATCCCCATGATGCTCTCCAACGCCGAGGTGATCCGGCGCGAGGCGGAGAAACTCGAAGTCCGCTTCCTTGCCAACCAGCAAGCCAACTTGTTCTTCAGCCTGTTTTCCGACTTCACGGACTCGACGACACGTCAGGCGCCGGGTGACGGGGAGTTGCTGGAAGTAGCGATCGACGGCATTGCAAGGCTCAACAGACGGTATCCCGGAGGCCGATTCCTGCTGTTCCATCGCGACCGGGTCTGGTCCGACTCGGAGCAGCGATTCATCGGCCGGGAACGCAAGCGGGGAAAAATCGAGGAACTCAACGCGTTCCTCAGCGGGGAAGGCCCGGTTGATATTCTCCGGGCGGGGTCGCTGCCCCTGCCGATGCGATACGTGATCACATTGGACGCGGACACGCAACTCCCTCCGGATACGGCACGGCGGATGATCGAGACCATTGCGCATCCGTTGAATCGGGTGGTGATCGATCCGTTGACCAAGGTGCGGCGGCAAGGTTTCAGCATCATCCAGCCCCGCGTGAGCATTTCGCTGCC
>Ga0326727_10019554_pt1 | contig 13586 bp, 13 predicted proteins | sample MB2enrmetagenome_FD_207643 | JGI IMG/M metagenome (GOLD analysis project Ga0326727, IMG submission 207643) | Lab enriched peat soil microbial communities from McLean, Ithaca, NY, United States - MB29MY | ecosystem: Environmental > Terrestrial > Soil > Wetlands > Peat | place: USA: New York... | reverse complement strand
TGTCCGACCTCCAATATCGAGATTGCCGGGCACACCGACGCCGATGGCGAGGATAGTTTCAACCAGACATTGTCCGAAAAGCGCGCGCAGGCCGTCGCGGATTATCTGGTAAAAGCCGGATTGCCGGCTGCCCGCTTCACGGCGACGGGTTACGGGAGTGCCCAGCCGATCGCCAGCAACGATACCGACGAAGGCAAGGCGCAGAACCGCCGCATCGATTTCGTCGTAAAGGAATAGCGATGGAATTTCTGGCGACGTTTTATTGGGGCTGGCTGCTGGCGTCGCTGCTGCTGGGGCTTGCGATGGGCTGGATCGCCGTGGTTCACCGCGGCCGAGGGGTATCGACCCTGACATCGCGGTGGCTGGCGGGGCTGACAGCGGCACTGGTCGCAGCCGCGCTTGCCCATGTGATACCCGGCCGGCCCGGTTACTGGCTCGACCTTGGCCTCATCATGTTTGCATCCTATCTGGCCGGATGTGCGGTCGGCTCGTGGCTGCGCGATTGGGCGGTTTCGCGCCATTCACCCACCCCCTGAATTCAGCGATCGGATGCGGCGGCCAAGGTGCCGTCAAGGGTTCCCGTTGCCGCGAATAAAGCCGCACGGCGCGGGGAAAATCATGGATTCCTCCCGTCCTGCTCATATACCGGGCGGTGCGCTTTATTCACGCCTTGCGAATTCCACTCTGGCTCAAAACGCGCTACCACATCCTTGTCTTTGGGGGTAGGCGTGGCACTGGCGGGGCCAGGTTCGCCCCGTAACCGCCGCCGTGGGATGGTAATTCGAGGTCTAGATGCTGGAAGCAATACGCAGGGCGATCTCGTTGCTGCGCCAGAAGCAAATCCTGCATAAGCTAGGTGTTGTGGTCAGCGTCGCGGTGATCGGGTTCGCGTGCTACGTGCTCTACCATTTGCTCCGGGGCATTGACGTCAACGAGGTCATCGAGGCGATCAAGGAGACCGAAGCGCGCCAGATTGCGCTGGCGGCGTTGTTCGTGGCGGCGGGCTATTTCACCCTGACCTTCTATGACCTGTTCGCGGTCCGCGCGATCGGCCGCGCCGACGTTCCCTATCGCGTCAACGCGCTTGCCGCGTTCACCAGCTATTCGATCGGGCATAATGTCGGCGCCAGCGTCTTTACCGGCGGCGCCGTCCGCTATCGCATTTATTCCGCGTGGGGCCTGAACGCGATCGACGTGGCCAAAATCTGCTTTCTGGCGGGGCTGACATTCTGGCTCGGCAATGCTGCGGTGCTGGGCCTCGGTATCGCCTGCCATCCGGAAGCCGCCTCCGGGATCGATCAGCTTCCGCCGTGGCTTAATCGTCTGGCAGCGCTGGTCATCATCGCGGCCTTGGTGGCGTATGTGGTTTGGGTCTGGATCCAGCCGAGAACGGTCGGCCGCGGACTTTGGACGGTAGTGCTGCCGGGCGGCCCGCTGACGCTGCTGCAGATTGCCATCGGCATTGTCGACCTGGGATTTTGCGCGCTGGCGATGTACGTTTTGGTCCCGGACGAGCCGAATCTCGGCTTTGTCGTGGTCGCGGTCATTTTTGTCTCGGCCACGCTATTGGGCTTCGCCAGCCATTCTCCCGGTGGGCTCGGCGTGTTCGACGCCGCCATGCTGGTCGGGCTGTGGCAGATGGACAGGGAAGACCTGCTGGCGGGGATGCTGCTGTTTCGCCTCCTCTATTATATTGCGCCATTTGTCATATCTGTAATCTTGCTGACGTTTCGGGAGGTTATGCTTTCGGCGCGAACAAAGCGCCTGCGTCGGGCGACGCCGGGGCTCGACGCAGGGCCGAACCGCGAAGCCGTTTACGTGCGGGAGCGTCGGGACGGCGGCGCCTGATCATAACCGCCCGAACAGGGAGAGCCGGGCAAATGGCAATAGACGCTCCTTCGCCTTCATTCTACTCGCCGTGGCCCGACCGGCTGCGGCATTCGGCCATTGTCCTTTTGGCCGCCGCCGTGGCGTTGACGGTTCTGGTCGCGTTGGGTGAACTGTCGCTGCTGCGCGCCAGTGTGGTTTTCAGCTGCATCGCGGCCGCCGCTCTGGTGCCGTGGCGATTACACAACTCCGTCGCGTCGCGCGAAGATGTCCGCGGGGTCAATCCGGTCGAAGCCGCCGCGGTCAGTGCCGTGGTCGCCGGCATGCCGGATCCGGCGGTGCTGCTCGACCGCGCCGGTCGCGTCATCCATCTCAATGCGGCGGCAGCCCAGCTGGCGCCGGCGCTGCGCAAGAACGAACTCGCCCAGTTCGCATTGCGCTCGCCCGAGATCATCGCCGCGCTCCGCGAAGCCATCGCGACCACGGAAAGCCGGCGCACGACCTATCTCGATCACGTACCGGTCGATCGCTGGATGGAACTGATCATTACGCCGGTGCCGGTACCGGCGCCGTTCGGCGGCACCGAAAAATGCATGCTGATGACGTTCCACGATCAGACGCCGCTACGCCGGGTCGAAGAAATGCGAGCCGATTTCGTGGCCAATGCCAGTCATGAGTTGCGTACCCCGCTTGCCGCGCTGTCGGGCTTCATCGATACGTTGCAGGGGCCGGCCAAGGAGGATGCCAAGGCGCGCGAGCGCTTTCTCGGCATCATGCATACGCAGGCGACGCGGATGGCGCGGTTGATCGACGATCTGTTGTCGCTGTCGCGGGTCGAACTTTCCGCTCATGTTCGGCCGGATACGCTGGTGGATATCGTGCCGATCATCCGGCAGGTCGCGGACGGGCTGGAGCCGCTGGCCCGCGAGCGCCAGGTCGAGATCGAGATTGATCTGCCGGACGCACCCGTGCCGATCGCCGGTGACCGCGAAGAATTGCTCCGGCTGTTTGAGAACCTGATCGAGAACGCGTTGAAATACGGCGCCTCGGGCGGCAAGGTCATTGTCTCGCTCAGTCAGGCGATGTCGGGCGAGGGCGCGCCTGAAGTCCGCGTCACGGTGCGCGATTTCGGCCCCGGGATTGCGCCGGAGCACCTGCCGCGGCTGACCGAAAGGTTCTACCGTGTGGATGTCGGCGACAGCCGCGCGCAGGGGGGCACCGGGCTCGGTTTATCGCTGGTTAAACATATCGTTAACCGCCACCGCGGCCGGCTTTTGATCGAAAGTGTTCCCAGGAATGGCGCCACTTTTACCGCCTGTTTTCCCCAGGTCAAAACCCCCGTCGCGAGCTAAATTCAAGCTATTTCAATCGCTTAGTCTTGTCATCCAACCGTCATCTGATGTTCGTAAAAGCGGCACTGACCGCTCCTAAACGGGCGGCGTGGGCGCGATCGGGCGCGACCGGCGCTTCGCCCACCAGATGGAGACCAGCATGAATTTCATGAAAACTATTGTCGCTGTCGGCCTCGTTGCCGCATCGACGTCGGCGCTGGCGGCCGACATTACCGGCGCGGGCGCGACGTTCCCTTATCCGATCTATTCGAAATGGGCCGATGCCTACAAGAAGGAGACGGGTAACGGTCTGAACTACCAGTCGATCGGATCCGGTGCTGGCATCAAGCAGATCGAGGCCAAGACCGTGACATTCGGCGCGACCGATATGCCGCTGAAGGTCGAGCAACTCGAGAAGGACGGCCTGGCTCAGTGGCCGATGGTGATGGGCGCCATCGTTGCGGTCGTCAACATCGAAGGCGTCAAGCCCGGCGACATGGTGTTCGACGGCGAAACCCTGGCCAACATCTATCTCGGCAAGATCACCAAGTGGGACGATCCGGCGATCAAGAAGCTCAACCCGAGCGTCAAGCTGCCGTCGTCGGCGATCGCCGTGGTTCACCGTGCGGACGGTTCGGGCACGACCTTCAACTTCACCGACTATCTTTCGAAGGTCAGCGCTGACTGGAAATCCAAGGTTGGCGAGGGCACTACGGTCGAATGGCCGGTCGGCGTCGGCGCCAAGGGCAACGAAGGCGTCTCCGGCAATATTGGCCAGACCAAGGACTCGATCGGCTATGTCGAGTACGCCTACGCCAAGCAGAACAAGCTTACCTATACCGCGATGATGAACAAGGCCGGCAAGACCGTGCAGCCGACCACCGCGACGTTCCAGGCGGCCGCTGCCAATGCCGACTGGACCAATGCTCCCGGCTTCTACCTGATCCTGACCGACCAGCCGGGCGAGATGTCGTGGCCGATCACCGCCTCGACCTTCATCCTGATGCACAAGGAGCCGGCGGATAAGGCGGCGTCCGGCGAAGCCCTCAAGTTCTTCAAATGGGCTTATGCCAATGGCGGCAAGATGGCCGAGGAACTTGACTACATTCCGATGCCGGACAACGTGGTCAAGCTGATCGAAAAGACCTGGTCGGCTGACATCAAGAGCTGAATGAACATCGCGGGGGAGAGGAGGCTTGCCTCTCCTCCGCCCCGTTTTCTGCAGGGGCTTTAGAACGCCCCAGGCCGGATCGGTGCGTTCGTTCCAACAAGAATAAACCACCACCACAGGGGATTGGCGTGGCAGACATGGCCATTCAGAGCGATGTAATCGAAGCCGCCGGACCTTACGATCGCGCCAGGGCGCTCAACGCGTTCAAACTCGGCGACGTCGCATTTTACTGGATCACCCGGGTCTGCGCGATCTCCGTGCTGCTCATCCTCGGCGGTATCATTCTCTCGCTGATCGCAGGCGCGTGGCCGGCGATGCGGGCGTTCGGGTTCTCATTCCTGTTGACGTCGCGGTGGGCTCCGACGGCCGACACGCCGGTACTTGGCGCGCTCGGGCCGCTATACGGCACGCTGGTGACCTCGTTGATTGCCATGGTCATCGCCATTCCGGTCGGTCTCGGCATTGCGATCTTTCTCACCGAGCTTTGTCCGCAATGGCTGCGGCGCCCGATCGGCATGGCGGTGGAGCTGCTCGCCGGCATTCCCTCGATCATCTACGGCATGTGGGGCTTCTTCGTGCTCGGCCCGTTTCTGGCCAACTACTTTCAGCCCTTCGTGATCGATACCTTCGCCAGCATTCCGGTGCTCAATACGATTTTCGCGGGCCCGCCCTCCTATCTCAGCCTGTTCAACGCGGCGCTGGTGCTGGCCATCATGGTGCTGCCCTTCATCACCGCGATCTCGGTCGACGTGTTCAAGACCGTGCCGCCGGTCCTTAAAGAGGCCGCCTACGGGGTCGGCTGCACCACCTGGGAGGTGGTGCGCAACGTGGTGATTCCCTATACCAGGGTCGGCGTCATCGGCGGCATCATGCTGGCGCTCGGCCGCGCGCTCGGCGAAACCATGGCGGTGACGTTCATCATCGGCAACGCCTACCGCATCACCGGCTCGGTGTTCTCTCCGGGAACCACGATTTCGGCGGCGATCGCCTCCGAATTTGCCGAGAGCGACGGCCTGCATCAGTCCGGCCTGATCCTGCTCGGCCTGCTGCTGTTCGTGCTGACGTTTTTCGTCTTGGCGGCGGCGCGGCTGATGCTGCTGCGGCTGGAAATGAAAGCCGGGAAATGAGATCATGAACCCGATTTACGTCCGTCGCCGCCGCACCGATATCGTCATCCGCGGGCTTTGCATGGCCGCCGCGCTGTTCGGCGTGACGTGGCTGGCACTGATCCTGTTTACGTTGTTCTTTAACGGCCTCGCCGGCATCAGCCTGCAGATATTCACCCAGAACACCCCGCCGCCGGGATCGACCGAAGGCGGCCTGCTCAACGCCATCGTCGGCTCGATCATCATGACGGTGATCGGCGTCGGGGTCGGCGCGCCGCTCGGCATGTTCGCCGGCACCTATCTCGCCGAATATGGCAGGAACGAACGTCTTACTTCGGTGATCCGCTTCATCAACGATATTCTTTTGAGCGCGCCTTCGATCATCATCGGCCTGTTCGTGTACGGCGCGGTGGTGGTGCCGATGGGCAGCTTCTCCGCCTTGGCGGGAAGCATGGCGCTGGCCGTGATCGTCATTCCCGTTGTGGTTCGCACCACCGAGGACATGCTGCTGCTGGTGCCCAATCCGCTGCGCGAGGCGGCCTCCGCGCTCGGCCTGCCGCGCTCGCTCGTGATCCGGCGAATTGCCTACCGTGCGGCGCGCGCCGGCCTCATTACCGGCGTGCTGCTGGCCACCGCGCGGGTGGCCGGCGAGACCGCGCCGCTGCTGTTTACCGCGCTCAGCAACCAGTTCTTCAGCCTCGATCTCACCAAGACCATGGCCAACCTGCCGGTGACCATCAACAACTTCGTGCAAAGCCCCTATGCCTACTGGAAGCAGCTGGCTTGGAGCGGCGCGTTGCTCATCACATTGACCGTGCTCGCCCTGAATATTGGCGCGCGCATTCTTGGCGCCGAGAGGACACCAAAATGAACGACCTTTCCGTATCCGTCAGTACCGCCGCGGCCGGCCCCTCGCCGGTCAGCCAGCCGGACGCACCCGCCAAGGTCACCGCGCGCGGCCTCAATTTTTACTACGGCGACAACCATGCGCTGAAGAACATCAACCTGATGCTCGGCACCAACCGCGTCACCGCCTTCATCGGGCCGTCGGGCTGCGGCAAATCGACCCTGCTGCGGGTATTCAACCGGATGTACGACCTCTATCCGGGACAGCGCGCCACCGGCCAGCTGATGCTCGATCAGACCAACGTCCTGGATCCCAAACTCGATCTCAACCTGCTGCGCGCCCGTGTCGGCATGGTATTCCAGAAGCCGACGCCGTTTCCGATGACGATTTATGAGAATATCGCGTTCGGCATCCGGCTCTACGAAAAGATCTCGAGGTCGGAAATGGACGGCCGCGTCGAGAAGGCGCTGCGCGGCGGCGCGCTGTGGAACGAGGTCAAGGACAAGCTCAACGCCTCGGGCTTAAGCCTTTCCGGCGGCCAGCAGCAGCGGCTCTGCATCGCCCGCACCGTGGCGGTGCGGCCCGAGGTGATCCTGTTCGACGAGCCGTGCTCGGCGCTCGATCCGATCTCGACCGCCAAGGTCGAGGAGTTGATCCAGGAGCTGTCGGAAAACTACACCATCGCCATCGTCACCCACAACATGCAGCAGGCGGCCCGCGTCTCGGACAAGACCGCCTTCATGTACCTCGGCGAACTGATCGAATTCGACGAGACCAGCAAGATATTCACCTCGCCCAGCGATCGACGCACCCAGGACTACATCACCGGCCGGTTCGGCTGAGGAGACAAAGATGGCTTCTGAACATACCGCCAAGGCATTCGACAGCGACTTGCAGGAACTGACCCGGCTGGTGGCGGAGATGGGCGGTCTCGCCGAGCGCATGATCGTCGAGGCTGTCGACGCGTTGATCCGCCGCGATGTCGCGCTCGGCGCGCATGTTGTCGAGGCGGACGCCGAGATCGACAATCTGCAGCGCGTCATTGAGGAGCGCGCGGTACTGACCATCGCGCGGCGCCAGCCGATGGCGGTCGATCTGCGCGAGATCGTCGGCGCGATGCGGGTTGCCACCGATCTGGAGCGGATTGGCGATCTCGCCAAGAACATGGGCAAGCGGGTCGCGGCGCTGGAGAGCGACTTCCAGCCGCTCAAGCTGATCCGCGGCCTCGAGCACATGACCGACCTCGTGCAGTCGCAGGTCAAGTCCGTGCTCGACGCCTACGCCGCGCACGATCTCCCGGCGGCGATGACGGTGTGGAAGGGCGACGAGGAAGTCGACGCCATCTGTACCTCGCTGTTCCGCGAGCTCCTGACCTACATGATGGAAGACCCGCGCAACATCAGCTTCTGCATCCACCTGATGTTCTGCGCCAAGAACATCGAGCGGATCGGCGATCACGCCACCAATATCGCCGAGACCGTATTCTACATGATCGAAGGCCAGCAGATACTCGACAAGCGTCCCAAGGGCGACATGACGAATTTCGCCACCGCCATCCCCGGAAACTGACGGGTGTTCCCCTTTGCCGGATCACACGCTAGCTAGGAAGGTCAAACATATGAGCGCGCGCATTCTGGTGGTCGAAGACGAGGAAGCGCTCACCACGCTGTTGCGCTACAATCTCGATGCCGAGGGCTACGATGTCGAAACCGTCGCGCGCGGCGACGACGCCGACACCAGGCTCAAGGAGCGTATTCCCGACCTGATCGTACTCGACTGGATGCTGCCGGGCCTGTCCGGCATCGAACTGTGCCGCAGGTTGCGGGCACGGCCGGAGACCAAGCAGCTGCCGATCATCATGCTGACCGCGCGCGGCGAGGAAAGCGAACGGGTCCGGGGGCTCGCGACCGGCGCCGACGACTACATCGTCAAACCGTTTTCGGTGCCGGAATTGCTGGCACGGGTGCGTGGCCTGTTGCGCCGCGCCAGTCCCGAGCGTCTGGCCACCGTGCTGACCTATGGCGACATCGAGCTCGACCGCGAAAAGCGCCGCGTCGCGCGGTCGGGACGCCCGGTCGATCTTGGTCCGACCGAATACCGGCTGCTGGAATTCTTCCTGGAGCATCCGGGCCGGGTGTTTTCCCGCGAGCAACTGCTCGACAGCGTCTGGGGCCGCGACATCTATATCGACGAGCGGACCGTGGACGTGCATATCGGCCGCCTGCGCAAATTGCTCAACCCCGGCCGCGAGCAGGATCCGATCCGCACCGTGCGCGGCGCCGGCTACGCACTCGACGACCGCTTCGCGAAAGCGGAAGGGTAGCGGCGGCGAAACAAACATCGCCGTCGTCCCGGCCCCCGAGCCGGGACCTATAACGACCGCTGTTGATTTTGAAACAGGCTGGAACGGTCAGCTTTGGCATAACCACGAACACCGGTGGTTATCGGTCCCTGCTTTCGCAGGGACGACACCGAATATGTAACTGCAGCGCTCTTACCTGTTCGGCTTGGTCGGCGCGCGGCGGCGGTCGCTGGCCGGCTGATAGGCGATCCGCGAGTGATAGGCGCAATAGGGCAGGCTGGTCAGCGCCTTGCCGCCGCAGAAGAAGAATTCCGAACTGGAGGGATCGCCGATCGGCCAGTGGCAGGTGGCCTCGCTCAATTCCAGGAGCGACAGCCGCTGGCTCATCGGCACCACGTTGTCGAAGGCGATCGGGTCCACCTCGAGTTCGACCTCGAATGCATGCGCAAGCGCGGTGTTGCCGCGCGAGACCGGACGCGAGACCCGCATCATGTGCTGGGCCGGCCGCGCCTTGCGCTGCCGCGGCGCCGCCGATGACGGGCTCTTGGCGCGGCCGGACAGGCCGAGCCTATGCACCTTGCCGATCACGGCATTGCGGGTCACATTTCCGAGTTCCGCGGCGATCTGGCTGGCGGAAAGCCCGCCTTCCCAGAGTTTTTTCAATTGCTCGACGCGATCGTCGGTCCAGGTCATTACCGTCATCGCACTCTTCCCTTCGTGTCGCGCCGGCCATGCTCAAAGCGGCGCTGCGACGCCAATTCTCTAAAAAATCCCTTGCAGGCAGAATCCCTTAGCCCTCGCCGGGCGCTGCGAGCGCGCCCGGGCGTTTACGCCGAACAATAGGACGGTAGAGAATTAGGACTGCCGCACGAGATGTCGTACCCAACAGTCCGAAGGCTACAATATGGCCGGACTCCGGCGCAAGAGTCCGCGTGAGCGCGTCCACATGTTCCGTCATCCAAGCATCGCAAATCAGATTTTTCCGCGGGTAGCGCCGATTACCGGCTTGGCGATGGCCGCCTGACCGGTTGACACCAATCGCCGCGGGCATAGAATGTTCCCGCGTGCCGCCCTTAAAAGGCGGCACGTTTTGTTTTCCGCGGCTGACGATCGATGCGGTCCGCGCCAATGCGCGCATCAAACCCAGCCGTAACCTCAAGTGATCGCCATGACCAACAGCACGTCGCATCTGCTTCCGGTATTCGCCCGCGCCGACCTCGCTTTCGTGCGCGGCGAAGGCGCTTGGCTGACCTCGACCGACGGCGAGCGCTATCTCGATTTCACCAGCGGCGTCGCGGTCAACGCGCTCGGCCACGCGCATCCTCATCTGGTCGCGGCCCTGCAGGAGCAGGCCACCAAACTTTGGCACATGTCGAATCTGTTCAAGAGCCCCGACGGCGAGCGGCTGGCGGCGCGATTGTGCGAGCAGAGCTTTGCCGATTTTGTTTTCTTCGCCAATTCCGGCGCCGAGGCGATGGAATGCGCGATCAAGATCACGCGCAAGCACCACGCCGCCAAGGGCCACCCCGAGCGCTATCGCATCATAACTTTCGAAGGCGCGTTTCACGGGCGAACGCTGGCGACGCTGGCCGCGACCGGGGCTGCGAAATATCTCGAAGGCTTTGGGCCGCCGATGGACGGTTTCGATCAGGTGCCGCTCGGCGATCTCGAGGCCGTCAAAAAGGCGATCGGTCCGCAGACCGCGGGCATCCTGATCGAGCCCGTGCAGGGCGAGGGTGGGGTGCGCGCGGCTCCGCATGCCTTCTTCAGGGCATTGCGCGAGCTGTGCGACGACAAGGGCCTGTTGTTGGTGTTCGACGAGGTGCAGACCGGCATGGGCCGCACCGGCGAACTGTTCGCCTACAAGCATCTCGGCGTCGAGCCGGACGTGATGTCGCTGGCCAAGGCGCTTGGCGGCGGCTTCCCGATCGGCGCGTGCCTTGCCACCGCCGACGCGGCAGCCGGCATGACGCCGGGCACGCACGGCTCGACCTTCGGCGGCAACCCGCTGGCCGTCGCCGCGGCCAATGCGGTGCTGGACGTCATGCTCAAGCCTGGCTTCTTCGAGCACGCCCGCAGGATGTCGCTCTCGCTGAAGCAGAAGCTCGCCTCCGTGGTCGATCGCCATCCGGACGTGCTCAGTGAGGTTCGCGGCGAGGGGTTGTTGATCGGGCTCAAGGCGGTGGTGCCGTCGGCCGATCTCGTGGTCGCGCTCCGCAATGAGAAGCTGCTGACGGTCGGCGCCGGCGATAATGTCGTGCGGTTCCTGCCGCCCCTGATCGTGACCGAGGCTGAAATCGAGGAGTCCGTGGTGCGGCTCGAGCGCGCCTGCGCGGCGCTCTCCGGCGACCGGTTGAAACGGGCGGCGGGGCAATGAGCGCATCGCTCCGACACTTTCTCGATATAAGCGCGCTTCCGCTCCAGGATTTACGCGCCATGCTCGACGCCGGCGTCGCCTTGAAGGCGAAGCTGAAGGCGCAAAAGAAGAACGAGAGCAAGCCAGCCAAACCGCTTGAGGGCAAGACGCTGGCGATGATTTTCGAAAAGCCCTCGACCCGCACCCGGGTGTCGTTCGACGTCGGCATGCGGCAGCTGGGCGGCGAGGCGATCATGCTGACCGGTGCGGAAATGCAGCTCGGGCGCGGCGAGACCATCGCCGACACCGCGCGGGTGCTGTCGCGCTATGTCGACGCCATCATGATCCGCATCCTCAACCACGATGCGCTGCTTGAGCTTGCCGCGCACGCCACCGTTCCCGTCATCAACGGGCTGACGCGGCGCTCGCATCCCTGCCAGGTGATGGCGGATGTCATGACCTTCGAGGAGCATCGCGGCTCGATTCAGGGCCGCACCGTGGCCTGGACCGGGGACGACAACAACGTGCTGGCGTCATGGGCGCATGCGGCGGAACGCTTCCGGTTCAATCTCCACGTTGCCACCCCGCCGCAGCTGGCGCCCAACAAGTCGATGCGGGACTGGATCAAGGCGACCCAGGCCTCGATCGTACTCGGCCACGATCCGGAAGCGGCCGTGCGCGGCGCCGATTGCGTGGTCACCGACACCTGGTTCTCGATGGGCGACAAGGACGGCGAGCACCGCCATAACCTGCTGCGGCCCTATCAGGTCAACGCCAAGCTGATGCGGCTTGCCAAACCCGACGCGCTGTTCATGCACTGCCTGCCGGCCCATCGCGGCGACGAGGTCACCGACGAGGTGATCGACGGCCCGCAATCGGTGGTATTCGACGAGGCTGAAAATCGCCTGCACGCGCAGAAAGGTATTCTGGCCTGGTGTTTCGACGCGGCGGGGTAGCCACAACACTGCCGTCGTCCCGGCCAAGCTCTTGCGCGAGCCGGGACCCACAACCACCGATGGTTCGAGTTGTAAAGGCGGAGCGGCATCTCGAAGTCACAACGGACACCGGTGGTTGGGTCCCCGCGTTCGTTCGCGGGGACGACAATCGAGTGCTTCAAACCCCCTTCCGATTTTCGCTTGCCGACCCCAGATAAAGCGCCATGGTCTCACAATCCCCCGATATCAAAATCCCGGCCACCCCGGTCCGCGCGCCGTCGGCCGTTCCGGTCGATGACGCGGCGCTGCCGTTCGAGGTCGCCTCGCTCGATTTGCGCGGCCGCCTGACCCGGCTCGGCCCCACGCTCGACGAGGTCCTGACCAAGCACGCCTATCCGCCCGAGGTCGGCAAGCTGCTTGGGGAAGCGATCGTGCTCACGACGTTGCTCGGTTCGTCCCTGAAATTCGACGGCCGCTTCATTCTGCAGACCCAGACCGACGGCCCGGTCTCGTTTCTGATCGTCGACTTCCAGGCGCCGGATCGCCTGCGCGCCTATGCGCGCTTCGATGCCAGGCGGCTCAAGCCCGGCCAGGATTCCGCCGCGCTGCTCGGTAAGGGTCATCTCGCCATGACCATCGACCAGGGGCCGGACATGAGCCGCTATCAGGGCTTGGTGGCGCTCGACGGCGGCAACCTCGAAGACGCCGCGCATGAATATTTCCTGCGCTCGGAGCAGATTCCGACGCGCGTGCGGCTTGCGGTCGGCGAGGAATGGCGCGGCGGCGAGGGCCCGAAGCATCGCTGGCGCGGCGGCGGTATGCTGTTGCAGTTTCTGCCCAAGGCGCCGGAGCGGGCACGGCAGGCCGACCTGCATCCTGGCGACGCGCCGGAAGGAAGCATCGCGCACACGGTCACCGAGGACGACGCCTGGGTCGAAGGCCAGTCGCTGATCGCAACGGTGGAGGACATCGAGCTGATCGATCCGGACCTGTCGGGCGAGCGCTTGCTCTATCGCCTGTTCCACGAGCGCGGCGTCCGCGTCTTCGCGCCACTGCCGCTGCGCGCGCAATGCTCCTGCTCGCGCGAGGCGGTCGCCTCGATGCTCTCAAGCTTCGCCGCCAAAGACCGCGCCGAGATGGTGAAGGACGGCAAGGTGGTGGTGACCTGCGAGTTCTGTTCGTCGGTGTACGAGTTCACGCCGCAAGAGGCGGGCGTGGAGTAAGGGGTGGGCATGGACGCTTCCCGTCATTCGTAGGAGGGCACGCGACGAAGCAATCCACACTCGCCGTCATGGCCGGGCTCGTCCCGGGCATCCACGTCTTTAGGCGGCAGCCACAGGGGAGCGAAAAAACAGCACCTTTACGTTGCAGAGTCCCGGTTCCGGTATAATAATCGCTTTAATGACGATACTCTCGCAACGGTGACAAACGGTTGTTAAATAATGAGTGGACATGAGGCCGAAGACTCCAATCCTGAGGATCCTAGAGCTGTCTCGTCCGTCGAATTGGACCGCGAAGTTGAGACGCGAAGAAGAAAGTGGTCTGAAAAAGCAGCTCACATATTTTGCGTGGCTTCGAATTGGCTCCTAGAGTTCGCTAAGCCAGCCAATGTCGTTGCCATACTTTTATTTCTAGCAACATTGGCGTTGTATTGCGCGACTCGGGATCTCGTAAAAGACGCTCAGCGCACCTCCGCAACCGCCGAAGCAAA
>Ga0326727_10019552_pt1 | contig 13587 bp, 13 predicted proteins | sample MB2enrmetagenome_FD_207643 | JGI IMG/M metagenome (GOLD analysis project Ga0326727, IMG submission 207643) | Lab enriched peat soil microbial communities from McLean, Ithaca, NY, United States - MB29MY | ecosystem: Environmental > Terrestrial > Soil > Wetlands > Peat | place: USA: New York... | reverse complement strand
CAACACGCCTCTTCGTCGCCGAAACGACGCCGAAATCGCTCAATCGTCATCATCCCTTGCCGTTTAGTCTTTTTCATGCCCAGCATTATATCGCTTTTTATTCGCCGGAGCAAACTAAATAATCAGGAAGGAAGAAATGCCGATCCCTCGTCCCGTTGGATCAAGTTGAATGACGAGTCGCAAATCACCAATCACCAATCACAAATCGCAAATCGCCAATCACCCGATCACGGGAACCGTCGGCAAATGGTAATCGTTGAAGATTTTGAGCTGGCAAAGCAGTATAATTGTGGAGCGCAGGGCGCACCGAAAACCAATCAAACATCCGGGAGTGTGAATTCCCGAGGAGCCTGATGGACATCCAGAACGATCTCTTGTTCGGGCTGTTCGCTTTCCAGAGCGGAGCAGTAGAGGCGGATCGACTGGCCGAAACCTGCGCCCTGTGGTCGAGGGACGGAGCGATGTCCCTAGCCGACCGGCTCGTGGAGCGCGGATGCTTGACCGCCGAGCAAAAGATCCAGATCGAGAATCTCGTGTCGGAGGAGCTGAAAAAACGTGGAGGTGACGTGGAGGCTGCCCTGGCGGCCACGATGGATGGTCGATTTCTCGAAGCGATCCGCGCGGTGAACCCCTTGGTGGGCAGCGACCTGGCCCACATGTCGGAAACCCTTGCGTCGGCTGCGGACTATGAACTCCTTGGTTCACTGAGACCCTCCGAAGACGAGACTTCCAATCGTTATACGCGAACTCACCTTCACGCGAAGGGAGGCATGGGACAGGTCTGGGTCGCCCGCGACAGGTCGCTCGGCCGGCAGATTGCCCTCAAGGAGTTGCGGCCCGACCAGAAGGGCAATTCGGTTATCTTATCGCGGTTTCTTTATGAGGCCAGGATTACGGCTCAGCTCGAGCATCCCGGTATCGTCCCTGTCTACGAACTAGGTGGCGGCTCGATTCCCTTTTACACCATGCGATTCGTCAAGGGCCGCACGCTCAGCGAGGCTGCGCGTTCCTACCACCAGGAGCGCTTGGCCGGTACACCCGATTCCCTCCGGCAGGTCAATCTGCTGAACGCGTTCCTCGGAGTCTGCCACGCCATTGCCTATGCCCATTCGCGAGGAGTGATTCACCGCGATCTGAAAGGGCAGAACGTAGTTCTGGGGGACTTTGGCGAAGTCATCGTGCTCGATTGGGGCATTGCGAAAGAGATCGGACCGTTCACAACTGCCCCGCCCGTGTCGGATGGTGATGTAGCGGCCTCGTTCCAGCGCGGAGGTGCAGACAACGCTTCCCACGCCAGCGTCCTGGGAAAGGGCACCTTCGATCCGAACGAAACCTTGCCACCGGGGACAAGCCAATCGGACGCCTCGCTCAAGCGCCTTCCATCCGAATCGGGGGCTGGTTCCGAGGGCACGATGCAAGGCCAGCTTCTGGGAACTCCTGCCTTCATGGCTCCCGAACAGGCCAGTGGTCTGCTAAACCAGATCGATCAGCGGACTGATGTCTATGGCCTGGGGGCCGTTCTCTACGAGATCTTGACTGGGAGACCTCCGTTCGACGGCGAGAAGACGGCGGAGATCCTGCGACGGGTGCGCGAGGAGCCACCGAGGCCTCCGCGTGAGCTCAACCCCACAGTCGATCCGGCGTTGCAGGCGATCTGTCTGAAGGCGCTCTCGAAACGGAAGGAGCAGCGGTACACTTCGGCAACCGAAATGGCCCAGGACGTTCAGCGCTATCTGGCCGACCAGCCGGTTCACGCCTGTCCCGATCCCTGGGCCCGGCGGGCCCTGCGTTGGGCACGGAGGCATCGGACCGTCGTGGCCACCGCTGCCGGCCTGCTCCTCACCTCGACGATCGCGCTGGGCGTCGGCACGGTGCTGGTATCCCGCGAGCGCAATGAGGCCAAGTTCCAGGGCAATGAAGCACGCCAGGCCGTTGACGACATGTATACCAAGGTCGCCGAGAACTGGCTCGAGGACCGGCTCGATCCCCTGCAAAAGGAATTCCTCGAGAAGACCCTGGCCCACTATCAGACCTTGACCGGTCAGGCGGCGGGTGATCCGGCCGTCCGGCTCGAGCACGCCCGCGCCTTCGAGCGGATGGGCGACATCCAGCGGAAGCTAGGCAATGTCAAAGAGGCGAACACTGAGTATCGCCGTGCCCTTGCGATTCTGGAACCCTTGCACGCCGGCCAGCCCGATGACGGCGAGGTCCGTCGTGCCTTGGCGCTAACCCAAACCCGCCTGGGAGACCTCATGCTTCGCCGTGGGCAGAACGACCAGGCCGAGCCGCTGTACCACCAGGCACTCGGCCTTCAGGAGGTCCAGGCAGCCGCCCCAAATTCGACCACGGAGGATCGCTGGTTGCTGGGCCGCACCCTCAAGAGCCAGGCGGACCTGCTGCGGCTGAAGGGCGATTTCACGGGGGCCCGATCCGTCTACCAGCGAGCGATCTCGACGCTCGAGAAGGCCACCGCCAAGCCCGCACCGAGCGACATCAGCAACGACTTGGCCCTGGCGGAGAATGCCCAGGGGCAGTTGCTGCTGGATTTGAACGAGAAGAAACTCGCCGAGGATCAATTCCGCGGCGCGCTGGCGTTGCTCGGCCCTCTGGTGGCAGAATATCCCACCGTTCCCAGGTTTCGAGAATCGTTGGCCACTACCAGCAACAGCCTGGGCCTGATCGAGGAACGGGACGGCCGCTCGGCCGATTGCGAAGTGCACTATCGCCGCGAGCTCGCGGAGGAGGAACGGCTGGCCCAGGACTTTCCCGACCGGCCCGAGTTCCGTCGGGAACTGGCGCGCGCCTCCATGAACTTGGGCAACCTCCTCGAGTCCGAGGGTCGCATGGCTGAGGCTCAGGCCATGCTACGCCGGGCCGTCTCGTTGAACACAGACCTGACCTCCAAACAGCCCGAGGATGTCCAGGTGCGCCTGGACTTGTCCAAGGCCCGGACTAACTTGGGTTATCTGTTTCAAGAAAGCGGACACGTTGATCAGGCGATCGCTGAATTGGAGCGGGCACGCAACCTGAGTTTGGCATTGGTCAAGCAGGTTCCCGATTCGCCTCGGTACCGTGAGCAGTTAGCCGGCTCCCTGGAAGACTTGGCGCTGGCTTACGAAGCCGCAGGCAAACCCGCGGAGCCCACTTACCTGGAGGCTCTCAAGATCGACGAAAAACTGGTGAGCGAGTTTCCGGACAACCCCAACTACAAAATCAATCTGGCGCGCTGCCTGAGGAACCTCGGGCCGGTCTTGGCAAGCACCAACCGGCCCGATCAGGCCGAAGCCTGTTACGCCCGCGGGCTCGAGGCAGTGAAGCACGTTCAAACCCCTGAGGGCCTGCGGGAGCAGTTCGCCATATTGAACAATCTTGGCGAGATGCGGCAAAACGCAGGCAGGCCCGGCGCGGAGGAGGCGGAACGGCAGGCTCTGGCCATCATCCAGGAACTGGCTGCGCGGAAACCGGTGGTGAAAAATGACCTCATCTACTTGGCCATAATCCAGAACAACCTTGGGGATGCCGCTGCGTCCGCTGGCCGCCCGCAAGAGGCTGAACAGTTCTATGCCACATCCATCGAGGGGTTCACTCGCCTCAGCAGCGAGAATCCGAAGGATATAGACCTCCAGACCTATTTGGGCAGCGTTTATGACAGCCAAGCCCAACTGTGGGAAAAAACAGGTCAACGGGAGAAGGCCCGACAGCCAATCGAAGCAGCCGTGGCGCACGAGCAACAGGCTGTCGAATTGACGGATGGTAAAGTGGCGGCTTACCGCATCGCGCTCCGAGGGCACTTCGGGATTCTGGCGAAAATCTGCCTGGAGCTTCATGCTTACGACGATGCCATGCGAGCGGCCGTCGAGATGTCCAAGGTTCCATCAGCGTCCGGGCAGGGGTATGTGGACGCAGCCAAGCTCCTGGCTCACGATATGGCCGTGGCGAACCAAGATGCTCAACTCGATCCTCCGCGGCGCGAGCAGATTGGCCGCCAATGTTCCGGCCGCATTGCCATCCTGCTTCGTCAGGCACTCGACGCCAATGCCAAGCTTGCCGAAAAAATCAAGTCCGACCCTGAACTCTCGCCCATCCTGGCTCGGCCCGAGTTCCAGAACCTTCTGGGCAACCTGGTTAACCCTGGGCCAGACCGGGCTCACTGACCCAGTATGACCTTGGCCCCCAGCCGGATGGCACGGAGCGCCTGATCGAGGGGTCCCTGATCGACCCAGTGTAGCGTTCCACTTGCTTTGGTAAGGGCGGCACTGCGCTGCCGATGCGGCCCAAGTCTTGAATCTGGTGGTTTTCGTCATGAGCCATCGACTAGCCCCAAAGTCCGGCGGCATAATCTCGCTGTACTGTGGGCGCTGTCGCCTCCGGTGACGTCGTAGGTCGCCCCCGAAACCATGCGGTGCTCTTGAGTCACAAACAATCCTTTACTCTGAGAATAATGAGCGCATGTCGGGATGGGCTTGAAACCCTGACCAAGGGTGATTTCTCCTCGTTTGTGTTGTTAAGAAAAAGTCCGGTGCCCGAGCAACACAATTATAACGGCCACCAGGGATGCGAGGGCACATCTAAGTTCTTGAAAACATTCGAGAGCGCGGATTGCAAGGTCGTGATTCCTTCGCGAATTCATGAACGCGGATCGCCAAATCGTTATTCCTTCGCGAATTCGTGAACTTCGTGATACCTCGCTCGTGACAATCAACGTGGTCCAGCGGCTTGACGAGTTTGAACTCTATAGCCGGCCTTTACTTTCCGTCATTTTCGAACTCAACATGTTTGGCAGTCATGTTGCTTGCCGTAATGGTGGCAAGGAACTGAAGCATTTCGCGATGGCACAAATCAGGAGATGTCACCGCGTTTACGGAGCCTAACGAAAAGATTTAAGCGATCTGCTCCAAGCTCTTGGAAGAGGCAGGATGGAATGTTCATCATCTATGATTGCGCTGCATGTATCCTGGTGGCTTTGATTGCTGCGACACTGCTCTGCACGGGCTGCGCGATTGTTCTTCTGATCAAAAGCGGAGCAGATAGAGTGGCCCGGACCTTACAAAAACTCACCCAAGGCCCCCGCTCGGCGATCGCAGATAAATTTTCGGGACGCACTCTTGGCAAATCTTTGGCGCCGGTGCCGGTTCCACTTGTCTACCGGGGAGAAGCAAGGAAATGAGGGTGGCGATGAATCCCCGAATTGAGGTGCGAGATGCGAGGGTTTTTCGCCGAAACCGGGAAAGAGATGTCTTGTGCCGATTGACGTATGCCGTCACCCCTTTCCATGATGATCTGGTTGCATGGTTCCTGCTGACCATCGAGGAGCTGGAATGACCGGTACCACACCAGCGATGCTGGCCGTGTTAAGCGCCTGTCCTGCGAGTGGCAGCAAACGTCCGCAGGACGCTCGCAAGAGAGTCCAGCTGCCCGCAGCTTCTGTGCAGGTCCGTAATTTGATCTTCCGATAGAACTCGCGGTTTCGTGAGTCTCACCATGCCGGGGCGGAGTTGCATTCATCTCCGCCCCTCCCGCCTTTTGGCGGTAGTTGCGAGGAATACCCCGCTGCGACAGTATTGCAATCTCCCTGCAAGACGATCGAATACAGTGGCGGCGATGATCCGGTTGAGGAAAGAAGCGACTATGAAAAAAGGGAGGGCCATAACCTGCTTGTTTCTGGATGTAGGTGGTGTTCTGCTCACCAACGGGTGGGATCATCATGCCCGCCAGCGGGCGGGGACAAACTTCAAGCTGGAGTTGGCCGAGATAGAGGACCGGCATCGCCTGATCTTCGAGATCTACGAGGAGGGAAAGCTCACGCTGGCAGAGTATTTAGATCGAGTCGTCTTCTACCAAAAGCGAGCGTTCACCCGCGCTCAGTTTCGGCGCTTCATGTTCGCGCAATCGAAACCCTTTCCCCAGATGATCGAGTTGGTTGCTCAGCTCAAGTTCCTGCACGGGCTCAAGATTGTCGTGGTCAACAACGAAGCGCGCGAACTGAATGCATATCGGATTCGAAAGTTCAAGCTGGACGGCTTTGTGGATTCTTTTATTTCCTCCTGCTTCGTCCATGTCCGCAAGCCCGATGCGGACATCTATCGGCTAGCGCTGGACATCGCCCAGGCCCCAGCCCAGCAGGTCGTCTATATCGAAAACACGCCGATGTTCGTGCAGATCGCGGAAAGCTTGGGGATTCGGAGCATTCTTCACACGGATTACGCGACTACGCGCGCGAAACTGGCTTCATTCGGATTGACGAATGACCACGCACTCATCCATTAAAGCCACTAATCCACGCATCCTGACGATTAATGGGGGTTCGTCAAGCATCAAGTTCGCCCTGTTTGAGACCGGGGATTCACTCCCACGGATTCTGGAGGGCGAGATTGCGCGGATTGGACTGCCCGCGGCCACGTTCAGGGTGAAGGGCCTGAACCAGGTGGACAATTCCTCGCGCCCCGTATCGGCGCCGGACTACACGGCGGCGGTCGGCGCGCTGATCGATGGTATCGAGGAACGCAGCGGACATGATACATTTACCGCGGTGGGGCTTCGCATAATATATGCAATGCGGCGAACGAGGGCGTGATTTCCGCGGAGACCAGCCGGGTTCCCGTGCGCGTCATCCGCACCGACGAAGAATACCTGATCGCCAAGACAGTTTGCCGCATTCTTGGCCTTGACGGAAAAAAGGAGGATTGAATCATGGCGACAAACACTCTTTCCCCGGAATTGCTCCAGAAGATGGACGCGTATTGGCGCGCCGCCAACTATCTGTCGGTCGGGCAGATTTATCTTTATGACAATCCTTTGCTGAAGCGGCCGCTGACCCTCGCGGACGTAAAGCACATGCTGCTGGGACATTGGGGCACGACGCCCGGGCAGAACTTCATTTACGTGCATTTGAACCGGGTGATCAAAAAATATGACCTCGACATGATTTACGTCTCCGGCCCCGGGCACGGAGGTCCCGCCGTCGTAGGCAACACCTACCTCGAGGGCACGTACAGCGAGATCTACCCTAACATCAGCCAGGATGAGGCCGGGCTGCGGAAGCTCTTTCTCCAGTTTTCCTTCCCGGGGGGAATTCCCAGCCACGCGGCGCCGGAAACCCCGGGTTCGATCCATGAGGGCGGCGAACTGGGCTATTCGCTCAGCCATTCGTTCGGCGCAGTGTTCGACAATCCCGATCTCATCGTCGCCTGCGTGGTCGGCGATGGCGAGGCGGAAACCGGACCGCTGGCCACGGCGTGGCATTCCAACAAGTTTCTCGATGCGGCCACGGACGGCGCGGTGCTGCCCATCCTACATCTCAACGGCTACAAGATTTCCAACCCCACCGTCCTGGCGCGGATCACTCGCGAGGAATTGGAACAGTTGCTCCGCGGCTACGGGTGGACGCCCTACTTCGTCGAGGGGCACGAGCCCGCGCTGATGCATGAGGCCATGGCCACGGCGCTCGACACGGTGGTAGAGCAGATCAAATCGATCCAGCAGGACGCCCGCGTCCACGGCAATCTCGCGCGTCCGCGCTGGCCGATGATCGTGCTCAATTCCCCCAAGGGCTGGACGGGGCCGAAAGTCGTCGATGGTTTGCAGGTCGAAGGCACCTTCCGCTCGCACCAAGTGCCGCTATCTGACCCGGCCACGCATCCCGAACACCTCAAGCAGTTGGAAGATTGGCTGCGGAGCTACCGGCCGGAGGAACTCTTCGATGCGCAGGGCCGCCTGAAACCGGAATTGGCCGAACTCGCGCCCAAGGGCGAACGGCGCATGGGGGCGAATCCCCACGCCAACGGCGGCATTCTGCTCCGGGACCTGCGGATGCCGGATTTTCGCGACTACGCGGCCAACGTAGCCGCGCCGGGGGCGCCCGGCATCGGCGACACACATGTGCTCGGGCCTTTCCTGCGCGATGTGACGAAGCTGAACAGTGAGCCCCGGATTTTCCGCGTCTGGGGCCCGGACGAGACGCTCTCCAACGGCCTGGAGGCCCTCTTTCAAGTGACCAAACGCCAATGGGATGCCGCCACCGTGCCCAACGACGAATTTCTCGCCCCGGAGGGCCGGGTGATGGAAATGCTCAGCGAGCACCAATGCGAGGGCTGGCTGGAGGGCTACCTGCTCACCGGGCGCCACGGGCTTTTCAATTGCTATGAGGCGTTCATCCATATCGTGGATTCCATGTTCAACCAGCACGCCAAATGGCTGAAAGTCACCTCGGAACTGTGGTGGCGGCGGAAGATCTCCTCGCTAAATTATCTGTTGGCCTCGCATGTCTGGCGGCAGGATCACAACGGCTTTACCCACCAGGATCCCGGCTTCATCGACGTCGTCGTCAACAAGAAGGCCGAAGTGGTGCGCGTCTACTTGCCTCCGGATGCCAACTGCCTGCTGTCGGTGATTGACCACTGCCTGCGCAGCCGCCATTACGTCAACGTCGTGATCGCGGGCAAGCACCCGGCGCCGCAATGGCTGAATATGGACGCCGCCGTCAAGCACTGCACCGAGGGCATCGGCATTTGGCAGTGGGCCAGCAACGACCAGGCGGTGGCCCCCGACGTAGTCATGGCCTGTTGCGGCGACGTGCCCACGCTGGAGACCCTCGCCGCCGTCTCCATCATGCGCGAGCATCTGCCCGAACTGAAAATCCGGGTGGTCAACGTCGTCGACCTGATGAAGCTGCAACCGCAAAGCGAGCACCCGCACGGGTTGAACGACAAGGAATTCGACGAGCTGTTTACCAAAAACAAGCCGGTCATCTTCGCCTTCCACGCCTACCCATGGTTGATCCACCGGTTGACCTACCGCCGCACCAACCACGACAACATCCACGTGCGCGGCTACAAGGAAGAAGGCACCATCACCACTCCCTTCGACATGACGGTGCTCAACGAACTCGACCGCTTTCACCTCGTGATGGACGCCATCGACCGACTCCCGCAGACCGGTGACAAGGGGATCTACATGAAGCAGCGGCTCAAGGACAAGCTCATCGAGCACAGGCAATACATCGACAAAAACGGCGAGGACCTGCCGGAGGTCCGGAACTGGAAGTGGAGCATCCCCAAATGAATGCGCAAAAGCTTGTCGACACCGCAAGGGCGCTGGTCGCCGGCGACAAGGGCCTGCTGGCGATGGATGAAAGTAATCCCACCTGCAACAAACGATTTGCCAAGCTGGGGATTCCTCAGACCGTGGAGGCCCGGCGCGCCTATCGGGAGTTGATTCTGACCACGCCCCGTCTGGGTGAGTGCATTAGCGGCGTGATTCTCTATGACGAGACGATCCGTCAGGAGAAAAAAGATGGCACGCCCTTTATGAAAGTCATCAAAGATGCCGGAATCATTCCCGGCATCAAAGTTGATGCTGGCGCAAAGGACCTGGCAGGCCATCCCGGCGAGAAAATTACTGAAGGTCTGGACGGATTGCGCGACCGCCTGGCTGAATACTCGCGCATCGGCGCGCGTTTCGCCAAGTGGCGCGCGGTGATTATCATAGGCGATGGCATTCCCAGCCGGGGTTGCATTGAGGCCAACGCGCAGGCGTTGGCTCGCTATGCGGCGTTGTGCCAGGAAGCGGGTCTGGCTCCTATCGTCGAGCCGGAAGTGCTCATGGACGGCGATCATACTCTGGAGCAGTGCCGCGAGGTAACGGAGAATGTCCTGCGAACGGTTTTCAACCAGCTTTACCTGCAACGGGTGATGCTGGAGGGTATGATCCTGAAACCCAACATGGTGCTTCCGGGATTGACTTGCCCCAAGCAAGAAACGGTGGACGAGGTGGCCGACGCCACGGTGAGGTGCCTCCTGCGAGCCGTTCCCGCCGCCGTGCCGGGGATTGCGTTCTTGTCGGGCGGCCAACCCGCTGAACTGGCCTCGGCCCGCTTGAATGCCATGAATGTCCGATTCAAGTCGCAAATGCCCTGGGCGCTGACGTTCTCGTTTTCCCGCGCCATCCAGCAGCCGGCGTTGGAGATTTGGCGCGGCGAGGAGGCCCAGGTTGTGGCGGCGCAGCAAGCTTTGTATCATCGAGCCCTATGTAACCGGGCGGCGCGCCGTGGCGAATACAGTGCCGCGATGGAGAGGACATGAGCAAGCGCGGGCCTGCAAAACAGGTCCGCGTTACACTTGCTGAAAGGCAACCGAGGAGTTTCCGGATTACAAATCAAAGTCGGCGCCACCCGCGTCTGAATAATCCCAGCGCTTAACGGGCTCAGATGTAGTCTCAAAAACCGGGACAATTTGACATGGCACCTTAGTGCCCTTTGGGTCGGCACAGTGTGCCGAAGAATCGGCACATTCGGGCCATTGCGTTTGTCTTGCGCTGCGTTACACCATGGTTCGACTATTTCTAATCCAACTCTTTATCTGACGGAGGTGCCTTTCGATGAAAACGAGAATGGCAATCCTGGCAGCATTGATGTTTTTTCTAAGCTTCTCCGCCCTAAAAGTTCAGGCCGGCGAGATAATCTACGATGATGGGAGTGCAGATGAATTTTGGCGTATAGGGTCGCCCTACAGCGTTGGCGTGATGTTCAGCCCATTACCATATTCCCTGAATCTCCTGGAATCGGTGTCTCTGGATCTGAAAGTGAATAATCCAGGAGAGCAACTCGAAATGTTGTTTCTCGATTCGAGCTTTAATCCGATCCATGCTCCGATCTTCACACCAGCGCTTCAAACTGGAGTCGGATGGCAGACTGTTGATCTTTCTTCATTGAACATAGTACAGAGCAGTCCCTTCTTGATTGGAATTCATTGGGCTCAATCGGACGGTTCCTATCCTTGGGACATTTTTCTGGGGTACGACCAAAATTCGAGCAACGATGCTCAGAGTTATGAATATAACGTGAGCAAATGGCCCCCCCCATATTGGCATTCGCCACCTGATCCGACGGGCTCAGGAGGAGACTATGGTCTCTGGATGATTCGGGCGGACGTTGCACCCGTGCCCGAGCCTTCCAGCCTGCTGCTGTTCGGAACCGGGCTGGCGGTAGCAATCGGCGTTTTCAGGCGCAGATTGCTCGCGCTTTAAGCGACTGAGGCCCAACCACGTTCGAGGCTCCGGGCGCGGGCGCCTACAAGGGCACCTTCGCCTGGAGCATTAACCCGGCGGGAGCCGTCAGGGCGGAGGACGTGGACACGAACTGTGCGGCGCACGGTTTCGTTCGCGCCCCAGACGGCAGCATCCATTCGTCGTTATAGGGTGTCCAGTAGCCCGGTCTGTTGCGAATGGCTTTTTTGCACGCTTGCTCAGCGCCCCGAAAGTTGTTCCTCTTTTGATCCAAGTCACCCAAGCAAGTATAGCGCGACCTGTTTTGAAGGTCTGGGGCTTTTCGTGCCTGCAATTTCCCGTTCCGTTCACTCTGACCTCCGCGCGGCGTCGCGCGTAGATTCATCGCATCTCCAGGTTGCGGTGTCCGTCCCTTCATGACCGCTACATTTTTGTGAAGGTGAAATTGTTCCCGTGGAGGGGCAAGCTGAATCCGTTGAAACGAGGTCTGGTGCAGCGGCCTAAAGAATGGAAGTCAAAAGCCGCGGGCCTCCAAAACAGGTCTGCGACCCTTGCTTGGAGTCATCCTAAGACCCGGGCGCCAGAATAAAATCGCCCTTGCGGGTAGCAGGCACAAGCTTCCAACCTGGCTTGAGCTCGAGAGTCCAGCCGTCGCCTTTGACACTGCTACCGGTTGCGATGGAGGGGGCCCGGACAATGACGGCGCTCCAATCAGGTTTCATGAGTGCTCCATTTGTCGCCTCGAGGATTCCCCAGTCATCCGTAATGCGCATATTTGGATATACAGTTCCCAATTCTCCGAGGGGTTGCAAGTTGCGCGGGTTGAACTGGACATTCATATGCCGGAAAGGAAGAGTGAGGGTCGGTCCGTCAACAAACTGCGCCCGATACTTGGCGATGAGTTGCTGGCGTTTGGTCTCTCGCTCGATCTCGGCAGTCTTGAGAGCCTGCCCGTTGTATGGGGCCGAACGGTCAACGGCCGCCTGCTCAAGGTTCGCCGGCGGAGTAATACCGAGCGAGGTCGCGAGCAAAGAATTAAAGGTGCTGCCCTGGCGAATCTGCCGGCGCCATTCCGGGTTCGATTGGTCGAGCAGAAGACCGTAAGCAGGGCCCGTCGCATAAGCAAAAGAGCGCACGAAAGTGCTGTTTGATGCTTGTGCCGTGAGATCGAAAATCGCAAACTTGACCTGCTCCTCTGGCGAGGGGTTACCCAGTTTGACGCCGGTATACTCGGCGAGCCCTTCGTTCAGCTCAAGTGCCTGTTCCTCTGTGGCGGCACCGGGAAAAAGCTTGTACCGTTCGGTCCGAAAGACAAGCGCATCCGTGATGGCCGTCCTACGATCTTCGCTGGTCGAGGCTTGCAGGGCACGCGCGAGAGCTCTCCATTCCAACTGGAGATAGTAGCGGCCGTCCAGCGTATCCAGTTGGCGATTGTCGCCTCCCTTGAGTTGAGGCAAGCCAAGCTGCCCTTGGATGCGATGGAACAGTTCGTGAGCCATGAGGGTATCGCGGGCGCGTACTTCCTCCGGGAGAGGCCAAAGCATCTGTGTCCAATGCACGCCTGCCCATTCCACGGCAGTGTTGGCGACGTTTTGGGACAGAGGCAAAGTCCCTGTGAAGACGCCTCCCTCCGCTCGCAGAATCCCATTTGAGTCGGCCTGGTTGGCCACGATGAATCGGCTGTTGGGGTCAACGAACATGATGGGGCCACACAGCGATACTCCCCAGAGTTGTCCATGGTCCGCTTCGCAGAGGGATTGAGCCTCCGCAAAATAGCCTCTTGCCGTCTCCAAGGATATTGGGGCATGGCCAGCGCGAAGAACCGGGGCGGCAAAGAATGCAAACCCCAGCGCGATAAGCAATGCGTATTCGGAGTCGTGGAATCGCCTGATCCTGGGGCGAAGGTTCACGTTGACAAACAAGATGCGGTCGGTGCGGCGCAGGCGGTGGACGTTTGACACGCCCGCAGATTACCACCACGGCCCAGGGCGCTCAAGCCTGCGCGGTGAGGGCAGTCCTTGCGGCCATCATCGACCGGAGCTGTGACATTAAGGGAAATGCCCACGGTCGGAAAAACGCTGACCGTGACTACCCGCTGATTTCGACAGCGGTGGTTGGCGAACCGCGAAAACGGTCGCGATTGCAGCCCAGTTCAGGCCCGCCAGGGCCGACAGATTGTGGCCCACGGCGGCAGCCGTGGGTAAATGGCGATGGTGAGCACTTCAGCCCGCGTCAGCGGGCGACAGAGTCGTGTTCGATCATTTCTGTCGCCCCTGCCGGGGCTCCGTCCTGCGCTTGCGCATTTTTCCCATGGCTGTCGCCATGGGCCACATTCTGCCGCCGCTACGCCGCTTGCCTCCGCTCGGATTTTTCCCCATGGCGCGCGTTTGCCCGCCGAATGCGAACGCGAGGATTTGAAGTCAAAAGCCGCGGACCTACAAAACAGGACGCGCTACACTTGCTTACTCCCCTTGAATCCGTTCGCGCGTGGCATTAGACTCTTGGTTCAAATCTGGTCAACACCAGGAGATGGCTCTTGTCTGTGTCCATTGCCACCTTTCGCTCGGACCTCGAAAGGCTCATCCG
>Ga0326727_10019550_pt1 | contig 13589 bp, 11 predicted proteins | sample MB2enrmetagenome_FD_207643 | JGI IMG/M metagenome (GOLD analysis project Ga0326727, IMG submission 207643) | Lab enriched peat soil microbial communities from McLean, Ithaca, NY, United States - MB29MY | ecosystem: Environmental > Terrestrial > Soil > Wetlands > Peat | place: USA: New York... | reverse complement strand
GCGGCGCTCGAGGCGGCGCGCGATCGCCGCCAGCACCGGCAGCACGGCGGCCTCGCCGGAGAGGCTCTCGTGGGCTTCGCGGATGTCGGCGGCGACCTTCTCGCCCTGCATCATGCGCGTCCGCCGCTCCGCGAGCGCCTCCTCCTCGCCCGGCTGCACGTCGAGGCGGGTCAGCTCTTCGTGGGCGTGCCGGGCGAAGTCGGCCTCGGCGCGCGCCGCGGCGAGGCGCGCGCGCTCTTCGGCGAGCTCGGCCTCGACGCCGCGCAGCGCGGCGAAGGCGGCGCGCGTCGCCGCGACCGCGTCGTCATGCTCGCCGTAGGCGTCGACCAGCGCGCGATGGGTCGAGGCGTCGAGCAGCGCGCGCTCGGCGTGCTGGCCGTGGATCTCGACCAAGCCGGCGGCGACGGCGCGCAGCGCCTGCGCGCTGACGCTCTGATCGTTGACGAAGGCGCGGGTGCGGCCGTCGGCGAGCTGGACGCGTCTGAGGATCAGCTCGCCGTCGGCGGAAATCCCCTGCTCGGCGAGCGCCTGGAAGACGGCGTGATCGGCCGGCAGGTCGAAGGTCGCGGTCACCTGCCCCTGCGGCTCGCCGTGGCGCACCAGCGCGCCGTCGCCGCGCGCGCCCAAGGCGAGCGCCAGCGCGTCGAGCAGGATCGACTTTCCCGCGCCGGTTTCGCCGGTGAGGATGGTCAGCCCATGCGAAAATTCGAGGTCCAGCGCGTCGATCAGCACGATGTCGCGAATCGAAAGTCGCGCCAGCATGGCCCGCGGCCTCGGCCGGTCAGGACGGCACGACGGCGTGGTAGAGCTTGGAAATCCAGGATTGCTGGTTTTCCTTCGGCTCGAGGCCGCCGCCCTTCAGCAACGCGTAGGCGTCCTTGTACCACTGCCCGTCGGGGAAATTGTGCCCGAGCACCGCCGCCGCGGTCTGCGCTTCGTCCGTGATGCCGAGTCCCAGATAGGCTTCGGTGAGGCGGTAGAGCGCCTCTTCGGAGTGGCGCGTCGCCTGGTAGCTGGTCAGCACGGCGCGGAAGCGGTTGATCGCCGCCGTGAAGTTGCGGCGGTGGAGATAGAAGCGGCCGATGGACATCTCCTTGCCGGCGAGCTGGTCCATCGTCACGTTGATCTTGAACTTGGCGTCTTCGACATATTCAGAATTGGGATAGTCCTGGACCACCTTCTTGAACGCCTCGAGCGCCTTGGACGCCCGGTCCTGGTCGCGGGTGACGTCGGGAATCTGGTTGTAGTAGGAGCCCGCCTCGAGATAGAGCGCGTAGGCCGCCTCCGGCGACTTGGGATAGAGCTTGACGTAGCGCTGGGCCGACTGCTCGGCGCTGTCGTAGTCGCCGCCCTGGAACTGCGCGTAGGTGGTCATCAGCAGGCCTTTGCGCGCCCAGTCCGAGTCGGGGAACTTGTCGCCGAGATCGGTAAATTTTTTCGCCGCCCCGGTCGGATCGCCGTTGGCGAGATTCGCCAGGCCCTGGTCGTAGACCTTGCTCGCCGGAACGTCCGGCTCGATCACCATCTTGTATTTCTCGCCGGCGAACGGATTGAACTCGCTGAGCGCGTCGCACGACGACAGCGCGACGGCGGCGACGGCGGCGAGAAGGACGCGCGCGGCGAGGCGCGACGCGCGGCGGAGAAAGGCGAACGCGCAGGGATTCTGTGCGAAAATCATGTGTTGGACTCGAAGCTTGCGCCGCGCGAAGGCCGGCTTGTCGGCTCCGCGCTCTTTACCTCACTCCGCGGCGACGCGCCAGCCGTCTCGCCGGCGTCCGCGCGCGGCCATTAGAGCGGCGGATTGTGGCGCGAAAGGGCCTTCCCGTCCGGCCGCCGGCGCGCGATTTAGCCGCGGCGCGAGACCTTCACTCGACGTTGGGAGCGTAGGCGGCGGCGACCCGCCCGATCGCCATCGTCCCGGTCGCGTAGACGCGACGCGGCGACTGCTCGACGACCTCGTACGCCTTGCAGTCGGCGAACAGCGCCGACAGCATCATCGCGTTGAGCGCGTGCCCCGGCCGATAGACACGGTAGCCGCCGATCATCGGCGCGCCGGCGAGGGCGAGGTCGCCGATCGCGTCCAGCGCCTTGTGGCGCACGAACTCGTCGCTGAAGCGCAGCCCCTCAGGGTTGAGGATGGCGTCGCCGTCGAGCGCCACCGAATTCTCCAGCGAGGAGCCAAGCGCGAAGCCCGCCCGCCACAGCTTCTTGACGTCGCTGACGAACCCGAAGGTGCGCGCGCGGGCGATCTCCTTGCGGAAAACCGTGGGGTCGACGTCGAAGACGCGCCGCTGGCGGCCGATCGCCGTGCCTTCGAAATCGATCTCGACGTCGAGGTGGAACCCGCGTCCGGCGGGGAGCAATTCGGCGTAGGCGCGCCCGGCCTCGACGCGCACCGGCTTGAGCACCCGCACGTAGCGGCGCAGGCGCGACTGCCGCGCCAACCCGACCGCGTCGATCGCGTCGACGAAATCGGCGGCCGAGCCGTCCATGATCGGCACCTCGGCGCCGTCGATCTCCACCACCGCGTTGTCGATCCTGAGGCCCGCGAGCGTCGCCATCAGGTGCTCGACCGTCGCCACCGCCGCGCCGGTCGCGTCGCCGAGCACGGTGCAAAGCGCGGTCGGTTTCACGTTGGACCACTTCGCCTCGATCAGCCGCTCGCGGCCGTTCGGCAAGCCAGTGCGAAGAAGGACGATTCCAGAATCAACATCGGCGGGATGAATGACGACGCGCGCCGGAGAAGCGGAATGGACGCCGACGCCTTGGATTTCGACCCGGCCGCGGAGCGTCGTCTGGAAGCCGAATTTCATATATCCAACGTCTCCAACTCGGCCGCGGACGCCCCCCCTCGCGGAGCCACATGACATTGCAGCTCATTACGGCGTCCGACCGCCTGCCTCCCGTGCGCTCCCGCGCGGCCGCCAGAGCCAAGCGACGAGCGCCGACGGCGGCCTAACCGAGAGCGACCTTAGGCGCGGGGCCGCGCGCCGGCCAAATCACCTTTGGTGAACGATCGTTACACGATTTGGAAACTATGATTCGCACAATAAAAACAAATTCTTATGAAAAGTCCCGGTGGGCGGGCGGCGCGCCGGGGCGAACTGCGGCAAAGGGCCGCGGCTCGACGCCGCGGCCATTAACTTTTCGGCAAGAACGAATCGTCGAATCGATCAGTTCGACTGGCGGCGCAAGAACGCCGGGATCTCCAGCTGGTCGTCCTCGATTGGCGCAGGGCGCGGGCCCGCGCGTCCGTGCGGGTCGAGGCCGCCCTGGGCGGGACGAGAAGACGCCGGGCGCGGCTGCGGGCGGCCGTATTCGGCGTGGACCGACGGCGCCGAAGTGGGCCTCGCGGGCCCGAGCGCCGGCGGGACGACGCGCGGCGCGGCGGTCGGCGCCTCCTCCTCGTGACGGTTGATGCCGAAAGCGGCGAGCTTCTCCAACAGCGAGCGGCGCCGCGTCTCGGCGGGGTGAGGCTCGGCCGGCGCGTCGCCGTGATGGGCGCGAAGCTGCTGCTGGGCGAGCGGCGGCAAGTCCTCGATCTGCGGCATCCGCGGCTGGCGCGAGGCCGGCAGCTCCGGCGCGGGCGGGATGAACTCCTCCTCGGGCGCCGCCTCCTCCTCGTCGCGCGGCGCCGCCGGTTCGACGTAGACCGCCGGCTTCGGCGCGGCGGCGCGGATCTCGACTTCCTCCGGCCCCAGCGGCGCGACCGCGGGGGCGGGGGCGGGCGCCGGCTCGGCCGGGCGCTCGGCCGGGATCGGCGTCGGCAGGCTGCGCGGCGTCGCGCGCGGCCGCGCGGCGATCTCGGCGGGCGGCGACGCCGGCTCGATCTGGTCGATCGCCGCCTGATCGATGCCGGTGGCGACCACCGAGACCCGGACCACGCCGTCGAGCGCCGCGTCGAAGGTCGCGCCGAGGATGATGTTGGCTTCTTCGTCGACTTCCTGGCGAATGCGGCTCGCCGCCTCGTCGACCTCGTAGAGCGTCAGGTCGTTGCCGCCGGTGATCGAGATCAAGAGGCCGCGGGCGCCGCGCATCGAGGTCTCGTCGAGCAGCGGGTTGGCGATCGCGGCCTCGGCGGCCATCACCGCGCGATGCTCGCCGCTCGCCTCGCCGGTCCCCATCATCGCCTTGCCCATCTCGCCCATGATCGCCCTGACGTCGGCGAAGTCGAGGTTGATCAGCCCCTCCTTGACCATCAGGTCGGTGATGCAAGCGACGCCCGAATAGAGCACCTGGTCGGCCATCGCGAAGGCGTCGGCGAAGGTGGTCTTCTCGTTGGCGACGCGGAAGAGGTTCTGGTTGGGGATGACGATGAGGGTGTCGACGCACTTCTGCAATTCGACGATGCCGCCCTCGGCGACGCGCATCCGCCGCGCGCCCTCGAATTGGAACGGCTTGGTGACGACGCCGACGGTGAGCACGCCGAGCTCGCGGGCGACGCGGGCGATGACCGGCGCGGCGCCGGTCCCGGTGCCGCCGCCCATGCCGGCGGTGACGAAGGCCATGTGCGCGCCGGTGAGATGGTCGCGAATCTCCTCCAGCGCCTCCTCGGCCGCGGCGCGGCCGATCTCCGGCTTCGAGCCCGCGCCGAGCCCCTCGGTGACCTGGAGCCCCATCTGGACGATGCGTTCGGCGCGGGAGGAGGCCAGCGCCTGCGCGTCGGTGTTGGCGACGACGAAATCGACGCCGGAGAGCCCCGAGACGATCATGTTGTTGACCGCGTTGCCGCCCGCGCCGCCGACTCCGCAAACCACGATCCGCGGCTTTAACTCCCTGAGTTCCGGAGCCTTGAGATTGATCGACATAGCTGGCCTCATTTCTTTGACGCCCGCCGGCGCCGGTTCGAATGCGTGAATTCCCTCGTCTCGCCACGGCGCGGCGCGCCGCCGCGAGTCAAAAGCTCTCCCTCAACCACCGCCCGACCCGGGCGACGTAACCGTCGTCGTCGACCCCTGGCGCAGGCCGTGAACGGCGCGGCTCGAAGTGCTCGACGCCCGCCATCTGCGGGTAGACCATCAGGCCGACCGCCGCCGCGAACGCCGGGTTCTTGGCCGATTCCGGCAGGCCCTCGACGCCGAGCGGCCGGCCGATGCGCGCCTGGCTGGAGACGATGGCGCGCGCGAGCTCGGGGAGCCCGGTGAGCTGGCAGGCGCCGCCGGTCAGCACCAGCCGCCGGCCGGCCTGCGCTGCGTGGCCCGCCGCCTGCAGCCGGTCGCGCGCCAGCTCGAGAATCTCCTCGACGCGCGGGCGGATGATGCGCACCAGCTCCGACCGCGGCAGGTGGGTCGGCTGGTCGATTTCGTCGCCGACGCGCTGAACCGCGATCGAGTCGCGCTCGTCGGAGGGCGAGGCGACGCAAGCGCCGTAGAGCGTCTTCAGGCGTTCGGCGTCGGCGAGGCTCACCGACAGGCCGCGCGCGACGTCCATGGTGACATGGCCGCCGCCGATGGCGATCGCGTCGACGTGGACCAGCCGGCCGCCAACGAACACGCCGATCGTGGTCGAGCCGCCGCCGAAGTCGATCAGCGCCGCGCCGAGCTCGACCTCGTCGTCGACCAGGGTCGACAGGCCCGCCGCGTAAGGCGTGGCGACCATCGCGGCGACGTCGAGATGGCAGCGCTCGATCGCCAGCATCAAGTTGCGCGCGGCGGCGGCGTCGCAGGAGGCGACGTGCATTTCGGCGCCGAGCTCGTCGGCGATCATCCCCTTGGGGTCGCGCACGCCGCTGGTCGCGTCGATCCAGAAGCCGGTCGGCGCCGCATGCAGCACCGCGCGCCCGGAATGGGCGCCCGCCGCGGCCGCGGCCTCGAGCACGCGATGGACGTCGCGCTCGCCGACCGCCCGGCCGCCGAGGCTCACCTTGGCGTCGTAAAGCCGCGAGGACAGGCGCCCGCCCGACATGTTGACGACGACGCCGTCGACTTCCACGCCCGACATGCGCTCGGCGGCGTCGATGGCGAGGCGGACGGCGCCCTCGGCGGCGTCGAGATCGACGATCGCGCCGGCCTTGACTCCGCGCGAGCGCTGGTGGCCGACGCCGAGCACCTTGCAGCGATGGGTGCGGCCTGGCAGCGTCTCGGAAGCCTCGATCGGCGTCAGCCGCGCGATCAGGCTGACGACCTTCGAGGCGCCGACGTCGAGCGCGGCGAGCACGGCGCTCTTGCGCGAGGGGATCTGCCGCATGCGCGGCGTCAGCGGGCGGACGCTCATGGCGAGGCGGCCTTCTTCGGGCGCGCTTCGGCGCGGGCGGCGGCCGCCTCCTCGGACAAACGGGCGAACGCCTTGCCAGGAACCCGCAAGTCGATCGACAGCACGTCGCGGTCGAGAATGCGCGACTGGCGCTGCAGCGCCACCAGCGTCGCCATCGCCGCGAGGGGATCGTTTTCCGGCAGCTTGACCTCGACGCCCGAGCTCATCTTCAGGCTCCAGCGCCGCTCGCCCACCAGCACGCCGGCGACGATCTTCGGCCTCAGTTCGGCCGACGCGTCGAGCAGCGCGAGATACTCGCTCAGCCGCTCGTTGGCGCCCTCGCCGACGACGAAGGGGAGCGAGGCGAAGCGCTGGTCGCGCATGTCGTCGAGCGCGGCCCCGTCGGCGGCGATCAGGCGCACCTCGCCGTCCTGCTGCCACAGCGCGGCGGGCGCGCGTTCGACGATGTCGATGACGATGCGGTCGGGATAGAGCTTGCGCACGCTCGCCTGCTTGAGGATCGGCAGCGCCTCGAGCTTGGCGCGCGCCTCGGCCGCGTCGAAGAACGGCAGCGAGGTCTTCGGGCCGACGCCGGCGACGGAAAGGATCTCCCGCTCCGTGAGCTGCGATTCGCCGGCGATGGTCACCACGTCGACGCCGAAGCCGAGCGCGCGGGCGACGATGTCGCCGATCGAGCCTTCGCGGGCGACAAATTCCTCGTACTGGCCGCCGAGCGCGGCGCCGAGCGCCGCCGCGCCGAGCAGGACGGCGATCGCCAGGGCGAGCCCGAGGCCGGGAGGCGCCGGACGATCGAGCGGCGGCAGCCAGCGCCAGGCGTCGCGCGCGGCGCGCTCGCCGCGCAGCAGCACGCGAACCGGCGCCTCGGCGGGAGGCGCGAACGCGAACTTGGGCCGCGGCGCCGGCCGCATCCCGAAAGTCCCGCTCAGCGATCGCACGAAGCGTCCTCCACTATCCATTCGACCAACTCGTCAAACGACATGCCGGCGTGCGCGGCCATGTCCGGCACCAAGGAGGTCTCCGTCATGCCCGGCTGCGTGTTCACCTCGAGGCAGACCAGCTCCCCGGATTCCCCCTTCGTTTCGTCGTAGCGAAAGTCCGATCGGCTGACGCCACGACAGCCGAGCGCGCGATGCGCCAGCAGGGTCAACTCTTGGACTTCATGGTAAATTTTCGGTTTAATTTTCGCCGGCAAAACATGGATCGAGCCCCCTTTGGCGTATTTTGCGTCATAGCCGTAGAAGGTCTCCGACACCGGCTGGATTTCGATCACGCCGAGCGCCCGATCGCCCATCGCCGCGCAGGTCAGTTCCTTGCCGTCGACGAAGCGCTCGGCGAGCAGGAGGTCGCCGTAGGGCCAGTCCGAGCGGCCGACCTCCTGCGGAGGGTGGGTTCGGTCCTTCTTGACGATCACCACCCCGAACGACGAGCCCTGCGCGAGCGGCTTCAGCACGTAGGGCGGCTCGAGCGCATGGCGGCGCGCCGCCTCGCGCCGGTCGACGGTGAGGCCGTGGGCGACCGGCACGCCCGCCGCTTTCAGCACGATCTTGGCGAGGTCCTTGCGCATCGCCAGCGCCGAGGCGAGCACGCCCGAATGGGTGTAGGGGATGCGCAGGATCTCCAGCGCGCCCTGAATCGCGCCGTCCTCGCCGGCGGGCCCGTGCAGGGCGTTGAAGGCGACGTCGGGCCTCAGCGCCGCCAGCCGGCTGGCGATGTCGCGGCCGACGTCGATGCGGGTGACGCGATAGCCCAGCCGCTCCAGCGCGTCGGCGCAGCCGCGTCCCGAATTGAGCGACACCGGCCGCTCCGCCGACCAGCCGCCCATCAACACCGCAACGTGCTTCATCGCCCCTCCTCGGCCGGCGAACGCCGGACGCGCGTTAAGACAGAATTAATGGGGTCGCGTTAATGGCGCCTTAACCTCCGGCGCAAGGCGGAAAAAGCGGCGGGCGCGCCCTCGCCGGTGGACGAAGCGCGGCCGACGGCCGATCCTCGGTGCCGCCAGTCCCGTCCTCCCCTTGCCGAGAGGCGAGACGAGGGGGCGCGCCGAGTCCGCGAGATCGCAAGAAGCTCTACCGGGGCGCGGACTCCGTCTTCGCCGATCGAGGGCCGGGCGAATATGGCGCCGCCTCGGCCAACGTCTCGGCGAGCTGCCGCTGGTGGCGCTTCGGCGCGACGCCCATGAAACGCTCGAAAGTCCGCGTCATGTGGCTCTGGTCGGCGAAGCCGCACAGATAGGCGACTTCGGTCGGCCGCATCCCCTCCGCCAGATGGCGCCGGCTGGCGCGGACGCGCGCGCACAGGCGCGCCTGGCTCGGCGTCAGGCCTACGTAGCGGGCGAAGGTTCGCTGGAGATGGAACGGCGACAGGCCGCGCCGCCGCGCCAGCTCGGCCAGCCGCTTGTTCTCCTCCAGATCGGAATTGACCTCCGCCAGCGACTCTTCGACGCAAGCCGGAGGGCGCGCGCGCGGGAGCGCGGGGTCGCCCGTTGGCGCGGCGGCTACGTCGATCAGCCGATCGATGTCGACCGCCGCGCCACGGCGAAGCGCGTCGAACGCGCGGTCGAACGCCGCCGTCCAGGCCGGCGAGGAAAAGACGCCGAAGGCGAGACGCCGCTCGGCGTGTATGCAGAGAATCCTGTACCGGGCGTCGCGCGCGTAGGCGCAGCGGTGCGCGAGGCCGCGAGGGATCGCGAACCCCGTGCCTGGCCCGATCGCGACCGCGCCCTCTCTCAGGGCGATCGTCTGGCGGCCGCCGTCGACGACGCCGAGAATCGCGTGATCGTGGCTATGCCACGGGGTCTGTCCGGCGCGCGCGAGGCCGGAGACGCCCTCCGTCGCCGCGCCAACCCAGTGCCGACACTCGAACATGCGGGCATTCTAGCCGCCCGCCGGCGAAAACAAAGCCAGGATGACCATGCCGCCCGCGCCGGCGCGAACGGAATGCTCGGCGTTCTTGGCGATGACCTGCAGGTCGCCCGCCCGGTAGGAACGTTCGACGCCGTCCAGCGTGAACGCGCCGTCGCCGCTGAGCACGAAATGCTGCTCGACCTGGTTCCGGTGGCGATGCGCCGCCATCCGCGCGCCGGGCGCGAGGCGGACGATGAGCGTCCTGAACGCGCCGTCGGTGTCGCGCGCGGCGACGCGCTCGCAGAGGCGCACGCCGGCGAAGGTCGGATGGTTCGTCCACTGGGGCCGCTTCTCTTCCGGCGAGGCGTCCCCCAACACGCGGGCCAAGAATATGTCCGTCATCGGCTCCTCCTCGAGAGCCTGCCGAATAGGGATAGCCGCCCGCGGACGCGGAGAATTGAAGATTCTCGCGCTCGCAGCCTTCGCCGCATCGCCGATTTACGAGCCGCGCTCAGGCCCCGCCCCGCCCTAGGCCGCGAGCAGGCGCGCCACGCATAGCTTCGTCGAGTCCCGCCAATGCGGCAGAGCCACGCCGAAGGTAGCGGCGAGTTTGGCATTGTCCAACCGGGAGTTCGCCGGCCGGCGCGCCGCCGTCGGATAGTCCGCCGTCGCGATCGGCTTGACCGACACCGGCGCGCGCCCGCGCGCGGCGGCCTCGGCGAAGATCGCCTCGGCGAACTCGGCCCAGGTCGCCTCGCCGCCGCCGGTCAAGTGGAACACCCCCCGCAACGTCGGCGATGGATCGACGCGCACCCGCTCGGCGATCGCGAACAGCGCGTCGGCGATGTCGAGCGCGTAGGTGGGATTGCCGCGCTGGTCGGCGACGACGCGCGCTTCGGCGCGCGTTTCGCCCAGGCGAAGCATCGTCTTGACGAAGTTCGCGCCAAACGGGCTGTAAACCCAGGACGTCCGCAGGATCGCGTGGTTGGGATGGATGCCGGCGATCCGCCGCTCGCCGGCGAGCTTCGAGCGCCCGTAAGCGCCGGTCGGCGCGGTCGCGTCGTCCTCGCGGTAGGGGCGATCGAGCGCGCCGTCGAACACGTAGTCGGTCGACAGATGGATGAGCGGCGCGCGCAGCTCGGCGGCGATCTCGGCGACGTAGCCCGCCCCCTCGCCGTTGACGCGCATCGCGACGTCCGGCTCGCTTTCGGCCTGGTCGACCGCGGTATAGGCCGCCGCGTTGACGATGACGTCGCAGCGCGCTGCGCGCAGCGTCGCCAGGACCGCCTCGCGAACGGTCAGGTCGAGCCGCGGCCGGCCGAGCGCGATGATCTCCACCCCGCGCGGGGCGCGCTCGATCATCGCGCTGACGATCTGCCCGTGAAGTCCGGTGACGGCTAGCCTCATGCGGTCCCCCCAGAGCGTCCGCGACGTCGCGCGAACGGCGGCGCGTCATGGCGCGCCCGCCTTCTACAGCACTTCCGTTCCGGGCATCAATGTCGCGAAACCATCGCGCGGAACCGACCGGCGCGCCGCTACCCCGGGTCGCCGACGCGCTTGATCTCCCACTCCAGCTCGACGCCGGAGGCCTCCCGCACCCTGCGCCGCACCTCCTCGCCGAGCGCTTCGATGTCGGCGGCGGTCGCGCCGCCGCGGTTGATGAGGAAGTTGCAGTGCAGGGTCGAGACCTCGACGCCGCCACGGCTGAGGCCGCGGCAGCCCGCCGCTTCGATCAGCCGCCACGCCTGCTCGCCGGGCGGGTTCTTGAAGGTCGAGCCGCCGGTCTTGTCGTGGATCGGCTGGATGGCCTCGCGCTCCCGCATCATGCGCTCCATCTCGGCGCGGATCGCCTCCGGCGCGCCGGGCCGGCCCTGAAAAACGGCGCGGGTGAAGATCACGTCGGCGGGCGCGCCGCAATGGCGATAGGAAAAGCCCATCTCGGCGTTCGAGAACACGCGCGTCGCGCCGCTGCGGTCGACTCCGCGCGCCTCGACGAGCAGACCGCTGATCTCGCCGCCATACGCGCCGGCGTTCATCCGCAGCGCGCCGCCGATCGAGCCGGGCACGCCGCGCAGAAAGACGAAGTCGTCGATCCCCGCCTCGGCGGCGGCGCGCGCGACCTGCGAGTCGAGCGCCGCCGCGCCGGCGACGACGCGGCAGTCCGGCGTCGTTTCGATCGCGCCGAAGCCCTTGCCGCCGAGCCGGATCACTAGACCGCGCACGCCGCCGTCGCGCACGATCAGATTGGAGCCGACGCCGATCGTCAGTACGGGGAGGTCGGGCGGCAGCCTTCGCAGGAGATAGGCGAGGTCGTCCTCGTCGGCGGGCGAATAGAGCGCCTCGGCCGGTCCGCCGACGCGAAACCAAGTGTAGGGCGCGAGCGCGACTTCGGCGGCGAGCTTTCCGCGCAAAGCCGGCGCCAGCGCGCGCAATTGTTGGACGAGAGCAGCGTGACGGTCGCTCATGACGGCAGCTCCGCAAGCCAGGTTTCGAGGACGCGCCGGCCCGCCGCGGCGACGGCGGGGCCGTAGCGTAGTGCGTCGGCGCGAATCGTCCGCGGGTCGATCCCCGCCTTGCCGAGTTCGACCGCGTGCCCGATCAGCCAGGATTCGATCTCCTCCGGGTCGGCCTCGACGTGAAACTGCAGCGCCAGCGCCCAGTCGCCGAGGCGGAACGCCTGGTTGGGGCAGAGCGCGGTGGCCGCGAGCCGCTCGGCGCCGCTCGGCAGGTCGAAAGCGTCGCCGTGCCAGTGAAGCACGCGCGCCCCCTCGATCGCCGCGAGCGGCGATCCCTTGGCGGCCGGGAGAAGCTCGACCGGCGCGTAGCCGATCTCCTTGCCCGGCCCCGGCGCGACCCGCGCGCCGAGCGCCGCCGCCATCAGCTGCGCGCCGAGGCAGACGCCGAGCGTCGGCCGGCGCGCCGCGAGCCGACGCGCGATCGCTGCGACCTCCTCGACGAGAAACGGATAGGCCTCGGTCTCGTAGACGCCGATCGGCGCGCCGAGCGCGATCAACAGGTCGCACGCCTGCAGACGCTCGAGCGGTAGCGGGCGCGGGCCGACCTCGACGTAGGCGAGGTCGTAGCCCGCCGCCTCGAGCGTCTGAGCCCAGACGCCGACGTCCTCGAACGCGACATGCCGCAGCGCGAGCGCCTGTTTGCGCGTCATGCCGTCTTCTCCAGCGCCGCAAGCTCGCCGGGCAGCGCGTAGGCCCATTGCGTGACGTTGCCGGCGCCGAGGCAGACGACGTAGTCGCCGGGCTTGGCGAGGCCGCTGACGATGGCCGCGAGCTTGTCGGGCGAGGGCAGCACGACGGCGTGGCGATGCCCGTGGGCGTTGATCGCCGCGGCGAGCGCCTCCTTGTCGACGCCGGGGATCGGCGTCTCGCCGGCGGGATAGACGTCGGCGACGATGACGGTGTCGGCGTCGTTGAAGCACAGCGCGAAGGAATCGAACAGCGACTGCAGGCGGGTGAAGCGATGCGGCTGCACCACGGCGATCACCTCGCCCTTGGCCGCCGAGCGCGCGGCGCGCAGCACCGCGGCGATCTCGACCGGGTGGTGGCCGTAGTCGTCGATGATGGTCGCGCCGTTCCATTCGCCGGTGCGGGTGAAGCGGCGCTTGACGCCGCCGAACGAGGCGAGCGCCTTGCGGATGATCGCCGGCGGCGCCTTCAACTCGTGGGCGACGGCGATCGCCGCCGTCGCGTTGAGCGCGTTGTGGCGGCCCGGCATCGGCAGGACGAGATCGTCGATGAAGGTCGCCTCGCTCGACTTGCGGTCGCGGATCAGCACGGAGAAGCGCGTCGAGCCGCCGTTGAGCTCGACGTCGAGCAGCCGCGCGTCGGCCTGCGGATTCTCGCCGTAGGTGACGACGCGCCGGTCCTCGATGCGGCCGACCAACTCCTGCACCGTCGGATGGTCGAGGCACATCACCGCGAAGCCGTAGAACGGCAGGTTCTCGACGAAGGCGAGGAAGGCGTCCTTGATCGCGTCGTAGGTCTTGAAGTGGTCGAGGTGCTCGGGATCGATGTTGGTGACGATGGCGAAGTCGGCGGGCAGCTTGAGAAAAGTGCCGTCGCTCTCGTCGGCCTCGACCACCATCCACTCGCCGCCGCCGAGCCGCGCGTTCGTGCCATAGGCGTTGATGATGCCGCCGTTGATCACCGTCGGGTCGAACCCCGCCGCGTCGAGCAGGGTCGCCACCAGCGAGGTGGTGGTGGTCTTGCCGTGGGTGCCGGCGACGGCGACGCATCGCTTGAGCCGCATCAGCTCGGCGAGCATCTCGGCGCGCCGCACCACCGGGATGCGCCGCGCGCGCGCCGCCATCAGCTCGGGGTTTTCGCGCTTGATCGCAGTCGAAACGACGACCACCGCCGCGTCGCCGAGCTGGCGCGCGTCATGGCCGACGAACACGGTCGCCCCCTTGTCGCGCAGCCGCTTGACGTTGGCGTTGTCGGCGGCGTCCGAGCCCTGGACCTTGTAGCCGAGGTTGATCAGCACCTCGGCGATGCCCGACATGCCGATGCCGCC
>Ga0326727_10019549_pt1 | contig 13589 bp, 16 predicted proteins | sample MB2enrmetagenome_FD_207643 | JGI IMG/M metagenome (GOLD analysis project Ga0326727, IMG submission 207643) | Lab enriched peat soil microbial communities from McLean, Ithaca, NY, United States - MB29MY | ecosystem: Environmental > Terrestrial > Soil > Wetlands > Peat | place: USA: New York... | reverse complement strand
AACGCCCAATTAAGCAAACTGGGTTTGACGCATTTGTTTGCCGCGCCGCCGTAACGTCGCCGCTGTAGCCCGACAGTTCGGCCGCCTCACTCGGAAACGCAGTTCTCAAATAAGGAAGTTAGGCTAATCTTAATCTTAATCCTAATCTTAATCCAGTTTTGCATTGAAGATTAAGATTAAGATCAAGATTAGGATTAGGAACCATAAACCGCTCACCAAAAATGAAGGTATCGTTGCAATGCGCCGTTGAACCAGCTATTCTCTCCCCCTTGCCGGCCAAAAACCGGTGAAATAATTCATGGCTCTCATTGTTCAAAAATTTGGCGGAACCTCGGTGGCGAATCCCGAGCGCATCAAAAACGTCGCCATGCGGGTGGCAAAACACCATGGGCAAGGCGATCACATTGTCGTCGTCGTCTCCGCCATGAGCGGGGTGACGGACAACTTGATCCAGATGGCCAGGGAACTCATGCCGTTGCCCAGCGAGCGGGAAATGGACATGCTCCTGGCCACCGGCGAACAGACCACCATCGCGTTGACCGCCATGGCCCTGCACGCCATGAATGTGCCTGCCATCTCCATGACCGGCCCGCAGGCGGGCATTGTGACCGACGGCGTCCACACCAAGGCCAGGATCAAAAACATCACCCCCAAGCAAATCCATGCCCTGCTCAACGAAGGCCGCGTCGTCATCGTCGCCGGATTCCAGGGCCAGACCATGGAAGGGCAGATCACGACCTTGGGGCGGGGCGGTTCGGATTTGACCGCGATTGCCCTGGCCGCCGCGCTCAAGGCCGATCTCTGCCAGATTTACACGGACGTCGATGGCGTTTACACGGCCGACCCGCGCCTTGTGCCGGGCGCGCGCAAGCTGGCGGAGATTTCCTACGACGAAATGTTGGAACTGGCCGGCCTGGGCGCCAAAGTCATGCAATCGCGCTCGGTGGAATTCGCCAAAAAATTCGGCGTCATTTTTGAAGTCCGCTCCAGCCTCAACGACAACCCAGGAACGATTGTGAAAGAAGAAACTCCCAGTATGGAAGACGTCGTCATTCGCGGCGTCTCGCTCGACAAAAATCAGGCCAAGATCACGCTGGTCGCGGTGCCGGACCGGCCCGGCGTGGCCGCCTGCATTTTCAAGGCCATCGCCGAGGCCAGTATCAACGTGGACATGATCGTGCAAAACATCAGCCACAACGCCGCCTCCCCCGCCACCGACCTTTCCTTCACCGTGGACAAGCCGGATTTGCTCAAGGCGAAAAAGATCATTGACGGATTGAAGGACAAGATTGGCTTCCGCGAAGTCATCGCCGACGAAAAGATCGGCAAACTGTCCATTGTGGGCGTGGGGATGCGCAGCCATCCCGGGGTGGCGGCGAAGATGTTTGAAACGCTGGCCGACGCCGGCGTCAACATCAACATGATCTCAACCAGCGAAATCAAAGTCTCGGTCATAGTCGATCTGGCCAGGGGCGAGCAAGCCATGCGCCTGGTGCATCAGGCCTTTTTGGGAAAGGTAGGGTGAGACTCCGTCGAACCCTGACTAAAAAAGGAAGTCACGGCTCGACAGACTCTCGCCCTGCCGATCTGTTAAGAATTTGACAAGCGGTACCGCGCCAAAATGACTGGACATCCGGCAATCAGGCTCTTTGATTGAGAGGGAATGAATTTGAAACTCGAGAACAAACTGGCTTTTGTTTCCGGCTCCACGGCTGGCATCGGTTTCGCCATCGCCCAGGCGCTGGCCAGGGAAGGGGCGCGCGTCATCATCAATGGCCGTTCGGAAAAGCGCGTGCAGGAGGCAATCGCAGCCATTCGCGCGGCGGTTCCGGCGGCGGGTTTGGAACCGTTGGCGGCCGATTTGAGCCAGGCAGAGGGCGCCGGTCACGCGGTCAAGCGTTTTCCCGATGCGGACATTCTTGTCAATAATCTGGGGGTCTATGTGCCGCAGCCCTTCGAAAAAATCAGCGATGCAGACTGACTCTCCATGATTGAAACGAACTTCATGAGCGGGGTGCGTTTGTCGCGGCACTACCTGCCGCGCATGAAAGCCAGGAATTGGGGCCGCATTATTTTTATTTCCAGTGAATCGGCGGTCCATATCCCGGTGGAAATGATCCATTGAGTGGAGGGCGGAGTGGTGCAATCAATTCTTTAGCTCTTAATCCTAATCTTAATCGTAATCTTAATCCGCAGTTTACATGAAGAAGATTAGGATTAAGATTAAGAAGGAGAGGCTGCCCTAAAACTGAGTGGGCGCTAAAAGCCCACTTGCCCGGAGTTCTTTTTAAGCCAGTCCTCCGCCGCGCGATAGTTTGGACAAACCCTTTCGACCTCCGCCCAAAAGCGGAGGGAATGGTTCAACTCGCGCAAATGCATCAGTTCGTGAACGATGATGTAGTCGCGCACCCCGGCGGGCAATTGAATCAACCGCCAATTCAGGGAAATGGTGCCATTGTGGGAACAGGACCCCCAACGGGTCTTTTGATTGCGCACCGCCACGCGTTTGACCTCGAGTTGATGCGCCCCGGCCAATTCCCGGGCCCGACTGGCCAACTCGGTTTTGGCCAGATTTTGCAAATGGCTTTCCAGGGCCGGACGGAGATTGCCGTCCAAGCCGGCCAGCGGGGCCGATTCAGCGCCAAACTGCAATTGCCAGTCCAAGCCCGTTCTTTGCACCCGCAACACGACCGGTTCACCGCGAAATAAAATTTCCATGCCGGGCCGCAGCAACTGCGGGGGAATGTGGCGCGTTTCCAAGATGCGCCACTGCTTTTCCAGCCAGCTCTTGCGGCTGGCCACAAAGTCCCGGGCAAAATTCATTGTCCCCGCCCGCGGCACCGTGACCACCACCGTTCTGTTGGCGAACAAACGCAAAACGTAGTTCCTGGCCCGCGCATGACGCCGATAAATAATCGGCATGGAATGCGCATGGACATTAATGACATCCGGGTTGGACGAAGGCGGCGGCGGCGAGGCCATCCTGAAAAACCTTCTGAATTTTCGAATTATCATCACAACAATCGCCCCATTTTAGCGCCCGCCGCGCCAAAGAATAAAGCCGTAAAAATAAAAAAGTTATACAAAACAGGCTCCGATGGTGTCTATCCTGGTGTAAGAGAATAAACGCAATCAGCATGGCTATTGCAGCGGCGTGAACGAATCAGAGCTAAACGGCGGATGGTGCCAGTCGCTTTATGAGCAAAAAGCGGCGGGGTTGATCCTGTATGGACGCGCTCTGGGATTGAGCCACAATGAAGCGGAAGATGTTCTGCAGGAAACCTTTGTGGCGCTTTTGAAATTGGAGCGGCGGCCGGAGGAGCCGGAACATTATGGCCTGCGCACTTTTCGCAACCATGCCTTGAATTATCATCGCAGGCTCTGGCGGCGGCTGGCCCGGGAACTGGAATCGGTCCGTTGGTTCGAGCGCCAGGCCGATTCATCCGAGGCGGAAGCCGAGGCCATGCGATGCCTGGCCCATTTGCCGCCCGAACAGCGTGAGGTCATCGTGTTGAAAATTTGGCATGACATGACTTTTGAAGCCATTGGCCGCTTGTTGGAGATGTCGCCGAACACGATCGCCGGACGTTACCGCTACGGCCTGAATAAATTGCGGCTTTGTCTGAAAGGAAAAACCTATGCAAGAGATGAACTCGTTGGAGAAACAATTGCAATCATGGATGCCGCGTCGCCCCTCGGCTAGAATAGCCCGGCGGCTTTTTGCCAAGGCCGCGCCAGCGCCCGTTTTCCTGCGTCGAATGGCGGTGTGGAACTGGCTGACGCCGGTCGCCGCCTGCGCATTGACTTTGATGGTGGCCGTGCATGGCGCCAGCCGCCACTTGCCGCGACTGAGCGTTCCGGACGACGCCGCTTTTTTTGCCACGCTGATGTTCAATGCCGCCACTTCCAATGTGCCACAGACCTTTGTGCTGAGCAAAATGGATGAAAACGTGGAATGGAATGTCTGGCCGCATCCTCTGGCGGCGCAAACGGCCCGCCGGGCCGGGCCTCACTCCAGCCTGAATCTTTGGAGCGTGATGCCGACCAATCGCTAAAGCTTTTCCAATCGCACTTCGGCGGCAACGGCCGGCGGAGGCGCTTTTGGTGTTGTCAGGCATCCGCGCCAGAAACCCAGGCCGTAACAAACATGGCTGACAAAAACCAGGGACATAATCCACGGGAGCCAAAGCCATTTCTTGAGCGGCAGCACGGCCACGGCTTGCAGAAGAAGCGCCGCGCCGTAGGCCGCCAGGACCCAGGCGAAATAACCGGGCAGAACCGGCAGCAGGACCAGAAAAAGGCAAAAAAGCGGCGGGACAAAATTGGGGGCGGAACCGGGCGTGGGGTGCAGGCGAAATTGTTCCGCGCGGCCGCGGCCGTAATGACCGAGCATTTTGCAGAAGGCCGCGAAGGTGCGGCGCGGCCGCCGATGGACCAGTAATTCCGGGTCATAGAGCAGTTTGCCGCCGCGCTTTTGCAGTTCGTCCATCAACGCGTTTTCTTCATTCGGGTAGAGCGATTCGTTGAACCCGCCCAGTTCCAACAAGGCGTCGCGACGCGCAAGTAAATTGCACAGGATCAATTCCTTCTCGCTCGTGGCGCGGGCGCGGCCCACGGCGCGGTAACGGGCGCAACTGGGACCGAAGGCCAGCCAACTGCCCATGGTCAGGGCAAAGGCCTGCTCGAGGGCCGGGGCATCCGGTGGGCACAGATTCGGCCCGCCCAGCATTTTGACTTCGGGGGATTTGAATGGTTCCACCGCGCGCCGCAGGTTTTCCGGGGCCGGGCGCGAATCGTCGTCGAGGAAATAAATGATTTCGCCGCGCGCGGCGCGGAGGGCGGCGTTGCGCTGCACGGAAGGCTGTCTGCCGCGGGCCAGAATAATCTCCAGTTTGTCGGGCGGATAATCGAGCCGGCGGGCGGCGGCGACGGCGCGCACTTCCGATTCATCGGGCCGCGCGGCAATAATAATGGTGACCGTTGGCAAACTGTTGTCCACGCCGAAAAACTAAAGTCTGGCCCTTCGCGTTCAAAGCTCAATGTTTGTTCTTTCCCCACATTCTGGCCGCCCGAGTTAGAGAAGGCGTCCAGCGGCGCGTTCCCGCTCCATGAATATGCCGGGCTTAAGAACAAGAAGGCCGTAAAATGGTTTGTCCATCAATCCTCCGAAATCGCCCCGGTCGAGCGTGAGAAGAATGTCAGCCCAAGCCAGCGCACTGAACAGAATCGGGCGATCTTTTCCGGCGGGGAATACCGCAGGCCGATCCAGGGTGAGCACATCATCCATGACCAGCAGGCTGGGGCGCAATCGGGCCCAGTTGGAACTTGCGAACGGAGGGAAATCAGGAAGGTTCCGAAGCACCTCTTCGACGGCGTAAGGAATCGTGATCAGAATCCAACCGTTGGCAGGCGCGCGGTGGAAAATCTCAAGCGAAGCGCCGGTCAACGAGCCGCAGGCGGCCAAAAGGACACTGGTGTCGAGAAACAGCCTCACTTGCCTTGCTGGAAGCGACGCATGTCGGCTTCGTCTTCCGCAATCCAACCTGCCATCTGCTCGCGGGAGAATTTTCGCGGTTCCGGCATTCGGACGCCTTGCCCGCGCAGCCGGGTGGCGAGAAACAGCATCAGTTGCTGTTTCTCCTCTGGCGCCAGCGCTTCCGCTGCCGCCTCAATTTCATCGAGCTTGCTCACATGGGTAAATTATCACGCAAAGAGCAACTTGACAACAATTATACAAAAGCTGCCATATGATCGAGATGTCCTCGCGGATTTGGCTGGAATGTCCAAGCAGAGCTTGGATCAAGGGCCGGTAATCTGTTCTGTTTCCGCAATGTGGAGTTTATGTGGGTTGTACATTGCAAAGACATAACGCATGAGTTTTTTTAACATACGAATATTGGCGGCATGTTCGCCACCGACTGAAAGTCGGCTGAGTTCATCCATGGTCGCGAAGGCCCCGTCGCGGAGCGCTGCTGTGGCTGCATTGAAAGAGTCGAGATAGATTGTTATCGCACTCTTTCGAAACCAAGCTGCCTCCCAAACCTCACCAAAGTCCTTTGAACACCGAACTATCTCCTCGAACAATGTACGGCGATCGGCCATCAGTAATGTCAAGCGATTTGCCATCGGGTAGCCCGATGAGGCTGAAGCGCCTGCTCCGAGGAAAATCACATGCTTACTTTTGTTTTCGCCGATACTCATCTGATTTCATTCTTCGATTCATCTTACTTGCTGAGAAAAGGATTCTGCCCATGAGTTCAGGGAGGGACCTGACTCAAACCCAGGTGGCGTGCTTGGCGCTTGGGGGTATCGCTTTTGACGCGGGGCGATTGGACCTCTGCATCGGGGAGGTATGCGGCGAGAAAGGCGGGTTTCTCACGGCGGCCGGCTCTTTGCCAGTCGCGCCAAAGAGCTTCTGCCACCGCGACGCGCGCCAGGGCGCATTCCTCCGTGAGATACTGAAAGAGCCATTGCGCCAGGCGGTCCAGGGCGATGCCGTGTTGGCGTCCGATTCGGGCGTAAAGCCAGTCGCTCCAGCGCATGAAGGCGGCGAAGGCGGACTTGTGGGTTTGGCACAGCAATGGCGTCGTTTCCGAAAAATTGCCGCTGTTTCCCACCAGGTCCCAATAGCGGGCGAATCGCCGCAGACGTTGCATGACGGGAAAATCCAGAAGTTTGTTTTGCAGGATTTCATAGGGCGGATGGGCGCTGTAAACCATCTGCCAGGCCTCGTCGTGGCGCGTAATGGGGGTGCCGCGCAGCCGCTTTAAAATTCCAACCTGGATTTCCTGCGGACCCAGCGCCAGCAGCCGGTCGAATCCCGCCGCAAAACTCTCCAGCGTTTCGCCCGGCAGACCCGCGATCAAATCGGCGTGGATGTGAACGCCGGTTTGCTGGCGCAGGAACTGCATGTTATCGGACAGCCGCGCGTCGTCCTGGCGGCGGCTGATATTTTTGGCAACCATCTCGTCGAAAGTTTGAATGCCCACTTCAAACTGAAGGGCGCCAGGCGGGAATTGCAGGATGACTTCGCGCAAGGCCCCGGGCAGCCGGTCCGGAATCATCTCGAAGTGGAGAAACAAGCCGACACGACGGCGATCCAGGAAAAATTCCAGGATGGCTTTGCTGGTCGCGATGTTCAGGTTGAAAGTGCGATCGACAAATTTGAATTGACTCACGCCGCGGTCGAGCAGTTTTTGCAGTTCGGCCAGGAGGGGGGGCAGCGGGAATTGCCGCACCGGCACGTCGAGGGAGGAGAGGCAAAATTCGCAGGTGAACGGACAGCCGCGGGACGCTTCGACATAAATGATGCGGTGGGCGACATCCTCCTCGTTGTACAGATCGTAAGGCAGCGCGAGTTGGGCCGGGTCGGGCAATGGCGCCGGGATGATTTTTTGGGCCGGGGGCGTTCCGGCCAGGATTTGCCGGCAGAGCCCGGCAAATTCCAGGTCGGCTTCGCCGGTGATGACGTAATCGGCCAGGCGCACAATCTCCTGCTGGCCGGTTTCGAAACTGACCTCGGGGCCGCCCAAAACAACAATAATATCCGGGCGCACGCGCTTGAGCGCCGCCACGACTTGGGCGGCCTGGCTGGTGTTCCATATATAAACACCCAGGCCGACGATACGGGGTTGCTCGGCCAGGATCGTTTCCACCACATCGAGCGGGCGCTGTTGGATGTCAAATTCGATGAGGCGCGTTTCCTGGCGCAATTGGCCCAAATTGGCCAGCAAATAACGCAAGCCAAACGCGGCGTGAATGTACCTGGCGTTTAAAGTGCTGAGAACAATTTGGGCCATGCGCCGTGGACAGGCTCATTTTCTGGCGGCATGGAAGGACGCGCCGCCGTAGCGCGCCTTTTTGCCCAATTCTTTTTCGATGGCGAGCAAACGGTTGTATTTGGCAATGCGCTCGGAACGGCAAAGCGAACCGGTTTTGATCTGGCCCGCGCCGGTGCCGACGGCGAGGTCCGCGATGAAGGCGTCCTCGGTTTCGCCGGAACGATGCGAGATGACCGCGCCGTAGCGGGCCTTCTGCGCCATGGCCACCGTCTCCAATGTCTCGGAGACCGTGCCGATTTGATTGAGCTTGATGAGAATGGCGTTGGCGATGCCGTCGCGGATGCCTTGGGCGAAGATTTTTGGGTTGGTGACGAAGTTGTCGTCGCCGACCAATTGCAGCTTATTGCCGAGCGTCCTGGTCAGGGCCAGCCAGCCGTCGCGGTCCTCCTCGCCCATGCCGTCTTCGAGGGAAACGATGGGGTATTTCCGCGCCCATTCCGTGTAAAGTTCCACCATCTGCGCCGGAGACTTGCGCGAGCCGTCGGATTTCTTCATGACATAGGAACCGGCGTCATAAAATTCGCTGGCGGCGGGGTCGAGCGCGATGGCGATGTCCTGGCCGGGCTTGTAGCCGGCGGCCTGGATGGCTTCGACGATGACATCCACCGCTTCGTCATTGGTCTTGAGGTTGGGGGCGAAGCCGCCTTCATCCCCCACCGAGGTCACCAAGCCGCGCTTTTGGAGGAGCTTCTTCAAGGTGTGAAAGGTCTCCGCGCCGTAGCGCAAGGCTTCGGCGAAGGAGGGCGCGCCAATGGGGAAGAGCATGAATTCCTGGAAATCCACGTTGTTGGTGGCGTGGGCGCCGCCGTTGACGACGTTCATCATCGGGGCGGGCAGGACAAAGGGGGCGGCGGCCTTGCCGCCGTGCAACTTGCGGAGGTAAGCGTAAAGCGGAATTTCTGAATCCAACGCGGCGGCGCGGCAGACGGCCATCGAGACGCCGAGGAGGGCATTGGCGCCGAGTCTGGCTTTTGTCTCCGTGCCGTCGAGTTGGCGCATTAAGTCGTCAATCTCGCGCTGGGCATGGGGGTTTTTGCCCTTGAGTTTGGGCGCGATAATTTTGTTGACGTTGGCCACGGCCTTGAGGACGCCCTTGCCGCCGTAACGTTTGGCGTCGCCGTCGCGCAATTCCACGGCTTCGCGCAGGCCGGTGGAGGCGCCGGAGGGCACGCAGGCCGAGGCGGTGATGCGGTTATTCAAGGCGATGCTGACCATGACGGTCGGGTTGCCCCGTGAGTCGAGTATTTCCAGTGCGGTGATGTTTTGTATTTTTGTCATAACTAGGAGCTTTCGATTGGCAGTTCGGGCTGCTCGGTGGAGTCGCGGGCGTCCGGGGCGTCGCCATATTTGGCCGGGACACCATATTCGTTGAGCTTGTTGCGCAGAGTGCGAACGCTGATGCCCAACAGCCTGGCGGCATGGGTGCGGTTGCCGTCGGTCTTGTCCATGGCCGCAAATATATGGCGTTTTTCCACCTCGGCCAGGGACGGAAGGTCCTGGGCAGGGAGCGCGGGAGGGGGCGCCGGAGGAGCGGCAGGGCAGGCGGCAAGGCCGGAGGCGGGCGGCGGAGAGTTCGAGGCGCTGGTGGAAAGGAGCGAAAAACCGAGGTGCTCGGGGTCGAGCAGGCCGGTGTCGCCGCAAAGAATGACGGCGCGTTCGATGACGTTTTGCAGTTCCCGGACGTTGCCGGGCCAAGGGTGGGCTTGGAGAATCGCCATGGAATGGTCGGAAATGGCGCGGACGCGGACGCCGTGTTTGCGGGCAAAGCGGGGCATGAATTGTTGGACCAGCAAAGGAATGTCCTCGATGTGGTCGCGCAACGGGGGGACATGGATGGGGACAACATTGAGGCGGAAATAAAGGTCCTGGCGGAAATCCTTGCGCTCGACGCCTTCTTCGAGGCGGCGGTTGGTGGTGGCCAGAACGCGGACATCCACCTTAATGGTGCGGTTGCCGCCGACCCGTTCCAGTTCGCGTTCCTGGAGGACGCGGAGCAACTTGACCTGGACTTGAGGGGAAATCTCGCTGATTTCGTCCAGGAGAATGGTGCCACAGTGGGCCAGTTCGAAACGGCCTTCGCGCTTGTTGAGGGCGCCGGTGAACGCGCCTTTTTCGTGGCCGAAGAATTCGCTTTCGATGAGGTTTTCGGGGATGGCGGCGCAGTTGACCTTGATGAAAGGAGCGTTGGCGCGCGGGCTTTGGCGATAGAGGGCGCGGGCGACCAGTTCCTTGCCGGTACCGCTTTCCCCGGTGATGAGGACGGTGGCCTGGGTGCGGGCGACTTTGCGGATCAGTTGGCGCAAATTTTCCATGGCCAGGCTTTGGCCCTGCAACTCGTAACCGGCATCATCCTCCTCGGCGTTGCTGAAGTAGGCGTTGACCTTGAGGAGCTGGTTGAAGTTGTCGGCTTTCTTGAGGGTGACCTGCAATTGGTCGGCCGAGAAGGGCTTGAGCATGTAATCGAACGCGCCGTTGCGCATGCACTCCACCGCGGATTCAACGGAGCCAAACCCGGTGACCATGACCACCAGAGGTTTCAGGGGTTGGGATTGCAGTTCGCGGAGCAAGTCGGTGCCTTCGCCATCGGGGAGGCGGACATCGAGGAAAATGAGGTCGAAGGTGTCCCGGGCCATCAAGTCGCGGGCGCCGGCGAGGGTCTCGGTGGAAGCGACGTCGTAGCGTTGCTGGCGGAGTTGCTGCTCCAGGTTGCGGCGGACGATGGGGTCGTCTTCAAGGACGATGATTTTTTCAATGGGCATTTTGTTCCAATGTTTTCATTTGCCGGCTCACATGCCACTTGCGCCAGTCATCTAGCGGCTGATCGAGCCGCGGATGCAAGTTTTAAATGAACCTTTCCGGTTGTGCAATTTGTTTTGAGACCAAAGCCCGATTTTGCGTCACCCTCATTTTTGACACGTACCAGCGCCGCCAAGACTGGCCGAAAACGCAAGATTGATATGTAGGTCCAAAAAATCGGCAACACGGCAACGAATTAAGGTTTTTGTTGCGCGAGCCTTGGACGCAGGACAACAGAGGGACGGAATCGAGCCGCAACAAAAGCCGTGTTGAACTGAATCCGGTGTGGGCTGACCGATTGCAATTTGGTCTGGAGAGGCTGCCGCTTTAGAGGGTCGGAGGGCGGTTGGGGGACTGGCGAAAACGAAGGAGGCGACTGACCGGGGAGCGATGGCAAGCGTCGTGGAAGCCCAGGAAAGGGGTTCTTCTCTGAGCGGGGCAAGAGTTGGGCGTAGCCCCCAAAGAGCCAGAGGCGACGCAGCCGGATTGCCTTGGGCCGCAACTCGATGAGACTCATGGGGGAAACTTTCTGCGCGGCCAAAAGCGGCCCCCCCGAATGGTGCCCAGCCAAACGAGCCGGCCGATGCGACAGTGCGGACAAAGCCAGGCCGGGGCAGTTCCAGTGGCCGCATCGGCCTGTGCTGGAAGCGATTTGGCCTGGAGGGCCGAGGCGTCTGAGGCGCTGGATGGGGCGGTGGACAGCAGGGCCAAGGCGATGGCATGACGGTCTTGGCCAGCGGAGGCGGCCAGACCGTAATGGCGGACTTTGGGCAGGCCTTGGGGCAAGACGTGCTGGAGGAACCGTTGGACAAACTGCGCCGCGGGCAAACGCACCCGTTTGATTTGTTGACTCTGGTTGTCACGGTAGCGAAAGGTGACTTGGCCGTGTTCCAAGGACTCCAAGCGTGACTGGCTGATGGCGATGCGGAAGAGGTAGCGTCCCAGATACTCCAGGACTTTGTCGCCGCTGCCGGCGTGCTGGGCGTGGACGACCCAGGGTTGATGCCAGACTTGGGCCGGGACCTGGTGGAGCAGTCCGGCGGCGCGAAGTCCGTCGCGGATTTTGGCGCGGAAGATTTTGGACAAGGCTTGGACCGGGACCAGGAAGGCGGGATTTTTGGCGGGGAGCCAAGTTTGCCCATCTTGGGACAAGCCGCCGGCGCTGACCAGAAAATGAGCGTGGGGATGGTAGAGCAGAGCGCGGGTCCAGGTGTGAAGCACGCCGGTCACACTGGGCTGGCCGCCCATCCACCGCGGGTCGGCGCAGAGTTTTTGCAGGCTGCGGGCGGCGGCGCCCAGCAGCAGGCTGTAAACAATCTTTTGTTGACAGCGGGCCACTGGGCGCAACTGGGCCGGGAGGGTAAAAGTCACCAGGTAGTAAGGACAGGGCAAGAGCCGGGCGCGCTGCTCTTGCAACCATCGCTCCGTGCGCTGGCCGTGGCATTTGGGGCAATGCCGATTGCCGCAGGAGTGATAGCTGTAATGGAGCGCGCCGCACTGCTCGCAGCCATAGACCTGGCCACCCAGCGCCGGGGTGCGGCATTGCAGGATGGCCTGGAGGGCGCGTTGCTGGCTGGGCAAAGCGGCCAGCCGCTCGCACACCTCCGGCCCGGCGGCGCGGACAATGTCCGCCACCTCCAACACACCGAAGCCGTGGTTTTAGAGATGGGCCGTCAAAGCTTCCAGCGGCGCGATGACCTGGGCCCGCACCTCGGCCGTCAGATGGGTATAAAGGGCGGTGGTGCGCGGGCTCCTGTGGCCCAATATCTCCTGAATCAGACGCAGGGAGACTCCGGCTTCCAGCAAGTGAGTGGCGTAGGAATGGCGCAAGGTGTGGACGGTGGCGGGTTTGGAGACGCCGCTTTGCTGCAAGGCCGCTTGAAAGGCCAGGCGAACATTGCCGGCCGGCACGGGTCCGTGGCCAACGCCGGGGTGAAACGACAAGGCGGCCGGAAAAAGCCAGGGCGTGGAGTGGTGCAACTTCCAGAAGGCGCGCAAGGACTGCAAAGTGGCTTGGGCCAGAGGCGCCTGTCGCTCCTGATTGCCCTTGCCGCGCACGCGCAAGACCATGCGCTCGGCGTCCACGTCGGCGACCTGGAGTCGGGTGCCTTCGCTGATGCGCAAGCCGCAACTGTAAATCGTGCTCAGGCAGACGTGGTAAAGCGGAATCCGCACGCAGCCCAAGACGCGGCGCACCTCGGCCCGGCTCAAGACGACCGGCAATCGGCTCTGCTTGCCGGGCCGGAGCAACCCCAACACCGGCCACTGTTTTTGCAGCGTCTGCGCAAAACAGAATTTGATCGCGGCCTGGGCGATGCGCAGCGTGCTCCAGGCACACTGCGGCGCCAGACCCAGAAAATAGGCCCGCAACTGTTCCTCGCTAATCAGTTCCGGGCTGCGCTGATAATGTCGGGCCAACTTCGCCACGGCCCGCAGATAAGCCTGCTGGGTCGAGGCCGAATAGCCTTTGAGTTGCAAATCTTCGATCATTCGTTTACGTAGAGGCGTCATTGAGATCCTTTCTGGCCAGAGTGGGTAAAACGCCCTGGCAGGGGCGGATGACTCGAAAGAGCCATCTGCTCTGGCCGAAAGGACTAATGCCCCATGAACCCTTCGAAGACTATCCGGCGCCAGCCGGATTTAGTTCAACAAGCCTTATTTTACAAGGGTTTCGTTGAGCTTTTCGGCTGGCAACACAGCGGCAACGGTCGGCAACAGTTTCGGTTCGCTGTTTTCAATGGAAAAGATTCTCATTAAAAGCCTTTTCTGGCACCAAATTGGAGCGGCCAGCCGGAGCGAAGGAGCGCAGCGCACGGCTGAAGTGACTGGGATTCTGTACCCCCCCCCACCCCCCCGCTACAGTGCTACAAACGTTGATTATCAATGACTTAGGGTGCTACAAGGGTGCTACAATTGGGCTTATTTGTAGCACCTGTAGCACCCTGGCATCCC
>Ga0326727_10019545_pt1 | contig 13590 bp, 8 predicted proteins | sample MB2enrmetagenome_FD_207643 | JGI IMG/M metagenome (GOLD analysis project Ga0326727, IMG submission 207643) | Lab enriched peat soil microbial communities from McLean, Ithaca, NY, United States - MB29MY | ecosystem: Environmental > Terrestrial > Soil > Wetlands > Peat | place: USA: New York... | reverse complement strand
TCGATGCAAAAACTCTCGGTCTTAACCCGAGGGCCCGCTAAACTGGACCACCTCCAGTTTAGCGGCACCCGAGGAGACATCGCGGCTTTCATAACATCAGAGCTCTGCGAATCGGTAACCACGAATCCACGGCAAAGCCCCAACCGCCCCGATGCATCGGGGCGCAATCCGGCATTCGTGGCATTTGCACGGTAAGAGCCGCGGACCCCAGAGTCGCGGGTCCGCGCTACGGCTGGTCTTCCTGACGGGTTAGCCGGGCAAAGAACAGTTCGTGGAGTTGGTGGGAAGTGCCATTTTCAAGGTCCGCGCTCCTGGCCAGGGAGAGCCGGGCATCCAACAGCGCTTCGGGGGTTCCCGGCGCGCCGGTCAAGGTCTCGATGCTGACCAAATCAACTCCCTTGTGGCCTTCCGCGCAGAAGTCGCGGAGACCCCGGCACTGGTAACAGACGCCGGTCTTGTTGATGAGCTGGCAAAGGCCCTCGAAGTGCCCCGCCATTGTGGATCGCGCGCGCTCCAGGCGATGCCGCAGGATCGGTTCGGAAATCTCCAGGATTTGCGCGCTCTCCTGTCCCGAGAATCCGAACATATCGCGCAGCAACAGAGCCGCCTGCTCCTCGGGCGCGAGCGTGCGTCCGACGCACGCCAAACAGAAGGCGATGTGCTCCTTGATGTCAAATATGAAGCTTGGGTCCGACATAAGCCGGCCGAGTTGTTCATTGTGCGCGCGGCTTTTCACTCCCTCCTGTTGGGCCACCATCTGCGCCTCGACCCTCCAACTTTGCTTTTTGCGCAAATGATCGAGACAGGCGTGCGTCGCAATGCCAAACAGCCAGGTCTTGAATTGGGATTCACCGCGGAAACCGGCGAGTCCGCGGAGACACCGAACCCAGACCTCCTGGGTCAGGTCCTCCGCGTCCTCGCGTTGCGTCACCATCCGATAGACGAAGGCGAAGAGAGGTTTACGCCAGCTCGCGAAGAGGGCCTCCAGAGCTTCCGCGTCCCCTGCTTGCGCGCGCGCAACCATTTCCGCTTCCGGTTCCCTGGATTTTTCCGGCGATTTTTCCATGGACTTTCCCTCTCTCCTGGATCCGAGTTGAAGCTGTGAAATGATTCTGGAAAAAGCAAAAACACCTCACGCTAAGGCGCCAAGGCGCAGAGGCGCAAAGGCAACAAAGTAATTATTCTTTGCGACCTTTGCGATCTTGGTGCCTTTGCGTGAAACTGTGTATTTCTTCACACCTTCGCTGACCCGGGCTGTGGTGGTCCGCCAATTCGAGGCTCGTTTTCAGATGTGAACCACTACCACCCCCGGCGTCGAGAAAAAAACGTGGGACACGCTCCGCTCCTGCATCCAATCGCTTTATCTCATCGTGGCCGCAGATGCTGGACCAATTGCAGACGATTCGCAAACGGATCGCGAAAGTTGGCGATGCGCACGATTCCCGGCTTCTCGAATACCTCACCCTCGAACTTGACGCCCAACTTCTGCAGTCTTTCCAGTTCTTGAGGGAGATCCGCCACTTTGAAGCACACCACGGCTCCATCCTGACCGGTGGGCCGAGGACTCTGCGAGAGACCAATCACCATCCTGCCCTTGCCATGGCTGACTTCGCAAAAGCCCGGACCCTCGAACATCACGGCAAGCCCCAACTTTTCCAGATAGAACTTCTTTGCCTGCTCCAGATCGTCAACATAACACCCCGCCAGCATTACTTCCATAAGTCACCTCCTCCTTTTGGCGTATCGCGCTGCCACTTTCTGATGTTTGAGTCGTGTCAGCCCGGACTTGACGCCAAATCATAGAAAATATGGCCGTTATCTTTTTTCGTGGCGCCGGCGGGACAACCTCACGGCGCTTTCGGGCGCAGGGATCCGCTCCGGGAGCGGCTTTCAAGAAGTGCCCTTGTCGCCCGCGACAACTGGAGTTCATCACTACGCGCGCGGATCGGCGCGCTGGGGCGGTAGGCAGACCGGTGTATACTTTCAGGGGCGGAAGTGGGGCCGTGGACATTGCCCCACGTCGTACCTCTGGAGGCGGACACTTGCGCCCTGCGACAGCGAAAATCCTTGTCCTGACTTCAGCACTCACCGCCCTGGCCCTTGGTTTGCCGAATGACCCTCCGGCGCTTCAGCCTTATCCGGGGACAGGCATGTTCCTGATGCTTTCCGACATTCACTTCGACCCCTACGCCGACCCCGCGATCATGAAAGAGCTTGGGGCAAAACCTCTGCCGGCATGCCAGGCTTCCGCTTCCGGGTCGTTTTCAAAGTATGGCAGCGATACGAACTACCCTCTCCTCAAGTCGACGCTCGAAAATGTGGCGGCGACGGCCGCGCAAAATCATTTCCACTACGACTACGTCATCGTGACCGGCGACTTCCTGGCGCACAATTTCGATAAGCGCTATCGCCAATGCGTGGGCGTTGATTATGAAGCCTATGGGAAGTTCGCGAGCGATACGATGAGCTTTGTCGACAGCATGATCTCTAAAGCCCTGCCGGGAGTGCCGGTTTTCGCCGCGCTGGGGAACAATGACTCGGACCGCGGCGATTACGCGGAACCTAGTGACGCTTTTCTCCAGACCGTGGGGCAGGATTGGACCCGCGCGTGGGGGAACCTCCCGTCGACGACACGGGCCACGGCACTGGCGTCATTCGCAAGGGCAGGGAATTATGCGCTGCCCCACCCCACCGTTCCCCACAATGAATTGGTCATTCTCAACAGTAATCTCTGGACCGCCCGCAAACCTCAGGCGTGTGGTGAAGCGGATCCTGACCCCGGCGGGCAATTCCAATGGCTGGAAGAAACCTTAGGCGCCGTCAAGCGCGCGGGGGGCACGGCCACCTTGATTATGCATATTCCCCCTGGCATCGACGCGATGAGGTCCTCGGCGGGCGCGCCCGTGGCTCTCTGGACCGACCGCTGCACGCAAAAGTTGATCGCCGAGTTAACCGATTTCCGCGGCGTCGTCCGCGATATATACGCGGGCCATATCCATCGCGATGATTTCCGGCTTTTTCCCGACCGCGAGGCAAAGCCCCTGGGCACGATTCACATCGTTCCCGCCGTCAGCCCGGTGTTCTTCGATAACCCCGCGGTGGAAATCGGCTGGTACGACAAGAGCAAGGGCGCGCTCCGAGATTACGCGCCCCTCTATCTGGACCTCACCAACCCCCAGCCCGCCTGGGCATTGGAGTATGTCTTCACGCGGGCGTACGGGCGCCCTCGGCCCAACCTTGCCGCGCTGGAGGCCCTGAGCCGCGAGATTCACGAAGGCAATCCCAACTCCGGTGTCGGCAGACAGTACGCCACCTACTATGGGGCCGGAGTGGCCTGGTTCCTGACTCCGGCTAACTGGCTGAATTATACGTGCGCGCAATCCGAAATCAGTATCTCCGGCTTCGCCCAGTGCCGGCGCCCCGCCGCCGGCCCGAAGCGCGGCAGTTTACCGAAATGGTAGGCTATGGCCATCACCGTGCAGGATGGGAAACGGAGCTCGGTGGCGGGGTGAAATTGCGCACCCCACATTTGTCGCTGAGTAGTGGGCGGCGGGCAGAACGTTTTGTTGCCGACACCTGACCACGAGCACATTTCTCCCTGGTTGACCTCTCCGAAAAGGAGGAAGTTCCTGAAAACCCCTCGTACCCGATTATGTATATGAAAAACAGGGAGTTGGGCGAGTATTCGGAGGGCCGTAACTAGAATTCAAGTTGTTGAAAATAAAGTAGTTATATTTATCGATGGGGAATTTAGCAAGAACCGCACGTAAAACGATTATGTTGTTGAAAAGGCAGGTGGTTAGAGCACAATTGGGGCGATTTGTATGAAAGAGGCAAGACTTCAAGTTGTTGGAAATAATGAAGTTACTGCGACGAGGAGCCGAGGGGAAGCGCAAATCCAAAAAGATGTTAAAATGAAGGATGATCCGAATATCTGTATGAAAACAGGTTTCGAGGGCTGACAACTTGTCACTCGACTAGTCCGCTTTTCCTCCTCGAATGCACAGCTCAATTCCCACAAGCTTTCCCCGCGCCGCGCTCTGAACCGAGGTCTGACCCTGAGGTCTTGACTCGCAAGTCGGGTAGTGGTATCCATGCAGCGCTCTTGCGGATGGGCCGAATGGGGACATTTAGTCGGAGCCCGTGGAGCGGGGTAATCCACTATGTCGCGAGCAGTTGCGGGTAATTGCGGGGATTTGCCCTCTATCCACTTTCACTGGTCGGAAGTACCCATTTTCGCCCCCGCAAAAGTAAGCCCAATGTTTACGCCGTTATCGCAACGGACCGTTCGCCGGGAAGACGAATCGCGGCATCAAATTCGAGGCCCTTATGCTTGATGCATTGACCGTTCATCGTTTGCACTTTGCCTACACCGTCACCTTCCATTATCTATTCCCGCAACTCACCATGGGACTGGCGCTGCTCATTGTGATTTTGAAAACGCTGGCGCGGCGCACCGGTGACGAACATTACAACGAAGCGGCGCGCTTCTGGGCGCACATCTTCGGCATCAACTTCGCCATGGGCGTGGTGACGGGAATCCCCATGGAGTTTCAGTTCGGCACCAACTGGGCGCAATTCTCCCGCGCCGCCGGCGGAGTGATCGGCCAGACGCTGGGCATGGAAGGCGTGTTCTCCTTCTTTCTGGAATCGAGCTTCTTGGGGCTCTTCCTTTTCGGCGAGAAGCGCCTGGGCCCGCGCGGCCATTGGTGGGCGGCCTTCATGGTCTTTCTCGGATCGTGGCTCTCCGGCTACCTCATCGTGGCCACCGATGCCTGGATGCAAAACCCGGTGGCGTACCGGCTGGGCGCGAACGGCGAAATCATGCTCACAAGTTTCTGGGGGCTGCTGCTCAATCCCTGGGCGCTCTGGCAGTACGCGCATAACATGAGCGGCGCGGTCATCACGGGGGCGTTTGTGATGGCCGCCTTGGGAGCATTCTATTTGCTGACGCAACAGTTCCAGACGCATGCGAAAACCTTTGTGCGCGTGGGCGTCATCGCGGGCCTGGTGGCGACGCTTCTTCAGATTGTGCCCACGGGCGACGCGCAAGGCCGGATGCTGGCTAATCATCAACCCGCCACGCTGGCCGCCATGGAAGGTATGTTTCAGACGCAGCGGGGCGCGCCGATCGCCTTGATCGGGCAGCCCGACATTCAAAACAAGCGCTTGGATAATCCCCTTGAGGTGCCGCGGGTGCTCAGCTTTCTCACCTATCGGCGCTGGATGTCGGAAGTAAAAGGTCTGGACGCTTTCCCCCCGCAGGATTGGCCCGACAATATTCCGCTGCTCTATTACAGCTACCACATCATGGTGGGGCTCGGGACCATCTTTATCGCCATCATGGTGCTGGCGGCGTGGAAGCTGCGGCGCGGGACGCTCTATGATTCGCGGGGCATGCTCTGGGCGCTGATGCTCTCCATGCCGTTTCCTTACATTGCCAATACGGCCGGGTGGATGACCGCGGAATTCGGCCGCCAGCCGTGGCTGATCTACGGTCTCATGCGCACGGAAGCCGGCATTTCGCCGCAGGTTTCATCGGGCAATGTATGGTTCACGCTGATTGGCTTCATGGGCATGTACACCGTTCTGAGCATCTTGTTTCTATTTCTAGTTTATCGTGTCATTGAGAAGGGGCCGGAGGCGGCTGGAGGCAGTAAGCAGTAGGCAGAAAGCAGTAAGGAGAACGCAGGAGGCGGAAGAAAGAATCGGCATCACCAATTTGGGATTCGCGATTTGGGGCCGCAGAGCCTGTGCCCACCAAAGGCGCTCGCTGCTTACTGCATTCCGCATACTGCCTACTCTCTTGGGAGGCGATTTCATGCAAACAGTTTGGTTTTGTCTCGTGGCCATCATGATCGCGATGTACGTGGTACTGGATGGATTTGACCTCGGCGCCGGGGCCATTCATTTCTGGGTGGCGAAGGATGATGGTGAGCGGCAGCAGGTGATCCGCGCCATTGGTCCGGTGTGGGACGGCAACGAGGTTTGGCTGTTGGCGGGAGGAGGCACGCTCTACTTTGCTTTCCCGGCTCTCTACGCCTCCGGTTTCAGCGGCTTTTATTTGCCCCTGATGATTGTGCTGTGGCTGCTCATTCTGCGCGGCATCGCAGTGGAGTTCCGCGGACACCTCACCACCGCCGTCTGGCTGAAATTCTGGGACGTCGTCTTTTCCGGGGCGAGCCTGTTGCTTGCGGTTTTCTTTGGAGCGGCGCTCGGCAACGTGGTGCGCGGTGTGCCTTTGAATGCTCAAGGTTATTTCTTCGAGGCGCTCTGGACCAACTTCCGCCTGGGCCCCAACACCGGCATTCTGGATTGGTACACGGTGATTGTCGGCGTCGCGGCTCTCGCCACCTTGGTGCTGCATGGCGCGCTGTGGGTGGCGCTGAAGACCGAAGGCGCCGTACATGATCGCTCCGCGCATTTGGCGCGCGGCACGTGGTGGGCAGTGCTGGTGCTGACCATCGTGCTCACGGCGATCACGTTCAAAGTTCAGTGGAGGGTCCCCGCGAATCTGGCCGCGCACCCCTGGGGTTACATTTTCCCGGCGCTGGCATTGTGCGGCTTGGCCGGGATGCTATGGTTCATGCGGCAGCGTGACGACTTGAAGAGTTTCCTGGCGTCGTGCACTTACATCGTGGGGATGTTGACCAGCGTCGTCTTCGGATTGTACCCGCTGGTTCTGCCCGCCAGCACCAATGATGCGTACTCGCTTACCGTCGACAATGCCAAGGCCACCGATTACGGTCTGCGCATCGGGTTGGCGTGGTGGATTGTCGGCATGGCCTTGGTGGCGTGTTACACGATCCATGTCTACCGCAGTTTTGCCGGCAAGGTCAAAATCGGAGACACCAGGGAAGGGTATTAGGATTTCGAGAGGTTCTTGCGCTGGCTTGGGGAACTGAGTTGCTCACAGGCTCTTGCCGGGTTCCACCGGGTTCCCCCCGATCGGCTGGCATTTTGCTTGACAAGCTACTATAAGGTCTTATAAGTCATTGATTTGGGGTTATAAGCCGCTAAGGCCTCCACCCAAAGTCAGACAAAATGTCGTTGCCAGCCATCACGGCCCCAAATTCCGGCTCTTCCCCAACTTTCCCCCAATTTTTCCCCTTGACAATCTACAAGGCGGAGCGTAAATTTCCGTGTCGAATGTCTAGGGGAGCGAATCTAGGCGCTCGGGAGCAATTCTCGGTGGTGTAGAGGCGGCTTTACGCCGCCATCGGCGAGTGAAACTCGCCGCCGCAGAGTTAAGTCGGCCCCTGCAGGGCCAAGCTGGGCGGTGCAGAGTCAAGCTGGCCACTGCGGAGTCAAGCCACCCACTGCGGAGTGGAGCCGACCGGTGCGGAGTCAAGCCGGCCGCCGAGTCAAGCCGGCCCCGATCTCAAACGCCCCGGTTCGCCACCCCAAAAGTCCAGGCAGGCAGGTATGAAACTCCTCCGTCGTCTTTGCGCATTGTTTCGGAAAGAGGAACTGAACCAGCACCTCTGCGATGAGCTGAGGTTTCATCTCGACAAGCAGATGGAGCAAAACCTCGCGGCGGGGATGAGCGCTGAGGAGGCCCGTTACGCCGCGCTGCGCAAGTTCGGCGGTGTCGAGCAAGTGAAGGAAGACTGTCGCGACGCCTGGGGCGTGCGCTTGATTGACACGCTGTTTCAGGACATCCGTTTCGGTCTGCGCATGTTGGCGAAGAATCCCGGCTTCACTGCGGTTGCGGTCATCACCCTGGCGGTGGGCATTGGCGCCAACACCACCATTTTCAGCGTGGCGTGGCGCCCCATGCGTTACCGCGACACGGACCGCCTCCTGATGGTGTGGGAGACGCGCCCCGACGGCAGTCGCAGCCCCGTTTCCGCCGCCACCTATCTCGATTGGCGCGATCAAAATACGGCCTTTGAGCAGCTCGCCGCCGCGCGCAGCGCCAGTGTCGCCTTGTCCGGAAACCCGCCGGTTCTGGTGTCGGGCGCGAGCATGAGCTCCAACTTCTTTGACACTTTCCGTTTGCAGCCCGAGCTCGGCCGGTTTTTCCTGCCCTCGGAATTCCACCCGGGTGGCGACCACGTTGTCATTCTGAGCCACGAAATCTGGCAAACCCATTTTGGTGGGGATGCGGGTATTGTGGGCAAAACCATCCGCCTGAATGGTGAGTCGTATGTTGTTGTCGGCGTGGCGCCCGCCGATTTCGAGTTCTTTGATCGAATGGATGCTTGGACGCCGCTCGCCCTTCCCAGCGTGGGGCTCGACCGGCAAGCTCGCGACTTGCTGGTGGTGGGACGGATGAAGCCGGGCGTGACCGCGGCCCAAGCCCAGCAAGAAATGCGGACGCTCGCCGCCCGCGTCGCCCAGGAATCGCCCGCCACGAACAAACGCTGGAGAGCCCTTGCCCAGAGCTTCCAAGAGGCGCTGGCGGGCCCCGGCGTCCGCCTGATGCTGATCCTCCTCGTCACCACGGTGAGTTTGGTCTTGTTCATGGCGTGTGCGAATGTTGCCAACCTGCTTCTGGCGCGAGCCTCCACGCGCCGCAAGGAAATCGCCGTCCGCGTTGCCTTAGGCGCCAGCCGCTGGCGGGTCATGCGTCAATTGCTGGTGGAGACTTTCTTCTTTGCCGCCGTGGGCACCGCACTGGGCCTGCTGGGTGCCTTCGCCGCCGTGCATTACCTGGCCACGTTTCCCGTGCTGCAAGCGCCGGGACTGGCTCCCATCGAAATCAATCGCGCCGTTTTGGAATTCGCCGCCGCGCTCTGCCTGGCCGCGACAGTGCTTTCCGGACTCGTGCCCGCCTGGCAGACCACCGCTGCGAATTTGATGGAGCACGTCAAGAGCGCCGGGCACACCACCGCGGGCGAGCGGGGGCAAAGCCGCCTTCGCCATGGGCTGGTGATGGCGGAGTTGGCGTTGTCATTGGTTCTCATGGTGGTGACGGGCCTGAGCGTGCGCAGCTTCATTCGCCTGACGCAAGTCAATCCGGGCTTCCCGAGCCAGGGGCTGCTGACTGCTCGTCTCTCGCTGCCCGCTCCGCAATATGCCGACGCGGGCCGTGCCCGGTCGTTTTATGCGGAACTGCTCGAGGGCGTCCGCGCCATCCCCGGCGTGGACGACGCCGCGATTTCCACCGGCCTGCCGCCCACGAGCTCTGAAGCCGGCCAGCCTTTTCGCGTGGAGGGGCGCGATCCCGCTTCGCCCAACGCCTCCGGGGTCGCGAATTATCAGGTCATCAGCGCCGGCTACTTCCACACTCTTGGCTTGGCCGTGCGCATGGGCCGCGCCTTCACCGAGGGTGACCGCGAGGGGTCACCCCCGGTCGTGATCATCAATAACCGCCTGGCGGAGATGTTCTTTCCCTCCACCAATCCACTCGGCCGGCGTTTGCTGATTTCGGAACTTGTTCCCGGGCGCAACGATTCCTCCGCGCCCGTGGCGCGTGAAATCGTCGGCGTAGTGAATGACGTCAAAAATACCCGATTGAAGGAACCCAGCAATCCGGAGGTCTGCATTCCCTATCCGCAGGCGCCGTGGACCAGCGAATACCTTCTGGTGCGCAGCCGCAGCGATACTGCACCTCTGGTGGCTGCGCTTCGTAATGCCCTCCGCGCCGTCGATCCGGACCTGCCCCTGACGCGCGTCAGCACCATGGACGAGCGTTTGTCGAATTCGCTCACCGGCGGGCGCGTGGTGGTGGTTCTCATGGCCATCTTCGCCCTCCTGGCGCTGCTGATGGGGAGCGTGGGGCTCTACGGCGTCATCTCCTACGCGGTGACGCAGCGCACGCCCGAGTTTGCGTTGCGGTTGGCTTTGGGCGCTCCCCATGGCGCGATTTTCCGCCTGGTGGCGAACGGCGCCTTGCGGCTGCTGCTGATCGGCGGCGCCGTGGGCATGGCAATGGCCCTGGCGGTGGCGCGCCTTCTCGGCAGCATGATTTTCGAAGTCAGCCACTACGATCCGGTCACGTTTTTGGGCGTGCCCCTGGTGCTTCTGGCCGTGGTCCTCATCGCCAGTTACCTGCCGGCGCGCCGGGCGATGAAAGTCGATCCCATGGTGGCGCTGCGGTATGAGTAGGGCAGTGGTTAGTGGCTAGTGGCACAGGCACTCCTGCCTGTGCCGGGGGCTGATGCATGTTATGCATGGGGCACAGGCAGGAGTGCCTGTGCCACTGCCTGACAATCAAGTGTTCTTACCGAGACTCGCGCTCCCGAACTTCAGGTCAAGGGCCCGCTTCGGGAATTTGTGGTTTTTGCAAAGGAAGAACTTGGGATTTCAATCGGCAATCGACAGTCGGCAATGGCTACCCTAGGGTGTGGCAAACGGATTGGTAACTTTCAGTCCTGCAAACCGGCTGAAGTCGCGGTCGCCGGTGATGATCTCGGAAATGCCGTGTTCCAGGCAGAGAGCGACGATGTGAGCATCGTATATCAAATTGCCTGTGGCGCCTGCCTGGCGGAGGACTTGGTCGAGCAGGGCAGCATGCTGCCCGGTTTCGGCAAGTAGAAAGAGCGACGGGGAAGCCAGTAATTGTTGCAAATCCTCCAGCGCAATGTTGAGCGGAACCGGGGGATGGAAGACACGAGGATGGGTGACCACTCGAAGGAACTCATAAATGCAAGGCCAGGGAATCGCCCAGGGCAAGGGTCCATCCGCCAGTCCTTGGAGAATCTTCAGCGCGCGGGCGTGGTGTGCGCTCGATTGGACTTCCGCATGAATGAGGATGTTGGTGTCAATCGCCTGCATGGGCTAGCGCCCATCCATGAGGTCGAACAGGGTGTCTCGATCCAGCAGGTCGACGCCCGGCTGGGCGGCCGCCTTCCAACCGCGCAGGCGCAAGTTATAGGGCTTGGAGGGGGGAGTCGCCAAGGAGCGCCGGAGCAGGTCATTGGTCACCGCTTGCAAGGTCCGGCCCTCTTCGGAGGCTTTCTTCTTCAGCTCGCGGAGGAGATGATCGTCAATCGTCAAAGTGGTTCGTCTCATGTGCAAAAACATATCATGGAAGCATCAAGATGTCAAACGGGCGTAGCGCCGAGCGGCGGAGCCGCAACCAACGCGTCTTGTAGGGGCGGTTCGCGAGCCGCCCCTACGATTCATCGTCGGGAAAGCAAAGGTAGGTCACAATGAAATTGTTTCGTCGACTGCGTACACTGTTCCGGAAAGACCAACTCAACGAGCAGCTCTCTGATGAGCTGAGGTTTCATCTCGAGAAGCAGGTGGAGCAGAACCGCGCGGCGGGAATGAGCGCGGAGGACGCCCGCTACGCCGCGTTGCGCAAATTCGGCGGCGTCGAGCAGGTGAAAGAGAATTGCCGCGACACCTGGGGCGCGCGTTTCATCGAAACCCTGCTTCAGGACATTCGATTTGGTTTGCGGATGTTGGCCAAGAACCCCGGCTTCACGGCGGTGGCGGTTCTCACGCTGGCCATTGGCATCGGGGCGAACACGGCGATCTTCAGCCTCATCGATGCGGTGATGCTGCGGATGCTGCCGGTGCCTCGGCCCGACGAACTACAGCAGGTACGCATGCTGAATCCGCGCCGGGGAGGCGAAGGCAACACGAGTTTCACCAATCCGCTCTGGGAACAAGTGCGCGACCGGCAGGACGTCTTCTCCGGCGTCTTCGCCTGGGATGATGAACGCTTCGATCTGGCGCAGGGCGGAGCCGTGCATTACGCGAACGGGCTGTGGGTGAGCGGCGACTTTTTCAAGACCTTGGAACTTCGCCCCGCCGCCGGCCGCCTGATCACAACTTCCGATGACCAGCGCGGATGCCCCGGCACGGCGGTGCTGAGTTACGGCTTCTGGCAGGAGCATTACGGCGGAGCCCCGAGCGCCATGGGCAGCACGCTTACGCTCAGCACCCACCCCTTTGAAGTCGTGGGCGTGGCGCCTCCAGGGTTTTTCGGGATGGACGTGGGCAGCAAGTTCGACGTGGCCATTCCCATCTGTGCTGCCGCGATCTTCGACGGCAAAACATCAAGGCTCGATCATCGCTCGTGGTGGTGGCTGAGGGTTGCGGGACGCGCCAAGCCTGGGGTGAGCCTGAGTCAATTGGCGGCGGGGCTGAGGGTGCTCTCGCCCCAGGTTTTCAGCGCGGCTCTGCCGCAAAATTGGCCTCCCGACGACCAGAAAAACTTCGCGCAAAGGGCGTTGATAACGACTCCGGCCGCCAACGGGATGTCCTCCCTGCGGCGGCAGTTTGACCGGCCTCTGCAATTGCTCATGGTCGTGGTAGGTCTGGTGCTGCTGATTGCCTGCGCGAACATTGCCAGCCTGATGCTGGCGCGCGCCGCCACGCGGCAGAAGGACCTTGCCGTGCGGCAAGCTCTGGGCGCCGGTCGTTTCCGCCTGATTCGCCAGTTGCTCACCGAGTGCGCCCTGCTTTCCACGGCCGGGGCGCTGGTGGGGATTCTCTTCGCGCGCTGGGGCACCTCCCTGCTGGTCCGATTCATCTCCACCGCCAGGAATACGGTGTTCCTGGACCTCTCGCTCGATGGTCGCGTCCTGGGATTTACCGTGGCCATTGCCGTTTTCACCAGCGTTTTGTTCGGCCTGTTGCCGGCGCTGCGCGCCACGCGGGTGTCATTGACTTGGGCGATGAAGGGCCGGCAGGCAATCGAGAGTGAACGTCCGGGGCGCTTGCGCAGCCGGCATTGGATCGTGGCTTCGCAAGTGGCCCTCTCGCTGGTTTTGTTGGTGGCGGCCGGCTTGTTTTTGCGCAGTTTTGCCAAACTTGCCACTCTCGACATTGGCTTCGACCGCAACAACGTCTTGATGGTGGGGACCAACCTCCAGACTGCCAAGGTGCCCGCCGACCAGCTACTCGCCACATACGAGCGGATTGAGACCCGGTTGGGCGCTCTGCCCGGGGTAGTCTCCGTCGGCCGGTCCGTGATGACGCCGGTCAGCGGAGCGGGGTGGAACAACGAAATTCACACCGAGTGGTCGAAGGCGGTTACGGGCGATGACGCCCTCGCCTGGTTTAATTTCATTTCGCCCGGTTATTTCGCGGCGCTGCGCATGACTCTCCTGGCCGGGCGTAATTTCAATGGCACCGACACCACGACCGCCCCTCAAGTGGCAATCGTTAACCAAACCCTTGCGCACCGCTTCTTCCCCAATCTCGATCCGGTCGGGAAAACATTCCGGATCATCGGGGAAAGCGGGAAGCCGGGGCCGCCCATCGAGGTCGTGGGGGTCGTCAAGGACTCCAAATACGAAACGCTCCGCGAGGAAGCTTCTCCCATCGCATTCTTTCCCGCCACTCAGGTTCCGGGACACTCTGAGGCGGAAACCTTCGAGGTGCGTACGGGCATTCGGCCCTCGGCCCTGGTCACGGCAGTGCAGTCTGCCGTCGCGGAGGTGAATAAGCAGATTCCACTCGAGTTTCACACCCTCGCTGAACAGGTGAACGACTCGATGGTTCAGGAGCGCATGCTGGCGCTGCTTTCCGGGTTCTTCGGGGCCTTGGCGCTGCTGCTGGCGATGATTGGGCTCTACGGCACGCTCAGCTATCTGGTGGCGCAGCGGCAGACCGAGTTCGGCATCCGGATGGCGCTGGGGGCGGGGCCGGGCTCGATTTTGCGGCTGGTGATGCGCAATGTCGTTGGCG
>Ga0326727_10019542_pt1 | contig 13591 bp, 12 predicted proteins | sample MB2enrmetagenome_FD_207643 | JGI IMG/M metagenome (GOLD analysis project Ga0326727, IMG submission 207643) | Lab enriched peat soil microbial communities from McLean, Ithaca, NY, United States - MB29MY | ecosystem: Environmental > Terrestrial > Soil > Wetlands > Peat | place: USA: New York... | reverse complement strand
GAACACCACTGTTAAGGTGGAGGGCACGCTTCCCACCTTAGCCGCGCAAGCGCGGCGCGCCGAAGGTGGGGCACCCGACGTTTTCGTTCACGTCTAGTTCAAAGCAATGACATCTGCAAGAAGATTGGGAACAACATAGTGGCGAACATTCTGCAGGACGAACACGAGGGATTGCTGGCCATCGTGGGACGGCCCAACGTGGGCAAGTCAACTTTGTTCAACAAAATGGTGGGACGGCGGCGGGCGATTGTGGGCGACGAACCCGGCATTACGCGCGACCGGCTCTACGGCACCGTGCGCTGGAACGGACGGCAGTTCCGGGTGGTGGATACGGGCGGGATTGTGCCCGAGGACAAGGACTTGATTCCCTCCGAGATCTTCCGGCAGGCGCGGGTAGCGCTGGACGAGGCTGCAGCCATTGTGATGGTGACCGACGTGCGCACCGAGCTGACGGGACCGGACATGGAGCTGGCGCGGCTGCTGCAGAAGCTGGGCAAACCACTGTACCTGGCCGTGAACAAGGTGGACGATCCCAAGCTGGAGCCGGAGGCGGAAAACTTCCGGCGCCTGGGAATCACGAATTTGTGGCCGATCTCGGCGGAGCACTCGACCGGGGTGGCCGAGCTGATCGAAGAGCTGCTGAAGGTGATTCCGACGATTGCCGAGGTGGACGACGAAAAACGGCCCAACAACTTTGCCCGCCGCGCCCTGCCGGTGGATGTGGAAAAAGAGATCGAAGACCTCAAGGACGATGCTGACGACTTTGAAGAGTTGTCGCCGGCGGACGAGGACGCCCTCGAAGACCACTTGCTGGAGAGCATGCCGCATGAGATCAAGATCGCCATCATCGGGCGTCCGAACGTGGGCAAGAGCACCCTGCTGAACCAGTTGACGGAGAGCGACCGGGCCATTGTCAGCTCGGTTGCGGGCACCACCCGCGACGCCATCGACGAGGTGGTGAAGCACGGCGACAAGAGCTACCGGTTCATTGACACGGCGGGCATCCGGCGCAAGGGCAAGACCCACATGATGGCGGAAAAAATGAGCGTGGTGATGGCCAGGAAGCATCTGGAAGAAGCCGACGTGGCGCTGATGGTGATCGACGCGGTGGAAGGCGTCAGCGCCCTGGACGCCAACATTGCCGGATACGCGCACGAGTCCGGACGCTCGGTGGTGATCGTGGTAAACAAGTGGGACCTGGTGACGACGGCGCGGGGGGACGGCAGACCGGCGGCCGACAGCCGGGTGTACGAAGAGCAGGTGCGGCGGGTGCTGAAGTTCCTGGACTATGCCCCGGTGATTTTTGTGAGCGCGCTGAACGGCAAGAACGTGAAGCGCGTGTTTGAGACCGTGGAGCGGGTGGCGCGCCAGCGTTGGCGGCGGATCACGACCGGCGAGATGAACCGCTTCCTGAAGAACGTGGACTTTGAGCGGGCGTCGGTTCCGGCGCGCAACAAAATCAAGATTTACTACATGACGCAGGCCGCGGTGGCGCCGCCGACGTTCATTCTGTTTACGGACAAGGACGTGAAACTGCACTTTTCCTACCAGCGCTTTCTGGAGAACCAGATCAGGGAGGCATTCGAGTTCGAGGGAACACCGATCTGGATCAAGAATCATCCGCGCAAGCGGCGGGACTTTGTGGCGAGCGTAAAGAGCGAGAAAAGATAGCAGTTTGCGGAATGCGGAAAGGCGCGGGCCACGGGTCCGCGCTTCTCTTTTGCAAAATCGAGGATCAGCGGGGCAGGGTGAAGTCGGTGGAGATGTGGTAGAGGCGGCGGCCATCGATGGTGATGGGGCGTCCCCAGAGGCGCGGCGTGATGGATTCTCCGCTGCGGGTCTGGAGGGTGACGGGGACGGCGTGAAATGGCTCCGATAGCGCGATCTGATCGAGCAGGGCGTTGAAGTCCACGGCGGAGGCAAAACCGTTGCTGCCGAGGTCGCGGCCATTGAGTTCGGCTGGCGAGGCGAAGCTCAGCATGGCGGCAAAGGCAGGATTGGAGTCCACGATTTTGCCGCGCTCGTCGATGCAGGCGATGGCGAAAGGCGCTTGCTGGAGCAGCAGGAAACCATGGTGCAGGCGGCGGCTCAGCTCATCCTGATGCTCGAGCAGGCGGCGTCCGACGTTGACCCGGGCCAGCAGTTCCGGCTCGCCGCAGGGCTTGGTGATGCAGTCATCGACGCCGGCGTTGACGGCGGCGCCGATATCCACCTTGTAGTTGCGGGCGGTGAGCAGGATGAAATAGGTATAGGGAAAGGCTTGCACCGCGCGCACGTTGCGGCAAAGGTCCAGGCCCCCCAGCCGGGGCATCACCCAGTCGCAGACGACCAGGCGGGGAGGGTTGGAGCCCTGCAATCTCTCCCATGCCTCGGCGCCATCGGCACAGTGGACGGGCCGGTAGTCGTGATCGGAGAGAGCGTGCGATACCGACGCCCGCGAAAACAGCGAATCATCGACGACGAGAACATCCATCATGGGCAGAGCTCCAGTAGTGTAAACGGCAGATGGAGCGGAAAACTTGAGCGATGGGAAGGAAATAGAGGGCGGGCGTTTCCCTACTCGTAGCGCAAGGCCTCGACCGGATCGAGGCGCGAAGCTTTGAGCGCGGGAACCATGCCGCTGACCAGGCCAACGGCGAACAACACGGCGAAGGAGAGCAGGATGGTTGCGGCGGAGAGCTGCATGTGGATGTCAGCCTTGCCGGATTTGTCCTTGAACAGGGGGCCGAGCAGGGGCAGGGTTCCGATGCAATGGGTGAGCGCCCAGGAGAGCAGGATTCCGGCGGCGCCGCCGAGAAACATGAGGGTGAAGGTTTCAGCGAACAGTTGCAGTTGGATGTGGCGCTTGCGGGCGCCCAGAGCGCGGCGCAGACCGATCTCGCGAATGCGCTCATCGACCGAAACCAGCATGATGTTCATGACTCCGACGCCGCCAATGCCAAGGGTGAGTGCGCCGATGAAGAGCAGCAGTCCCTGCATGCCGATGGTGATGCCGTCGATGACGGGACGGAATTCTTCGCGGCCGAACATGGTGACGGCTTTGTCATCGGTGGGAGAAAATCCCTGGCGCTCGGCCAGGGAGGCGAGGAACTGCTTTTTCGCCAGCGCCTCCATGGAAGGCTTGAGCGGCGCGAAGATGAAGACCGGGGCGTTTTTGGTGTCATAGAGATCGCCGGCGGTGGAATAGGGAATCCAGGTGGAGTTGTCATCGCTGGAGAAGTAGTTGGAGATCTGGATTTTCTTGTCCATCACGCCGACGACTTCAAAACGCATGCCGCCGACGAGCACGGTTTCGCCGATGGCGTAGCGGTTGCCGAAAAGCCTGCGCTTGACGGTGTCGCCGAGAAAGATGACGCGGCGGCGCTCGACCAGATCCATGGGGACGAGCCAGCGTCCGGTGGCAGGCACTTCGTTGCGCATTTCGCCGTACTCGGCGCAGACGGCGCGGACGGGGGCGTTGACGAAATGTTCGTTGTACTGGATAGCGAACTCGCGCGAACTTTCACGGCAGATGGTTTTGATGGCGGGCGCGGTGGCCTTGATGTAGTCGAGGTCCTCCTGCTCGAAGCGAACCGGTTGGCCGGCGCGCTGGCCTCCGGCCTGCTGGCTGGTTTGTTGCGACCAGGCAACCACGGCGGTCTTGCCAAAGGAATCAAAGGCAGTGACCAGCACGGAGCGGAAACTGGAGCCGTAGGCGATCAGCAGCGTGACCGAGGCGATGCCCCAGACGATTCCGAGCATGGTGAGCAGGCTGCGGGTGCGGTTCTTGAGCAGCGCGTGGATGGCTTCCGAGAGGACGTCGTGGATCAGTCCCATGGCTCAGCCTCCGGCCTCGAAGCGCAGGGCTTCGATGGGATCGATGCGGGCGGCCTGGCTGGCGGGATAGAGCGCGGCGCAGAAGGCGATGGCGCCGAGCAGGCCGATGGCCACGGCTCCCGACTCCCAGGTGGGCAGCAGGCCGGCGAAAAAGACCGGCATGGGGAAGGAATCGACCAGGGCGCAAAGTCCGTAGGCAATGCCGAGTCCGATGGCGCCGCTGAGCAGGACGACAATCATGGTCTCCAGAAAGAACTGGCGCAGGATGCTGTGCGCGGTGGCGCCGAGAGCTTTGCGCACGCCGATCTCGCGGGTGCGCTCGCGGACGGCGATGAGCATGACGTTCATGACTCCGATGCCGCCCAGAAACAGCGTGGTGACGCCCACGGCTCCGAGAAAGTACTTCATGCCATCGGTCATGGTAGTAAAGGCGGCGGCTTCTTCCAGGGTGTCCCAGTTGCTGATGGCTTCCTTGTCAAGCGGATCGAAGCCGTGCAGATGGGCGAGCGCGACGGTGCACTGATGCTTGCAGTTTTCATGCTCCAGCACGCCGCGCGGCGCGATCAGCAGACGATCCACGCTGTGCGCGACCTGCGGCGGCTTGTTGGGCAAGTCCTGCTGCATGACAGGAAACGGAACGAAGATCTTGTTTACGTCCCAGCCGTCATAGCTGGAATCCTGCTTCTTATCGCGCATGGTACCGACGACAACGTAGGGAACGCCCTGGATGTAAACGTTCTGGCCGATGGCTCCGCCCTCGGGAAAAAGCTGCTTGTTGATCTCACTGCCGAGGAAGGCGACACGGCGGCCCTCGTTCACATCCTGCCAGTTGTAGAAGCGGCCGGCGGCAACGTCAAGGCTGCGAATTTCGGCGAACGGGGGCAGCGATCCGGTGACCGTGGGATGGGCGCTGTTGAAATTGCTGCGCACGCTGGCTTCATTGCCAAGTTCGGGGAGAACGTATTTGCAGGAGGGCGACTGGGCGGCAACGTAGGCGGCGTCCGTGTCTTCAAAGTGGATGCGGCGTCCGGCGCGCGCGCCGCCGGCCTGCAGGCTGGTGCGTCCGGCGTTGACGATCATGAGATCGCGGGCAAAGGTTGCCTGCTGCCTGGCCTGACCCACGCGCATGCCTTCCCCGGCGGCGACCATGAGCACGATGGAGACGATTCCCCAGGCAATGCCGAACATGGTGAGGAAAGTCCGCACCTTGTTGGACCACAGCGTGGTCAGCACATCGAAAAACAGATCGCGCAGAGACATAAGCTGGCTGGGCGGAGATTCGCCGCACGGATAGATACGCAGGGCGGGGCGGGAAAGTTCAGCGCGTGGGGAGAAACGTGGCGAGCTGTTGGAACCAGGAATCAAAGGCGGCCAGGGCGCGCTCGCAGACCAGTTGGTGACGAAGTTTCTTGTCGCGCACGCGGCGGCGGGTGGCTTCGTCGAGGGGCTCCAGAAGATCGAAGGTGATGTTGGCGGGCTGGAAATCCGCGGGGTCGGCGTTGCAGAGGTAATGGGTGAGCGAACCGTGAGCGCTGGCACGCGGCGCGGCGATGGGCTCGACGCCGGAGGCAAGGGCGGCCGCTGTGAGTCCGGCGACGAGGCCGGTGGCGATGGATTCGACATAGCCCTCGACGCCCGCGAGTTGCCCGGCGAAAAGGATGCGCGGGTGCTGCTTCATCTGCAGGGTGGGAGTGAGCAGGGCGGGCGCGTTGATGTAAGTGTTGCGATGAATCTGGCCGTAGCGCAGGAAGCGCGCGTTCCCGAGGCCCGGAATCATGCGCAGGATGCGCGCCTGCTCGCCGAACTTGAGATGGTTCTGGAAGCCGACCAGGTTGTAGGAGTCGGCGCGCAGGTTCTCCTGGCGAAGCTGGACCACGGCGTAGGGAATGTTTCCGGTGAGCGGATTGCGCAGGCCCACGGGCTTCATGGGACCGAAGCGCAGGGTGTCGGGACCGCGGCGGGCAATCTCCTCGATGGGCAGGCAGCCCTCGAAATATTGCGCCTTGTCCCAGTCATGCCCCCCGACGCGCTGCGCCTCGGCCAGAGCGGCGATGAATGCCTCGTACTCCTCGCGCATCATGGGACAGTTAATGTAGTCGGCGGTGCCTTTATCGTAGCGCGCGGCCCGGTAGACCTTGGAATGATCAATGGAATCGGCTTCCACGATGGGCGAGATGGAATCGAAAAAGAAAAGCCGGCCGCTGCCGCTGAGGCGCTGAATTTCGGCGGCCAGCCCGTCGGAGGTGAGCGGGCCGGTGGCGACGATGGTGACGCCATCGAAGGCGGCGGCATCGAAACCCAGCGAGGTGACCTCCTCGCGCAGCACGCGGATCAGGGGCTCGGCGGCAATGGCCTCGGTGACCAGGCGGCTGAACTCCAGGCGATCGACGGCCAGGGCGTGTCCGGCGGGAACGGCGGCGCGGGTGGCAAGCTGCATCAGCAGCGAGCCGGCGTGGCGCATCTCCTGCTTGAGCAGCCAGGGGGCGGAGTTTTCGCTGTCACTCTTGAGCGAATTGGAGCAGACCAGTTCGGCGAACAGATCCGTCTGATGGGCGGGCGTGGGGCGCAGCGGTCGCATCTCGTAGAGCGAAACGCCGAGGCCGCGGCGGGCACACTGCCAGGCCGCTTCAGGACCGGCAAGGCCGGCGCCAATGATGCGGATGGGCAGGGCTTGCGAATTGGTCTGCGGATTGGTCTGCGGATTATGCAACGATGGTTTCCGTCAGTTCGCCCGGGTGCGACCGGCCGCGGCGCACCAGCAGAACGATGACCGCCGCAATGGCGGCGATGACCGCGAAGGTTGCGCCCCGATGCTGATGAAAGGCGGTCCGCAGGAAGCTTAGAATCTGGGGACCGTAGGCGACAATCAGCCCGCCGAGAATGATGAAGCGCAGCAGGCGGCCGACAAAAATCGAGAGCAGGAAGTGCAGGTAACGCATCTCGATGACCCCGGCCATGAATACAAAAGGTTTGAACGGAAAGCCGGGTGGCATGATGGCCGGGATAATGAGAGCCAGATCGCCATACCGTTCCGAACGGGCGTGCATGCGGGCAAAACGCTCTCGCCCGATCTTTTTGACGATCAGCTCTTCCCCGCCTTTGTAGCCAATGAGATAGGGGACCGTGCTGCCGAGGGCCGAGCCGAGCGAGGCCATGACGGCAAACAGGATGATGCGCCGGGGATCGATGGCCACATAGTAGGCGAACATCGGATCGACTGGAATGCCCAGGAAAGAAGAGTCGAGGAAGGCGATGAGGAAAACGGCCCAGACGCCCCCCAAGGGAGCCAGCATGGCCATGATCCATGCCTTGTAGTGCACGAAGAAATATTTGAGAGGCTTCACCAAATCTGCTGTCTGCGCCAGCTCCGGCGGACCAGGGCCAAGGCCCAGGAAGCGCGAATCACCGACGCCGGGAGTATGCATCGATTGTATCAAGTTGGCGAGGACTGTCGCTGCGGCGGAGCGCGCCAGGCCCTATAATCTAGCGCTGTATGACTACCGACCGCTCACCCGCCCGGCAAGCCGAAGAGTTACGCCAACAGATTCGCCACCACGAGCACCTCTACTTTGTGCTGGATGCGCCCGCGATTGCGGACGCCGAGTTCGACGCGCTGGTAAACCAACTGAAGGCCGTCGAGCGCGAGCATCCCGAGCTGGTAACGCCGGATTCGCCGACGCAGCGGGTGGGCGGCAAAGCGCGCGAAGGCTTTGTGAAGGTGGCGCACTCGTCGCAGATGCTTTCGCTGGATAACGCTTACAGCGAAGCCGAGCTGCGCGACTGGACGCGGCGCACCGAGGAGCTGGCGGGCCCGGGCGAACTGGAGTACGTGTGCGAGTACAAGCTGGACGGGCTTTCGATGGCCTTGCACTATGAGGCGGCCGAGGGCGGCGGTGCACGGTTTGCGCGCGGCATTACCCGCGGCGATGGGGCGACGGGCGAGGACGTGACGGCGAACCTGCGCACCATCCACTCGATTCCGCTGCTGGTGGCGCGCGAGCAGATGCAGCGGGCGGGACTGACGGCGCCGTTTGAAGTGCGCGGCGAGGTGCTGATGCCGACGAAGTCCTTTGTGGCCATGAACGAGCAGCGCGAAGACCTGGGATTGGCGCGCTTCGCCAATCCGCGCAACGCCGCCGCCGGGGCCGTGCGCGTGTTGGAGCCAAACGTCACGGCGCAGCGCAAGCTGGATTTCTACTCGTACTTTCTGCTCCAGGACGGACGGGTGGCGCGCTCCACCCAGTGGGAGGGATTGGAGGCGCTGAGTGCGGCGGGCTTCAAGGTGAATCCCAATCGCACCCTGGCCCGCACCTTTGAGGAAATATGGCGGTTCGTAAACGCCACCGAGGCGGCGCGCGACACGCTGCCGTATGAGATCGACGGCGTGGTGGTAAAGGTAAACTCGACCGCCTTGTGGCAGAGGCTGGGATTTACCGGCAAGGCTCCGCGCTGGGCCATTGCCTATAAATTTGCGGCGCGCGCCGCGGTGACGCAGGTGGAAGACATCCTCATCCAGGTGGGCCGCACCGGCAAGCTGACCCCGGTGGCGGCCTTGCGTCCGGTGGCCATTGGCGGTACCACGGTGCAGCGCGCAACCCTGCACAACCAGGACGAAGTGGAGCGGCTCGACGTGCGCGTTGGCGACTGGGTGATGGTGGAGCGCGGCGGCGACGTGATTCCCAAGGTGACCCGGGTCGTGAACGACGCCGAGCACCCAAGGCCGGCCGATGGGCGCGAGTTCCACATGCCTGCGCGCTGTCCCGAGTGCGGCGGCCACGTGGTGCGCGCCGAGGGCGAGGTGAACTACTTCTGCGTGAATGCCAACTGCCCGGCGAAACTGCGCGAGTCCCTGCTGCACTTTGCCTCGCGCAAGGTGATGAACATTGAGGGCATGGGCGAGGCGCTGGTGGATCAACTGCTGGCGCGCGGCCTGGTGCACAACGTTGCGGATCTGTATTCGCTGCGGGAAGACGCGCTGCTGCAACTGGAGCGCATGGGCAAGAAGAGCGCGGAAAACGTGCTCGGGGAGATTGAAGCTTCAAAACAACTGGGGCTGGAGCGGGTAATCTTCGGGCTGGGAATCCGCATGGTGGGCGAACGCACGGCGGAGTTTCTGGCCGCCCATTTCGGCTCGATGGATGCGCTGATGCAGGCCGGCGAGGCGGAACTGGAGGAAGTGAATGAAGTTGGGCCGCGCATTGCCGCCAGCATTCGCGAGTTTTTTGCCGAGGAGAAAAACCGGCTGCTGATCAAACGTCTGGGCGAGGCCGGGCTGCGCTTCACGGGCGAAAAGAAAGTGCGCGGCACGCAATTGAATGGGTTGACATTTGTGCTGACCGGAAGACTGCCGACGTACTCCCGCGACGATATGAAGAAAATGATTGAGGACGCGGGCGGCAAGGTGATCGGCTCGGTGAGCAAAAAGACCAGCTACGTGGTGGCGGGCGAAGAGGCGGGATCGAAGCTGGACAAGGCCGCGTCGCTGGGAGTGAAGGTGATCAGCGAAGCCGAACTGTTGCAGATGCTGGGGGAGCCGTAAGCGGAAAAGGAGCACGGTGCGATTTGCAGCAATCGATTTCGAGACCGCCAGCGGAGCGCGGGTCAGCGCCTGCTCGCTGGGCATTGCCGTGGTGGAAAACGCGGCGATCGTGGCGCGCCGGGAGTGGCTGATCCGGCCTCCGTCGCTCTACTTCAGCCCGTTCAACATTGCAGTGCACGGCATCACTCCGGAGATGGTCGCGGACGTGCCGGAGTTCGACGGGCTGTGGCCGGAGATGGAGCGCGCCATCGGCGGCCGGACGCTGGTGGCGCACAACGCCGCCTTTGACATGGGCGTGCTGCGGGCGACCCTGGCGCACTACGACGTATGCTGCGAGAAGATGCAGTTTGTCTGCAGCGTGGCCCTGGCGCGCCGCTGCTGGCCGGAACTTCCGCGGCATTCGCTGGATGCGCTGGCGCGTGAGTTCGGGATCGGCTTCCGCCATCACAACGCGGAGGAAGATGCGATGGCGGCGGCCAAGATAGTGCTGCGCGCCGCCGAAGAGTATTCCGCCGAATCCGTGGAAGAACTCATGCAGCGCACCCAGATCCGGCTGGGCGAGGTCTCGCCGGGCGCGTATGTTTCCTGCCGCCGCATGGCGAACAAACGCAAGCGCGCCAGGCTGACGTATGAGCCTGAGGGCGCGGCGACGTAGCTACCGTTGCAGCGCCTCTCGGATGCGGCGCGCGGTTTCTTCCAGGGATTCGGGCAGGACGCGGGTTTCGCCGATGACGGACATGAAGTTGGCGTCGGCTACCCAGCGCGGCAGGATGTGCATATGGATGTGTCCGGCGACCCCGGCTCCGGCGGCCTTCCCGATGTTCATTCCCAGGTTGATGCCGTCCGGGTGATAGAGCTCGCGGAGCACGGTTTCCATGCGCTGGGCCAGGGCCATCATCTCAGCGGCGGCCGCGGCGGGCAACAGGTCGAGGCGGTCGAGATGCTGGTAGGGGACGATCATGACGTGTCCCGATGTGTAGGGAAAGCGGTTGACGATGATGAAGCAGTGGGGGCCGCGATGCAGGATGAAGTTGCTCTCATCGTCGCCCAGATTGGCATCGCGTGCGGGCACGCGGTCACAGAAAATGCAGGAGGGAGCACGGTCGGCCGTGGTGATGTAGGCGTAGCGCCAGGGGGTGAAGATGTGGTCCATATACGGGAGGGTACCAAACCAGGGCGCGTTTTGGAGGGTAAAGATGCGGCGACGTTCGCGCATCAACTCGGGTCCCCGCTGCCGGACGTGCTGCGAGGCGGGATATGGACCTGGGAAAAGCCGTGGAAGGAGTTCAGGACCGTCTGGCGGCTAGTTCACCATAGGCGGTGAACATTAAAGTTATCGAACAATTCCTCGTTGCTAACCAGCACAAGGCCTTCGGCTTGCGACTGGGCGATCAACATACGATCGAACGGGTCTTTATGTTCAATTCGCATAAGTCCAGCACGTTCAGCATGTTCGATTGAGATTGGCAGTTCGAGAAATCCCAGCCGCTGGAGAGTATCGCTGAACGAGTGTACGAGTTGATCTGCATCGGGAAGTTTGCCAATCCGAAATTTGATGGCAACTTCCCAGGCAGTCGCCGCTGAAACATACACGTCGTTGTTTACATCGTTCAACGCTCGCCGCGCCTTCTGAGTTAGCTCCTCTGAATCAAGCGCCCACCAAAGGAGTGCATGTGTGTCCAGCAGGAGTTTCATTTACTCTCCAGACCATAGGCGGGTTTCATCTTCAGGAAGCGGAGCGTCGAAATCCGGCGCGATCGTGAACACACCTTTAAATAGACCCGGCACACGCCCCTTGGCCTTTGCCTTGGTGATGGGGGTGATCTTCGCAACCGGCTGTTTCGTCCGGCCCGACGTGATGACCACTTCTTCGCCGCTCTGAGCGCGCTTCACTAACGCGGAGAGGTTTGTCTTGGCTTCGTGCATGGTTGCTTCGTACATGAAGAAATCCTCCAACTTAGCTAAGATTATATTGACTAACAACAATCAAAGCAACCCTGGTCAGGGAGCTCCCGGTTGGGATGGAGTTGTCTATGGAAATTTTGCCTGATTCCGCGCGATAGTGAGCTACATGGCGATGTATCAACAATCAAGTCACTTGAAGAACCTGATCTTTCCCAAATTGCTCGCACGAACGGCGTATCCTTCTTGGACGAGAATTGGCGCGACATAAGATGCACTCGCAGTCTTCTTCACGTTTTCCATTAGCCATTCGCCTAAACTTCCAAGCGGCGGATTAACGTGGTCTGTTCCGACTAATACTTCTTGCCTCCCGAAGTGTTTGAGCAATCGAGCGTACTGTGATGCCTCAATCGAGATTCGGTTCCTGCTCGCGCCGTACCAAATGACCGTTCCAGTCTTTACGCTCCCCTCGTAATCGAATCGCTTCTTACCACTCCACGTTGGAATTGTCATAAAGACTCACCTTCCGCGTAGTCAGATTTCCGCCTACAGACCTTCATTGCGCTCCAACCCAATCCCAACAGGCATTGGGCCAACTGGTGCGTTCCACCCACTGGCCCGGCGTGCCGCCGCTTACCCACTCGCCCGGTATGTCACTGAAATGATTCTTGTCCAAAACTTCTCGTTTCTTGAGACGAATACCATCCCTGCTAACCAAGTAGACGTTTCTATTCCTACTCATGTTTGTCACGAGAAAGTCCGAGCTTGGAAGCAGTTCCGTATCGCGGTCTGCTTCTGTTTCACTCTTGCGCTCTGGCCCGTACCAAATACGGAGGTGAAATTCGACCGCGAGCACATACGGATATAGACTCGAATCGCTTGGTTTCACATCCGCGATTACATCGGACGGTGGCCCCCAAGCTTCCTTCCGCCATTTTTTGTGGTCCTTGAAGACAGCCTCCCGCCTTGGACACGCCCTAAAGCGTTGCTCAACATCTTTGGCAATCGCGTTAACGTCGAAGGCAGAATCGCTCTGGGCCAATGCTGATGAGGAGAATAGGAGAAGGGCAGCAGCAACCGGGAGAAGCACTCTCATTGCAACACCTTCAGATGTAGGCGCATTATGATCCCGCATTATGAGCGATAACAGGCCTTCCGTCCACGAATCCCAAAACGGAAATTTGGGGCGTCCGCGGCGTTCGGGCGCAGCGGTTCGAGGTTGCCATGCACGTCGGCGGCGGGCGGGCTCGGCGGGATAAAGCGCCCGAATGGGGAGCCGGAAGCGGGCGCGGTGCCGAACCGGGGCTGGGTCAGGGGTGAGCAGGCGGCCTAAGTCTGTTGAATTCTCTGTCAACAAACAGCCGCCGGGTTTGACTCCATTCCGGGCCGTTGTTATAGTCAGAACAGTCTTTCTGCGCGGGCATCATCGCAGGGAGGTCCGGCCGCTGGTGCGTTATGACCTGTGCAAGCAGGTTCCATTCCAATTATGAATGCCGGCAGTCCGTATTCTTTTCAGAAGCCTCGACCGTGCTCACCCACGGAAGGGCAAACGTAAATTGAATGGTATTTCACGATATTCGCGACGACTCTTCAGCTATCGAGCAGTCTCCGGACACCGGTTTGCCAACGGACAACCAGCCCGCCGAGCAGCACAGCCCAATCTCAAACCTTTTGCCGGAGAAGCCTGCCGAGGGCGTCTCCCGCAACCCAAAAAACGAAAACATGACGGAAGATTTCGCAACAGCACTCGAGTCGTTCGAGCAAGAGCAAGCCGAACTCGCCGCTAACGAAGACCGCGTCCTCAAGGGCACGGTGGTTAGCATCAACAACAACTACCTGGTGGTGGACATTGGTCTGAAATCCGAGGGCGTAGTGCCCCTGGAAGAAGCCAAGGACCACGAGGGGAACGTGAAATTCCAACCGGGCGACGCCATTGACGTGATGGTGGAAAAGGGCCACACGGAGGAGGGTTACGTAAATCTCTCCTTCCAGAAGGCACAGCGGCTGCATGCCTGGGACGAGATCGAAAAAGCTCACAACGACAAAGCTTCCGTCAAGGCCCGGGTCGTCGACCGCATCAAGGGCGGTCTGACGGTGGACATTCTCGGCGCGCGCGCGTTTCTGCCCGGTTCCCAGGTAGACATCCGCCCGGTGCGGAATCTGGATGCCCTGAAGGGTCAGGAACTGGAAGTCCGCATCATCAAGGTGAACAAGAAACGCGGCAACATCGTGGTGAGCCGCAAGCAGATCCTCGATGAAGAGGTGAGCGCCAAACGCGATGTCACCATGGCCCATCTGGAAGAGGGCGCGGTGCTGACCGGCACGGTGAAGAAC
>Ga0326727_10019541_pt1 | contig 13591 bp, 10 predicted proteins | sample MB2enrmetagenome_FD_207643 | JGI IMG/M metagenome (GOLD analysis project Ga0326727, IMG submission 207643) | Lab enriched peat soil microbial communities from McLean, Ithaca, NY, United States - MB29MY | ecosystem: Environmental > Terrestrial > Soil > Wetlands > Peat | place: USA: New York... | reverse complement strand
CAATATTGGTGACGGCAGGATGGAGTTCAGCCTTTCCTCCAACGGCGACCACTCTCTTTTCGCTTTTCAAGCCAGCACCTTCAACGATCCGCCGGAGATCCTCGTCGCCAGAACTGTTGCCGCTCCGTTCAGCCACTCCACCGATTACGCCTCCATCCGTCAACTCACACACTTCAATGACGGCGTGAAACCGGCCTGGGGCAAATCGGTTTCATTGGATTGGAAGAGTGACCAGTTTCAGGTGCAGGGCTGGCTGATGCTGCCCAAAGACTACGATCCCGCGAAGAAATATCCGCTGATTGTCGTGGTGCATGGAGGACCGGCCTCGGCAGCAGTGCCGCGCTGGAGCACGGGCACTCTGAGCGCGGCGGCATTTTCGGCGCTGGGCTATTTTGTGCTGGAACCCAACCCGCGCGGCAGCTTTGGGCAGGGCGAGGAATTTACCCAAGCCAACCGCGCGGATTTCGGCTATGGCGATTTGCGCGACATTCTGGCTGGAGTGGACAAGGCCGAGGCTGGCTACTCGATTGATCCCAACCGCGTGGGCCTGACCGGCTGGAGCTACGGCGGATTCATGGCAATGTTTGCCGTGACCCAGACGCAGCGGTTCAAGGCTGCGGTAGCGGGTGCCGGCATCTCCGACTGGCAGAGCTACTACGGCGAAAACTCCATTGACCAGTGGATGACGCCCTACTTCGGCGCGCCGGTCTACGACGATCCGGCGGTATACGCCAAAAGCTCAGCCATCAACTTCATCCGGCAAGCACGAACGCCCACGCTGGTGGTGGTGGGCGAACGGGACGGCGAGTGCCCCGCACCCCAATCGTTCGAGTTCTGGCATGCGCTCAAAGCACGGCATGTGCCCACGCGCCTGGTTGTGTATCCCAATGAGGGGCATATGTTTACGGACCCAGCCCACCAGCGGGACGTGATGGCGCGAGCGGCTGAGTGGTTTGCCCGCTACTTGCCGTCCGCGCAGTGAGACGAGGCCGCTCGCCATTCGCGCTTGGCGAAGTCTATGAGAATGCGGGAGTGGGGAATTGCGGCTCATGGCTTTAAGCCAGGAACCACCCCGTCCTGATACACTTTTCTTTGGAGTTTTAGGGCGCGTTTCGTCAACCGGCTGCATGGCAAGTGTTGCGCCGGGAGCCGATCATTTGAGCGGATTCGACCGGCGGCGGGCCAGCCATGGCCTGTTGGCGGACCGCTCCAGAGAGCGTCTTCCCAATTTCCGTGCCCTTTGTTGGGTGCCGGGCAAAAGGGCTCTTAGTTCCACCTCAGCGACCAAGACGTGTCGCTGAGGACCGCGGAAAAAGAGCCCCTCGCCACCGGCAAGCGCGGTGGCGGCAATGGGAAGTTCGCTATAACAGAGTTTTTCCGATGTTATCGGGAGTGACCGTTCCGCAGTTCGACAAGGCGGGGCGGGGAGGATTCATGCGGCGGTTCTTGACGCTTGTCTGCTTGTTAAGCCTGGCCATTCCAGCCGGGATTTCGATTTCCGGCTGCACCCGCAACCCGGCCGCGAACTACTGCAATGGCGCGGGATACGGGATGAAGATCACGGATGTGGCCTCGATCACGCTACAACCCGCGACCACGGGCATCTCGATGGCCTTCGGGCAAACGCGCCAGGTGAGCTCGCCTTCAGCTCTCACCTGCAAGGGCACCTCGGCTTCCGCCGGTTCATATACTTACGGCACCACCAACAATCAGTTGGTGGACATTTCGCCGTCGGGCAATCTCTGCGCCGGCACCTGGAACCGGAACTCGGGCGGCGGAATCCCGAATTACACCGTTTGCACCGCGCCAAATCCGGCGCCTTCGACCGGCGGCCTGCCTTACGCCACGGCTTACATCTCGGCAACCGCGGAGGGGGTGACCTCCAACCCCGTTGAGGTGTTTGTGCATGCCGCGGTAACCTCGGTCGGCCTGGTCACGCAGTCGTCTTCCGGGACCGGACAACAGTGCTTCTCACAGGGCACCGCGGCCACGCTGGACGCGCAGGCCTGCTATAGCGGAACGAACGCTAGCGGCCAATCCGCCAACGTGCTGTTATGCGCGCCAGCTTCTGTGACCAGCAACTTTGCCTGCCCGTTGCCCCTTGGGGTAACTTCAGTGCCGAACTGCACGACTGCCCTCGGCACGCTCAGCTACTCGGTAGGTACCGCCTCCGTCGCCTCCATCACCACCAACACAACCACGAACCAGGTGACCATCACCGCCGAGCAGCCGGGTACCACCGCCATTACCTCTTCGGTGTCCCAGTCGGGTTCGTCAGCCGGCTACTTCTCCACCTGCCCGCCGGCATCCATCTCGGTAACTCTGGCCGACGGCACCACCTCGGGCACCATCAACCAGGGCGCGACCCAGAATCTGACCACCAACACCTTCGACACCAACGGAAAGAAGATCACCGGCCTCTCTCTGACTTACCAGTCGACTGATCCGATCGACATTTCGGCGGGCAGCGCCGGCGCCATCACCACCACTTTCCCCGGCACGGCTTCTATCTATGCTGTCTGCCAGCCGCCTGGCTGCAATCCAGCGCCAATCAATGAAATCGGCATCTACGGCACAGGCCTGCCGGTTGCCTCCAACCCGGTGACCATCACCACTCAGGGCACGGCCAGCGACTACGCCTGGTTCGCGGCTCCGGGCCAGTCGCAGTACGTCATTCCCATCCAGTTGCTTACAGGGACGGTCGGCTCCACGATACGCCTGCCATTTGTGCCCAACTCGATGGTGATGGACCAACTGGGCAACAGCCTTTACTTTGGCTCTGCTCACGAATTGATGGTTTACAGCACCTCATCCGGCTCGGTCACCACGCAGGCCACCGCCGTCCCCGGCGTGGTGCTGGCCGTCTCGCCCAACAATACGCAAGTGCTTGTCAACGACCAGGCGCGCCAGCTTTTCTATATCTACAGCGTCTCCGGCGGCAGCGCGGTAACCACTGGCGGCATGGGCAACGCAGCCGCCTGGACCCCGGATTCGCAGACGCTTTACATCACCGACAACGCATCTCTCAATAACGCGGCGGAAGGCATCACCGGCCACACCGACACGCTTTACGTCTACAACCCAAACACCGGCTGGGCAACCTACGCGCTTCCCGCGAGCTCGCTCTCCAATCCGCTGCCGCCGGGCATTCTGCCCCCGAATAAGCCTTCCGATCCATTGCCGGGAAATGTGGCTATCTCCAGCACGATGCAGACCCCGGCTATCGTGATTCCCTCCATGGGAGCATTTTTCAGAGGCGACACCACCGTGGACCACACCTGGTGCCCCACCGGAACGGTGGGGAACTTCGCCAGCATAGCCTTCTATCCGGAACCAGCGGGGGATTCGGTGACCGCGAAGAACGACGCGCTGGCCGCCACAACTGACGGCAAACACATTCTGGGCGCGGCAGTTACCGGCAGCGGTGTCACGATCAACGATATTGGCGTGAACATTACCACGGCCCTTGCGCCGCCTGACGACATCCTGACGCCGATATCTTGCCCGCTGACCACCAACACCTCCACCGGCGTGCAGACGCTCGGGGCGCTCTCTGCTGCTCCGGCGCTGAACGAGACAAATACGTTCGATACCGCCAAGGTAAACGCAACGGCTGTGAATCAAGTGGTTGCCTCGCCGGAGTCGAACCTGGCGTTTGTCACCTACACAGCGGATAAGACCAACACCAACGCCTACTTGCCCTACTATGTGCCGGGTACGGGCGGCGCGCCGGGAACCGTGGGTTACGTTCCGCTGAAGACGTACACAGGAGGTACGACTCCTGTTGCTCCCATTGCGCCTCTGGCCGGCGCCTTCACCCCGGACGACTCGCTCTTCTTCGTCTCGACCGCGGGCGACAACATGATCCACTTCATCAGCGTTCCGCTGGCCACCAGCACCCCCGCGACTGCTGACACTGAGCAGATCAGCCCCAAGCTGCCGTCCTGCATTTCTGTGACTGACGGCGGCACTGACGCCGGCTGCACCTATTCGGGACCGAACCCTGGAACCGCCATTGTTCCGGCCACAGCAATCGCCGTCAAGCCGCGCACCACAACGTAGCGCGCGGTACAGTAAAGAGCAGGAAGGCCGGCCTCGCGCCGGCCTTCTTTGCTTTCCGGCGCTGCTGACTCGCTGGCTCGCAGGTTCCAGACGCCCCGCCCGCGCACGATAGAATCAAAGAATGATCAAGGGGATTTCCTTTCTTCGTTCCGCAGGCAACCGCGCGGCTTATGACCGGCTGGCGAGCTTCTTTTCCGCGCTGGGATTTGCGCCCGGAAAAGGATGGAACGAAGACAACAGTCACGGCGCGTCGTTCCTGGCTCCGCTGGGCAATTTGGAGTTTGTGGACGGCCAGTTCCCTTCGACCGCCGATGTGCTGGTGGAGGTGACCGCTTTGGACGCCGTGCATCAGGCCGCCGCGGCTTGGCTGCGCGCGCAGGATGGCGAGCCGGGAGTGGCGCGTCTCAGCGCCATCACGGAAACCCATTGGAAGTCACGCATTTTCACCGTTGAGCCGGAGCCGGGCTTCGCGTTCAGCTTCTGGGCCTGGACCGATCCGGTCAAAGGCAAGCCGGTGGCCGTCGAGGGCGATCTCTCGGCCGCGGGCATGAAGTTTGCGGTTATTGTGGCCCGCTGGAATGCGGTGGTCACCGAGCGGCTGTTGGAAGGCGCACTCGACGCACTCATGCGCAGCGGCGCAATGCGGGCCGACATAGAAGTGATCCGCGTTCCCGGCGCATGGGAGATTCCATCCGCCGCGCGCACAGTGGCGAACGCGGGCCGGGTGGACGCCATTATCCCTCTCGGCTGTCTGCTGCGCGGCGAAACCGCGCATTACGAGGCCATCTACAACGAAGTGGCGCGCGGCCTTGGGCAATCGCAACAGGAGACCGGCATTCCCCACAGCTTTGGCGTGCTGACCTGCGAGACTCTGGAGCAGGCGCTGAACCGTGCCGGGATCAAGGCTGGCAACAAGGGCTTCGAAGCTGCCACGGCGGCCATCGAGATGGTCAGCCTTAGCCGCAAGCTCCAAACGGGCGGTTCTCATTGACCGCCGGAATCCATCACACGTCGGGGCGCCGCAAATCACGCGAGCTGGCCATGCAGATGCTCTTTCAGGCGGACATCGGCAAGCAGACGCCGGAACAGGTGCGCGCCAATTTCTGGAAGGCAGCCGATGAGGTTGAGCCTGAGGTGCGCGGGTTTGCCGAAGACCTCTTCCGTGTGGCCGTTGCTCACCAGGAAAAGATCGACGAACTGATCGTGGCCAACTCCAAGCATTGGCGACTGGAGCGCATGCCCGCCGTGGATCGCAATCTGCTGCGCATGGCCGTGGGCGAGATGCTGGGCTTCAAGGGCACGCCCTTCCCCATCGTCATCAATGAGGCGCTGGAAATCGGCCGCCGCTACTCCGCCGCCGAATCCATCAACTTCCTCAACGGAATGTTGGACGCGATTGCCAAAGGCCTGATCGGCAAGTAAGAACTGTGGAGGTCTGGCTCGCGATACGCTTCAGTGTGTCTCGACTGTAAACCGCTATTGTTCCGGTCCATCAACGCAACTCGGATTCACATTCTTACCGCGTTTAATGCGAAAAGCGTGGAATTGATCACGCTAGGAGTCGGGCGCAGATATTGCTAGCGGTTATGAAGGCGGGAAGCCCACTATCGTAGACGTTTGGGTGAAACAGAAGTATTTCAGTCATAAACTCCCGGCGCACCTTATGGAGTCAGGGATCTGTTCAAACCCCGCAATCCTTCGATTCTATTCTTCATCCCATGTACGGTATCCCGCAATCCCGGCGATGGTTGACCTATTTCTCGGTTTTCAGGAACAGAAATAGGATACTTCACTACTTTGAGGAAAATGGTGTCATCGGATAGCACCGAAGCATCGATATGGTTTTCACTTGCTTGCTGTTTAGTCCAGACGCTCCATCCCACAAATGGCATATGAGTAAGAAATACGTCCTCCCCTGCCACAGATAAATTGGATGGCTGATGCCAGGGACGCCAGCCTTGCACTTGTTGCATCAAACTAAGATCATTCCTGGGTTGGGCCTTTAGCCTTGAGATGGTAGATCCCTGTTTGCTGACGACCATGATCGGTGAGCCTTGTTCATTGTCAATCTGAATTCTGGCACTAGCAGATAGAAATAGAGTGGAAAAGATATGCCAGATAATAGCTAAAAACACAATAACGACGCATAGAGCAACGATCTCGTTGCCATTTGATGACTGATAACTGTTCCGATCTGAACTCACAACTGTACCTTTCCGATCCGCAATCAATTTGATCAAATACGGCGAATGTTCATGGTTTTTCCCAGCCATGGATCATACCACTTCTGTAGCGCGCCTCCTAAGCCAGTTTCCAGCCGATGTGCCGCGCCCGGTTCAGGGTGCGGGCTGAGAGATGAGGATGCGGCTCCTGGGACACCAGGCCAATCCATAAGCTGGCCACTGGTTTAGCGCCGAGACTTTTGGCCGCAATGCGCAGAGCCTTTGCTGTTCCTGTGGCGAGAGGGATCAGGAAGCCCGGCATGGCAGACGAGGCTACCAGTACGGCTTTGCGCGGTTGCCGCTTGGTGCGCTGACTGGGCGCATTTTGTCCCCAGGGCCAATAGATATAGCCCAGCAGCCGCTCCAGGAATCTGCGGAAGATGGCCGTCGCGTTGTAGTAATTGACCGGCGAGCCGAGCACGACAGCATCCGCCGCTTCAATCTCTGCGAGTATCGGCTCCAGATCGTCCTGTTGCGAGCACTTGACGCGTTCCTCGCCCGGCGGCTGAGTGCATTTCCGGCAGTTGGTGCAAAACTCCAGATGTTGATCGGTGAGGTAGATGGTGTGCGTCTGGGCGCCTTTTTCCCGCGCGCCAGCCAGCACGGCTTCAATCGCGGTATCGATTGCGCCGCCCTTGCGGTAGCTGCCCACAATTGCCACAACCTTGGTGCTCATCCTGGGCCTCCGATCTTATCCGCTGCCAAATTACTCCAGGCGACGCTCGGCCCGCAGTGACGGGGCTCTCATCACCGGCAAGCCTCATTGGGACGATCGAGCACGTCATTGGTTCTTGCGCGGTGGTCCTCCGGCACGACAGCGCCCGACTTCAGAACCAGCCTTCCCGCCTGGCTGAGAAGCCGATCAATTTCAAAGTCCGCCGGAACTGGCGCGCCATCCTCCGTGCGCGAGCAATACCAATCCTTGCCGATGAAATCGCCGTTCTCATACCACTTGCGGCAGGCGATTACAGACGCATGGGGATCAAGATCGCATTGGAACCACATGTACAAATCGCCTTTGCCCGTGCCGGCGAGCGCAAAGGCGTAGGTCGGAACCTTTCCCGGCCGCTTATGAGCGTAGGCGGCTTTGAGAATTGGCTCGCGCACCGCTCGGATGCATCCTGAGTCTCGGAAGTTCTCGAAGCGGGAGCCGCGCTCAATCTTCACCGTGTCCCCGCCGGGCGGCCTCATCCAGATATGACTCCCATTAAATCGAACCTGAAACTGCCTCCCTGCCAGCTCTTCCAGACTGGAAAACTTGCCCTCATGCAGGTAGCTTTTCCCTTCTCCTACAAAAACCTGATCGCCCTGGCGAAAGCAAAAGGCAGTGGCTGTTTCGGCGAGCGCGGAGCATCCATCGCCACAAGGAAGATAATTTGCCGCCTCGACCAGCGTCGCCGGCGCAAAGTTTTTCGCCCCTTTAGCGGAAGCGGAAAGGCTCAGGCTCAATACTGCGCAGACGGCAAGGACCGCAAGCGGCAAGGACCGGGAAAAATCGCCAGCGCCGGACAAACGAGTGCGCCTGAATTCAATGGGAATGGATAAGTGCATCATGTGGTTTAAGGTACTATTGCCCGTTCTTGTTCCGCAAACGCCGGGCGACGCACTGTGCCAGCGAGCCATGCCAAGTTCAAATGTTTGCCGGCCTCTGGACAGCCTTACGCTGCCATCTGCTAGGCTTTCCTTCGCATGGAATACAAAAATCTTCACCTCGACAAGCGCCCTCCGTTGGCCCAAGTCACGCTTGACCGGCCCAAGGTTCTCAATGCCCTGAACGCCGAGACCATTGCAGAGCTATCAGAAGTCTTCGAGGAGTTGGCCGCTGACCACGCGATTCGCGTCGTTCTTCTCGCCGGCGCTGGTGGCCGGGCATTTGTGGCTGGCGCGGACATCCGCGAACTGGCTGCGCTCAATGCCGAAGAAGGCCGCGTCTTTGCCTTGCGCGGACAAGATGTCTTTCGGCGCATTGAAACTCTGGGCAAGCCGGTAATTGCGTGCATCCAGGGCTTCGCTCTGGGCGGAGGCTGCGAGCTGGCTATGGCCTGCACGCTGCGCCTGGCGGCGGAGGATGCGCGCCTGGGGCAGCCGGAGGTGAAGTTGGGCCTCATGGCCGGCTATGGCGGCTCGCAGCGCCTGCCGCGCCTTGTGGGCCGCGGCGCGGGACTCAAGCTGCTGCTCACCGGCGCCATCATCGACGCGCGCGAGGCACTGCGTATCGGCCTGGTGGATGAAGTGCTGCCCGCCGCCGAGCTGATGCAGCGCGCCGAGGCTCTGGCACAGGAGATTGCCGCCAATGCGCCGCTCGCGCTGGCTGAAACCCTGCGCGCCGTCGATGAGGGTATCGGCCTCCCGCTCGACCTGGCCCTGCTGCGCGAGGCCGTCCGCTTCGGTCACCTCTGCGGCACCACTGACAAGAATGAGGGCACGCAGGCCTTTCTGGAAAAGCGCCCGCCCGTTTGGAAGGGCGAGTGAAGCCGGAGCGCCGGCCCTGTTATTCTTGAAGAGTGAGAGAGCACGCAAAACTCAGAGGATTTGCGGCCATGGCGCTGCTGTTGGGCGTGGCGCTAACCGCTTGCCACAAGGAAGAGCAGGAGGTGGCCGGCGTCGCTCAGAACGCGGTCAACGCTGAGCATAAGGCGCAGGCCGCGGCCACCGAGTTGGACAGCCAGCGCGCCGCACTGGCTCTGATTCCGCTGCCTACCAAGAGCATGTATGTGGATGTGCACGAACCGGGCGCGTGGGCCAATCCATTTCTTTCGGTCGGCGCGGATACCCTCAATCTGCGCATCACCCTGGCCGACGCCAACCCCAGCACCGCGGGCCAGGGAACTATGCTGCGTCCCGCGGCTGCCCGCCGCCAGGAAGTTCAGTTGCGCCCCGGCGACCTGACCCAGGCGCTGATCGCCTTGCCGGCCGGCGCATGGCGCTATGGCCGCGTAATCGCCGTGGCCGAGTCACCGCTGGCCAGCAAGAAAGACCGCGTCAAAGTTCGTCGCAACGTGGAAGCCGCCATTCAGCAGCTCAACGACCTCGGCATCGTCGTCGAAGAGTGGCCGAGCCGGTAACACAACGAATAACGCAGTCCTCAGGCAGCGCGTTACCATTTAGCAATGAGTACGCTGCCATTTCCCGTCATTCCTAATCAGCCTCCGCTGGACCATGAGAGTTTTTCCGCGCATCGCGAGTTGGAGGCGCTGCTCAAAAAATCTCTGCGCGGAGATGTGCGTTTTGACCTCGGTTCGCGTGCTCTTTATGCGGCCGACTCCTCGAATTACCGGCAGCTTCCTGTGGGCGTTATTCTGCCCCGCGACGCAGCCGATGTGGAGGCCGCATTGGCCGCGTGTTGCGCAACGGGAGCGGCTGTGCTGCCGCGTGGCGCGGGCACCAGCCTGGCCGGCCAGTGCACCAACGTGGCCGTGGTCTTCGACTTTTCGCGCTACATGAACAAGCTGAGCTCGATTGACCCCACAGCCAAGCTGGCGCGCGTGGAACCTGGCATTGTTCTCGACCGGCTCCGCGAGGCCGCCGAACGACACCATCTGACTTACGGCCCCGACCCGGCGACGCACTCGCGCTGCACGCTGGGCGGCATGATCGGCAACAACAGTTGCGGCGCTCATGGCCTGATGGCCGGCAAGGTCGTGGACAACATCGAATCGCTGGACATTGTGCTTTATGACGGCACGCGCATGACGGTGGGCCGCACTTCGCCCGCTGAATTGGAAGCGCTGATTCACGGCGGCGGCCGCGTGGGCCAGATTTATGCGGACCTGACCAAACTGCGCGACCGATATAGCTCGCTCATCCTCGAAAAATATCCGCGCATTCCCCGGCGCGTCTCCGGGTACAACCTGGATGAGTTGCTCAACGAGAACGGATTCCATGTGGCCCGCGCGCTGGTGGGCTCTGAAGGCACATGCGCCACCGTTGTGGCCGCCACGCTCAACCTGACCAACAGCCCGCCCTTCCGCGTGCTGACGGTGCTGAGCTTTGCCGATGTGTTTCTAGCAGCCGACGTGGTGCCGCGCGTGCTGGAATTCGGCCCCATCGGCCTCGAGGGATTCGACGGACTATTGGTTGATTTCATGCTGCGCAAAAACCTCGCGATGGACGATGTTGCGTTGCTTCCGCCGGGCGGAGGGTTTCTGCTGGTGGAGATGGGCGCATGGGACGCGGCTGAGGCGCAGGCCAAAGCTGAAGCTTTGGTTCATGCAGCGCAAGGTTGGGCAGAGGCGCCGGCGGCGCGCATTTACAACGCCGTTGACGCCACGGCCGTGTGGCGTGTGCGTGAATCGGCTCTGGGCGCGACGGCCTTTGTTCCGGGCGAGCCGGAGCGCCTTGAGGGCTGGGACGATGCCGGCATTCCTCCCGCGCGGCTAGGCGCTTACCTGCGGCAGCTCACGGCTCTCATGGCCGAGTACGGTTACAGCAGCCCGCTCTACGGACACTACGGCCAGGGCTGCGTCCACCTTAGGATCAACTTCGACTTTCGCACTGCGGAAGGCGTGCGTCGCTTCCGCGAATTCATCGACCGCGCCGCGGATCTGGTTCTCAGCCTGGGCGGGTCGCTCAGCGGCGAGCACGGAGACGGTCAAGCTCGCGCGGCTCTGCTGCCGAAGATGTTTGGCCCCGAGCTTATCCGAGCCTTTCAGGAGTTCAAAGCCATTTGGGATCCGGCAAACCGCATGAATCCCGGCAAGCTGTCGGATGCGGTGCGCGTTTACGATCCGGCGGAAAACCTGCGCAATGCGCCGCTGGTTGCCGGCGAGGCGCCGGCCGAGTTGGAGACACACTTTGTCTTCGCCGCCGATCAAGGTTCGCTGGAACGCGCTACGGCGCGGTGCGTGGGCGTGGGCGCATGCCTCAAAACCGACGGCGGTGTAATGTGCCCCAGCTACCGCGCTACCGGCGAAGAGCAAAACTCGACGCGCGGCCGCGCACGGCTGCTGTGGGAGATGCTGGCCGGCGCTCTGCGCAAGGAAGGCTTCCAGAGCAAGGCCGTGCATGAGGCTCTCGATCTCTGCCTCAGTTGCAAGGCGTGCAAAACCGAGTGCCCGGTGTCGGTGGATATGACCGCGTACAAATCCGAGTACCTGGCGCAGCGCTACAAACACCGCCCGCACCCGCTGCATCACTACATTTTCGGGTTCGCGGATGTGATGGCGCGCCTGGGCTCGATTACTCCGGCACTGACCAACGCGGTGCTGACCGGACGCCTGACCAGCCCGCTCATCAAGCGCATTGTGGGTGTAGCGCAAGAGCGCCAGCTTCCGCGTCTGGCCGGGAAAAGTTACAAGAAGGCAAGAGTTGCTGCCAACGAAACCACCAACGTGCCACGCACTTCGAGCACGAAAAGTGCAACCAAGAAGGAGCCTGGTGGAGAACAGGTGGTGCTCTGGGCGGACACCTGGAATAACTACTATCATCCGCAGACTTTAGCCGCGGCGGAAACCGTTCTTACACAGGCAGGCTTTCGCGTGCGGGTTCCCAAAGGCCACATTTGCTGCGGCCGCGCGCTCTACGACTTCGGCCTGCTGGGCGCGGCCCGTGCTTATCTGGCCAAAGTGCTGGACCGCATGGCGCCGGAGATTGAAGCTGGACTGCCGTTCATCTTTCTCGAACCAAGCTGTGCCAGCGTCTTCAAAGATGAGGCGCTGGAGTTTTTCCCATCCGGGCCTCTTGCCCCGCGCGCGCAGCGCATGAGCAAGCAGGTGTGGCTGCTGGCCGACTGGCTGGCCGCCAAGGCTCCCGAGTGGGTGACGGGCAGACTTGAAGGAGCACAGATTATCCTGCATGGTCACTGCCACCACAAAGCTGTTTTTGGCGGACCGGTGAATGAGATTGCGTTGCTGAAAAAAGCCGGCGCCGCGGTGGAGATGATCAACTCCAGTTGCTGCGGTATGGCCGGACCATTTGGTTTTGAGGCTGACAAGTTTGAAGTTTCCAAGGCTATCGCCAATCTAGGGCTGCTTCCGGCAGTCAACGCCGCCGCGCCCGCGACGATTATTGTCGCCGACGGCTTCAGTTGCCGAGAGCAGATTGAGCAGTTATCGGAGCGCGAAGGGACGCATTTTGCGGAGGTCCTGGCAGACTCAAGCCGTTGCGAGAGGTGAAACGGCAAGCGCAAGCAGAGCGAGGCGCAAGGTTCCCGCGCTACTGTGATTTATTAGTGCAGATGGTAACTTTTCTTTCCCCATGGAACTTCGACGGCGGTTGAACACTCTTGTGTGGCCAGCGTCACCCTGAGCGAACCTCTATCCAGGTTATCCACATCGGGAAGATCCGTCGTCACGGCGTGGCCCTGAGCGTCGGCGTGAAAGCTTCCCGTATCCGTTGCGCCGCCGGAAACCAATTGGATTGGGACATCCGTGTTTGCGGGAAGTCCATCGGCGGAGATCAGGACAGCATCGGCATCGGGCGTGGCAAGCCGCACTTCAAGCCGGCAGCCCTGGCCTTGGTCTTCAATCGGAAATGGAACTACCGTGCCATCAATAATAATTTGCTTGTCGAACGATGCGAGAGCATAGCGGATGGGCTCGCCCCGCGCAGCTTGCACGTTCAGATGCAGCTCATCGTCTTCTACAAAATCGCTGTCTTCCTGGCCTGGTTTGGGTTTGTGCAGCATCAGAAGCCCTTTGGCGTTCACATAGATATTGCCGGGAATCGAGCGGGGATCCGATCCGATTCGCCAAACCGTGAGTGTGTATTTCTGGTTTTCAGGAGCTCCGGGAACGTAAACGCGATAGGTAACAATGCTCTTCCCAGGAGAGCCTGATTCATCTATTTTGAAAAATTGAAAGTGCAGGCCGTCCGGGTTTTTTCCGTTCGCTGGATTTTTGTCCCAATTCATTTGGTGTTCGAGCAAATCCTTCATTTCTGAGGATGTTTGTTCTGCGGCATGGGCAGAAAAAACCGGCAAAATGAAAACCATGCAAAAAATGGACAGGGATTTCACGAGCGTATTGCTGGTCGGAGGAGGCATGGCATTATTCTCTGCCATTTGCCGCCTCCCCGCTACTGTATTTTCGTTAAAAACTCGATGTAGTTTTTGCCGTCAATGCGTGCTGAGTTACATAGTGCGTGCCGCTGAAAGTAGAGAGAAAGTTGTAAAGCGCGTACTTGATTGTGATTTATTAGTGCAGATGGTAACTTTTCTTTCCCCATGGAACTTCGACGGCGGTGGAACATTCCTTTATGACCAGCGACACCCTGAGCGAACCTCTATCCAGGTTATCCGCGGAAGGAAGATCCGTCGTTACTGCGTGGCCCTGGGCATCTGCGTGGAAGCTTCCCGTGTCCGTCGCGCC
>Ga0326727_10019540_pt1 | contig 13591 bp, 12 predicted proteins | sample MB2enrmetagenome_FD_207643 | JGI IMG/M metagenome (GOLD analysis project Ga0326727, IMG submission 207643) | Lab enriched peat soil microbial communities from McLean, Ithaca, NY, United States - MB29MY | ecosystem: Environmental > Terrestrial > Soil > Wetlands > Peat | place: USA: New York... | reverse complement strand
GCCGATGGCCGCCAGATGGGCCGCATCGTGCGGGTCATCGAGCGCCACAACCCCACCGTGGTCGGCGTCTTTCACTACGCGCGCTCGGACCGCGACCAGGGTCACTACGTCGTTCCTTTCGACGAGCGGATGACGCAGCACATTCTCATTCCCGACGGCCAGGAACTCCCGCCGGCCGCGGACGCCGCGACGCCCCACCGCGTGCTCGGCAATCAGGCCGCGTCTGCCGCCATTCACGAAAGCCTGGAAGGCCTGGTCGTGGACGTGGAGATCACCAGTTGGCCCACGCCTACCCGGCCGCCGATTGGCCGTGTGATCGAGGTGCTGGGCGATCCGGACGACTTCGGCGTGGACGTGGAAATGATGATCCGCAAGCACCAGTTGCCGCGGATCTTTCCCGAGAAAGTGCTGGCCGAAGCGCGCGCCGTAGCCCATCTCGACGAGGCCGAAGCTGCCAACCGGCGCGATTTTCGCTCCCTTCCCATCGTCACCATCGACGGCGAAACGGCCCGCGATTTCGACGATGCCGTGCTTGTGACCGAGCGTGCAGACGGCGGCTACGAGCTCCAGGTACACATTGCCGATGTAGCCGAGTATGTGCGCGCAGCAACGGATCTGGACCTGGAGGCCCGATTCCGGGGAACCAGCGTCTACTTCCCCGACCGCGCCATTCCCATGCTGCCGCAAGAGCTTTCCAGCGGAATTTGCAGCCTCCGCCCCGGCGAAGACCGGCTGGTGTTGAGCTGCATCCTGCAACTCGATTCCGAGGGCCGCATCGAGAGTTATGAAGTCGTCGAGGGCGTCATCCGCTCCGCCGCGCGCATGACCTACACCGAGGTCCACGCAATTCTGGAAGGCGACACGGAGACGCGCTCCCGTTACACCGCTCTGGTCCCGGATTTCGAGCGCATGCGCAAACTGGCGGGCCTGATGAACCAGCGCCGCGAGGAGCGGGGCAGCATCGATTTCGATTTGCCCGAGCCGGTCATCGAGTTTGACGAGCAGGGCCAGATGCGCGGCGTCACCAAATCCGAGCGCACCTGGGCCAACCGGCTCATCGAGGAGTTCATGCTGGCCGCCAACGAGTGCGTTGCCACCTGGCTTGAGGACCTCGGCGTCCCTTCGCTCTACCGCATCCACGAGAAACCCGAGCCCCGCCGCGTAGTGCAGTTTGAGGAACTGGCCGCCGCCTTTGGCTACACCCTCGGCTTGGGCGCCCTCCCCGTCAAGCGCATTCAGACCCGCGGCGACCGTCGTGACGCGCATCGCACCGGGCGCAACCCCCGGGTGCACGAGGTGCCGGAAGACATTCCGGTCACCCCGCGCATGTATCAGAAGCTGGCGGCAAAAATCGAGGGCAAGCCGGAGGAGCGGATTCTGAGCTACCTGATGCTGCGCTCGCTCAAGCAGGCGCGCTACTCGGAGATCAACGAGGGCCATTTTGCTCTGGCCGCGCCCTCGTATACGCACTTCACCTCGCCCATCCGCCGCTATCCCGACCTGATCGTCCACCGTATCGCCAAGGCTCTACTCAGCCAGGGCGTCAGCGGCGAAGGAAAGGTGCCGGAGGGCCGGCACAGCTCGCCCTGGACCCATCCCAATGAAGGCCTGGCCGGAATTGTGATTCACCGCGGAAAAGCACCGAGGCAAGCGGGGGGATTCACCGGCGAACCGCCGATTCCTGAGGCCGAGCTGGCGCAGATTGCCGAAGAAACCAGCCTCACCGAGCGCCGCGCCGCCGAGGCCGAGCGCGAACTGGTGGAGTGGAAGAAGGTCCGGTTCATGCAGGACCGCGTAGGCGAAGAGTTTGCCGCTCTGGTCCTGAACCCGGCCAAGTATGGCCTCTTTGTCGAACTCACCGACCTGTTTGTCGAAGGTCTGGTGCCCATCGATTCGCTGCGCAACGACCGCTACACCTGGCGCGAAAACACCCATGAGATCGTCGGCGACCGCACAGGCCACCGTTTCCGCGCCGGCGACCGCGTGCAGGTGATTCTCGACCGCATCCTGGCGCAGGAGCGCAGGCTGCAGTTCTCCATTGTGGAAGAGGGCATCCCGCTGACCGGAAAGAAAGCGCCCAGGCCTCCCTCCAAACCGAAAAAGAGCCGGCACAAGCAAGCCCATAAAGGCGGCTTCAAGCCCCCGAAGAAGTTCGGCAAAAAGGGCAAGCGGCGGTAACCGTCGCCCGCAAGCTTCACTCACCCGCCGGGATGAAACGCGCGTCGCCCCGTTCCGCCCGCTAACTCGCCAACTCGCTACCCCGCGCAGCGGGAGCGAACTTGCTGCACCTTCCCCAACGCTCTCCGCCTCCGCCCATTTTGCTTTGCATTGTTCAACTTGCGGAGCATTCGGCAGTTTGTTCCTTGTCAGCCAACGCCCTGGCGCGGGGCCGCTTACCGGTTGGCCTGCTGCTCGGCGAGATTGCCGAGGATGGGCAGCTTCAGGCGCTTGCCGTTGAACGCATTCACGAACACGATGACCAGGACCACGAAAAAGGCAAGATCGACAAATTGCCACAGCGTCAGGGTGAGGAACACGACCGTTGGGACGAGATTCTGCACGATCTCGACCAGAATATGAGCCACCGCCCAGGCAACAAAGAAGAAGATCGACTGCCAGGCATGGAAGCGCACGTAGGAGCTTCTCTTGAAGGGCTCAATAATCAGGAACACGATCGCCGGAATGATGGTGACGTAGGCTATGCCGCCGGCAGAGTTGTCGGAAAGGCCGGACGGATTGAGGTCGGACATGGTGGCTCCTTTGCGGTGAGGCTGCTGGATCGGATGTTGACGGCGGCTTGGGAAACCGATAGAGCCTTAACGAATAGTGGGCCCATTCCTAAGGTTCTGAAGGTCAGAATTGCTCAAGCAATTCGGGATCGTTGTTACGGACGTTCCCCACCCTCTCGCTCACTGGCCAGGCGAGCATCTTCTCCGCCGGGAAAGGGCGGAGCAGGTCGACCGGCGGCTGGTCCGGGTCACTGGGCAAAAGCCAACGGGAGTAGTTGCGCGGCTCCAGGATCACCGGCATGCGATCGTGAACCGGCTCCATCAGCTCGTTGGGGTCAGTGGTCAAAATGGTGAAGGTCTCCAGCGCATCGCCTCCCTCCGGCTGCCAACGCTCCCATAATCCGGCAAAGGCATAAGGCTCGCCGCTCTTGAGGGCGACAGCCAAGGGCCGTTTTTTCTTTGCGTCCGTTCCGGGATCGAGGCGCTGCCATTCATAAAAGGCGTCTGCGGGCACCAGGCAGCGGCGCTTCTTCAAAGCCTCGCGGAAAGCGGGCTTTGTGGCGGCTTCTTCGGCGCGGGCGTTGATCGTGGTGTAGCCGAGTTTTGCGTCCTTTGCCCAGAACGGTACAAGCCCCCAGCGAAGCAGCGCGAATTCGCGCTTGCCTGAGTCGCGATTCAGTCGCACCACGGGTTGAACGCTTTGCGGGGCGGCGTTGTAGCTGGGCGCAAACCACGGCATGTCCTCGAGTTCGACGCCAAACCAGTCGGCGAGGACCTTTTGCGTGGATCGACGGGCGAATCGGCCGCACATATCAACTCAGAATATTCCGTTTCCGGCGGATCAACGCAACACGGGCGGCCCGGTACGTCTGTCCACCCCTCGGCTTTCCTGCCTCTGTAACCTTTTCTGCCCAGCGCAACTCTTTCTGTGCATCAAGGCTCTTGGCCCTTCGCACCAGATAAGCCGGTCAAGAGTCAAATTCCCCGATTGGAGTACACCGAGATGAAAAGCACCAGGCTCTGGGCCTTGGCGTGCCTGTTGGTCATGGGCGGTCTGTCCATGGCAAGCGCACGCGCAGAGGATGCCGACCGCACCAAAGGCGCAGTATTCGTGATGACGAATGCTGCCGTTGACAACCAGATTGCCGCCTACAGCAGGCAGGAAGATGGCTCCCTCGTGGCGGAGGGCACTTACCCGACCGGCGGCAACGGAAGCGGAGGAACCGTGGACCCGCTCCATTCCCAGGGATCGCTCCAGCTCAGCCACGATCACCGCCTTCTCTTTGCCGTCAACGCAGGCAGCGGCACCGTTTCGTCGTTTGCGGTCTGGGGCAGCACCCTGACCCTCCTGGACACGCAGTCCACCGGCGGCAGCTCGCCAACCGCTGTAGCCCAATCCGGAGACGTGCTCTACGTGTTGAATTCCGGCGGAAACGGCAATGTGAGCGGTTTCCATATCGGCTGGGACGGTCATCTTCGCCCAATCAAAGATTCCACCCGCAACCTGAGCGGCACCGCCACCAGCCCAACTTCGCTCGCCTTCAGCCCCGATGGCCAGTTCCTGGTGGTCACCGAGAGCGCCACCAACAAGATCGACGTCTTCCGCGTTTACGACGATGGAAAGCTGTCCGGAATCACCGTGAACGCAAGCTCGGATGCAACCCCGTTTGCCCCGGTCTTCGCCCCCAATGGCGCACTGGTCGTGGGCTCCGCCTCCAACTTCGTCTCCTCCTACTGGATTCTCCCCAATCGCACGCTGAGCGTCATCTCCGCATCGCTTCCCACCCTGGGCATGGCAACCTGCTGGGATGTGGTCACCGCCCATGGGCGATTCGTTTACACCTCCAACGCCGGCACTTCGTCGATCTCGGGCTTTGAGATTCGGCGCGACGGCGCTTTGACCGCCATCGACTCCACCGTTGTGGGAACCAATCCGGCTGGGGCCACAAATCTGGACATTGCTGCCAGCGACAACGGAAAGTTCCTCTACACCCTCAACACCGCGGCCGGTTCCATTGGAATCTTCGCGGTCGATCGCGATGGAAACCTGGTGGACCTCGGGCCCGTCACCGGGCTGCCCGCCTCGGCCGGCATGAACGGCATTGCCGCATACTGAGGCTTTTCCAGCGGGGGCCGTGCAACCCACGGCCCCCGCGCACTTCCGCGCGGAACCATACGGCGAGAATGGCGGAACCCTCCTTGCATCTCTCGTCTCGCTTCCGCGCCTTCCCCCCCCGCGCTTTTGCAGAAGTGGGGTGGCTGCCTTGGAACAGTGGCCTCCGCATCGAGTGTTTACTGTAGTGCTGATGTTTTCCCTCTGGCTACTGTCGTCACTGCGGCTAAGGTTGTTAAGGGAGAATAGCGCGGATGTTTAGGGATTCGGCGACTTTGCCGAGTTTCCCGTCTAGGGTCCATATTTGGGTGCCCGGAGTTGCCAGGCAGGAGGCAATCAAATGTGCGTCCGTCAAGCCGATCCCCTTCGAGGCAAATCCCCGAGCTTCGATCATGTGCCGAACATCCTCCAGCCGCACCGGGCGGATTGAAATCAGGTGGTCGAGATACGCCAGTGTTTTTCGGCGTTCCGGCAACGCGCCGAGCGCCAACTCCGCAATCAAGAAGGGGTGAATGCAGAGTTGGTCAGTGACAATCAATGTGTCCAACTCTGCCTTGTAAGCGCCAGTACGAAACATGGCGATCCAAATTGACGTGTCCGCGAGGATCACTGTTCGTCTACTCGCAATCTCCGCACGTCTTCAATGTTGGGGGCGGTCCCAGCCAACGCCAGAAGCCTGCGACCGGCTTCCCGCGCAATCAACGACTTTAGCGCGGCACGAATCAATGCCGCTCTTTCCGTCAAGCCGCTGTACTCCTCCGCCGTGCGTAACAGATCGTCGTCGAGCGATACGGTTGCTCTCATATTTCCTCCATGCACCAATATTAGCACCGGACTATGCATTAAAGTGGTGACTATTGGGCAAGGTTTCCGCGTCCCGAAAAGACCGAGGTTCTCTTCGCGCCGTTACCGGCGCCAGGCGATGGGTCTGTCGGCTTTGGCGAGGGCGATTGCAAGGTTGATTTCATTCTCCCTCGTTACGCGATCGCGGTCGGAATCGCTGCTATCTGGCCAGTGCAGCCATTGCATGGGTGCTCTGCGTCTTTCAGCTTCTCCACTAGCTCCGCATGTGCGGCTTGCAGGGCGGCGGAGTCCTCGTACCTCAACCTATTGTGTCCACTGTACTAAGGCAGTCACCCCACTTTGCAGAATTTAAGCTCCGCCCGGCGCACGATAAACAGTGGAGGGTAAACCGCATGTTCCCGCATTCCGCACCGCCGGATCCATCTCCGCGACCGATTCCCCCTCCACCCCCGGAATTTTTGGCCTTCCCCCTCCCCCCCTACCTGGTAGTAACATTCTTAGGGTACTAAAGTTTAGAACTAACAATAACTCATTTATTATCAACATATTTGTTGGAACAAGGTGCCGCGTCGTCGCCTCTGCCGCACTGCAGAAATTTACACGATTCTCCACCGGTTGCGATGAGCCTGACCCCTTTCGGCATCGCGGCCGGCTTCCCGGAACAGGCTTGCAATCCGCCTTCATCCAATACAATGAGACAGGGAGCACACAAGATGGCACACACGGTATTTTGCGTTCGCTACAAGAAGGAGATGGAGGGTCTTGAAGAGCCGCCATTCGACTCGGAGTTTGGTCAAAAGATCTACAAGAACGTATCGAAAGCGGCCTGGGGCGAATGGGTTGATCGCCAGAAGATGCTGTTGAACGAATACCGGCTGCAACCCTGGACCCCGCAGGCACAGCAGTTCCTCGTCGAGCAGATGGAAGAGTTCTTCTTCGGCGCGGGCTCGGCCCTGCCGCAGGAGTTCGTTCCCCCATCGCAGTAAATCGGTCGGGCTGGCGAAGTCCGCAAGCTGCCATGCAGCTTGGCGACGTTGCACGCCGATCCGGTGCCATCGATCCTGCGGCACTCAAGCGCGATTCTCAGGCGGGCGCACGCACATAAGGCCCGGCTGGTGTAAACTGATCAAGACCTCACAGCCGGCTCACCCGAGCCGGCTCGATTGTGTCGGGACGTGGCTCAGCCTGGTAGAGCACTCGCTTGGGGTGCGAGGGGTCGGCAGTTCAAATCTGCCCGTCCCGACCATTTACACTCCGTAATGCAAAGTTGAAAACACCGGCTCCGCCCGGCACACGATAAGTGTGCCTTGAGCGGCGACCTTCCGGCCGGACCGCGCACTCCCCAAGATTCTGCTCGTTGACAAACCCTTCAGATTCCGCGCAGTCCCTTTGAGGGCTGGCCTTGAACCGCGCTGTGCTGCGCCGCCTGTAACGAATGCGCATCGAACTTGCTTGAACACCTGCGACACGGTGCGAGCGTGGACCGCCGCGAGTGGGCTGGAGGAAATGTATGCCTGGGAACCAAACGGACAGCGGCATTTTGCGAGACCGGGCAACGGCCCGGACCGATGGGCGCGCGTTTGCCGTGTTTCTGATCGGGATGCGCGTGAACCGGCTGTGGGCGTTCGGCCGATGGGTCAGAGTGTTGATGGCCATGCCGCCGATGCTGCGCGAACTCTACCGCCATCCGGAACTGGGTTTTCTGTCCGCGGAATTCCTGCTGAATTGGCGGGGCGTGACCATGCTGCAGTACTGGCGCAGCGCGGAAGATCTGACGGCGTATTCCAACGCCCGCGACCGCGCCCACTTCCCTGCCTGGCAAGAGTTCTACCGCAGAGTGGGCAAGGACGGCACCGTGGGCATCTGGCATGAAACCTACTGCATTGAACCAGGCGCCGCGGAAAGCATTTATGTAAACATGCCGCCCTGGGGACTGTCCCGCGCCTTCGGCCGCGAGACGGTAGCCGCGGCAAAGGCGACCGCGCGGCAAAGGTTCAGCGCCGGCAAGGGAATCTAAAGGGGAAACAGAGAGTCCGACGCTGGCGGCATGGTTGCCAGCCGGGAGCGCCGGCGAGGCGGCCTTGGGTCGGGCGAGGCCAGCAGCCCGGCAATCTCGCGCAGTTCGGTGCGAGCATGGGCTACGGCCGTGGCAACGTCCTCCTGCCGCGGACCCGAGTCATCGCCAGGCAGCGGCAACGAGGGTTGAGAGTCGCGCTGCACATCGTGACGCCGGTGCTCCTGCTCCAGAACCAGACGGGCGCCGGAGAGCGTGTAGCCCTCGGTGTGCACCAGGTGCTTGATCTTCAGCGCCAGTTCCACGTCGCGGCGGCGGTAAAGCCGCTGCCCGGTTCCGCTCTTGTTGGGCTTGAGCTGCGGAAACTGCGTCTCCCAAAAACGCAACACATAGGTTTCCACAGCGCAGATTCGAGCCACATCGCCAATCTTGAAGTAGAGGCGATCGGGAATCGCGGGTGAGTCGAAGGCGCGCTTCTGGGGAAGTTGCATAGCCATGACAAAGGCGAGAGGGGAACCGCAACCGCGGTGGAGGCCCTGCTCTAAACGCAGTATAGGCCACGATTTGCACTCCCTGTGAAGCAAAATTTGCAGATTGTGCTCACTTTTCCTGGGAAGCCGGCGCATTGCAGGCCCGGACCGGCTGGTTACCGGTCCGGGCCCTCGGTGGATTATGCGTTTTCAGGTCGGGTAAGAGGTGTGCGTGCCGGGGAGTGGCGCGGCGCCGCGCGCAGGTACTGCTCCGGCCAACTGGCCGCCTCGCCCAGCGCGGCCGCAGCGTGCAGGGGCCAATAAGGATCGCGCAGCAGTTCGCGGCCCAGAAAGACCATGTCCGCTTCTCCCCGCTCGACGATTGCATCGGCCTGGTCGATTCCGGTAATCAGGCCCACGGCTGCCGTGGAAATGCCCGCCTCGCGGCGAATCCTGGCCCCAAGCTCAACCTGGAATCCGGGGCCGACAGGAATCTGGGCGTTGGGAACCTGCCCGCCAGACGAAACGTCCACCAGGTCGACTCCATGTTCGCGCAAGAGGCCAGCCAGTGCAACGGATTCGTCGAGTGTCCAGCCGCCCTCCGCCCAATCTGTGGCCGAGATGCGGACAAAGAGCGGCAGGTGCTCTGGCCATTCCGCGCGGACCGCGTCCACAACCTCCAGAACCAGGCGAACGCGGTTCTCAAAGCTGCCGCCATACGCGTCCGTGCGCTGGTTCGCCAGCGGCGACAGAAACTGGTGGAGCAGGTAGCCGTGGGCGGCATGAATTTCCACCAGGTCGAAGCCGGCTGTAAAGGCGCGGTGCGCGGCCTGCACAAAAGCCTGAACCACGGCCGCAATGTCCGCCAGGTCGAGCGCCTGGGGCACGGCATAGGCTGGCGAAAAGGCCACCGCGCTGGGAGCCACCGGCTGCCAGCCGCCTTCGGCCGGGCTCAGCAGGCGTTCCCCGCCGAAGGGAACCGACATTGAGCCTTTGCGGCCGGCGTGGGCCAGTTGAATCCCGGCCCGGGCGCCCTGCGAGTGAAGGAACCGGGCGATCCGTTCCAGCGCGGGAATGTGAGCGTCCTTCCAAATGCCCAGATCGCCGGACGAGATGCGCCCCTCGGGGACCACGGCCGAGGCTTCCAGAATCACCACGCCTGCGCCACCCTGGGCGCGGCTGCCCAGATGGACAAGGTGCCAATCGGTGGCGAAGCCGTCCTCGCAGGAGTACTGGCACATGGGCGACACGCCGATGCGGTTGGCAAAGCTGGCCGAGCGCAGTTGAAAAGGAGAAAACAGAGCATGACCCATGAGGACGAAATCGCTTCCAAGGCCGGGGATTTGAGAAAGGCCTGGGTATTGGATGAACCCGCCCGGGAAGGGATGCAGAACCGGGAACACATCAAAGCGAGGGCGGCGGCACGCTGAAACGCAGCGCCGCTCTCGTGTGGAGAGATTACCGGTGCAGGACCACTGTCACGGGTGCAATGAGCTTGAAGGCAAGTTTGGCCTCGGCGGGGATCACGATGGGCTTGTTGCCGGTAAAGACCGCTCCCGCGGTGCCCGCCCCTCCGCCGACCAGGGTACCCACCAGGAAACCGGTTCCGCCGCCTGCGAGGGCGCCAATGGCTGCACCTCCGCCGGCGCCGCCGCCCATCATGCCGGCGGTACGCTTGCCCTTACCTTTTGCGGTCACCGAGTACTCGGCAGTCGACACCGGTTGGCCGCCGATGCGCTCCAGTTTGAGCGCCAGGACTCCAGCGCCCTTAAAGCGGCCTTTGTTTTTGGAAGCGACAATAGTTCCCGAAGCGATGGTTCCCTTGGGAAAGGCCACAGCGCCGGACGACGCCAGCAGCGGTGCGTAGAGCGTGCCCGTGAAGGTCTGGCCTTCGGTGACGGTTTTGGTGCTCAGTGCGTGATCCAGGCGGAAGGGAACGCTGGCCCCCTTGACGACGGTTATCGTGACAGGTGGCATCGGCGCCGGCGAGGGCTTGGGCGGCGCTCCATTCTGACCGCCGCCGGCGGCGTTCTGCGCGGCATTGCCGCCGTTCTGACCAGAAGCATTCTGTGCGGCGGAATTGGGTTGGGAGTTGGCCGTACTTTGCGGCCCGTTTTGTGCCGAAGAGGACGACGGCGTAGCAGCATGATTGCAGCCCGAAGCCGCAAGGACGGCAAGTGAAAAAAAGGCCGCTGCAACCGTGGCGGAGTGGGTATTCATGGGCAGTCCCTCCAATCAAATCCTCGTCCTCTATATCGATGCGACGAAGGAATGGGAGGGTTGCCGGTCGCGGGGGCGCGCAGCCGGAGGAAAGGCTGAAGCCTCGCGGGTACGGCGACCGAGAGTCGCTGAATTGGGAGGCTGCGGCGACTGGAGAGGAGCATCCTCACTGCTTCTTGAGAATCGCCGTTCCCTTTTCGTCGGAGAGGATGACATTCTCCAACCGGCGAAAGTCCGCGGCTTTGGCAGCGGGAATCTCAACCTGGCGAACAATGTACTCGCTCTCGTAGTGCAGCAGATTGCCCTTGGCCGAGACTGCGGAGCGATAGCTGGCAAAGTCGAGGTCGATGCTGACCGGGTCGGGTGTTTCATCCACCACGTAGCCCTCGGGCAGGACAATGTCGAAGCTGTCGCGCCAATGCCCGGGATGACCGAGTTCGATGGGGTAGTGGCGCGGTTTGCCGTCCATCACGTCGGAAACCGCGCGGCCGTGGCTGCCCAGGATGCGCGGCCGCAGCAGCAGGAGCGGCCCGGCCGTGTGGGCATAGCCGCTGGCGCTGAAGTGCAGATCCAGGTCCAGCGATTGGGCGAGTTCCGCTGCGCCGCGAAACTCGAACCCTTTGAAAACCAGGCCAGGAAGTTCGGCGCCCAGGCTTCCCTCCAGCTTCTCGCGAGTCTGCTTGGCGTCGTTTTCCTTGATGAACCAGCGCTCGCCGGTGGCGTCGTCGCCGGTGAAAACCTCCGTGACATCGCCGCTCAGGCCGCCGTCCGCGGTGAGCGTGAAAGTCCCTTGGCGGTTGAGGCCGGCCGCGTCCGCGGAAAGCACGGGCATCAGCAGGACCTGGCTGTCAGGCCCGTTCGAGATGTTGCCGTACGCTCCCTGCAAAGCGCCTCGGATCAGGCCGACCGGGGTTTCCTCGTCGGTAGGGTCGAAGATCAGCAAGGTCTTGCCGTTCACGGCCTTGGCGCGGGCCATCAGGCGGGGATCGTTCTCACCCTCCGGCAACTCGATGGCAGTGATCATGTGGTTGCCGGCGAGGGACGGAGCAGCCGGGTCAATCACGCCGCGGTTGGAGTCGACGTGGAGATAGTAGGCGCGGACGCCGATGGCCTGAAGCATGGAGATCAGCAGGGTGGTCTTGTCCTTGCAATCCCCGTAGCGGTTGCGAAAAATATCGGCGGCATAGTGCGCCTGCCAGCCGCCAATGCCGCGTTCAACCACGAAGTAGCGGATGTTTTTCTGGATGTAATCGGTGATTCGGCTCAGTTTGGTGTAGAGGTCGGGGGCGCCGGCGGTCAGTTCGGCGGCTTTGGCGGCAATCTCCGGCGTGGGATCGGGACGATGCTCCTCCAGATGCTCCTGCCACAAGCCGATGGCGCGCCACTGATTGTCCGCGCCTTGGACAGCCGCGTCTCCCCATTTGATGGACATGCGCGCGGCCAGCGCCCGCCACGCGGGGGTGGCGTGGATGTTTTCAAGATCTAGGGCTGGCATATCCCTGATCTCCCAGCGCAGATGGTTGGACGCGACCTCGACGGGCTTGACCGGCGGGAATTTACGCCAGGACTCCGCAAAATGACCGCCGGGCGGCAAAGCCAGTTCCAGCGCATCCTGGACGATCGGAATTGAGGACTGGATGTCCCAGTCCTCTTCGTACATGTAGGGCCGAAGGTGCTCCTCGGTCTCGCAGACCACCACGGAGCCGGGATCGCTGGCCGGAGGATTCACGGTGCGGATACGTTCGGTGAACTGCAGGATGGGAGCGGAATAAGCGCCGCGGTCAACGAAGTCCGATTCCATGGCCTGGAGCTGACGGCCATCCGGAGTGAAGGTCCAGGAGCGGAAGTAATTCAGCTTCTCGTCGATGTCATAGCCGACCGAGCAGTGGGTATAACGGCGGCCCTGCGGCTTGAGAATGCGAATCGCGCTGCGCTCGCGCTCCACAGCGTGATTCTGTTCATCGACGGTAATCAGGTATTCGTGAAAGAGAGCTACGGCGGAGGCGTCTTTCGCGCTGGAGGGTGTCGGTATTTTGGCGGCGTCCTCCGCCCATTGCGGCGCGGGCTGGGGCTTGTCCTTGGCTGCGGCGGGAACCGAACCTTGCAGGGCCAGCAAGCAAGACAAAGCCGCGAAGACCGGAAGCCTGTGGATCCGCGAAGTCATCAGTTCCCTTTCGCCGCGGGAGATGCGGTAAGAACCAGTTGCTGCTGATCGGCGGCAGCCACCTTCTGATAAAAGTCGCGAAGGCTCTGGTATTCCTCTGGCGTGGCGAATGTGAAGGCGCGAGACAGTACGCGGGCGATGGTGATCTGGTCGGGCGCAGTCTTGATCTTGGTGACCAAAATCGCGTGGCCTTCCCAGGGGATCTTCGTGTCCTGGGGCGCGCCTTCCGCGGCCAGACCCGGGGGCAGATGATAAGCCACCTGGTCGGTGACCTGGTCGCCATAGTGCATATCCACAGGCTCTTCCCGCTTGGCCTGATCGACAAAGGGAGTGCGTCCGCGGGTCTCGAAAAAGAACCCCGGCAGCAACAGGCGCTTTGACGTTGCGGCGCCCAGGGTGCCATTCACTTTGACCACGGCCACCAGGTTCACATCGGGATCGTCGAGCCCAAGAAAGTGGTCAATATGAGCCTCAACGCCAGAGGGAACCATGGACTCCAGCCAGCGATCGAATTGCTTCTTGACTTCGTCCTGATCGTATCGAAGAGATGCCTGGCGCCAGCGGAGGGCTTCCTGGCCACTCATCACAAATCGAAATTCGCCGGTAACGGCGCCGTGGCCGTCGAGCGTAACATCCCCGATGCGAACGAGCGTATTGGCCGTGTAAGGCAGAAGCGGCGTGGTCCACAGGGCGCGGCCCTCGGCACTCTGCCGGATGCCGCTGGCGCCTGCGTGCCTCCAGTGCAGCGTTTGAAAAGTGCACATCTTTTCGCCTGGGTCGAGCACGATCTCTTTGCCGCCAGAACTGAGGATGACGACGTCGTCGTCGAGCTGGTCAAAGTCGAGGTAGCCGGGAGTGAAGATGCTCCGGGCACGATCGACCACCTTCATCTCGTAGGCCGTAAGTCCAGCGGCACGCAGCATGGCGAGGTAGAGGAGAGCAATGTCCTCGCTGGAGCCGCTCTTTTGCGCCCAGGTGTCCTCTGCGGTCTTGGCGGCTTTCAGTTTGAGCTGTTTGAGTTCGGATTCCCCCTTCTTGCGGGAAAAATCGGTGTTATCGAGCGCCTGAACGGCCTTA